>Ga0181538_10003565_pt1 | contig 15086 bp, 13 predicted proteins | sample PEATcosm2014_Bin_40_FD_119773 | JGI IMG/M metagenome (GOLD analysis project Ga0181538, IMG submission 119773) | Peatland microbial communities from MTU Mesocosm Facility, Houghton, MI, USA - PEATcosm2014_Bin23_30_metaG | ecosystem: Environmental > Terrestrial > Soil > Wetlands > Peat | place...
ACGACAGCAGCTTGCAGTGGTTTGAGATCAACACCTGATTGCCGACCTCGAAGGGCCCTCCTCCATCTCTCGTACAGTTACGCATCGCCGTATGGACCGGCGATACTCGTGACACACGGTCATCCGCGTCGTTTCGAGCGTGCGCTGGGCACTTCCGGTTTGCCCCCGACTTCGGATACACTACGGGCCATTTGCAGACATCTCGGCTAGTTCAATTCCTGGCCGTAGCGATCGCCGCCGCCGTTTCAGAGTGACCAATTTTGTGCTCAGACGCCGCCGAGCGCGCGGGTCAATGCTCTCAACTTGCATAATCAACAATTTGCGGGAACTATCGGTCATGTCGGAATTCTGGACCAGCGCGCTCGAAACCGCGAACGGCCGAACCAGCGTTGGTCGGCGCAATCACTGAGTTACGACAGTAACGTAAGCCCGGAATTGACGTGGGTTCCATATCGAGTGCCTCGATGCTCCACGGCTGGGACAACTTCTACATCACTGCAGCGACAGCGGGAGCGACGCTGATAGGGCTACTATTCGTTGTGGTTACGTTGGGTACTGGCATATCGGCGTCAAGCGCTGTGCACGGTGTCAGGGCCTTCGTGACGCCCACGCTCGCCCATTTCGGCGGAGTGCTGTTCCTGTCCCTGGTCATGCTGGTGCCATGGCCTTTGGCACGGCCGCCCAGCATCATTCTCGGCCTCAGTGGGCTGGTGGGTCTTGCCTATCTGGGGAAGGTGATACTCATGCAGAGCAAGGTCGATTTCGTCGAGCTCCATTGGCTCGATTGGATTCCGTATAGGGGTCTTCCCGCGTTGGCCAATGCAAGCCTGGTCGCCGGCGCGATCGGTTTGATTGACGAGAATTCCTTCGCGCCTTACGCCTTCGCGAGCGCAATTGTACTGTTGCTGTTTGTCGGCATCTACGGTGCCTGGGACTTGACGGTGTGGATCATCAGAAACCGGAACGCGACATAACGTGCGATACCGTCTGCGAGATGTGGCTCGGTGAGGATGACCGGTTTGGCCAATTGCAGACATCTCGGCTAATTCAATTCCTGGCCGTTAGCGGTCGCCGCCGCCGTTTCAGAGTGAGCAAATTTTGCTCAGACGGCGAGGCATCATCCCCAAATTGCTGTGGAACCAATATTATATTAAAAGTTAAACGCTCGGGGTCGCAAAGCAGATTACTGAATCGCCCTGAAGGTAACGGCATTCATGAAGCGCGCCTCTTCGGACCGGGGTCGGCCGGCGACCGTACGCTCGCAGCTTATCGACGGCATTCTCGCCGCGGCCACCGCAGCGGGGCTTGTCGATTCCGCGCGTGTGGAGCCCCTGCGGGCGGGCGTCTCCGCCCGAAGCGTCGGAATTCAACAATCAGGCCGCGTCTCAGAAACAGCGCTTCTTTGGCTATGGGGCGCGCTCGCCGACCTTGCCGGCGGCCATCGGGTCGGTGCAGAGCTCGCGCCTTTCGCCGGTGCGAGCGCGTGGGGCGTGGTGGCCGAGGCGGCGGTCCACGCAGTGTCGCTCACCGACGCTTTCGAGCGTGTCGCGCGCTACGTCCGCCTTGCAGTTGAAGGCGTGAGGATCGGGATCGACGTGAACGACCGTTCTTTTGCAGTGACGTATCGGCTCTTAGGCAGCGGCGCCAACCCTTCTAGCGGAGGCGCTGCGGCGGCGATGCTCTGGGCCAACGCGAACCTGGCGCTACTGCCGGAGCGCGCATTCGGTGTGCGCCTGCGTCCGGTGTCAGCGGAACTCGCCTGTGTTGCGCCAGGTGACACGGGAGGCGTCATCGCCGATATATTCGGGACCGACGTGAAGTTTGGAACTGCGGATTGGCGCCTTGTCTTCGACCAGGCGGCCGTTCTTGCCGTCTCCCGGCCCATCGCATCTTCCGCGCTCGCATACATCGACGCATACGCCGACAGGGCACTCAGCGACGCACCGGCAATCGACGACATCGTTGGCGTGGTCGCCGCTGAGGTTCGCGGCCGCCTAGCCGGGGGGCCGCCGACGGTGGCGGAGATCGCGAGCGTGCTCGGGCTGTCGACGCGGACGCTCCAGCGTCGGCTGGCCATCGCCAGCAGAAGCTTTGAGGCCGTGCTCGACGAGGTCCGGCGCGCACGCGCTGAGGAGTTGTTGGCTGACGGCAGGTGGGACTTCGCTGAGATTGCTTACAAGCTTGGCTATTCCGAGCGCAGCGCTTTTACGCGAGCTGCAATCCGCTGGTTCGGCGTGCCACCGAGCGGGATGCGTTGATCTTAGCGCACTTACCGAGATCGCCGCTTGCTTGACCTTGCGCGCCCATTGCTTGACATCGTGCGCCATTAACGCGACGGCACCGAAAGGTGATCAATTTTGCACAGACCAACGTTGTTAGCGCTACTTAAGCTCGTCCGATCCGGCCATTGAAAGCCAATTCCAATTCATGACAGCCTCCGCCCTTCGCAACTCGGCATCTGCCGAAGGTCGAACAAAGGAGCCGACCGAAAGCCCGGTCCCTGAGCAGAAGCAAGACGCGGGGGTGCGCGGCAAGGCTGATGCCAACGCGCCGGCGCCACTCCGGGGAATGAAACGGAGTCTGGTGATTATTGCAGTGCTCGTCGTCGCTGCGGGCGCTGGCGGGTTGGCGTGGTGGTGGCTCGATCACCGGAGCAGCGCGCCGACAGAACTTGTTTTGTACGGAAATATCGATTTGCGGCAGGTTGCGCTCCCGTTCAATAACAACGAGCGTATCGCCGCCGTGTTGGTGCAGGAAGGTGATCGCGTGCACAAAGGCGAGCTGCTCGCTCGTCTCGACACCAGCCGTCTTCAACCTCAGGTCGACCAGGCAGCCGCTCAGGTCGCGGCGCAACGCGCCGCGGTTGCTCGGCTGCACAATGGCACTCGCCCCGAGGAGATCGCCGAAGCGAGAGCAAATCTGGAATCCGCCAAGGCCAGCGCCGTGAATACACGCAAGGTGTTCGAACGCAAGACATTTCTGCTTCACAGCAACACCGCCAGTCAACAAGACTCCGATACCGCCGAGGCGGCCGCCGACGTGGCTGATGCGCAGGTCGAGGTCAATCAGAAGGCACTCGATCTGGCAGTCGTCGGACCCCGACAGGAAGACATCGATCAAGCCGAGGCCCAGCTGCGGGGCAACGAGGCCCAGCTCGCGTACCTGCGTCAGCAACTCGCAGATGCTGACCTCAAGGCGCCGCTCGATAGCGTCGTCCGCTCGCGCCTCATGGAGCCGGGCGAAATGGCCTCGCCGCAACGGCCGGTGTTCTCGCTCGCCATCATCGACCCGAAATGGGTCCGCGCTTACGTCTCCGAACGGGATTTGGGAAAGACCCGCACTGGCATGCGGGCCACTGTCACGGTCGACAGCTTTCCGGGCCGCGCGTTCGAAGGATGGATCGGCTTCGTTTCCCCGATCGCCGAATTCACGCCCAAAGCCGTCGAAACAGAGCAGTTGCGTACTAGTCTGCTCTACGAGGTCAGGGTTTTCGTGAAGGATCCTGGAAACGATTTGCCGCTCGGCATGCCGGCGACCGTGCATCTGCCGCTCAACGCAAGCGATACGGATCGGACATCTACCCGATGAACGGCGCCGTGACGCTGCCGATCGTCGGGCGTGACATCTGCAAAACGTTTCGCCTGGGTACCGGTGAAGTCGTGCGTGCTCTCGACGGCGTCTCTCTCGAGGCGCGCCACGGCGCGCTGACGGCGCTAGTCGGCCCCGACGGCGCCGGGAAGACGACGTTGATCCGCCTGGTCGCCGGGCTCTTCACCCCGGATGCCGGCGCGCTCAACGTGCTGGACATCGACGTCGTGGCACAGCCACAGGCCGTCCAGGACCGTATCGGATACATGCCGCAGAAATTCGGCCTTTACGAGGATTTGAGCGTCCAGGAAAACCTCGACCTCTATGCCGATCTGCACGGGATCGGCGCGGCCGAACGGCAACGGCAATATCCGCGCCTTCTGGAGATGACCGCCCTTGCGCCCTTTACCCGGCGGCTGGCGGGACAATTGTCCGGCGGCATGAAGCAAAAGCTCGGCCTTGCTTGCACGCTCGTGCGATCGCCGGAACTCGTGTTGCTGGACGAACCGACCGTCGGTGTCGACCCGCTGTCGCGACGCGAGCTTTGGGACATCATCCTGCATCTCGTAAAAGACGAGGGTCTCACGGTCCTGTTGAGCACGTCCTATCTCGACGAAGCGGAACGGTGCGGCCATGTCATCGTTTTGCATTCCGGCCGAGTGCTTGCGCAAGGCACGCCGGAGGAGATCACCGGCACCGCCGGCGCGCGCGCCTTCGTTGCCGATCCGCCCGCGGGATACACGGCACGCGGGCTTCAGGCGCGGCTGCTGGGAGAGCCCGACGTGATCGATGCCGTGCCGGAAGCCGGACGCGTGCGTTTTGTGCGCGCAGCTAAGACCGGCGCAGACTTGCCCATCGCCCTCCTCGCGGATGCAAAGGTCGAGTCGGTGCCTCCCCGCTTTGAGGACGCGTTCATGGTGCTGCTTCGGCGGGCCGTTGGGGATCGGCCGACTTCGAACATGAAGTTCGGCCAACCGAGTAACCAGAGAACAGACAAGCTGGCAGTTGAGGTGCGCGATCTTGTGCGGCGGTTCGGAAACTTCATCGCAGTCGATCATGTGAGTTTCCAAGTGCGGCGGGGAGAACTTTTCGGGTTGTTGGGACCGAATGGAGCGGGCAAGACAACGACGTTCCGGATGCTCTGCGGATTGCTGCCGGTCACCAGCGGCACGTTGCAAGTGGCGGGAGTGGATCTTCGGAATGCGCGGGCGTCGGCGCGGCAGCATATCGGATATGTGGCGCAGCAATTCTCGCTCTACGGCCAACTCTCGGTTACCGAAAATCTTGAATTCTTTGCAAGCGCCTACGGCCTGCGCGGAAGCCGCAAGCGAGCGCGCATCGACTGGGCGATGCAGCAATTCGAACTCGGCCGGCTCACCCACCTTGCAAGCGCGCAATTGCCAGGCGGCTACAAACAGCGGCTTGCCATGGCGGCCGCGCTCCTGCATGAGCCCGAAATCCTGTTCCTCGACGAACCTACGAGCGGTGCCGATCCCATGGCGCGACGCGAGTTCTGGCAGCGCATAACCATGCTCGCGGAGGGCGGTGTCACGGTGATCGTTACGACGCACTTCATGGAGGAGGCCGAATACTGCGACCGCGTTGCGATCCTCGATGCCGGCCGCATCCTGGCACAGGGCACGCCCACGGAAATCCGCACACAGGGCCGTCGCGACGACAGCGCGGAACCGAGCATGGAGGACGCCTTCATCGCCATCGTGCAGGAGGCGCGGTCCGTTAATCGAAGCAAGGATGCCGCATGAATTCGGCAACCGATACACAACCGATCCGATCGTCGCGCAAGCTTCGACGCGTTTGGGCCCTGATCCGCAAGGAGAGCCTGGAAGTCGCCCGCGACCCAAGCAGCATTGCGATCGGCATTGTGATGCCGGTCGTCTTAGTTTTGCTGTTCGGTTATGGGCTCTCCCTCGATATCAAGAATGTGCCGGTGGCCGTCGTCATGGAAGATTCCTCGGCTGACGCCCGCGACCTGGCAGCCAGTTTTCAGCTCTCTTCCTATTTCGCCGCGGAATTCACCGCCTCCATGCCACACGCCTTGGAATTGATGATCGAGCGCAAGGTCGACGGCGTCGTGCGCATCCGCTCCGATTTTTCCCGCAACCTGGCGATGGGTGACGTGCAGGTGCAAGTCATGGTGCAGGGCGTCGATGCCAATACGGCGAGGATTATCCAGACGTATGCGCAAGGAGCGGTTGGCCAGTGGGCCGCGCGCCAAGCCGCGGAGGGGAAGACGACCTCGAACGCACCGGTGACCCTGCTCAGCCGGTTCTGGTTCAACGAGTCGAGCGACAGCCGCTACTTTATCGTACCCGGCCTCGTCGTGCTGATCATGACCTTGATCGGAGCCCTGCTCACCGCCCTGGTCATGGCGCGCGAGTGGGAACATGGCACCTTCGAGGCGATATTCGTTACCCCAGTACGGCCGGACGAGATTTTGATCGGCAAGGCTACGCCCTACTTCGTGCTCGGAATGATTGGTTTGTTCTTATGCATCTTCTCCGCAAAGTTTCTATTCGACGTTCCGCTACGCGGATCCGTTCTGGTGCTGACGGGCGTGTCGATACTTTACCTCCTCGTTACGCTCGCCACCGGGCTGCTCATCTCGTCCGTGACGAAGAGCCAATTCATTGCAAGCCAAGTCGCGCTCCTGGTCACTTTCCTTCCTGCCATGATGCTATCCGGATTCCTTTTCGATTTGCGCAGCATGCCGACGGCTATTCGCCTGTTCACCTATGCCCTGCCGGCGCGTTACTTCGTGACCCTCCTGCAGACCATCTTTTTAGCCGGCGATATCTGGACGGTTATCGTGCCGAACGCTGCCGTGCTGGCCGCGATGGCCGCCGCGTTACTTGTGCTCTCACGCCTGGCAACGCAAAAGAAGCTGAATTGAGGTCCCGATGTTCGATGCGCTGTTTCGGATTGTGGCCCTGGTGCGCAAGGAACTGCTTGCGATCCTGAAGGATCCCCGCAGCCGCATTGCTCTAATCGCGCCGCCGATCGTTCAATGCCTCATTTTCGGTTATGCGGCCTCATACGACCTCAACAATGTCCCATATGCCGTCCTCGACCAGGACCACAGTTCCGCCTCGCGTGCCCTTTTGGCCAAACTTGACGGATCCGGGGTGTTCGATCGCGTGGCTGATCTCCGCCGGGCAGGCGACATCGCTGCGTACATCAACGATCAGCAGGCCTTACTGGTCATTCAGATCGACCAGGAATTCGAACGGCGGCTGTTCGCCGGAATGCCGGCTAACGTTCAGGTGATTGCCGATGGGCGCAATTCCAATACCGCGGGGACTGCGATGAGCTACGTCCAGGCGGCTGTCGACGCCTTCAATGTGCAATGGCTGGCGGATCATGGCCTGGGCGTCGCGCCGCTGCTGATCATCAATCGAGCCTGGTACAATCCGAACCTCGAAACCCGCTGGTTCATGATCCCGGCGCTGATCGGGACGCTAACCATGTTGCAGACGTTGTTGCTTACGGCGTTGTCGGTTGCCCGTGAACGCGAGGAAGGCACCTTCGATCAGTTGCTGGTGACGCCGTTTCGACCGGTCGAGATCATGGCTGGGAAAGCAATCCCTTCGATTCTGGTCGGACTGACGCAGGCGACCTTAATCCTGCTGGTGGCCCAGTTGTGGTTTCGGATTCCGTTCGCCGGTTCCTTTTGGACGCTCTATGCTTCGCTCACTCTGTTCGTGCTGGCGGCGGTTGGAATAGGCCTTCTCATCTCATCGATTGTCGCAAACATGCAACAAGCGATGCTGTTTTCGTTCGTCGTCTTGATGCCGTTCACCCTCCTGTCCGGGATGACGACACCCGTCGAGAATATGCCGGCGGTGCTGCAATATTTCACACTGATCGATCCATTGCGTTATGCGATCGACATCATCCATCGGATTTATCTGGAGGCAGCGGGGCTAGGCTCGCTCGCGCCTGAACTGTGGCCGCTCGCGATAATCAGCGCGGTCACGTTGCTGGCCGCGTCGTGGATGTTTCGCAATCGTCTGGGTTGACTAGATGCCGCAATGGGGCCGTGCTCTGAGCGAGCAGTTGATGTGGCTTCACCCCGATAGACGATGAAACAGGGTCACGCGTTCCTTCTCCTTGTGCGCTTCACGCGCGAGGCGGAGCCGAGCGGCGCGGGCGCGGGGAATCCGGGCCGAGCTGTGGGTCGGGCCGCCGCCGATTTTCTTTTTGCGAAATTGGCCGCCGAGATTGCCTACAAGCTCGGCTATTCCGAGCGCAGCGCTTTTACGCGAGCTGCAATCCGCTGGTTCGGCGTGCCACCGAGCGGGATGCGTTGATCGCAGCGCGCCCGGGATCGCCGCTTGTTTGACCTTGCGCGCCCATTGCTTGACATCGTGCGCCATTAACGCGACCGCCCCGAAAGGTGATCAATTTTGCACAGACTGGCGTTGTTAGCGCTACTTACGCTCGTCCCATACGCTCATCAAAAACCAATTCCAATTGAGCGACAGGGACAGACGAAATGAACGTAATCCTCAAACAGGCGCCCGCTACGACAGTCTCGGCACAATCGACGACAAGAGCCGACACGACGACAGACGCAGCAACAAAACGGGGCGTATTCAACGCCTCTCCGGGGATGCCTGGAATCTTTCGGTCACACTTTGACTTCATGATGGCTCGAAACTTTTGCGCCGGCGCCTACGGGGAGGGCGGAGCGGTCGGCGAGTGCTTCTCCACCGCACACCGGATCGTGGACCGGGATGTGGAGAGCTGGACGGTCGCATGGAGCGACACAGCCGAGAGAGTCGAGCGCATTGCCAAGGACTGCCTCCACGGCGGGCATGTTGTCAGCGCCCGCGAGGCATTCCTTCGCGCATCTATGTACTGGGGATCGGCTTTCTTCTACCTTGCGCCCACCGACCCGCGACAGCTCGAGATGTACTTGCGCCACCGCTCGTGCTTCACGCAGGCCGCGCGGCTCTTCAGCCCGGCGATCGAGCCTGTCAGCATCCCCTATGAGAACGGCAAGACGCTGCCCGGGTATTTTATGCGCGCCGTGGGAGCCGACGGCCCGCGTCCGACCGTGATGATTATCTCGGGAGGTGACGGCACCTGCGAGGAGCTCTATTTCTGGGGTGGCGGCGCTGCCGCGGTCCGCCGGGGCTACAACGCATTCCTGTGGGAGGGCCCCGGCCAAGTCGGCGCCTTCGCACTGGACCCGAGCCTGACCTATCGCCCGGATTGGGAAGTCCCGACCCGATACGCGGTCGATTACGTCCTGTCCCGTGATGACGTCGACCCCGAGCGGCTTGCCCTGTCCGGGCACAGCATGAGCGGATACTTTGTCCCTCGCGCCGCTGCGTACGAGAAGCGCCTCACCGCTGTCATCGCGAATTCGCTCCTACCGGAGTGGAAACCCGCAGCCATGGTCCTGATGGGCTTCGACCCCGGCCAACCATACGGCGCTGACCTCGAGAGCAGGGTTAATCTCTCCGATATGATGATAAAATGGTTCGCTACCCAAATTAAGGTGCGGATGGGGAATGGCGGAGACTCCGTCGCGGCCTTCTTTGACAAATGTGGCGCCTACAGCCTGGCCGGGCTCGAGGGAAAGATCACCTGTCCTCTCTTGAGCATCGCCGGCGAGGGCGAGGGACCACTGATGTTGGCCATGGGGCACGAGTTCTACGAGAAGCTGACTTGCCCAAAGGCAGAGCACGTCGTCTCCTTAGTGGAAGGGGGCGAAGCTCACTGCACAATGAACAACCCAAGCCTCAAGCACCAGATCGAGTTCGACTGGTTGGACGACGTCTTCAAGAAGAACAAATAAATAACGAGCTAAGCCGGTGCTTTTGGCCCTCTCATAAGGGGCCAACCACAAAACGTTAGGCTCGGATATCGATTGAAGACAAGGAGAAAACTGAAATGAATCCGGCGATTGCAGTCAAAACAAATCCAAAGGCAACTAATGCAACTCTTGAATCGGCAAGTGCTAGAAACCCGGTGACCTCGGCGAGACCCGCTAGCCCGTTTCCGGTCGGGTATCACGATCTGCACCCGGACATCAGCGTCAACTTTCAGCTGAACCGCTTCTATGGCTGGGTGGGCGACGACAGCATGCTGACCGAGATGCGCGAGGCGGCGGCTGGCTTGGCCGGCGTGCAAGACTATCCGGCCTTCACCAAGATATTCCTCGAACTAGGGGACAAGGCGCTCGCCCGGCACGAGGAACTCAAAGGCGCTTACTATTTGCGCCTCGCCGAGTTCTTTCTGCACACCAAGGACCCCCGCAAGCTGCCCACGCGCCAGCGCTTTGTTGACCTGGTTCTCGGTCACTTTCAAATCCCATCCTCGGCATGCAGCCGCATTCCCTATGGGTCCGGCTGGCTGCCCGCCTATCGCCTCACCCCGACGCAGCCCACCAACGGCACATTCGTCGTATTCGGCGGCTTCGACAGCCACATCGAGGAATGGCTGCCCGCCGCGTTGTTCTTTCGCGACGCCGGCTACGACACGATCCTGTTCGAGGGTCCCGGCCAGGGGGCGGCGCTCGAATTGGCGCACCTGACCATGAGTCCTGAGTGGGAGAAGCCGGTCAAAGCGGTGCTGGACTTCTTCCGCCTCGACGCGGTCACCTTGATGGGCTTCTCCCTCGGCGGCGGGTTGGTCATTCGCGCCGCCGCCTTCGATCCACGCGTGCGCCGGGTGATCGCCTACGACGTCTTCACCAACGCACTCGAGTGTTTCCTGCGCAGCGTGCCGTCGCTGGCGCGCCGGAAACTCCTCGAATCGATCGACGCCGGCGACGAGGGCGCGGTCGACACATTCATCGCTGACGCCATGGCCAAGAGCCTGCTCATCGACTGGGCAATGCAACTGGCCCTGCACAACACCGGACTCCGGACGCCGTACGAGGTGATGAAGCACTACCAGAAATACGAAACCGCTAGCATCTCGTCGCGGCTGACGCAGGACGTACTTCTGATGGCCGGCGCCGAGGATCACTATGTCCCGGTGCATCAGCTGCCCGACCAGATCGCCACCCTGACGCATGTGCGTTCGCTGACCGCGCGTTTGTTCACGCGCGCGGAGCAGGCGCAGAACCACTGTCAGGTAGGCAATATGGGCCTCGCGTTTCGCGTCATCCTTGATTGGATGGAGAGTCTCGGGACGATCGAAGGGCCCCCGGCCCTCTCATAGGGGCCAGCCACAAAACGTTAGGCTTGGATATCGATTGACGACGAGGCGAAATGAAATGAATCCGACGATTGCAGTCAAAACACATCCAAAGGGAACTAATGCAACTCTTGAATCGGTAAGTGTTAGGAACCCAGTGACCTCGGCGAGGCCCGCCATCTCGTTTCCGATCGGCTTCTACGAGTTGCACCCTGACATCAACATCAATTTTCAACTGAACCGCTTCTATGGCTGGGTCGGCGACGACAGCATGCTGACCGAAATGCGCGAGACGGTGGCCGGCGTGAACGACTATCCGACGTTCACGAAAATCGTGCTCGACTTGGGAGAAAAGGCGCTTGCCCGGCTTGAGGTGCGCAAAGGGGCCTACTATCTGCGTCTCGCCGAGTTCTTCATGTTCATCAACGACCCGCGCAAGCTGCCCACCCGCCAGCGCTTTGTCGATCTGCTCCTTGACCATTTCGAAATTGCGCCGTCTGCCTATAGCAGAATTCCTTTTGGGACCGGTTGGCTCCCTGCCTATCGTCTCACGCCGAAGAAGCCGAGGGGGACGCTGGTCGTTTTCGGTGGCTTCGACAGCTACATTGAGGAATGGTTGCCTGCAGCGCTGGTCTTTCGCGATGCAGGGTACGACACGATCCTGTTCGAGGGCCCCGGCCAGGGGGCGGCGCTCCAGTTGGCGCAACTGCCGATGATCCCTGAGTGGGAGCGACCGGTCAAAGCGGTCTTGGACTTCTTCCGCTGTGACGCGGTTACGTTGTTGGGGTTCTCCCTTGGCGGCGAGCTGGGCCTTCGCGCGGCCGCCTTCGAGCCGCGCGTGCGCAGAGTTATTGCCTACGACGTGTGCACGAGCGCGCTCGGGTTCCTCCTGCGCCCAGTGCCACCGCTGGTGCGCAGGGAACTCCTGGAGTGGATCGACGCTCACGACGAGAGCGCTGTCAACACATTCTTCGCCAACGCCGCGGCCAAGAGCCTGTTCGTGGACTGGGGAATGCAACACGGCATGCACAACGCTGGAGTTAAGACGCCGTATGAGATGCTGAAACACTTTCAGAAATACGAGACTGCTAGCATATCATCCCGGCTGACGCAGGACGTACTCTTGATGGCAGGCGCCGAGGATCACGCTATCGCGGTGCATGAACTGCCCGATCAGATCGCCACGCTGACGCATGTGCGCTCGCTGACCGCGCGCTTGTTCACGCGGGCGGAGCAGGCGCAGAACCACTGTCAAGTGGGCAATTACGGTCTCGCGTTTCGCGTCATCCTTGATTGGATGGAGAGTCTCGGGACGATCGAAGGGCCCTCCCACCACTAAGGGCTCATGCTGCACGACGGTTGTACCGCCGCTCGCCATCGTCGCCGCGACTGTCGCCGCCCCCCTACGTGCGGGCGCGGCGAGAGCCGAGCGGCGCGGGCGCGGCGAATCCAGATCGAGCTGTGGGTCGGGCGACCGGCGATTTCCTTTTACGAATTGACCGGCGAGATTGCTTGCAAGCTCGGCTGTTCCGCAGCGCCTTTACGCGAGCTGCAATGCCCTGGTTCGGCGTGCCACCGGACGGGGTGTTGATCGCGGCGCACCCGAGATCGCTGCTTGCTTGACCTTGCCCGCCCATCGCTTGACATCGTGCGCCATTAACGCGACCGCCCCAAAAGGTGATCAATTTTGCACAGACCCACGTTGTTAGCGCCACTTAAGCTCGTCCGGTCCGTTAAAAACCAGTTCCAAATTTCCAATTAATGACAAGGACGGATGAAATGAGCGTCCAACTAAAACGAACGCCAGCGTTTATTGAACCAAAGCTATCTCGACCTCCCAGCTCGCGGGCGACGACCTTGCCTTCGGACACCGAACTGAAGGCCACGCCAGGTACAGATTCAACGAACACAGGTCCTTTGAGCACAACGCTGCCGGAACCGCTCTCTCTTCCATGGCCGCTCAAGCCATTTTCTTCGGCGAGGTCCGGGCTGAAGACTCTCGCAGACGGCCGCAGGTGATATTGGGACGAAGAATTCCTCAAGGGTGTTACTCCCAAGATGCTCGTCTGGTGGTTCAGCCACCTTGAGGGCGAAGTCGAGATCGGGGGCCGCCTTCTCAGCCGGTACCGCGTTTTCCATCCCCTCGATCACTGTTGGGTGCGCTACGTGCGGCGCTCGCCGGACGGATCAATAGGTCCCGGAGCGCAGATCCGAATTTGCGAATTCATCGATCGGAACCCGCGTTATAAGACCGACGTCACCGCGACCATCGAGAAGCTCGACAAAACCTGCTTCATCAACAACGTCGTCGTCGCTGGCCTTTCGATTGTGCGGATGGAGCACGACTTCCATCAGACGGGAGGCGGAACGCGCTTTGAACATCGACTGATTACGCCGGGAAACATGAAACTCTGGTTACTCTCCAAACCGGTGAGCGCGTTGATGTTCCCCAATGCCAAGGGACACGCCTGGCTCAAGCACGCTGTTGAAGAGATGGGCACGCTAGAGAATTTTCTGCCGCAACTATACGGACAAGAGGTCGAAGGAAAGCGTGAACCTGTCCTCCAACGCAAAATAGGCGAAACGAGATGACGTTAGAGGGACGCCGGCGAATGATCGTGGGGGTGACCGGCGCTACCGGCATCATCTACGCGGTTCGCCTGCTAAAAGCGCTCCGCCAGCTGGAAATCGAGACCCATCTTGTCATAAGCAAGCCGGCCGAAATGGCGGCCGCGTGTGAATGGCCGGAGCCGATCAAATCGATCCGGGCAGGCGCGGATGTCAATTATCGGATCAGCGACATTAGTGCCGCCATCGCTTCTGGGTCATTCCGCACCATGGGTATGATCGTGGCACCCTGTTCAGCCAGGACCGTCGCAGAAATCGCCAGCGGCACTTCATCAAATCTCCTGACTCGCGCAGCCGACGTTTGCCTAAAGGAGCGTCGTCGCCTCGTGCTGATGGTGCGCGAGACCCCGCTGCACACGGGCCACCTCAAGGCGATGCTGGCCGCGTCGGAGATCGGGGCCATCATCGCTCCACCGTTGCCTGCATTCTACTCAAAGCCGGCAACGCTGGAAGACATGGTCGATCATACGGTCGGGCGAGTTTTGGATCTATTCGACCTTGACGCCGGTCTGGTCCAACGTTGGACGACGCCGGTCTGGTCGAACGTTGGACGGGACGCGGCCCCTCAATGTGCGGAAACCTACGGACACTCCGACCCCAAGGAGCGAAGACGATGTCCACCTTAGTTGCCGATCACGCACCAAGCGCCGAGACTCGAGAAAAAATCGCGAAAAAACCTGAGCTGCCAATCAAGAGCGGCCCGATCTATCGCGACATTCGGGAATACCTGGCCGAACTCGATCGGCGAGGTCTCCTGATCAAGGTTAAGCGGCTCATGAACAAGGATACCGAGGTTATGCCGCTTGTCCGCTGGCAGTTCCGCGGGCTCGATCAGTCGCAACGGAAGGGTTGGCTGTTCGAGAATTTGACCGATTCGCGCGGTCGGAAATTCGACGGATCGGTCGCGGTGGGGATCGCCGGCTCCTCCCCGCAAGTCTATGCGGCAGCGATGGGGTTGGAATCGCCGAAAGGGGTCGCCGCAAAATGGCTGTCTGCCATGACGAACCCCATCCAGCCGGTCGAAGTCGCGCGCGATCAAGCGCCGGTAAAGGAAGTCGTGATCACCGGCGAGGATATCGTGAAAAGTAGTGGGATCGATCTATTTCCCGTGACCGTTACCAATCCCGGCACTGACGTCTCCGCCTATTTCAGCGCTCCCATATGGATCACGCGCGATCCGGAAACCGACGTCTACAATGTCGGAACCTACCGGGTGATGGTCAAGGCGGCGCTTCGCCAGCACCACACGACCGAGCGCCACCATGTCCTTGCCGCGCATGGCCTCGCGGATTACCGCAAATGCATCCTGCCCGACCTGATCGTCCGGCGTGATGTAATAGGGGCTGTCCAGATACCGCTCGTCGATCTGCTGGCGCGGGACGAACGAGTCGATTTCGATGGTGTGGTTGCTCTGGATCGCAATGGCGTCGAGTTCATCATCGTCCACCGGGATGTAGGCGTTCTTGGAGTACTCGTAGCCGCGCCCCTTGTCCTCACCCTCGACCGGCTCGCGCGTGACCTCGTCGACCAGCTGCTGGCGCAGGCGGTTGCCGGTCTTCTTGTTAATCTGACGAAACGAGACTCGCTCGGTCGATGATGTCCCGGTGTAGACGGCAATGGGGCACGAGACGAGCGAAAGCTTGAGGTAGCCTTTCCAATACGGACGCGCGGGGGCCATGGATATCTCCTTTGGTTGCGGG
>Ga0181538_10003572_pt1 | contig 15060 bp, 11 predicted proteins | sample PEATcosm2014_Bin_40_FD_119773 | JGI IMG/M metagenome (GOLD analysis project Ga0181538, IMG submission 119773) | Peatland microbial communities from MTU Mesocosm Facility, Houghton, MI, USA - PEATcosm2014_Bin23_30_metaG | ecosystem: Environmental > Terrestrial > Soil > Wetlands > Peat | place...
GAATGCCAGAATCCAGGCCAGAGCGCCCATGTAAAGCCACTGGAACACCGGCCATTTCCAGGAATTGGTCTCCCGCCGCACCACCGCCACCGTGCTCGCGCATTGCAGCGCAAAGACGTAAAACACCATCAACGTGACGGCCAGCAGCGGGGTGTAAAGCGGCAACCCGTCCGGCCGCGTTTGCATCCGCAAGGTCTGGGCCAGCGCCTGCTTGCCGGACTCGGATTCGTCGGCGCTGCCGACGTTATAGACCGTGGACATGGTGCTCACGAACACTTCACGTGCCGCAAACGACGTGATGATGCCGATGCCCATCTTCCAATCAAACCCCAGCGGGGCGATGATGGGTGCAATGGCGCGGCCCATGCGGCCGGCAAAGCTGTTGCGAAGCTGTGCGCCCGTAATTTCATTTTCAGTCAGTGGCGCCGAACCAGCCTGCTGCGCTTCCGGTTTAACGGTTGAACGATTCAACGACTCAACGTTCGTCTTCGGATAAGTCGCCAGAAACCAGAGCAGGATGTTGATCCCCAAAATTACCGTGCCCGCGCGGCGCAGGAACAATCGCGAGCGGTCCCACATGTGCCGCGCCACCACGCGCAGCAGCGGGCGTTTGTAAGGCGGCAATTCCATGATAAGCATCGGGGTTTCGCCCTTGAGCAGGGTCTTTTTAAACAGCCAGGCCATCAACAGCGCCACCACCGTGCCGAGCAGATACATCGCTAGCATCGTCAGACCTTGCAGCTTCAACCAGCCAAGAATTGTTATGTCGGGGATGCACGCCGCGATCAGCAGCGTATAGACCGGCAGGCGCGCCGAGCAGCTCATCAAGGGCGCGACCAGAATCGTCACCAGCCGGTCCTTGGGTGTTTCAATCGTGCGCGTGGCCATGATGCCGGGAATGGCGCACGCGTACGAACTTAGCATCGGGATGAAGCTTTTGCCGTGCAACCCGACCTTGCTCATCAGCCGGTCCATCAAAAACGCCGCGCGTGACATGTAACCCGTGTCCTCCAGAAAACCGATGAACAAAAACAGCAGCAGGATTTGCGGCAGAAAAACAATCACCGCGCCAACGCCCGCAATCACGCCGTTCACCAGCAGTGAATTCAAATCGCCGGGCGGAATCAGTTTGCCAATCACACTGCCCAGCCAATGCACCATCGCCTGCAATGCATCCATGGGAAGCTGCGCAAATGTGAAAATGCTCTGGAACATCAGCGTCATGATGCCGATGAAAATCAGTGTGCCCCAGATTTTGTGCGTGAGGACGCGATCCAGTTTGTCGCTGAACGACTCCCCCGGTGGCGCGAGTTCGGAGGTGACCGCCTGCTGCATTTCCGCAATGCGCGCGTACCGCCACTCGATGGGCGCGCCGCGCCAGTCAATGCCATGCGTTTCCAGCCGCTTGCGGGCGGCGGCCACGGCATCCTGGATTTTTTGCGGATAATGCTCCTTGGACGATGCCAGTGCTTTTTCGTTGCTGAGGAGCAGCAGCGCCTCCGCGGTGGCCTGCAATCGCCGTTCCTGAAAAGTCGCTGCCAGCAGGTCGGCCAGCCCGGTGGCTTCAATCCGAAACAATCCGGGCAACTGGCAGAATAACTCCGGCTTCATTTCGGGTGTGCTTTGAACGGTCGCGATGATCTTTGTGCGCAACTCCGGCACGCCGGTGCCATTGCTGGCGACCACCGGGAACACCGGCACGCCGAGGGCATCGGCGAGTTTCTTCTCATCAATGCGTTGGCCGTTGGCTTCCGCCACGTCCACCATGTTCAGCGCGATGAGCGTGGGATGGCCCAGCTCGACGACTTGGGTGGCGTAATAAAGATTCCGCTGAAGGTTTGAGGCGTCCACGACGACCACAATTAAATCCGGTGGCGGCAGCTCGGGCAGGCGGTTGAGCAGCACATCGCGCGAAATCTGCTCGTCCAGCGAATTGGGGCTGAGGCTGTACGTCCCGGGCAAATCGAGAACGCGAATGTCCGATTTCGCGGGAGCGCCGAGCAGTTTGCCCTCCTTGCGTTCGACGGTGACGCCGGCGTAATTGCCGACCTTGGCGCGCAGACCGGTGAGTGCGTTGAACAAGGTCGTCTTGCCGCAATTCGGATTGCCCGTCAGAATGACGTAGGGCGGGTCGGATTTTTTTTCGTCCGATAGGGCTGCGGAATTCATGCTACCAGCTCTTATGGCTTATTAGCCTCCAACATTTTTTGCTTAACCGCGAGGTAGTCTGATAACTCTTTGCATCGGCGAACGTCGTCTGGTTCGATCAAAATTTTCTGCAACCCGCGCACGCCGACCCGTACACTTGGAAGCCGTGGGTCAAATTCATCTTTGTGTTGAAGCATGTAATCCAAGACATCTTGTGCAAGAACGATTTCCTCTCTTTTCTGTTCTTCGGTCGGCTTTGCTTGGAAAGCAAGTTCTGGAAGCCATGAAAGGGTTACGTGTAAACTCGTTATCGCTACTTGTCTCGTCTTGCGAATATCGCCGGTATCCAGTGCATGCAAGGTCATCATCGTTACTTGACCGTCTGCCAACGACTGTTCATATATTTGTTGATAGTTTACCGTCGGTGATGATTTACAAGCCGACAGGAGAATAGACATTCCGATCAGAAGAATAGGAAGGAATTTCATATCAATTAACCTGCTGCCTGCACATTCACATTCACCAAAATCTGTTCCGCCTCGTGCTTGCGCAAGGTGAGGTTGTAGCCGCGGACTTTGATTTCGACCGGGTCGCCGAGCGGCGCGAAGCGAACGAGTTGCACGGCGCTGCCGACCAGCAATCCCATTTCCATGAGGCGCGGACGGCTTTCGGGCGGGAGTTTGATTTCGGCCACCGTTGCCGTCGTGCCCACGGCAACCGAACTCAGCGGCTGGGGAGCGTCGGACATAAATTTATCAGGCGTCAGCAGGAACGGGTTCGACCAAAATGGCTTTGGCCAGTTTTTCACTCAGGGCGAGGCGGGCATTGCAGACCTGGCAGATGACATTGGCTTCGCTGCTCAAAAGCTTGATGCGCTGCTCTTCGCCCAGCCCCAGTTCGCGCAGCCGGTCGCGCAATTCGGGCGATGCCACCAGTTCCTTGATGCAAACGGTGGTGCCGGCAGCGACGTGGCTCAACGGACAGACCGAAGGCCCGGCACAATGGCCATCAACAACCTGAAAGGGTGGCACCCGTTTTTTCACAGCGGGACAACGTAAGTCAATGGCGACGTTGAGGCAAGCAGGTTCTTGTCATGCGTTTCGCAATTTTTGGCTTCAAACTGATTCGAGATTGTCCAAGAACGTATCCGTACTTGATAAAATCCACGGTTTCACCGCCGACGGCTTCTTTTGCCATAATGCAACTGTCATTTCAGATTTGGCTTCAAGACCTGGAAAGATTCGGGCACGATGAGCCGAAATTTTGGAAGACCATGTATTTCGGGAAAAAAATAGTGGTGGTGATGCCGGCCTACAACGCGGCCAAAACGGTCACCCAAACCGTGGACGAAGTCCTCCAGCAGGGGATCGTGGACGAAATCATCCTCGTGGATGATCGCAGCCGTGACGACACCGTGGCGGTCGCGTCGTCGCTGCTGGGCGTGCGTGTCCACGTCCATGAACGCAACCTGGGTTACGGCGCCAATCAAAAAACCTGCTACCGGCTGGCGCTGGAGGCCGGCGCGGATGTGGTCATCATGGTCCACGCGGATTATCAATACACGCCGAAGCTGATTCCGGCGATGGCGTCCATCATTGCCAACGGCCTGCATCCGTGCGTGCTGGCCAGCCGCATTCTGGGCGGATACTCGCTCCGGGGCGGAATGCCGGTCTGGAAATATGTGGCGAACCGCTTTCTGACTCTGGCGGAGAATATTTTGCTGGGGGCAAAGCTTTCGGAATACCACACCGGCTACCGCGCGTTCTCGCGGGAGCTTTTGGAGAAGCTTGACCTGTCGAAAAACTCCGATGACTTCGTTTTTGACAACCAGATGCTGGCGCAGATTTTCTGGCACGGCTTCACCATTGGCGAGGTGAGCTGCCCGACGAAGTATTTCAAGGAGGCGTCCTCGATCAATTTCCGGCGCAGCGTCAAATATGGGCTGGGTTGCCTGGCCGTCGGATTGAAATTCCGCCTGGCGAAAATGGGATGGCTCCGGTCGGAACTGTTCAGTTCAACGCCGCCGCGAGGCGCGATTTCTTCCGGTTGACGGTGGCGCGGGGGAGCACACCGGCTTTGACGGCCTTGTCGAATGCGGAATGGACCCCGGGCAGAAGTTTGACCGCTTCGTCCTTTTTGCCGGCGGTGAGCAGCGTGCGATAATCTTTTTCCAGACGGCGCAGGCGCGATTTGACGCTGCGATTGTGCTGGTGTTTGCGCTCGTTGCTGCGCGCCCGGCGTTCGGCTGATTTCGTATTCGGCATAAATTAAAATTTCACTTAAAAGGGCCGTGAATCTAGTCGAATGCAGGTGAATGTCAACGGTGAAAGCTGACTCATCGCGCTTTACTTTCGGGACATTTGCCTGTTTGCTGTTCCGAACATTGGGTGGTGATGGCGGTCCTGCAGCGGATGAATAAAAAGTTGCAAATTTTACATCTGGAAGACGACCCGGATTTTGCCGAGCTGGTCCATTCGCTATTCGCGCAGGACGGTTTGGACGCCGAGGTGAGATGCGTCGGCGACCGCGCGGCATTTGAGGCCGCCTTGGATGCCGGCGTGTTTGACGCCATTGTTTCGGATTATCACCTGCCGTCGTTTTCCGGCCTGGATGCGCTGGCCATGGTGCGGAAAAGAAATCCGCATATTCCGTTCATTCTCGTTTCCGGCACCATCGGCGAACAGGCGGCGATTGAAAGCTTGAAGGCCGGCGCGACCGATTATTTGCTCAAGCAGCATCCGGACCGGCTGGCGTCCGCCGTCCGCCGGGCCGTGCAGGAAGCCGAGGAACGGGCCCGGCTCCGGGCGGCGGAAGCTGAATTGGTTCGCCGCGAAAAATATTTCCGCACGCTCACGGAAAATTCGCTTGACGTGCTTTGCATCTTGAATTGCGACGGAAACCTTGTCTATGCCAGCCCTTCGATCGAGCGGGTGTTGGGTTACAAACCGGAGGAGATGCGCGGACAAAATTACCTGGTCCGCGTGCATCCCGATGATTTATCGCGGGTGCGGGAGGCGTTTCAATTCACGCTCGATCACCCGGAACGCACGGTGCAGATACAATTTCGCCACCAAAACAAAAACGGAGAATGGCGGCACCTGGAACTGGTCGGCCAGAATCGTCTGCAAGACCCTGAAGTCGGCGGCCTCGTGGCCGATTGCCGCGACATAACGGATCGCTGGCGCGCAGAAGAGGAATTGCGCAACAGTGAAGAACAGTATCGTCTTCTTTTCCATGGCAATCCGAATCCGATGTGGGTGTTCGACCTTGAAACACTGGCCTTTTTGGAAGTCAACGAGGCGGCCATCCAACATTACGGTTATTCCCGGGAAGAATTTCTGACCAAAACCCTCATGAGCATCCGGGTAACGGAAAAAGAGGGCCAGCCGAAAATCCGCTCACTCGACCCGGCTGACCGCAGCATCATTTGGCGTCAGCGGCGCAAAGACGGCAGCTTCATTGACGTGGAGGTTGATTGGAGTCCGATTGTTTTTGGCGAGCGCTTTGCCGCATTGACCATGGCCACCGACGTGACCGAACGGCTGCGCACCGAACACCGCAACGCGGTTTTCTCCAAACTCAGCCACCGGCTCAGTTCGGCCACCACCAATTCCGAGGCGGCCATGATCATTTGTGAAGCCGCTGACGCACTTTTCCAGTGGAACGATTTCGCCCTTGATTTGTATTTCGCCGAGAGCGATGAGGTTTTTTCGCTGCTTACCATCACCACGGTCGAAGGGCAGCGGGTGGAAATTCCATCATCGCCCCAGCCCAAGACCGCCAACGCCTTGGTTCAGCGCGTCATCAAAAAAGGCGCGGAATTGGTGTCGTCCGTGGAAGTTAAACACTATTCCGCCGTTTCCATGCTGGCGCCCATCCGCAAGGGCGACCGGGTTATCGGCGTGCTTTTCGTCCAAAACCACACGCCCGGCGCCTACGCCAACCGTGATTTGGAAGTGCTCCAGACTTTGGCCGACCAGTGTGGCGGCGCGCTGGAACGCGTCCGCGCCGAGCAGGATTTGCGCGAGAGCCGGCAGCGTTTTCGCGATCTGTTTGAAAATTCACCCGATGCCATTTTTGTCGAGGACCTGGAGGGCACGGTGCTGGACGTGAATTTTGCCGCCTGTGTGCTGCACGGCCTGACCCGTGAACAATTAATTGGCAAAAATGCCCTGAACGATCTCATTCCGCCGTCGCGCCGGGAGAACGCCCGCCGCGATTTCCAAAAGCTGGCGAGCGGCAAATTGTCCTGGGTGGAGGGGGAAAGCCTGACCGCCGGCGGCAACAGCACCCCGGTCGAAGTGCGCGTCAGCCGCGTGGAATACAACGGGAAACCCGCCCTGCTGTTGCATGTGCGCGACATCACCGAACGTCGCGCCGCTGCTGCGGCGGTGCAAAGTTCCGAAATGCTTTTCCATTCCGTGTGGGAAAATTCCGTGGATGGAATGCTCCTGACGGATGGAAACGGCGTCATTATTGCCGTTAACAAGGCCTACTGCAAACTGGTTGGCATGGAAGCGGAACAGTTGGAAGGCAAGCTGTTCACCATCGTTTACGCCGAATCCGAAAATCCCCAGGCCATACTCGAAAGTCATCGCGAACATTTCCGCGCCCGCGATGCGACCCGTAAACTTCAACGCCAATACACCCTTCACAATGGCCAGGTGATGGCATTGGAAATCACCGATTCATTCATTGAATTGCACGGGCAGCCGCTGCTGCTCTTCAGCTTGTTTCGTGACGTCACGACGCAACGGCGGTTGGAAGAACAGTTGCGCCAGTCGCAAAAAATGGAAGCCATCGGCCAGCTCGCCGGCGGGGTGGCGCACGATTTCAACAACATCCTCACCGTCATTCATGGCCATGCCTCGCTCTTGCTGTCTTCCGAGCTCGAGGAATCTGCGTCGCGCTCGGCGCAGCAAATCAGCCAGGCCGCTGAACGTGCCGCCGCATTGACGCGGCAATTGCTCACGTTCAGCCGCCGCCAGCTCATTCAGCCCAGGAAATTGGACATGAACAAAATCGTCGGCAACATGACCGATCTGCTGGGACGGCTTTTGGGCGAGGACGTGTCCTTGCAATTAAATTACTGTCCGTCGCCGGCGGTGGTGGAGGCGGATGTGGGCATGATGGAGCAGGTATTGCTCAATCTGGCCGTCAATGCGCGCGATGCCATGCCCAAGGGCGGAAGCCTTTCCGTGCGCATATCGATCGTGGACCTGAACGAAGCTCACGTTCAACATCATCCCGAGGCGCGTGTCGGGCGCTTCGTTTGTGTCAGCAAGACAGACACCGGCTGCGGCATTCCGCCGGAAAATCTCCAGCGTATCTTCGAGCCGTTTTTTACCACCAAGGAAGTCGGCAAAGGCACCGGCCTGGGCCTGGCGACGGTTTATGGCATTGTCAAACAGCACCGGGGCTGGATTGAGGTCGAAAGCACCGTCGGCCAAGGCACGACATTTCGTATTTACATTCCCTATGTGGGCTCGGGCCAGGCCGAAACGGAAAAGCCGACAACACAAATCAACATTCGCGGTGGCACGGAAACCATTTTGCTCGTTGAAGACGAGAGGGCGGTGCGGGAACTTGTTTCGCGCGTCCTCCAAAAATACGGCTACAAAATATTACCGGCCAGCAATGGCGTCGAAGCCCTTGAAATATGGAACCAGCACAAGAACGAGATTGCCATGTTGTTCACCGACCTCGTGATGCCCGACAACATGAACGGCCGGGAACTGGCGGAAAAACTCTGGGCCGAACGGCCCGGGTTGAAGGTTATTTTTACCAGCGGCTACAGCTCCGACATTGTGGGCAAGGATTTCAAGCTGGATCCGGAGTTGAATTATTTGCAGAAACCGTATCAACCTCAGTTGCTCGCGCTGGCCGTGCGCCGTTGCCTGGATGATAAACGAGCCGGATAACGCGGCTTCCCCGGCCGCATATTCCAACTTTTCTTCACCTGCATTCTTCGCTTAAACTCAACGCATGATTATAGCGCCTTCGCTGCTCGCCTCCGACCACACCCGCTTCGGCCGGGAGGTTGAACGCGCCGACCGTTCCGGCGCGGACTGGCTGCACCTCGACATCATGGACGGGCATTTCGTCCCAAACATTTCCTTTGGGCCGGAGGTCGTGCGCGCCATTCGTCCCCTGACCAGGATGTTTTTCGATGTTCACCTCATGTGCTCGCGACCGCAAATTTTGATCGAACCCTTTGCCAGGGCGGGCGCGGATGAAATCATCATTCATGTCGAACTTCACCAGCAGGTCACGCCACTCATCTGGAAAATCAAGTCGTTCGGAAAAAAAGTCGGCCTGGCCATCAACCCGCCCACCACCATCACCGAAGTCCAGCCATATCTCGGACAGATTGACCTGTTGCTGGTGATGACCGTCAATCCGGGCTTCGGCGGACAGGAATTCATTCACGAAACGCTGCCCAAAATCCAGCAGGCCGAGGTTTGGCGGCGCGCGCGAAAACTTCCTTATCGCATCGGTGTGGACGGCGGCATTAATTTCCAGAACGTTGCCGAATGCGCCCGCGCCGGAGCGGACACCTTTGTCAGCGGTACGACCCTGTTTGGCGCGCACAATCTCAAAGCCGCCGTCAAGAAAATGCGGAAAATCGTCAATGCGAACGACCCAGCATTGGCGGATTTAAAAGTTTAAATTCTGCCATGTCACAAATCAGATTCGGCACGGACGGCTGGCGCGCGGTCATCGCGGAAGACTTCACATTTGCCAATGTTGCGCGCGTCGCGCAGGCGACGGCGGATTTCTGGAGCGCCCACCCTGAACCTGGCACGGAACGAAAAATTATTGTCGGGTTTGACCGCCGTTTTTTCTCCGACCGCTTCGCACAAATCACCGCCGAGGTCCTGGCCGCGAACAATTTTACGGTCGTTCTCACTCCGGAACCGTCGCCCACGCCTTCAATTTCGTTTGCGGCCAAAGCGCAGCGCGCCATCGGCGGCGTGATGATTACCGCCAGCCACAATCCCGCCATCTTCAACGGCTTCAAACTCAAGTCGTACTACGGCGGTTCCAGTGATTCGGAAACGTGCCGGGCCGTCGAAGGTTTTCTCGGTCGCAATCCGGTCAAAACCCTGCCGCTGGCCGGGGCCATCGAAGCCGGCCGGGTCAAAATTGCCGATGTCCGCCCCGCACATTATGCCGCGCTCAAAAAGCTGGTGGATTTTCAGTTGATCGCGAAATCAAAGCTCCGTTTTGCTCACGACGCCTTGTTTGGCGTGGGCGCGGGTTGTTTCGAGCAATTGCTGGCCGGCACAACCTGCAAAGTCACCACGCTTAATGGCGATCACGACCCGTTTTTCGGCGGCATCAACCCCGAACCGGTTGTGCAAAATTATGCCGCCAGCCAGACCTTTCTCAAAAAACATCCGCACGACATCTGCCTGGTGACCGACGGCGATGCCGACCGTGTGGGCGGCATGGACGGCCATGGCGGTTATTTGACGACGCACCAGATCATCTGCCTGCTGTTGCATCATTTGATCGTGAATCGCAAGGGCAGGGGATCCGCCTTTGCCAAAACGGCTTCGGCGCGACCGTTGCGCGTCGTCAAGGCGCTGACGACGACCTCGATGGTGGACAAGATGTGCGCGGCTTACGGCCTGCCGCTGGTCGAGACGGGTGTCGGCTTCAAATATATTTGCGCCGAGATGCTCAAGGGCGACGTGCTGCTCGGCGCGGAAGAAAGTGGCGGCATCGGTTTTCCCGGCCATATTCCCGAACGCGACGGCATTGCCGCCGGATTGATGTTGCTGGAATTGCTGGCGACCGAAAAAGTATCCGTGAACAGACTGCTGGCGAAGCTGGAGGAACAATTTGGCCCGCATCGTTACGGGCGGATCGACACGCATTATCCGCTGGAACAGCGCGCTTCGCTGATGGATTTTTTGAAAAACAATCCGCCCGACAAACTTTTGCGCTCGCCGCTTGCGGACATCAAAACGTTCGACGGTGTGAAATTCATCGCGCAGGACACGTCGTGGCTCATGCTGCGCGGCTCCGGCACGGAACCCGTTTTGCGGATTTACGCGGAGGCGAAGTCCGATGCCGATGTGCAGAAGCTGCTCAAACTTGGGGTTTCATTGACACGGCGCTGAAAATTCCCACAATGCAAGCATGATTAATTCTGGAATTCTGAATCCGCAAATTCTTTCGTTGCTGGCACGCGTGCGCCACACCAACGCGCTGGTCATCGCCGACCGCGGTTTTCCGTTCTGGCCGCAGATCGAGACGGTGGATATTTCGCTGGTGGACGACGTGCCGGCGGTGTTGCAGGTGCTCGCCGCCGTCCGCGCCAACCACAACTTCACGCAGGCCTGCATGGCGAAGGAATTTCAGAAGAACAACACCAGCGCCGTGTGCGGAAAATTCGCCAAAGGATTGCAGGGAATTCCGACCCTCTTCGAGCCGCACCTGGAGTTCAAGAAGCGCGTGCCGGGCGCCATCGGGCTGATCCGCACCGGCGATACGATTCAGTACGCAAACATGATTTTGATTTCCGGTTAGCGCTCCGGCGGGGTTATCGGCGTCCGGTCGCGCCGCCTGCACATCCTTCGATTGCTGGTGGACTTAATGTCCGCCGGATGTTTTCACTTCGTGCAACGACTCGGCATGGCTCAACTTGGGCCAGTTCCAAGCGTAGAGGGCGATTAAGACAAAACAGAACATCGGCACAATGAAACCACGGCACATATTGTATTGGTCTGCGACATAACCCATCAATTTTGGCAAAACCGCACCGCCCATGATGGCCATAACAATGAAAGAAGATGCCTTTTTCGTCAGTGCGCCCAGACCGAAAATGCCAAGGGCAAAAATGGTCGGGAACATGATGGACATGAAGAAATAACTCAGGAAGACGCAAACTACAGACAGCCAGCCCAGATTACAGAAGATTAGGAACGTGATGGCCACGTTGCAAACCGCGAAGGTGCCAAGGACTTTGTGCGCGGAAAATTTCTTTAACAACCAAGAGCCGGTGAGGCGCCCCAACAGGAAACAGGCAAAGGCGATGGTTCCCAAATTCGCAGCACCTTTGTCACTGATACAAAGCATACCGGCTTTGTTGGTTTCGAACCAGCCGAGTAGCCAATTGTGCAAGAAGCCGGAGTGGGCTGCGAGGTTTGTCATGGTCGAATCCCATGAACCGGGAATGCTTGGAACCATTGAAAACCCGGTGCTTTTGTCGGATGTCATGCTGTTGATGAAGAAGCTGAAAATGCCGGCTTGGGCGGCGACGTAAAAAAACTGGGCGGCGACCGCCATCACAAAGTGCTTGTGCGACCAGATGGAGCGCAACCCATGCTTGGATTCGTCCAGATGGTAATCATCCTCATTCTTAATGTCTGGAACGTATGCAAAATAAAAAATGGTTGCGAGAACGACGACGATTACGGCGATGGTAGCATAAGGAATATAGAGAGTCTGACTGCCTGTGCTTTGCCCTTGGGCGTCCTTGGAGTAGAAAAATATTCCGCCGATGATTGGACTTACAAGCCAGCCGATACCGTTGGCGGATTGGGCGAGATTGATGCGGGTGGCTGCGTATTCCGGTGGTCCCAACACAGTTGTGTAGGGATTTGCGACCGTTTCCAAAAATGTGAGTCCTGTTGCAATTGTGCAGACGCCACAGAGGTAAGCGATAAACGCTGTGGTTGCTGACACGTGTCCAGCCTGCGCAGCCGCATGAATATGAGTAGCTGGGATAAACCAGAATCCTCCAACTGCGACTATCAAAAGACCGGCAATAATACCGCCCTTCCAGCCCAACTTGCTTGCCAGAATTCCCGCTGGCAGTGACATTAAAAAATAGCCCAAATAGTGTGCGAACTGCACGTTGGCGGATTGTGATTTAGTTAGACCCAATTCGTTCTGGAAGTGCTTGTCCATCGTGTCAATCAACCCATTGCAGATTCCCCAAAGGAGAAACAGCGAACTGACAAGAATGAATGTGAAGACCAGATTCTTGCCGTCGCTCATGACGAACATGCTTTTCTTGTTTGTGTTCATAGTGGTTATGAAAATGATTCGATCAATTCAAATGGCGCCATTGCGCCGGGATTTCACGTCTCCGCAGCATGGGAGGAGAATAGACTCGTAATAAGTGGTTAATGATGGCGCAAGTAATTAATTAAACGGCCACAGCACGTCAAGTTTTTCATTCAAACGGGTCCCAGATAGGTGGTGTAAGGTCCGACCAATTGATGCCCCACGATTTCAAATCCGCTGGTTTAATCAGAAAATGCTAATTGGGACGAAGATCGGCACTGGCTTAAAATCATACACGGTTGCACAAGAATAAGGCGCATGTGTACGAATTAGGCGCAGTTAGCATCAAAACAACAATGGCATTGCTAATGCTAGCAGCAAAGCATGCATAAAACATGGTTGCATACTTTTGCCTTGAATTTGTTGTTTGTTGGCATTATTGCAAAGTTACGCAGTGTAATCGCAAAACATGTGCCTGTGGGTTATCAGGACGAATCCGGGTTTCATCTTGGTGTTAAACAGACACAAGATAAATGGCCGGCAATTTGGTAGATTCAGAGAGGTTCTTAGTGATATGCAGTAGGGGATTGTAGGGTTGAGTTAGGAACTTGGCTGTCTCGTTCTTGCGGGGAGTGGATTTCTTTTTTAAAGCCTGTCCTCTTTCTGTCCCATTTTTTGTCAAATTTCATCCTTCCACAACCTAAGTCCATGCAAATTTTTCACCGATTCATCGTAATACATTGATTTACAATAAATTACGAACCATAAGAAATAAGTTGCATCTTTTCTTGGGGATTTTATAATGTACACAATAATATTTAACCATAGGAGTTGATGTAGGCCCAAAATGATGCCGGATGATTTGCATCAGAATTCAACCCAGAAACAAGGGGGAGGCGTTTTGGGGAGTTTTTTGGGGGCTTTGAAAGCAGGCCATAATAAAATGGCATGTAAAATGGCATGATGTGCTTGTTCAATGTTGTTGAACTTTAAGATGAAAATCGAATCTCCAGCTTGGTATTGTGCCAGGACGAAACCCAAGCACGAGCATATCGCTGCGGCAAATTTGCGAAAGAATTTGAATTTGGAGGTCTTTCATCCCCGATTACGGATTGAACGGGCAACGCGCCGGGGAGTTGTCCGGGTGAGTGAGCCGCTTTTCCCATGTTACATTTTTTTCCGTTGTTTAATTGACGAGAAACTGGGCGAGATTCAACGCACGAGCGGGGTGAGTACGGTGATTCATTTTGCGCACAAAATACCGAAGATAGCCGATGCGATCATTGAGGAGTTAAAGGAATGTTTCGAGGGAGAAGAGACGATGAACGTTGAGGATCGACTTTCGCCAGGCGATGAAGTGGTTGTTGTTGATGGAGCTTTTCGCGGAATGAGTGCCTTTGTTTTGCGTGTCATGCCGGCAAGAAAGCGCGTTCAGGTGTTGCTTGATGTTTTGGGGCGTCCTACTCCGGCGGAAGTCGATGAAGACTCGGTTGTTAATGAAGCAAATACTGTGGCGACCTTGGTGCCAATTTTAGCAGCACCCGCCTCGAAAAATCTTGCAGTTGTTGGTGTAAATTGTAGTTGGAGTTAAAAGGTTTCCAAGTGTGGAAACTTGGGTAAAAGAAAACGGCTGGGATGGTGCGAGTTGGCTGGAATTATTTCCGGCGAACAAGTGCGGAGCTTTGCCTAAAAATAAAACTGCCGGGATTCTCCTCATTTTCAATTTTTAATTCTTTATTTTGTATTTTGTCTTTCTTTATGGATTTTCCAATCAAAGCACATCAGTTGCAGGGTTCTCGTCCTTCCAAAGCAATTAAGGATTTACGCTGGAAATGGACACTGGATATGCTTATTATCTTATTGGCCCTGCCATTACTGATCCCCTTGGCGCTATTCATAACCCTGTTAATTCGAAGTGTTTCCAGCGGGCCGGTATTATTCAGGCAAGAGCGCATAGGATACTTGGGGCGGCGTTTTATGTGTTTCAAGTTTCGAACCATGTTTGTTAACGCGGACACGGCGATGCACCAGGGGCATTTGCAAAATTTGATAAATTCAAATGTCCCGATGATGAAAATGGACTCGCACGGGGATCCCCGTATAATTCCGTTTGGACTGTTCCTGCGTGCGTCCGGCCTGGATGAATTGCCCCAATTGATCAACGTGCTGCGCGGCGAAATGAGTCTGGTAGGACCCCGTCCGTGCCTGCCTTACGAATATGACAAATATCTGCCTTGGCAGAAGGAACGGTTCGGAACCGTGCCGGGATTGACCGGCCTCTGGCAAGTAAGCGGAAAAAACAAAACCACCTTCGTGGAAATGATTCAACTGGATATCAAGTATGCGAAAAACAAAACCCTCTGGTGGGATTTGAAAATCATCCTGATGACAATTCCGGCCTTGGTTATTCAAATGGTGGAAACTCGTCGGGGCAAGAAAATAACCACTGGTCCGGTTCGCCCGAAAACCAATTATTCTAATCGTGCCATAGAGCAGTATTCCTTTACGAAAGCACCACTTGTTGGTGCAATTCGTGCTGCGGATGGCGAGGATGCTTGGATGCGGAAAGAAACCAAATTGAATTTATAATATGGCAAAACAAATAAAAGTCGGAGTGGTGGGCTGTGGTTATTGGGGGCCCAATCTGATTCGCAATTTCAGATCGCTCCCCGATTGCAGCCTGAAAATGATGTGTGATGTCAGCGAAAACCGCCTCGCCCATCTTAAGGCGCTTTATCCCGAAGTCGAAGGAGAAACGAATTACAATCGCATGCTTAACGGCATCGGGCTTGATGCGGTCATCATCGCCACGTCGGTCAAATCGCATTTCCCGATGGCCCGAGCGAGCTTGTTGTCCGGCAAGCACACCTTTATCGAGAAACCGATGGCGGC
>Ga0181538_10003578_pt1 | contig 15044 bp, 15 predicted proteins | sample PEATcosm2014_Bin_40_FD_119773 | JGI IMG/M metagenome (GOLD analysis project Ga0181538, IMG submission 119773) | Peatland microbial communities from MTU Mesocosm Facility, Houghton, MI, USA - PEATcosm2014_Bin23_30_metaG | ecosystem: Environmental > Terrestrial > Soil > Wetlands > Peat | place...
GCATGCGAGGGCGCGGTGCTGGTGATCGATGCCTCCCAGGGCGTCGAGGCCCAGACTCTGGCCAACGCGCAGCTCGCATTGAACAACCACCTGGCGATCATCCCCGTCATCAACAAAATCGATCTGCCGGGCGCGGACGTCGACGCCACCAAGCAGCAAATCGAACACGCCTTGACGCTCGATCCCAGCGAAGCGTTGATGATTAGTGCCAAGCAGGGCACCGGTGTGAACGAAGTGCTGGAAGCGATCGTGGCGCGCGTGCCGGCGCCCCGCGGTTCGCCCGATGAACCTCTTCAGGCGCTCATCTTCGATTCCTGGTTCGATAGCTATCGTGGCGTGGTGGTGCTCAGCCGTGTTGTCCAGGGAGCGTTGACAATTGGCACGCGAATCCGCTTCTGGTCCAACAATCAGGTCTACACGGTTGAGGAGTTGGGCGTGCTGACGCCGAAGCCGGTTCGCGTGGAACGCCTGGAGGCTGGGGAAGTCGGTTTCGTCGTCGCCAACATCAAGCGCATTTCCGATACGCGCATCGGCGATACGATCACTGACGACGCGCGACCCGCCGCCGCGCCGCTGCCCGGCTTCGAGGAAATCAAGCCCATGGTTTTCGCGGGGATGTACCCCGTGATTGCAAGCGACTATGAGTCTCTGCGCGATGCGCTCGAAAAGCTGCGCCTGAACGACTCCTCACTTTTCTACGAGCCGGAGAACTCCGAGGCCTTGGGCTTCGGCTTTCGCTGCGGCTTTCTCGGCCTGCTGCACATGGAAATTGTCCAGGAACGCCTGGAGCGGGAGTTCAACCTCGACCTGATCACTACAGCCCCAAGCGTCCGCTACCGTGTCACCACGAAAACCGGTGAGATTCTGGACGTGCACACTCCCAATAAGTTTCCTCCGGCCGGCGATATCGAAAAGGTAGAAGAGCCGGTGATCCGCGCGCAGATATTCACCCAGGACGAGTACCTTGGCGGCATCCTCAAACTGCTCGAGGAGAAGCGCGGCGTGCAAAAGGGATTCGAATACGTCTCGCCCAAGCGCGTCCTGCTGACGTATGAACTGCCGCTGAACGAGATTGTGCTGGATTTTTACGATCGGCTGAAGTCCGTCTCGCGGGGCTATGCCTCGCTCGACTATCATTTTGCCGGGTACTGGGTCTCCGACCTGGTGAAGGTGGATTTCCTGGTGGCCGGCGAGCCGGTCGATGCCCTTTCCTTCATCAGCCACCGTGATAACGCCTTTGCGCGCGGCCGTGTGCTGTGCACGAAGATGCGCAAGCTCATCCCCCGCCAACTCTTCGAAGTTGCTCTTCAAGCTTCCATCGGATCAAGAGTCATCGCTCGCGAAAACGTCCCGCCCATGCGAAAGAACGTCTTGGCCAAGTGCTATGGCGGCGACATTTCGCGCAAGCGCAAGCTGCTCGAAAAGCAGAAGGAAGGCAAGAAGCGCATGAAACGCGTGGGCCGCGTGGATATCCCGCAAGAGGCTTTTCTGGCAGTACTCAAAGTATCGGAGGAATAGTATCTGACTAGCAGTTGGCTCAAAACTTCCTCTACCCGATTGCGACGGGATGGCCGCCTGCGCGTGCAGCCGTGCTCCCCGCAGGGCAGCAAAATGAGTAGCCGGGGGTGCAACCCCCGGACCAAGGCCCCACACCCCGCCTCCGGCACCCCTCTTCCCGCAGGTGGGGAGAGGGGAACGGGGGTGAGGGGGCGTCGTTTCCGGAGGCGTTGCCCCCGGCTACTCATATTCAGCCCCTGCGGGGCTGAGTCTTCGAGCAATCGCCGGGGATCTTCGGCGATATTCAGTAATCTCCCCTCTGCCGGGCGGTTTTGAAACAGCTTCTAGTCTGTGGATGGAGTCAAACATGGAACTCAAAACCGTGACGATCGAAAAACCCGCTGACATGAATTTCATCCTCGGCCAATCGCATTTCATCAAAACCGTCGAAGATCTGCACGAGGCTATCGTCCAGACGGTTCCCGGAATGAAGTTCGGCATCGGATTCTGCGAATCCTCCGGCCCCGCCCTGGTGCGCCACTCCGGCAACGACCAGCGCCTGGTCGAACTGGCGCAAAAGAATGCCATGGCGCTCGCTTGCGGCCATTGCTTCATCATATTCATGGATGGAGGCTTTCCAGTCAACATCCTGAACACCGTCAAGACTGTCCCCGAGGTCTGCCGGATTTTTTGCGCCACTGCCAATCCCGTCGAGGTAGTTATCGCCGAAACCGAACAGGGCCGAGGCATCCTGGGAGTCATCGACGGCGTGAAGACAAAGGGGATCGAGAATGAAGCCGATATCAAGATCCGCAAAGATTTCCTGCGCAAGATCGGATATAAGCTATAATGACAACTCTGCGCCGCCACTTCCATTTTGGCTCGGCCAACGGCGCAGTAATGAAGAAGTGAGCTGTTGATCCCCGGTTGGCCCCAAGCCCCTTTTGACCGGAAACTTTTGCCAAGACTCTAACGTAATTTAAATAGAGATCGCATAGAGGACCGAGTTTACTGGCTCAGTCCAATGGTGTACACTATGAACTAATAGGAGTCTGAGACCTTGCGCGAGCACAAAGGAAATCCCCCGCAGTTGCCGTAATCAGCTTCTTGCCAAAGGGCGGAATGGACGCTGCCAACGTGGCCACTTTCACCCAAGCCCGGATCGCTGTCGCCGAGTCGCAGGCGGCACTACGCCAGCAGACCAGTTTCTGGGTGGCGGTTCGCGAAGCCTTCTGGAATGCCCTTGGTGAACTCCGCAGTCATAAACTGCGTTCTTTCCTCACTCTGCTCGGCGTCGTCATCGCCACCACCACCCTCATTGTCGTGATGTCGGTGGTGAACGGCATGAACGTCTACATTGCCACCAAGATCGCTAATCTGGGCACCAACACCTTCGTGCTGTTTCAGTTCAAGTGGGCACAAGGCTACGACAGCTACTTGAAAGCGTTGAGACGCAACAAACCCATCCGTATCGAGGAATACGAGTACCTGCAGGAGACGCTGCCCGACTATGAAGCGATGAGCGCCATCGCGCAACTCAACCCCGGCCCTGAGGCCCGCTATCAAGGACGCTCGATTGATGAAGTAACCCTGATGGGAATCACTCCCAGCCACGTGGACATCGGCCGGGAAAAGGCGCTTTACGGCCGCTACATTTCCGACCAGGATTACCGCCACAACGAACGGGTCTGTTTTATCGGCCAGGACATCGTGGATAAGCTGTTTCCAGCCGTCGATCCGATCGGCAAGGAACTATTCGTAGGGGGACAGAGCTTCCGTATCATCGGCGTCGCGGATAGAGTGGGCACTGCCTTTGGCATCAGCGAGGACAACTTCGTCTTCATTCCGCTCGGCACTTTCCGCGACCTGTACATGCCGCGCTTGGAGCTCATGGTCTTCATCAAGGCGCCCGACTCACAGCACATGATGGAACTCGAAGATGAAGCCGAGGTCCTCATGCGGGCGCGCCGCCACATCCCCTACCACGACGAAGATACCTTCGGCATCAACGCCTCCGAAACGTTGATGAACGCCTGGAAAAGCCTCACCAGCAGCATTTTTGCGGTCACCATCGGCGTGGTGGCTGTGTTCATGGTGGTAGGCGGCATTGTGATCATGAACATTATGCTGGCGACCGTCACCGAGCGAACACACGAAATAGGGATCCGCAAATCCGTTGGGGCGCGCCGCCAGGACATCCTCTGGCAATTCGTGATCGAGGCCGCAACCTTGGCCTTTACCGGAGGGACCGCAGGAGTAATCCTTGCCTACTTCATCGCCTGGCTGGTGGCGCAGGTTTTCACTGCCGCGGTGCCGCTGAGCGCCGTGATCGTGGGGATTACGCTGTCGACCCTGGTCGGGCTTTTCTTTGGGATCTATCCCGCCATGCGGGCGGCGGCGCTTGATCCCATCCAGGCGCTGCGGGCGGAGAAATAGCATGATGACTTACTGGCGCGCCGTGGGCGAGAACCTGATGCTGGCGCTCGACACGCTGCGCACGCACAAGTTCCGGGCATTTCTCACCGTGTTGGGCGTCCTCATCGGCACCACGACAGTGATCGCTGTGGCCTCGATCATTGAGGGGTTGGATGCCAGGCTGGTGGATGTAGCCGAGCAGTACGGGAGCAACGCTCTTTTGATTTACAAATTACAGATGGGGACGCCGCACCGCCTGACCCGCGAAGAACGGCTGCGTAAATCCCTCAGTTTCGAAGACGCGCAGGCGATCAAGGAACAATGCCCCCATGTCGACGAGGTGACGGTCGCCATTTTCAGGCAGGTGAGCGATTTTGGGCTGCCGCCTTCCACGGCGCGGTATAAGGGCCACGAAATGCCTGGCGCACAATTCATGGGCGTGGATGCCAACTACTTGGCTCTAGCCAACTCGACGGTCGCCGACGGGCGCTTTTTTACGCAGGCGGACGACGTCCACCGCCGGGACGTGGTCGTAATTGCCGCCAATGTGGTCGAACGCCTCTTCAAGCCTGAGGACCCTGTGGGCAAGGACCTGGTGGTGGACGGACATACATTCGAAGTCGTCGGAACGCTCGAGAAGTTTAAGGGAGTTCTGGGAGACAATCCCGACGACAACGACATCTTCGTCCCCTACTGGACGTACAGGAAGATTTATCCGGACGCAAAAGATCATTTCATAAGAGCACTTACGTACCCTGGAACCACGGCGCAGGCTGAGGACGAAGTGCGCGGATTGCTGCGTCGGCGCCGCCACGTGAAGCTCTCCGATCCCGACAATTTCGGAATCTCGACGGCGGAGTCCCTGATTTCCGACTTCCGCGCCATTATCGGCACCGTGGCGCTGGTGATGGTGGTGATCTCCTCGATCGGCCTGCTGGTGGGGGGCATCGGAGTGATGAACATCATGCTGGTTTCGGTGACGGAGCGAACGCGCGAGATTGGAGTGCGGAAGGCCATCGGCGCGCGCCGGCGCGATATTGTCTGGCAGTTCCTGCTCGAGGCCATCGTGCTCACCGGCTCGGGCGGACTTTTGGGAATCGCCGTGGGTTGGCTGCTGAGCTTTATGATCCGGGTCCTCGTGCCTGGGCTGCCGTCTACCGTGCCGCTCTGGTCCGTCGTAGCGGGCTTTGGCGTGGCGACAAGCATCGGCCTGTTTTTCGGCCTCTGGCCGGCCATGAAGGCTGCCCGGCTCGACCCCATCGTGGCTCTGCGGTATGAGTAACTGGTAATTCCCCTCCTTGGCTAAGGAGGGGAACCATCGGCTACAGTTTCTTGTGCTTGACCTCTGCGGCGAGTTCTCCCCGCGCCAATCGAACGGTAATATCGCTGCCGAGAGCCACTGCTTCGGCGTCACGAACTATCTTGCCTGCGGCGTCGCGGGTGATCGAATAGCCGCGCTGAAGGATCGTCAGAGGACTCCGTTCCTTCAAGAGAGTTCCCACGTGAGCCAAGCGGTTTCGTCGCTCCGTCAGAAAGCGGCGGAGCGCAGTTTCAAATCGTCCCTCGCGATCATCTAACGCCGCGCGCTTCAATCCCAGCAGTCGCCGGAAATCGTATCGGACTACCCCGGCCGAAGCCCGCAGCCACTCCTGTCTGGCCGAATTCAACCGGGAGCGCATGGAACGATCGAGCGATGCGACGACCTCGTCCACCTGTTGGGCTCTTTCTGCAATCCTGGTTGCCAGCATCTGAAAGGCGTGGTGCATACGCAGTTCTGTTAGCCGCTGCCGGGCTTCGGAAAGCTGCAGCCGGATTATCTGGGCCATGTGGCGGGCGCAATTTTCCAGCTCCGTTATGAAGTCCTGCTTCCGGTGTACGACCAGTTCGGCGGCGGCCGAGGGCGTCGGCGCACGCAGGTCAGCGACGAAATCTGCGATGGTAAAATCCGTTTCGTGACCCACGGCGGAGATTACTGGAATTCCGGAAGCCGCGATGGCCCGCGCCACCACTTCTTCGTTGAATGCCCAAAGGTCCTCGAGCGATCCCCCGCCACGTCCCACGATGATCACATCAACGATCTGCTCGCGGTTAAAGTAGGTGATCCCCTCGACAATCTCCTCGGCCGCGCCTTCCCCCTGTACTTTGACCGCATAGAGCAGCACGTTCATATTTCGGAAGCGGCGGCGGAGCACGCGCAGGATGTCGCGAATCACCGCGCCGGTTGGAGATGTCACTACACCGATGGTGCGCGGAAGCACAGGCAGGGGCTTCTTGCGCGCAGTATCGAATAGCCCCTCCGCGGCGAGTTTCTGTTTCAGTTGCTCGAAGGCCAGTTGAAGCGCGCCCAGGCCGGCGGGTTCGAGGTACTCAACGTAAAGCTGATACTCGCCTCGCGCTTCGTAAACGCTCAGGTGGCCGCGTGCGATCACCGAAATGCCGTCTTGGGGTTTGAATTTCAGGTAGCGCGCCTGGTTGCGAAAGCACACCGCGCGAAGTTGGGTGGTCGCGTCCTTCAGCGTGAAATAAAGATGGCCCGAGGCGGCGGGGCGGAAGTTTGAGACTTCCCCCGTGACCCACACGTCGCTAAACTGCCGTTCCAACAGGTCTTTGATTTCCCGGCTCAGCTCAGAGATGCTGAATATCTTCCTTGTCGGGCCAAAATTGAGAAGTGCTTGTTCCATAAAAGAGGTTTTCAGTTCTCAGTCGTCAGTAATCAGTCAAGCCAACCTCTGAAGGAAGAACTGAGAGCTGAACACTGATGACTGAAAACTCGGCTCATCGCCTCGTAAAATGCGAAATAATCCAAAGCACCAGCGTCACCACTACGCTCAACAGCACGCACGTGACGATGGGAAAGTAGAACTGCACGTTTTTGCCTTTGTACACAATATCCCCCGGCAACCGTCCCAGGCCGAAAAGCGAAAACCTGGCGCCGGCCATGACAAACAACCCCGCAGCAACCAGCAACACGCCGGCTATGACCAGGAATTTGCCAAGCTGGATAGGCAGCATATAAACATTGTACTTGAAACTTCCGCAGTCGTAGCGCCGACCTTCAGGTCGTCACTTCCCACGATGCTGACCTGAAGGTCAGCGCTACGTCGCGAGAATGATCGCCGCGGCGAGTGCCGCAGCTTTGTGGTCCTTCGTCCAAGGTGGGCCGATCGAACTTCCCAGGCTTGAAATCCTGCGCTGCACTCGACTCGCCTCATTCCCAAAAGCAGTCCTTGCCCGAACGTCGAGGTCTCGCTCTTTGAGCGCCGTGACAGGCATTCCCAAACGCTGGCAAGCGTTCTTAACCGCATCGCGAAAGAACTCGCCTTCGGCTGTGTGAATCAAGGCATGCGATGCGAGGATTTTGGGGAGGGGCGGCAGGGCGCGGCCCGAAGCCAGGAGCACCGCGCAACCTGCAATTGGACATCGCCGCGCCTCCAAATTGCCGACTACCTCTTTGACAGCATCGAAAGCCAGGCGCTCTGAAGCGCCTGTACAATGCGCAAGATATCTTTCCGCCTCTAGAAGCCCGAGACCCTCAGCGAAGTGGTAGGGTTGCTTGGCTCCTGGGATGGTAGGATCCGCAGTGACGATGCGCCTCCGCTCTAATACCTCCAGCGAGCTTGCATCACCGGAGACGGCCACCAGCACTCCCCAACCGGAGTGCATGCTAACCCCGAGGGCTGCGCCCTTCATGCGGGAGGTTTCCATCAATGATTGGGTAAGGGGCGCGCCATGGCGTGCCCCTACGCGGATTCGTTCGAGGTTTCAGACCGCCAGGTCCACGCCCGGGAAAAAATAGCCCATCTCGTAAGCGGCCGTCTCCGGTGCGTCGGAGCCGTGCACGGCATTGCGCTCGATGTTCGTGGCGTAGAGCTTGCGGATGGTTCCGGGAGCGGCATTGGCGGGATTGGTCGAGCCCATAACCTCGCGCAGGCGCGAGATCACCTGGTCGCCTTCCAGCACCATCGCCAGCGCGCGGCCCGAACTCATGAAGGTCGTAAGGCTCTCGAAAAACGGCTTGCCCCGGTGAACGGCGTAGAAACCTTCTGCCTCTTTCTTCGTGAGATTCACCAGGCGCGCCGCGACGACTTTAAAATCATTTGCTTCGAAAATCTTGATGATGTCACCAATGTGTCCCGCCGCCACCGCGTCAGGTTTTATTATGGTAAGTGTGAGCTCTATTCCCATTTCTCTCCATTCGAAAAATGCCTCAAGCGTGTCATGCCGGCGAAGCACGTCCGCATTAACCGCCGCAGCTCGGAACGTGCGCACGAACTGCAGGGATGCTTCGCTTCGCTCAGCATGACAGACAGTTGTGAATAGCTAATCGTGCATCTCGATCTTTATCCTTTAACCTTTAGCCGTCAGACTTTCCTTCAACGTTTCGCCGATCAGCGCCGGGCTCTCGGCCACCGCAATCCCCGCCGCTTGGAGCGCGGCGATCTTGTCCACGGCAGTGCCTTTGCCGCCGGAAATAATCGCCCCCGCGTGGCCCATACGGCGGCCCGGCGGCGCCGTGCGTCCGGCGATGAATCCCACCACGGGTTTCTTGACGTGCGCCTTAATAAAAGCGGCGGCTTCCTCTTCTGCCGTGCCTCCGATCTCTCCAATCATGACGATGCCGTGCGTTTCCGCGTCTTCGTTGAAGAGCTTCAGAACATCGACAAAAGTGGTTCCGATAATCGGGTCGCCGCCGATACCGATGCAGGTGGATTGGCCAATGCCCAGTGCGGTAAGCTGGCCAACCGCCTCATAGGTCAGGGTTCCACTTCTCGACACCACACCCGCGTTTCCTTCAAGGTGGATGTGCCCCGGCATAATACCAATTTTGCACTTCCCGGGCGAAATAATACCAGGGCAGTTGGGGCCGATCAGCCGCGTCTTGGTTCGCGAGAGATAATACGTCACGCGTGCCATATCGAGCGTCGGGATACCTTCCGTGATACAAACCACCAGCGGCAACCCCGCATCAGCCGCTTCCAGGATCGCGTCCGCAGCGAAGGGCGGCGGGACAAAAATCACCGAAGCATTCGCGCCCGTCGCGTCTCTGGCCGCCTGAACCGTATTGAATACGGGTATGCCGTCAACGGTACCCCCGCCCTTGCCCGGTGTCACACCGGCCACCACTTTGGTGCCATATGCCACAGCCTGTTGTGTATGGAAGGTTCCCTCGCGCCCGGTGATTCCTTGAACCAGTAGCCGCGTGTTCTCGTCAACAAGTATTGACATAGGGTTGATACTTCAGCGGACCTCATAAAGATAAGCTTCGTCAATGAACATTCCACCCACCTGGGTGTTGCCTAACCGCGCACCTTCCACTGAGGCTGTCTGAGCAAAGACAGACCGCAGCGCCTGGTACATTGGTTGTTTCGGACTAATCAACTCAATTTTCAGTCGTTGTCGGGAGTCAGCCGGAGTGACATGAGTAATTGCCGCCAACTCTCTATAAGCATCCCGCGACCCCAGCGTATCGACCTTCGGCGTGGCGATCACCAAATGCCATCCGCCAGTCTCAGGCTCCCATAGCCAGAGGATTCCCTGAATTGGGAAGTCCTTGCTGTCCCGCAATGACTGCCACATTTTCTTGCCGAACTCGATTTCCACTTCATCGAGTGCCGTGACATAGCTCATTACCACCTCCGCCGAATCCATTCCATCACTCCGTAGCCCGGTTCGGTGGTCGCAGCGTAAAGAGATTTGGCCTGGAGTTCCTCCACCATTTCATATCGGTTTTCATCGTTCCATAGGAGCACCGTGTTCCAATTGCTCTCCAGCTTCTCGTCACCACTGACCTCTTTCTGCAATTCCTCCCAGAGCACAGCATCAAGTTGAACCAGTTCCTTCAGCTTGTGGGTGTAAGCGCGGTTGACGAAGTTCCTCTCGGGGAAATCGTACTGCTGAACCGCGCTAGCCAGATACGCCTTCAGTGCACATTCAACAGCAAGGCCAGTCATGTAATACGCGCCAGTCCAGCATGCCTTGTCCAGCAAAATCCCGGCTTCCTTCAACCGATTATCCGCCAGGAGTTGCAATTTGTCCCGATTCAGGCGAGCAACAATCACACAGCCCCCTGCTACCAATTCTAATGTATGCGCAGACGAGTCAACAAAAATGGATCAAGTCCCAGCCCTCGCCACAACCTTCTCCGCCGCGTCCTTCATGTCGTCGGCGACGGCAAAGTTCATGCCAGACTCGCGCAGAATTTGCTGCCCGAGTTCGACATTGGTTCCCTTCAGACGAACGACAACTGGAACTTTGGTTCCGAGGGATCTGACCGCCCCGATTACTCCATTCGCCACGATATCGCAACGCATAATGCCGCCGAAGATGTTGACGAGCACGGCGCGCACATTGGCGTCGCTCAGGATTATCTCGAAACCGTGGCGAACCTGTTCCTCATTAGCGCCACCACCCACATCCAGGAAATTCGCTGGCCGTCCGCCAGCGTACTGGATGATGTCCATGGTGGCCATGGCGAGGCCCGCGCCGTTCACCATGCAGCCCACGTTCCCGTCCAAGCGGATGTAGTTCAAACTGAAATTCGAAGCTTTCACTTCGAGCGGATCTTCCTCGTCCAGGTCACGCAAGTCGCGGATGTCGTTGTGCCGGTAAAGCGCGTTGTCGTCAAAGTTCATCTTGGCGTCGAGCGCCAGAAGGCGGCCGTCGCGCGTAAGCACAAAGGGATTGATCTCGACCAGCGAAGCATCCGTCGAGATCAAAGCCTGATACAAGTTGGAAAAGAAGCGCACGGCTTCATTCACCAGCTTCGTTTCCAGGCCGAGCCCGAAGGCCAATTTGCGCGCCTGGTAAGGCTGCAGGCCCAGGACGGGATCGATGAACTCTTTCAAAATCTTCTCCGGGTGCTCGGCCGCCACAACTTCGATTTCCACCCCTCCCTCAGTCGACGCCATGAAAACCGGGCGGGCGGTAGTGCGGTCGATCACCAGGCCCAGGTAGAGCTCCCGTGCCACTTCCAGTCCTTCCTCGATCAAAAGGCGCTTCACCACGCGTCCTTCAGGGCCCGTTTGAATCGTGACCAGCTTCTTGCCAAGCAACTCGGCCGCGATGCGCTGAGCTTCGTCCGGGTTGCGGGCCAACTTTACACCGCCTGCCTTGCCCCGGCCTCCCGCATGAATCTGCGCCTTCACCACGACGGTTCCGCCCAGCCGTTCCGCCACCGCACGCGTCTCCTGGGGGCTAAAGGCGACTTCACCGCGTGGGGTCGCCACGCCGAACTTCGCAAGTGTTTGCTTAGCTTGGTATTCGTGAATTTTCATTGTGGTCCGTTGTCAGTTGTCCGTGGTCCGTTGCCGATAGTAGATGTTCGGTCGTCCACACAACCGCCGGCGATGATAGAGGATTACAATTAGCCCGTAATCTGGCAGTATATGAGATAGAGGGCCTAATTGCAATGCACACACGACTTCGGGTAGTGTCCTGATTTGGCCCGTAGCGCCGGCTTCCAGCCGGCACCGGAGCCGCCAAGATGGCGGCGCTACGGCCGATTCAGGACAGCACACGACTTCGCATCGCGCTGGAAGTCGTGGCAGCCCTCAATAGGGACGCCTTAGCGAAAACGGCAGCTGACAACGGACAACGGACGCTTAAAGTCATGCAAATCTGCGAGGCGACTCGAAAACTAGAAGCTCGGCAACACCTCAACCGCGTCGAGGCTGGGGCGGTGATGGAGCGCCTATTGTCAGGCTCCGTGCCGGACGAGCAGATCGTCAGCTTCCTTGCGGCCTTGCGAGACAAGGGCGAGCAGGCCGAGGAAATAGTCGGGTTCGCGGAAGTGATGCGCACTCATGCCGCCGAGGTATTGCGGCAGGCGGGTGTTGATCTGGAAGGCCTGCGGGCAGGCGGCCCCTTGCTCGACACTTGTGGAACCGGGGGCGACGGTCACGCCACGTTCAACGTCTCTACGGCGGTAGCGCTGGTGGCCGCGGCCGGCGGGATCCGGGCGGCCAAGCACGGCAACCGCTCCATCTCGAGCCGTTGCGGCAGCGCGGACGTGCTCGAGGCTCTCGGCGTCTCGCTCGACCTGCCGTACGCGCGCATTCCCGCCTGCCTGGAAGAAGTCGGTATGGTTTTTCTGTTTGCGCCGAGCCTGCACCTGGCGATGAAGCACGTGATGAATGCCAGGCGGGCTCTGAAGACAAAATCCGTTTTCAACCTGCTAGGTCCGCTTACCAATCCGCTTCGAGCCTCGGTCCAGCTCGTCGGAGTTTACGATGCGTCGCGCACGGAGATGATGGCGCGGGCCCTGGGCGCTGTCGGTACTGAACGGGCTTTCGTGGTGACGGGTTCCGACGGCATGGACGAAGTCACTCTCTCCGGCCCTACCCGACTTTCGTCCTACAATGCCGGCGAGGTAGAGACCAGCGACGTGACCCCTGAAGAGTTCGGCTTGGCGCGGACGCCCCTCGAGGAATTGCGGGGCGGCGACGCAGCGACCAACGCCCGGCTTACGCTATCCGTCCTTCGAGGTGAACGTGGCCCCCATCGTGATGTGGTGCTCGCCAACGCTGCGGCAGCTTTCGTGGTGGCGGGCAAGGCAGCAGATTTTATGGATGGCGTTGGCATGGCGTCTGCAGTGCTTGATTCCAGCCGCGCACTCAAGACACTCCAAAAACTGGTGGATTTTACCCAGAAGAACAAATCCCATTGAGCCATTGAATCATTGGGTCATTGCATCGCCGCTCGCTCCCGCTTGGTGTGTCATCCTGAGCGAAGGATCTCCGCAGTTGCTCAGGATTTATCGAACGACGAGAACTACAGAGATCCTTCGCTTCGCTCAGGATGACAGCAGTTGGCGCTTGGATGACGGACAACGGACGAAGGACAGCCCTCAGCATCCCTACATCTTCAGGAAATTGGCGAGCAGCTGTTTTCCCGCCAGCGTGAGGATTGATTCAGGATGAAATTGGACCCCTTCCACCTTCAATTGGCGGTGCCGCAGGCCCATGATAAGGCCGTCTGGTGAAGTGGCGGAGATTTCAAGGCAAGCAGGAAGGCTCTCGCGTTCCACGATCAGCGAATGGTAACGAGTGGCTTCGAACGGATTGGGCAGGTCTGCGAAAATAGTTTTGCCGTCGTGGTGGACCTGGCTGATCTTGCCGTGCATCAACTCCGGCGCCCGAATGACCCTGCCGCCGAACGCTTGCCCGATGGCTTGATGGCCGAGGCACACTCCCAGAATGGGAACGCGATCTGATAACTTGACGATCACCTCGAGGCAGATGCCTGCTTCGCTGGGGGTCTTGGGTCCGGGCGAGATGACGATAGCGCTGGGCAGGTCTTTTTCGATCTCATCTACGGTGGTCTGATCGTTCCTGATCACGCGCATTTCCGCGCCCAATTCACCCAGATATTGGACCAGGTTGTAGGTGAACGAGTCGTAGTTGTCGATGATGAGAATCATTCCGTAAGTCCCTTCAAATTCATTATAGTTGGAACTTAAACTCTAGGTTTCAGATTTTAGATAAGGGGAGGCAACAATGCCAGGAACCAAGCGGCGGGAATTCCTGAAGTCGGGTGTTGTTTCAGCGGCCGGAATCGCCGGATTGGCGCAGGGTGCGAAGGCCACCGAGACTCCGGCAGTGCCCTTCGTTCCTGAGGCGGCCGGAACGCCCCCGGCATTTCATCTCGCCCTCGTGACTTACAATCTGGCTCGCGACTGGGACGTCGAAACTATTATCAAGAATTGCGAGAAGACGGGCTTCGCTGGAGTGGAACTGCGGACCACGCACAAGCATGGCGTCGAGCCCTCACTCAGCAAGCCGCAACGCGAGGAAGTGAAGAAGCGCTTCGCCGATTCGAAGGTGCGCCTCGTGAGCCTGGGTACGACCTGCGAGTACGAGTCGCCCGACGGCGCCGCGGTCGAGAAGAATATCGAGGAAACGCGCCGCTGGTGCGAACTGGCGCAGGATCTGGGATGCCTGGGAGTGAAGGTGCGCCCCAACGGATTCCCGCGCGATGTTCCGCACGAGCAGACTCTCGACCAGATCGGTCATGCGCTGGCCAAGTGCGGAGACATCGCGCGTGACCACGGAGTGGAGATCTGGCTGGAGGTCCACGGTGAGGGAACGCAGCTTCCAGCCAATGCCCATCGCATCCTCTCGGTCGCCAATCACCCGCTGGTAGGCGCCTGCTGGAACTCCAATCCGACAGACGTAGAGAACGGCTCCGTCCGGCAAAGCTTCGAGTTGCTGAAACCGTGGATTCGCAGTTGCCACATCAACAACCTCGACAATGCAGCTTATCCCTGGCACGAACTCTTCACCCTTTTCCGATCCATCAACTTCGATCGCTACACGTTTGCCGAAGTCGGCGAGCCGAGCTGCGAGCCCGTGCGCTTCATGAGCTACTACCACGCTGTGTGGGATTACCACGCGGGGCTGGGAAGGCCGTAGGAAGGCAGTAAGCAGTAGGCAGTAGGCAGATGGGCAGGCGCTTCGTCAGGCCGCCGCAGGCCGGGTGAGGGGTCGGTTGGGTCGCGAGGGCGAATCGAAGCTCTTGAAAACTCTCTTGACATTCGCTTTTTATTCGCCTATAATCGGGCATGAACGCACCCAATCCACCCAACGGAGGATCTTATGACGATCAGTGAAGCGCTCCTGCCTGAATTGGACCAGGAGATAACCAGCACACGCAAGACCCTGGAGCGGGTCCCCGAAAAAGCCGACTTCGTTCCGCATCCCAAGTCGATGCCGCTCGGCAAGTTGGCGCCCCACGTGGCTGAGCTTGGCGGCTTCGGCCTCACCGTGCTTACCACCCCCAAGTTGGACTTTTCCGAGGGCAGTTATAAGCCGCTGCCTTTCGAATCTGCGGCGCAGCTTGTCAGAGTGTTTGACGAAGGCGCAGCCAAGGTCCGCCAGGCACTCATTGACACACCCGACGAAGCTTGGAAAGAGAACTGGGTCCTCGCTTTCCAAGGTAAGACTATTTTTGAGGGACCTCGGTTCCTGGCCTACCGGGAGATGTTCCTCAACCACCTTGTCCACCATCGCGCCCAACTCGGCGTCTACCTGCGCTTGAACGGCGTTCCCGTGCCCGCCATCTACGGGCCGTCGGCCGACGAACCGTGGGGTTAAGGGCGCCTTGTAGGGGCGGCCCTTGTGGCCGCCCTGTGGCGA
>Ga0181538_10003579_pt1 | contig 15040 bp, 11 predicted proteins | sample PEATcosm2014_Bin_40_FD_119773 | JGI IMG/M metagenome (GOLD analysis project Ga0181538, IMG submission 119773) | Peatland microbial communities from MTU Mesocosm Facility, Houghton, MI, USA - PEATcosm2014_Bin23_30_metaG | ecosystem: Environmental > Terrestrial > Soil > Wetlands > Peat | place...
CGCAACCAACTGACCCCGAGCGCCGGAAGAAACCACACGGAGGTCCCGGCGAAAAAGAGCGCGAAGAAGGCGAGCGCTCCGGGGAGGCTATGAGTCATCACCGCGCGCACGCCGGCCGCAACGAACGGCGGGCAAAGATTGAGCCCCGTGAGCAAGCCCAGGGTGAGGGCAGCGGGCGGACGGAAGCGATTCGCGGCGCCGATCTGATAGAGGCGGGTGGAGCGTTCTGCGGGTGGCGCACAGGCACGGCGGGGAAAGCACGCCGAGACACCCAAAAGCAGGGCCAAGCCCAGGTTGGCTAGCCCGAACACCAGGCTACGCGACCGCAGATCAAGCGCCAGGGTTAACCCGGCCGCCCAGGCCAGCACGGCGAATCCCAGGTATCCCGCGAGGCGTCCGCCCAGAAAAATGGCCAACAGCCGGCTCGTGGGCCCCAGCTTGCGCGGTTCCGCTCCCAGCCACGGCAGCAGCACCGGTCCGCAGTAGGCAACACAAATGGGACCCGACCCGAATCCCAGCGCCAATGCCTCAGCCAAGTTCATCACCGTACTCTGGAGTCGAGGAGTCGAGAGTTAAAAGTCGAAAGTCGGAAGGAGAACGATCACTCCCGGCTTGCTCTTTCGCCTATCGTGTCGTAGGGCTACCGTCCAAGCGCCTGGTAACCACCCTAGCCCCTCCTCAATAAGGAGGGGAATTACGCCCCGATTCTTATCTCCTTGCTCTTGACTCTCGACTAGGCGGGAAACTTCAGCCGCGCGCTGATGGCTTGAATTTGGTCGAGGGATTTGGTCTTTTCGAGCGCAGCGATCTGCAACGCGATGTTGCCAATGGTTGTGGACTCACTCGGCCCGCGTAGAACTTCCCGCCCCGTTAGTTCCTGGGTCAGCCGGTTGAGGGTTTCGTTCTTGACGCCGCCGCCCACTATGCAGATGCGTTCAATCGGCTTGCCGGTTAACGCCTGAAGGTCCTTGATCACTTTGGCGTATTGCCGCGCCAGGCTGCGGAAAATAATGGCCGCAATCTCCTTGGGCTGAGTCTCCTCGTCGAACCCGTGCGCTTTGAGAGCGGCATTGATGCGGGCAACCATGTTGCCCGGCGCAAGGAAGGTTGCTGCCTCCGCATCGAAAGATGGCCCGATCGCGGGAGCTTCCGAACATTGCTGCGCCAGGTCGGCAGGCGTCAACTCCAGCCCTTGCGTTCTCCACTCCCGCAAACACTCCTGAAGCAGCCACAATCCGATCACGTTGCGCAGGAATCGGATGCTGCCCGCAGCCCCGCCTTCGTTGGTAAAGTTCTGTTCATAGGACTCGGAGGTCACCACCGGGCCGGGAACCACCATGCCCACCAGGGACCATGTCCCGGAGCTGATGAACGCCAACTTTTCATGCGGGAAAGGAATGCCTGCCACTGCTGCGCCGGTATCGTGGCAAGCCGGCGCGATGATTTGCACGTTGGACAGGCCCAGGTCCGTGGCGAGTTCTTTGCGCATCTTCCCCAGCGGCGTCCCCGGCGGCGCGATGGAGGGGAACTTCTCCAGGTTGAGTTTAAGCGCCCGGGTCAACTCCTCTGACCATGACCGCTTGTGGACATCCAGGAGTTGAGTGGTGCTGGCTTCGGTGTACTCGGCCATCGCAACTCCCGAGAGCCGGTAGAGGAAATACTCCGGCAGGGTGAGCCACTTTGCCGCGCGATCCCACTCCGAAGGAAATTCGGCGATGTGCGCCATCAACTGGAAAACCGTGTTGAAAGGAAGAAGTTGAATTCCAGTGATTTCGTATAGGCGCTTTTGCGGAATCAGCGCATAAACGCGCTCCATTTGAGGGAGATTCCTGGCGTCGCGGTAGCAGTAGGATCGGCCGATGCGATTCATCGTTCGGTCGAGCAAAACGTAATCCACGCCCCAGCCGTCGACGCCCACGCTGGCGATGCGGCCCGCGGCTTTGGATGCGGCCTGGTGAAGTCCTTTGATGATCTCCTGCCAGAGGCGGTCCAAATCCCATACCAGATGGCCCGCCTCTTCACGCGCGCCATTGGGAAAACGGTGGACCTCTTCCAGAATTCCTTCCTCCCCCGTCCAACGGCAAAGGACCACACGGCCACTCTCTGCTCCAAGATCAGTTGCCACAATGTGTGTGCCGGTTTTCATGGTCGTCATTCCTTACCCGATTGTAAGAGCGGTCCATGTGGCCGACCTCGCGCAGCCACAAGGGGTGCCCCTACAACGCGCTACGCGTAGCTTCCGCCCGCGGCCTGGTTCCGCTCGGCGCGCTCACGCTCGATGCGTTGCATGTAGCCGGACTCGCGGAAAGCAACCAAGGGGTCTTCCGGCAGGCCTTTGGAGCGTCTCCACTCACGGATTGCCGGTCGCACATCCGTTGAGAAGGCTGCTTTGAGACACTCTTCGGCGTCCACGAGTTCGCACTTCTGTTGGTGGCGAGCCAGGCTCTCGTTATCGACAAGTGTAGCCTTGGCATATAGTTCCTGGGCGGTCACCGCCGTCTGGATCATTTCTTCGATCTTGCCTTTCAGGTTGTGGCTCTGGTCGATCATGTAGGCGATGTCCGCGCGACGTCCGGCCTCCCACTCGAAGAAGAGGATCCCGTGGAAGATGCGAAAGATCTGGTAAGGATCGATCGAACCCAGCGTCAGATCATCGTCAGCGTATCGGCGGTCATTAAAATGGAAGCCGCCCAGCATGTCCTCGCTGAGGAGCCAGGTCACGATTTGCTCGATATTCTGGGCTTGGTAGTGATGGCCCGTATCCACAAGTACCTTCCCCCGTGGACCGGCCGCGCGCGCCAACAGTAAAGCCATGCCCCAGTCGGCAATGTCCGTGTGATAGAAGGCCGGCTCAAAAGGTTTGTATTCTACCAGCAGTCGCTGCGTCGATGAGAGCTGCGCGTGGCTGGCCTTCAAACCCTCTGCGAACCACTCCTTCCTCTGCCGGATATTGGCGGTACCCGGATAGCACGATCCGTCCGTAAACCACAGAGAGATGTCCCGGCTCCCTGTCTGCTTCCCGATCTCGATGCAATCCAGAATGTGCTGCAATGCCGCTTGGCGCACTGCGGGATCGGGATTCGCCAGCGATCCGTATTTGTAAATCTGATCCTGAAAGACGTTGGGGTTGATCGCGCCCACCCCAACGCCGTATTTGGCAGCGTACTCTTTCACTTCATTCGTGCTCTTGAGGCCTCCTGGAAAATCCCAGAGGACGTGCACGGCCACGGTGGGACAGATACCTGTAAAGTGATGAACTTGCCCGGCATCACTAAACTTCTCTTCGGTGGACGTGGCTGCTCCCAGTTGGGTGAATTTGCCAAAACGCGTGCCGGTGTTGGCGAACCCCCACGAGGGCAATTCAATTCGGAACGTCTCTAGATTCTTCCAGAGAGTCGGTTCGGACGAGCCTTTGGACATGCTGCACCTCCATTGGGTTGGAGCCACATAGTACTGGTTTGGCTTAAGTTTAGTCAAGGCGCACGATGCGCCGGGGCCCGACCCACCACCCCCTCAACTGAGGAGGAGAGTTTCGAGTTCCCCTCCTTGGTTAAGGAGCGGTCAGGGGTGGTCAGATCATGGGTTTTCCGATTTTAGGAGGCGTGCCCGGTACGTGGTAGAATAAGGCGTCAAGATGAGCGTTCGGGAACGCGTTCGGACCCTTTTTCGCCTCTTTCTGCTAACCACAGTGCTGGTCACCGTGGCGCTGGTCAGCGCCCTCACCACCATCCGGCTTACCATTCGCGGGCATCAGGAGACGATGCCCAACCTGGTGGGACTGACCTCTGAATATGCTCAACGCATGACCAGCGGGCTGGGTCTTGAGATGAAAGTCGAAGATAAGCTCTACAACACTCAATATCCAGCGCAGACGATCGCGTCGCAGATGCCTCCCCCGGGAACCCGCATTAAGATCGGCCAGCATGTACACGTACTGGTGAGCCTGGGTCCGCCCCAAGTCTTCATCCCCAATTTCGTGGGGGCAAGCATCCGGGCAGCGCGGATCACCGCCGTTCAGCGCAGCCTCGAAATGGGCGATGTGGTAGGCATACACTGGCCCAGAGCCGAACCTGACCAAGTCGTCGCGCAGGACCCTCTACCTGAAAGCTCCGAGCTCAGGAGCCCCGCCGTGAATATTCTGGTATCTCTGGGTGAGGAGCCTGCCGCATACCTGTGCCCGAGGTTCGTCGGCCAATCTATTGCGGAAGTTCGCCGCAGCCTGGAGAAGGCAGGCTTCAAAGTGGCGGGCGTTACCTCCGTCGCCGCGGCAAGCGGTGCGCACGGCATCATCTTGACGCAATCCCCGCCCGCCGGCAGCAAGATCGGGCCTGACGCGGATTTCAGCTTCCAAGTTTCGCAATAACTCAGCAACGCATGTTGGGAGAGAGGAAAGTCGGCCCTGGGGCCGGCCGAGGTGATATTATGTCATCCTCAGAGTGTTGAAAATAACAGCGCAAACGGCAATTTAACTGCAACACTATGTCCCTAAGTGCCTCCGGGTCCCTAACTCGGATTCAAATTGTCCCTCGTAGCCCGACTTTATGGGTGGAAATTCGCAGTTGGACCTTCAGTTGGACGCTGACAAAAAGGCGATCCAGTAGACTCTGTCCGACACGGGTTCGATCCGGAGCGTATTGATATCGTTCATGTACTAAAAGGTGGGAATCTTAGAGATGAGTCCGACCAGGCTAGTCATTCTCAGTTCACTCATTGTCTTCCTTGCACGCCCGGTGGCCCTCAGGGCCTCAGACGACTGCCTTGCGTGCCATGGAGCCTCCACGCGCTTGACGAACTCGCAAGGCAAAGCTATCACCGTGAAGCCGGAATCGCTCGCGCACAGTGTTCACAAGGACCTGCACTGCGTAGACTGCCACGCCGGAGCGGCCAAGCTCCCTCACACGGCTAAGGTCGCGTCCGCCTCTTGCCTTACGTGTCACGGCGAAGTCGCGGGGGAGTTGGCAAACCACGCTCATTCCGCTCTAGGTAAACCCGACAGTTCCGACACCTGCATGAGTTGCCACGGGAACGCGCACGAGGTGGCAGCTCCCGCCGCCCGTGGCGCCAATCTCTGCGCCACTTGCCATGCCGGCGAGGTGAAAGAATTCGCCTCCAGCGTTCATGGACTTGCCCGCCGGCAAGGCGACACGAACGCGCCAGGTTGCGCAGACTGCCACGGGGCGACCCACCAGGTGGTCGAGGCTTCCGCGGCCGACTCACCTGTTAATGGCAAGAACCTGCCCTCCACCTGCGGCCGCTGTCACTCGGACCCGAAGCTGATGCAAAAGTACCTGTTTGCCGCCAGCAGGCCCGTGGAGGCGTATGAAGCCAGCGTTCATGCGCGGGCTGCCGCCGACGGAAGAAAGGCAGCCGTCTGCAATGACTGCCATGGAACGCACGCCATCCTTCCCCCCACCGATCCTCACTCACCGATCGCGAGGCTCAACGTCGGCTCGACCTGCGGCCGCTGCCATGAGCAGGCGTTTGCTCGCTACAAGGACAGCATCCACAGCCGGGCCGTGGCCGCGGGCGTCCCGGAGGCCCCCACCTGCACAGACTGCCACGGCGAGCACAATATTCTCGCCCGAGGCAATCCCCTCTCGCCGGTTTTCGTGACCAACGTTTCCACCGCTACCTGTTCGCGCTGCCACGGTGACACGCGGCTGGAGAGGCGTTTCAACCTTCCTCTCGACCGCGTCACCAGTTACGAGAACAGCTACCACGGGCTGGCTTCAAAGGCCGGGTCACAGACGGTCGCCAACTGCGCGAGCTGCCACGGCGTTCACGATATTCTTCCCTCCAGCGATCCGCGTTCCTCGATTGCCAAGGGCAATCTTGCTGCCACCTGCGGCAAGTGCCATCCCGATGCCGGGAAGACCTTTGCCCTGGGGCCCGTGCACGTGCTTCCCAGCACCGCGGCTGCTAACCCCTGGCTTCGCTACGTCCGGCTGTTCTACTTGTTCACGATTCCTGCCGCTCTCGGTTTCATGCTCTTCCACAATCTCCTCGACTGGTTGCGCAAGCTGCGCAGGCATATCGCTCAATACGGATCCCTCACCACGCCGCTGCGCCTTACTCTCAACCAGCGCGTCCAACACTCGATTCTTCTTCTCAGCTTCCTGCTGTTGGTGGTTACGGGCTTTGCCCTGAAGTTTCCGGAGAGTTTCTGGGCTGAACCGATCGTGCGCTGGGAAAGAGATTTTCCGCTGCGCGGGCTCATACACCGAATCGCCGGGGTGGTCTTGATTGCCGCCGGTTTCTACCATCTGATCTATTTGTTCTTCACCGTGGAGGGGCGCAAGGCCCTGCGCGCCATGTTGCCCAAGTTGCGGGATGGTCGCGAGGCGGTCCAGACCATGGGCTACAATCTTGGCTACCGGCGCGAGTTGCCGTTGTATAGCAAGTTTAACTATGCGGAGAAGGTTGAATACTGGGCTCTGGTCTGGGGAACAGTGGTGATGGGCGCTACCGGAATCCTGCTCTGGGCCCACAACTTCGTGCTGCGTTATCTCCCCAGTTCCTGGTTGCAGGTCGCCACAGCCGTTCATTACTACGAAGCTATTCTGGCCACGCTCGCCATCGTCGTCTGGCATTTCTATGCCGTCATATTCGATCCGGAGGTGTATCCGCTGAAGTGGACCCTGGTGAATGGCCGCGCTCCAGCGCATGAGGTCCGCGAGGGCGAGGAAGCTGAACCCCAAGGTGGGGAGTCAGAGGTCCCAGACGCAAAGCCGGCAGCGCCCGAAAGAAGCGTGGGTGAATGAACGGCCCTAAGGCAAGACCGAGTACAATTCAAATGGCAAATGGTTTCTCAATTTGAACAAATGACAAATTGTAAACCATTTGAATTCTGCCTTTTGCCGTTTGAATTCGCTCCTTACAGGTAGGCCCGTCAACCAAAACGCGCTTGCCGTGCCTCTGCGCAAAAATGGAGATACAATACAATCATCCCGGAGAGGGGAGGTCTCTCCGATGCCGGACGGCAGAGTTCGTTCTGGAGATGGTGGCGTGCCCGGGCGTCTTCGCAGGGCTGCCGCCGTTTGCTGGCTGCTTCTCCTCGTCCTGTCGTCCGCTTCTGCCGTTGCAGGGTGGCAGAATTCTCAGCACCTTGATTCGCAGGATTTTCAGGTCACGGTTCTAGACGAGAACGGTCTGGCGGTTCCTTCAGCCCGACTGACGCTCACCGATCGCTCGAATTCCTTCCTTCAAAAGGCCGAAACTGATTACGCGGGCCGCTATCAATTCTCTGCCCTTGCGACGGGAGTCTATTCGCTGCGCGTAGAAAAAGACGGTTTCTTCGTGTTCAACTCCAACGATGTTCGGGTGGCCGAGGGGAGCAACCTCGAGGTCACGCTGAATCACACCCAGGAGTACACGGAGTCGGTCAAGGTGGTGTACTCCCCCCCGGCCATCGATCCCCAAAAGACCTCGGTCAGCGCCTCCCTATCCAACCAGGACATCGTCAATCTCCCTTTTGCGGTCGGCCGCGATATCCGCTACGCGCTCCCCTTGCTGCCCGGCGTTCTTCAGGACGCCGACGGGCAGCTTCATGTCTCCGGGGCGAGCACGTACGAGATCGCTGATCAGCTCGACGGGTTTAATGTTTCCGATCCCGCCACGGGGCTGTTCAACGTCCGCACAAGTGTAGATAGCCTGCAGTCAGCGCAAGTCGAGACCGGCCGTTACTCCGCCGAGTACGGGAATGGCTCAGGGGGCGTGGTGAGCCTTAGAACGCTCATGGGAGACGACCATTTTCGCTTCTTGGCCACGGATTTCATTCCTGCGATTCAGGAACTGGAGGGTTTCCACTTCAAAACCTGGACGCCCCGCGTGACTTTCTCCGGCCCGATCAAGAAAGACAAGGCCTGGTTCATGAATGCCGCCGACGGCGAGTACGACTTGGACCTCATCAGGGACCTTCCGCCCGGCGCCAATCGCGGCACGGCGTGGCGTGTCAGCAACCTCTCGAAGGCCCAGGTGAACTTGACCCCCTCCAATATCCTCACGGCGAGCCTCCTGGTGAACGACTATCGCTCCGACCATCTGGGTTTGTCATTGTTTACACCTTTGGACACCACGCTCGACGAGAGGAACTCCGCCGATCTCTTGATGCTCAAGGATCAGTACTTGTTTCCCGGCGGCACGCTGCTCGAGGTGGGAGGCGCGTTCGGGAAATATTACAACAAATTACTGCCGCTGGGCTCGAGCCCTTATATTAACCGCGCGGGTCAATACAGCGGCAACTACTTTGAGACTACGGACGGGCGCGCTGCACGCGCCCAGGGCATCGCCAACCTTTTTCTTCCCCCCAGGACCTGGCAGGGCCGTCACGAATTCAAAATCGGGTTGGATCTCGACAACATCACCGACCGCCAGTCTTATCAGCGGCGGCCGATTGAAATCCAACGCCCGAATGGCACGCTTTCCCAGGAGGTCACCTTCCAGGGCGGCGAGCCCTTCGCGCAGTACGACTTCGAGTCCGGCGGCTACGCCCAGGACCGTTGGTCGCCCTCCCGCCGCTTGCTGATCGAGCCGGGAATACGCTTTGACTGGGACGATGTGGTCAGGGATTTCCTTGTTTCCCCGCGCCTCGCCTCGACCTATCTCCTGAGCCGGAGTGGGGACATGAAGCTTTCCGGCGGAGTGGGCGTCTATGGCGACGCCGCGAATCTCGATCTACTGACCCGCTCCCTGGCTGGTCAACGCACGGATCTTTTCTACGGGCTGACAGGCCAGACGCTCGTCCAGCCACCTGTGGTGGCCACGTTCATCGTCGACCAGCGGATGCTCAGGCTTCCTCGCTTCACCAACTGGAGCCTGGGAGTTGAAAGGAAGATGCCGCGTGCCATCTACCTTCAACTTCAGTTCCTCGACAAACGGGGGCGCGACGGCTGGTCCTTTCTTAACCAAGGGGGCGCATTCGGCGGCAACTACCAGTTGGAAAGTGTAGAACGGGACCACTACGATTCGGTGGAGATTTCCATCCGCCACACTTTTCGGGGCGGCCACATGCTTTTCGCCTCCTACACGCACTCCAAGGCCGACTCGAATGCTGTCCTGGATTTCAGCATTGACAACGTGCTCTTCAGCCCGCAGGCAGGCGGCCCTCTCCCCTGGGACACGCCCAACCGCTTTCTCTCCTCGGGTTATATGCCCTTGCCCGGTAAGTTTACTCTGGCCTATTCGCTCGACTATCGCGATGGATTTCCCTTCAGCTTGGTGAACGACAACCAGCAACTCCTGGGTGCTCCTGGATCCATGCGATTTCCAAAGTATTTTTCCCTGGACCTACACTTTGAGCGGCGCATTCGCTTGTTCGGATTTATATGGGCGTTGCGCGCCGGGTTCAACGATATTACCAACCGCTCCAACCCCTCCGGGGTGAACAACGACGTGGATTCTCCGGAGTTCCTCACCTACGGCGGCATCCAGGGCCGCGCCTTGACCGCCCGGGTCCGCCTCCTGGGCCGAAAGTAATGCTGCCGCCTCGCCGCCTCCGAGTTTCCCTTTCGCGCACGTTTACAGAATGCCCGAGGGAGGCAAACCGTTGTATACTCAGGCTGGAAGCGTCGATTTCCGGATGGCTCGACAGGGCTGCCGGGCGCTGCTCGAAAGGGTAATTCTGAGGCCTGAAGGATGAAGACGGCGAAATTTACGTACTGGCAAGATGGAGATTACTTCCTCGGTTTCCTGAACGAGTACCCTGACTACCAGACCCAAGGTATGGGCAAGGAGGAACTCGTAAGCAATCTCAGGGACCTTCTGACTGACCTCGAGTCGGGTGGGGTGCCTTTTAACCGAAAAGTGCAAGACACTGGTTGTTCGTTTGTAAACTAACGTTTAGCAAAGGGACAGTTTGCATGTGCGCAGGGCAAGGCGCAGCGCTGGCCCTCAGGTCGGCACTTGGCGTTACCCTTGGACACCATCTGCGGGCGGAAGACAAATCTCATGGAACTCTTCGAGCTCACCAAAGCGCTAATCAACATCGAATCTGTGACCGGCCACGAGCGCTCTTGCGCAGAGTACTTGGGGGCGTTCCTTGCCGGGCGAAACTTCGAAGTTGTATTCCAGCCGGTCTCGCGGGATCGCTCCAATGTATTCGCGAGAGTTGGAAAGCCGGACGTGGTCTTGAGCACGCACATCGACACTGTTCCTCCCTTCATTCCCGCGCGCGAGGACGCGGAGCTGATTTACGGGCGGGGAGCGTGTGATGCCAAGGGCATCATCGCCGCACAGATTGCGGCGGCGGAACGCCTTTTGAGCGAGAACGTGACGGACTTCGGCCTGCTCTTCCTGGTTGGGGAGGAAACCACCAGCGACGGCGCGCGCGAAGCGAACCTGCACCCCCCGGGCTCGCGCTACATGATTAACGGCGAGCCGACCGAGAATAAACTGGTGCTGGGCTCGAAAGGCAACCTGAGACTGGAAATTCGAGCTCATGGCAAGATGGCGCACTCGGCTTATCCACAACTGGGCGAATCGGCGATCGAGAAGCTGGTCGACGTGCTGGTTGACCTGCGCAAGGTCCCGATGCCCCGGGATCCGCTGTTGGGCGCAGCCACGCTGAACGTCGGCGTGATCTCCGGCGGCCGGGCGCCCAACGTTGTCCCGGACCACGCCTCGGCCCAGATCGTGATTCGCACTGTAGACAGCTCGGACGAGATACGCCGCCACATCACGGAAGTAGTGGGCGGGCGGTGTGAGTGCGAGTTCATTCGAGATACTCCGCCCCTGCGCATGGAGAAACTGGACGGGTATGAGACCGACGTCGTGGCCTTCACCACCGATCTGCCATCGTTAAGCCGCTGGGGCCGGCCCGTGTTGCTGGGGCCGGGGTCGATCAGTGTGGCGCACACGGAGCGTGAGTGCGTGGCCAAAGCTGAGCTGCTCAAGGCTGTGGAGCTGTATTGCAGGCTGGTCAGGGAGCTGAAGAAGGCAGTTGAGAGTTAAGAGTCGAGAGTCTAAAGTTCCGGCAGAAGTTGCGGTAGAACGTGCGGGCGGCGGGTTTTACTTTCGACTTTCGACTCTTGACTCTCGACTAGTTGGGGGCAGAAAGGCAATTGGTAATTTTACGATGAACAGAATCGAAGTTGGCATTCTGGGCGCGACCGGTATGGTGGGGCAGCGCTTCGTGAGCTTGCTCGAGCACCATCCCTGGTTTGAAGTCCGATGGCTCGCGGCCTCGGATCGGTCTGCCGGAAAAACTTATGGAGAGGCCTGCAACTGGCGGGTGCGTGACCCGATGCCCAAGCCCGCCCGGGAACTTACCGTGCACGAGTGCAAGCCGGACCACGCGCCGCAACTGCTCTTCTCTTCGCTGGATTCCAAGGTGGCCGGCGAGGTCGAACGGGAATTTGCGCAGGCTGGCCACGTGGTGGTCTCGAATTCCAGCAACCACCGCATGGAGCCGGACGTACCGTTGTTGATTCCGGAAGTCAACCCGGACCATCTGGCCCTGGTACGAATCCAGCGGAAGCGTCGCGGATGGAAGGGGATGATCGTCACCAACCCCAACTGCACCACCGTTGGCCTGGCGATGTCGTTGGCGCCGCTCGAGAAGCAATTCGGGGTCGAGAAGGTGATGATGACCAGCATGCAGGCGGTTTCCGGGGCGGGTTACCCAGGCATTCCTACTCTGGATATTCTCGGCAACGTCGTCCCATTCATTTCGGGCGAAGAGGAAAAGGTGGAACGCGAGACCCAAAAGCTGCTGGGGAAATTCCTCGATGAGTCGGTCAAGCCCGCGGACTTCGTGGTGAGCGCCCACTGCAACCGCGTCCCGGTGGAGGACGGCCACACTGAGTCGATCTCGGTCTCTTTGAAGACTAAGGCTTCCATCGAGGATTTGATTGAGGCGTGGCGGAAGTTTCGTTCGCTTCCCCAGGAGCGAAATCTGCCGTTTGCCCCCAAGCATCCCATCATCGTTCGAGAGGAGCGTGACCGCCCGCAGCCCAAGTTCGACTTGGCGGCCGAGCACGGGATGGCCACGGTCGTGGGTCGCCTGCGTCTCTGCCCGGTGCTTCAGTTCAAGTACATTGCACTCAGTCACAACACCATACGGGGTGCGGCGGGTGCGGCTCTGCTCAACGCGGAGTTGATGAAGTCGGAAGGGTACTTGGACTAGGCGGGGGCCGGATTATTTGTGATTGGTGATTTGCGATTGACAGTCGAATTGGAGGCCCCTCGCCCCCTTGGGGGAGAGGGTGGCCCGCCGCCGGCGTTTTCATCAGCCGGGGTGGGCCGGGTGAGGGGGTCGAGAGTCTGATTCTGTCCCCATCTATGCAGAGGAAACGTGAATAACACCCCCAAACTCGCCCTCCTCGGCTACGGCAAAATGGGCAAAGCTATCGAGGCGCTGGCGCCGCTGCGCGGCTTCGAAGTACGCCTGGTCATGGATGTCGATGTGAACGCAGAGGGCCTAGGAATTACCCGTGAAAACTTCGCAGGCGTGGACGTGTGCATCGACTTCACCACTCCTGACGCAGTGGTCGAGAATATTCGCCGCGTGGCGGCATTGGGTGTGAATCTGGTGATCGGCACAACCGGTTGGAATGACCGGCTGGAGGAGGTGCGGAAGGTCATCGACAACGCGGGTGTGGGTATGGTTTATGCGCCGAACTTTTCGATCGGCGTCAACCTGTTTTACCGCCTGGTCCGCGCCGCAACGGAGATCTTTGCGCCCTTCGCGATGTACGATCCTTACGTGGTTGAAGCTCATCACAAGTTCAAGATAGACGCGCCCTCTGGCACAGCGCTCGAAATCAAACGCCGGATTCAACCTGCGTTCGGCACCCGCGAGGTGCCCGTCACCAGCGTGCGCGCGGGGTACATTCCCGGCACCCACGAGTTGGGCTTCGACTCCGAAGCCGATACAATTGTGCTTCGGCATACGGCGCGCGGCCGCCAGGGCTTCGCGGAAGGCGCGCTGCACGCGGCGCGCTGGGTGGTGGGCAAGAAGGGACTGTTCAGCTTCGCGGAGGTCTTGGAATCGCCTCGGTGAGGGCGAGACGTATTGTTGGCCGGCTCCCCCGTGGGGAAAGCTGTCATTCTGAGTGAAGCGTAGAATCCGCGGAGTTGCATAACAGGCCCCTCAGGGTTCGACGAACTGCCGGGATTCTTCGCTTCGCTCAGAATGACATCCTTGTTGGAGGTTTCATGGGCTTGGACATTCGTGGTTGCGGCACGGCGCTGGTAACGCCGTTCAGGAAAGACGGCACCCTGGACCTTGATGCCCTGCGGCGTATAGTGCAGTTCCAGCTTCGCGCCGGCATCGACTTCCTGGTCCCCTGCGGCACCACGGGGGAAACTCCCACGCTTGAGCACGCCGAATACCTGGCTGTGGTGCGTACAGTCGTGCAGGAGGCAGGGGGCAAGGTTCCCGTAATTGCGGGGGTAGGAGGCAACAACACGCGCAAATTGATCGATCTTGCGGCTGAGGTGAGCGGGTTGGGCATCCAGGGAATTCTCTCGGTCGCCCCTTATTACAACAAGCCGACCCAGGAAGGCCTTTACCAGCACTTTCGAGCCCTCGCAGAATCCACCCACCTGCCGATGATTCTCTACAACGTCCCGGGGCGTACTTCGTCGAATATCGAGCCTGCCACGGTGGCGCGTCTTTCGAAGATCGCAAATATAATCGGCATCAAGGAAGCGTCGGGCAGCATCGTGCAGCAGATGGAGGTCCTTGCCGCCGTCCCGCCTAGCTTCCGCGTGCTTTCCGGCGACGACGCGTTCACGTTCCCACTCATGGCGCTGGGCGGGGTCGGCATCGTCTCGGTGGTCTCGAACGAGATCCCGGCTGAGATGACCAGGCTGGCGCACCTGCTGCTGGAAGGGAAACTCGAGGCGGCCCGCCAACTCCACTTCAATCTCTTGCCGCTCATGCAGGTGAACTTCATCGAGACGAATCCCATCCCCGTCAAAGCCGCGCTGGCCATGATGGGCATGCTCGAGGAAGTCTACCGCCTGCCCATGGTCCCCATGAAAGCCGAAAACCGCACCAAGCTTGAGCAGGTTCTGGCCGCGCAGGGACTATTGAAGTCGCAAAAGGCCTAACCACGCGGACGTTGGGTATGGTACCCTGTCCGCCCGAAGGGAGGACAGGGTATGAGGAGCACGTTTCTGTTGCTAAGCTTGTCTCTCGGGTTCTGCACTCTGGCATCGGCACAGCATGGCACGGCGCCGAACGGATACTATCCAGGCTGTTCCACAGGCGACATGTGGACAGGCATGCTAGGTGCGGTCGATGATGGAGAACGCAGCATCACTCTGACGTATGTGGATCCGAAGCAAAACAGGCCCGAAACCTTTGTTGGTGTCATCGAGGATGGGTACATCGTGAGCCGACGCGGAGGGCCGCCCCACCAACTAAAGCCGTCCGAGCTTCCGCTGGGAGCACAGTTAACAGTCTATTATTGTATCGAACATAAGAAGGTGGGCGGCGGAAAGACGGCTGTCAACGAGGTCTTCCGAATCAACAACGTCACCAACCTTAAGAAAGGGATGTTTGAATTCAAGGCGTTCCGGTAGGTTCTGCGCCATGTTGAAGGAGGAACTGATGGCTGACTTTTCACGTCGTGCGCTGATCAAGATGGCAGGTGCGGGGCTTCCCGCCGCCGCGCTGGTGGGGCGCTCGCAGGGATTCTCCGAAACGAAGGGATCTGGTGGAAAGGACGATGCCATGCAAGGCGACCCAGGCCACTCGCCCTACCATCGTGACCCGGTGACTTTCGATGTGCATCGCTTGGGCACGGATCACGCCGAGGGCATCGCCGCCATCGACATGAACGGCGACGGCCGCCTGGACATCACCAGCGGAGCTTACTGGTACGAGACCCCGGGCCCTGCCGGAGGCGAATGGAAACGGCACAAGTTCCGGCAAATCGCCCCCGAACTGCCTTCCGGGGCTTCAACTGCGGAAAACAAGGCTTTCTGGGACGAATTCGTGGCCGACAACGGCGAGTTCGCGGTGGACGTCAATCACGACGGCGCCATCGACCTGGTAACTTCCTCCTGGCAGAATGATGGCATCTGGTGGTTCGAG
>Ga0181538_10003584_pt1 | contig 15029 bp, 10 predicted proteins | sample PEATcosm2014_Bin_40_FD_119773 | JGI IMG/M metagenome (GOLD analysis project Ga0181538, IMG submission 119773) | Peatland microbial communities from MTU Mesocosm Facility, Houghton, MI, USA - PEATcosm2014_Bin23_30_metaG | ecosystem: Environmental > Terrestrial > Soil > Wetlands > Peat | place...
ACCGGCTCCGAGCGGAAAGTGATCGCGGCCCTCGGCAAAGTCTGCAAATCCGCGTCCATCACGCTGATGCTCGATCCGGGCAGTCCGTGTATCGCCAATCCGCACCACGTTCCCGACGAGATGAGCCCGTTCCATCGTTGCGAGCAGGCGTATCGAAAATTGTGGTTCACGCTCCAGGAGGAAGGGGTGGAAGTGCTGGAGCCGGCGCTGCTGAAGCAGCCGCGAAGGTTCAAGGGCCGGCGGCTGGCAATGCTCGAGCGCCTCTTTTTCCCGTCGCCGGGACTTGGGGCCAAGGGCCCCGACGAGCCTGACGACCGTACCATCCAACTCGTCGAGGCCCCGGATTACCAGGCCGAGGTGGACGCCGTCGCCCGATGGATTCGCATGCTCGTCGCCGGCGGGATGCGTTACCGCGACGTGGTCGTGCTCATGCGCAGCCAGCAGGATTACCAGCATTTTCTGGAAGCTTCTTTCCACGAGCACAACGTCCCGTTCTTCGCGGATCGTCGCCGCTCGGCGTCGCATCATCCGCTCCTGCGCCTGATCCGGGCCGTCCTGGCCGTGGCAACGAGCAACTGGTCGCACGATTCGATGATGGCCGTCATCAAAACGGGACTCGTTGGACTGACTGAATCCGACGCCGATGCCTTGGAGAATTACGTCCTGCTGCATGGGATCGATCATGGGACGTGGATTTCGCCGCAGCCGTGGACCGGCCGGCGAGCCCGCGGGGAGGAATCGGACGCCGTTTGGGTTGACGATGCGCCGGCAATGGATGCGCTGCGCCGCGGCCTGATGGATCGCCTTCAGCCCTTTGTCCAATCGACCGCCGCACGGCAAGGCACGTCGGTTGCGTCGCTGGCCTCGGCGATCTTTCGTCTTTTGGAGGATTTCCACTGCCGCGATCAGATCGTGCAATGGATGGACCGTGCCGCGGATGCGGGCGAACTGGAAGAGCGCGGCGAGCACGAGCGGGTCTGGGACGAGTTGGTCAAACTGTTCGACGAACTGGTCGATCTCTTCGGCGACGAGCCGATTTCCCTGGAGGATTTCTCGGCCATCCTTGATTCGGCGCTCGAGGGGTTCGATCTGGCGCTGACGCCTCCGACGGTGGATCAGGTTTTGGTGGGCGTGGTTGATCGGACGCGCGCTCCGGCGACCAAGGCGTGCGCGGTGCTGGGACTGGCCGAGGGGCAGTTTCCCCGGGCGAGCCTGGAGGATTCGATATTCACCGACGCCGATCGCCGCACGCTCGGCAGGCACAATATCGACCTCGATCCCGACACTTCACGCCGGCTTCTCGACGAGCATTTCCTGGGCTACGTCGCCCTGACGCGCGCCTCGGAGCGGCTGCTGCTGACGCGCAGCGCCGCCGACGAAGACGGCAGGCCCGTGGGCGCCTCGCCGCTGTGGCAGCGCGTGGTCGAGATCATGCCGGACGTGCCGTTGGCCCGGCTGCCCCATGAGGAGATGTTGCCGCTGCGGCACGTCGCCACGCCCCGGCAATTGGTCGGGTCGCTGATGCGCTGGGTGCGCGACGGCGCCGCCGAGCCGCAGTGGGAGCCGGTGTATCAATGGCTGGCGACGCATTCACCCTGCGACGATGCGATCGACGTGGCGCGTTTTCGCGCCTGGAAGGCGCTGAGCTACGGCAACGAGGCCAGGCTTGAAGCCGGCCGCGCCGCGGAAATGTTCCCTTCGCCGCTGCACGCAAGCATATTTCAACTGGAATCCTTCCGCATGTGCCCCTATCAGCACTTTGCACGATACGGGCTGGGGCTGGAGCAGCGTGAGCGCCGGCAACTCGATCGGGGCGATCTTTCCCGCGTGTTTCACGAGGTTTTGCAGCGGCTGGTGAAGGAACTCATCGCGTCCCGGCAGACCTGGCAGGACATGGATGATGCCCAGGCCAGGCAGCGGCTATCGCGGTTGACGGCGCAACTCGGGCAGCAGCTTCGCGACGATCTGATGCTTTCCAAAGCCCGCAACCGTTACCTGCTCGGACACATCGAGAAAACGCTCGGGTTGATCGCCGCGTCCCAGAAAGCCGCGGCCCAGCGCGGGGGATTCCGGCCCGCTTTCATCAACGTTCGCTTCGGATCGAACCCGGCCGACTCGCTTGGGCCGTTGGCGATCCGCACCCCGGCGGGAAACCAAACGCTCATCCACGGGAAGATCGACCGGATCGATCTTCTTGGCGATGGATCGGCCTGCGCCCTGGACTATCGCCTGTCGGCCGACCCGCCGGACGCGGGCAGCGCCTATCACGGCCTGAGCCTGCAACTGCTGAGCTATCTCCTGGTGCTGGAGCAGCATGGCCGGCATTTGACGGAGGAAGGCGAGCTCGCCCCCGCCGCGGCGTTTTTCATAAAACTTCTTCGCCCGGTGCGTCCCGCCGATCCCCAAAACGCTCCGGCGCCGGACGATCCGCGCTTTCACCTGCTCGTTAAGCCGCGCGGAATATTCGACCTGCGCGTGGCCCGGGAATTGGATAGATCGCTGACCGACGGAAATTCCGAGGTGGTGCAACTCTTTCTCAAGAAAGACGGCAGCGTGGGACGCGCGAACCAATCCGACGCGGCCGGGAGCACGGAATTCGCCGCCCTGCTCCGCCACGTCGAGCGGCGCATCGGCGAACTGGCCGACCAGATCATGGCCGGCCGGATCGACATCCGTCCTTATCGGATGGGAAAACAGACGCCGTGCCCGAGATGCGAGTTTCGCTCTTTGTGCCGCCTGGAGCCGAGCCCGGGATGCTATGACGACCTGGAGGGAATGAATAGGGAGGAGATGTTCGAGAGACTGATGAGGAGGAAAGAATGAAATTCGAAATTCGAAACTCGAAATTCGAATCAAATTCGAATGACAAAATTCGAAAAGGCTTTCCTTTGGTCATTCCAGTTTCGAATTTGATTCGAATTTCGAATTTCGAATTTCGAATTTACACGGGGGATTCGATGCAATGACCACTCCGGCTCCCAACTGGACCCCCCGCCAACGTGCCGGCATCGAAACCCTCGGCCACAGCCTGCTGGTCAGCGCCGCCGCCGGGTCGGGCAAGACCGCGGTTTTGGCCGAGCGATGCGCCCATCTGGTTTGCAATGCCGAAACCGCCTGCGACGTCGATCAGTTGCTCGTCGTCACCTTCACCGAATCCGCCGCGGCCGAAATGAAGGCGCGAATCCAACTGGCGCTTCGCCAGCGAATGGCGCTCAATCCCTCGCAGCGCCTGGCGCGGCAGGTGGGATTGGCCGAACACGCCCACGTCAGCACCGTGCATGGTTTTTGTTTCCGGCTCCTGAAGCAGAATTTCACGCTGGCGGGGATCGATCCGGAATTCCAAATCCTCGATCCCGACGAGGCCGCCTTGCTCCGCCGCGAAATCGCCACCGATCTGTTTCACCGCCGCTATGAAGACGACCAGACCGGAGATTTCCATCGGCTCATCGACGCCTACGGCGACGGCGATGACGAATCGCTGATTCGCCAGGTCGTCGCCACGCACGAGCTACTGGCCAGCCTGACCGATCCGCGGGGCTGGATCGACACCAGCGCCAGCGCCATGCGGGAGTCGGCCGAGAAGCCGCTGGAGGAATCCAAGTTGGGGCGGAACCTGATCGGGCAGATCGACGCGGGGCTGTCGGCGCTGCTGCGCCGCTGCGACGACGCCCGCCGGACGGTTGCCGCCCTGGGGCCGGAGTTCCATCCATACGCCGAGTATTTAAGGGGACTGTCCCCTTTTTTCACGCATTGGAAGCGCGTGCTGAAGGAACAGGGGCTGGACATGCTCGTCGGCGAGGTCGCGGACTTTCGCGCCGCCCGGCCGCGGATTCCGGCCCTGCGCGGACAGCCGGCGGCCAAGGATTTGGCTAAGTCGATCGTGGATGGCGTCAAGAATGCCGTGGATGAAAATCCGCTGGGGGAATTGCTGGCATCGAACAGCGGGCAGTGGCGCGAGGGAATGACCAGCGTCGCGCCGCATGCCCAGGCCTATTTGGCTTTGGTGTTGGATTTCGGGACGGATTATTCCGCGGCCAAGTCGGCCCAGCGCGCCCTGGATTTCGCCGATCTGGAACGGCTCACCCTGAACGTACTCCGCGAGGGCGACGCCGTTCCGATGCGCCCATCGGCCCTGGCCAAGTCGCTGCACGAGCAGTTCTGCCACGTTTTGGTGGACGAGTATCAGGACATCAATCCGATTCAGGATGCGATCCTTTCGCTCGTGAGCCGGGAGTGCCTCGGCGAGCAAAACGCCAACCTGTTCTGTGTCGGCGACGTGAAGCAGAGCATTTTCCGTTTCCGCTTGGCCGAGCCGGGAAGGTTCCTGGATCGGCACCGGCGTTTCTCCGCGGCGATCGACAAGCGCCTGGGGGAGGTAATCGATCTTCGGGAGAATTTCCGCAGCCGCGCGCCGCTGCTGGAGGCGATCAACGGCGTTTTCGAGCGGCTGATGACGCGGGATGCGGCGGAGATCGAATATGACCAGTCGCATCGGCTGGCCGCGGGGCGCAGCTTTCCGCCGGGGGACGGCGTTTCGGATTTCCGCGGCGCGCCGCTCGAGTTGCATCTGTTGCCGGAGGAACCGGGCACGTCCGAGGGGCTGGACCCAATTCCCAAATCGGAAGAATTGGAGCGCGTCGAATACGAGGCGATCCTGGTGGCCCGGCGAATCCGGCAATTGTTGGGCAAGGACGGCTCGCCAGTGGAGGCGAAGCCTTCCACGCGGATGAACGTTTGTAAGCCGGATGACGCCGGCCGCGACGTGCTGAAGCCGATCGAACCGGGTGACATCGTCGTGCTTTTGCGGGCGATGCAGCACAAGGCCGACCGGTTTGCCGATGTCATCCGCGCCCACGGGATCGAGGTGCACAATGAGGCCGCCGGCGGTTTGTTTGAAGCGACGGAGGTGCGGGACGTCCTCAGCCTGCTGCAAATCCTGGACAATCAGCGGCAGGACATTCCGCTGGCGACGGTTTTGCGAAGCCCGCTGGCCGGGTTGCCCGATCCGGACGATGCGCTGGCGCGGATTCGCCTTGCCTACCGCGACGATGCCGATCCCGTCCCGTTCCACGAAGCGGTGCGGCGATACGCGGCGGATCGGGATGATGAGTTGGCGGCGCATGTAAAGGATTTTTTGAATCGCCTGGCCGAATGGCGCGACCAGGCCAACAAACGTCCGGTCGCGGAACTGCTTTGGCGGCTTTACGACCAGACGGGATACCTGGCATTCTGCGGTGGATTGGACGACGGCCGGCAGCGCACGGCAAACCTGCTGGAGTTGCACCGGCGCGCCGGCCAATTCGGCACGTTTTTGCGCCAGGGACTTTACCGCTTCCTGCGGTTCCTGGAGAATCTGAAAGAGGAGGCGGACCTGAAGCGTCCGTCGCCGGCGGGGCAGGCGGAGCAGGCGGTGCGGATCATGAGCATCCACCGCTCCAAAGGCCTGGAATTCCCGGTCGTTTTGCTGCCGGACCTCGGCAAGCAATTCAACGTCTCCGACGCGCGCGGCGCGATTTTGGTGGATCGGCAAATGGGGCTGGGAATGGCGGTGGTGGATCAGGAGCGGTTGATTCGATATCCGTCCCTGGCATCGACGCTGGTGCGGCAGAATCTGCTCCGGCAAACGATGGCGGAGGAATTGCGGCTGCTCTACGTCGCCATGACTCGGGCCAAGGAGCATCTGATCCTGGTGGCAACCTGCGGCCTGGAAGACCGCCAGAGATGGCAGAGCCAATGGTCGGGCCATGACGGCCCGCTGCCGCCGGACGCGGTGCAGGGCGCCAAACGAGTGATCGACTGGCTCGGCCCGGTCGCGGCCATGACCGCCGGGGCATCACATCCCACTTTCAAGATTCACGAGTACGACGCCGCCGACGTGCGAAACTGGAAGAATCCCCGCCATCAGCGTCCGGAATTCTCCGCGCGGCAAAAGGGGATGGTCCGGCTCGAGCCGTTGCCGCGCGATCCGCCGATGAACGATGCGGCGCGGCAATTGATCCAAAGATTTCACACTGCCTATCCCTTCGATGCCTGCACGCGCGTCCCGGCGACGGTTTCGGTTACGTCCTTGGCGAAGGGAATTTCCACGGAGGCGCGCGAATCGAATTTGCCGCCTGGGCGCAAGCTGGATTTGCCGCGGTTTTTCCAGAAGGAAGCGACGCCGAGAGCCACGGACATCGGCAACGCGACGCACGCGCTGCTGCAATATTTTAATTTTTCCGCCGCCGCGACGTTGCCCCTAATCGAGCGGCAGATCGCGGAGCTGGTGGATCGGAAATTATTGTCGGCGACGGATGCGGGGCTCGTCGATCGCGCCGCGGTCCTGTGGCTCCTGGAAAGCGAGGTGGGAAAACTGATCCGCGCCAGCCACGCCGGCCTGATGCGCGAAGTCCCCTTCGCTTTGATGTGGCCGGCCCAGGATTCTCCGCCGAGCGACGATACGTCGGACCAGATCATGATCCGCGGCCGGATCGATCTGCTGGCGCCGACGGAATCGGGATGGGTAATCGTCGACTATAAGACGGACCGCGTGACCGAGCCGGAACTGGCGCAGCGCGCCCAAGCCTACGGCCGGCAAATGCAGCTTTATGCCGAGGCAATCCGCAAAGTGGCTTGGGGGAAAATCGCAGCGGTTTACCTGGTATTTCTGACTCCGAGGCGGATTGTCTCCATCGGGGACAAACGACCTGGATAGATCCGTTCGATCAGACGACGGGCGGTTGGCCGCCAAGAGTCGTTTCCCTTCCGACCATGAGATCGAGGGCAAGCCGGGCCGCGTTGCGGCTGGCGCCGGGGCGATTGAGCGTGCGGATCAGGTTCTGGAGCCGGTCGCGCTGCTCCGCCAAAAGCCGCGGATTTTTAAGGTATTCCAACGCCTTATCCGCCACCGGCTGGTTCGAGCCATACCAAGGCACAAATTCGGGGACGATCGCCTGACGGCCGTCGTTCAGCAGGTTCACCAGTGAAAAGACGCGGGCCTTGACGATCCAGCGGGCCGCCAGGTGCCAGACGAAGGGGTTGAGGCGGTAGACGACGATCTGCGGCGCGCCATGACCGGCGGCGTGGAGCGTCGCGGTGCCGGAAACCGTCAGGCACAAATCGCATCGCGGAACAAGCTGGTTGAATTGATTCATCCCAAGTGAAAATGGCCCAATCGCCTGCAGGTTCTCAGAAATCTCCCGCGGAGGCGCGGAGTATTTGGCTTCGAGAAGCCGCGTCACGACGCCGTGCGTGGCAGGCATCGTGGGGACCAGGAACGTGGCGTTGGGGAACGATTCGAGGATTCGGTCGCAGACCTCCATGAGATTTCCGAAGTTTTCCCTCGCGACGGCGGCGCGGGAGCCGGGAATGACGCCGATAACCGGCGGACGGTTCGGGAATCGCGTTGCCGGATCGACGGGTGGATGCGGCGGCAGCTCGTCGAACAGCGGATGACCGACGAACGTGGCCTGGACGCCGCGGTCCTGGAAGAATTTTTCCTCGAACGGCAGGATGCAGGCGACGCGGTCCACGTATCGGCGGAGGCGCTTGATGCGGCCGGGCCGGCTGGCCCACATCTGCGGTGCGATGTAGTACATCACCGGAACGTCCATGCCATGGGCCAACTTCGCCCAGTGCCAGTTCATCGCCCAGGAATCGATGCAGATGACCAGGTCGGGCGGCCGCTGGCGGAAATGGTTGCGCGACCAGTTGAATATTCGGCGCATCTCGAAGTAGCGCAAGGCGCCTTTCCATCCCATCGCCGCCCGCTGAACCGTGTCGTAATGGACCATGGCCCCCGCCTCGGCCATCGCGGGCCCGCCGATGCCCTCAACGATAATGTCCTTGTTGAGTGCTTTAAGCTCGCGGATGAGCAGCGCGGCGTGCTGATCGCCGCTGGCCTCGCCCACGGTAATGAAAACCCTCCGCGCCATGGGCCAAAGTCCAACGAAATGCGGCCAAAGTGTCAAGGCATTCGGCAAACGAAGTAAGCCGACGGGCGTATCGCTTCCCTTTATCTTCTCAGTCCTCGCCATGTTGATATGATCCCCTCGTTTTCAACAACGAGGGCAATATGTCCACTCTCTGGCACGAGATGTTCTTCTTGCAGCTTCCGGTCCTGGAAAAGATTCTCCGGCCGATCTGCGTGTATCTCTTCCTGCTCGTGGGCCTGCGCCTGGCGGGCAAACGCGAGTTGGCGCAGCTCAATCCGTTCGACCTCGTCGTGCTGCTCACGCTGTCCAACACGGTGCAGAACGCGATCATCGGCGACGACAATACCGTCACCGGCGGGCTGCTCGGAGCAGCCACCCTGCTGTTCATCAACTACCTGGTCGTCCGCTTTGTCCACCGGCATCGGAGGCTGGAAACGCTCGTCGAGGGCAACCGCGATTTCCTCATGCGCGACGGCCATATTCTGCGGAATCATCTCGACCGCGAGTTGATCACCCGGGCGGAGTTGGTGGCGGCGGCGCATCGGCAGGGAATCGGCTCACTGGCTGAGGTCGAGAGTGCCGTGCTGGAGCCCACCGGCACCATTACCTTCGTCGAAAAGAAGCCCACCTCCGAGGACGTCCGCCATCATGAATTGCTCGACGCGATCGACCGCCTGCGCCAGGAGCTGCCGCACGTTCGGGCCCAAAACAATTCCGGCGCCGCGGGGACGTGAGCAAGACGGTCTACACCGCCTGAAACCTGCGGCGTCCGTGCATGGGATGAACGGCATGGCGACGGGGCTGGGCTGGAGACCTTGGGCTGGCCGTCGCGGGCTGCGAATACCGGCGAAACTCGTGAGCCTGGCCCTGGGGTTTGGGGCTTGTGAATTGATTCGGAATTCTGGCTTGGGGCTTGTGCATTGGCGCGCCGGCCCGAGCCGTCTTCACGGGAATCGGCCGGCGGATCAGCTTTTCAATCGCCCTCAGATTGGGCATTTCTTCAGGGTCGCAGAACGAAACGGCGGCGCCGCTGGCGCCGGCGCGTGCGGTGCGGCCGATGCGGTGAACGTAGGTTTCCGGCTCGTCGGTCAGGTCGTAATTCACGACGTGCGTGATGCCATCCACGTCGATCCCGCGAGAGGCGACGTCCGTGGCAACCAGCAGGAACATCCTGCCGCTCCGGAAATTCTCCAGCGCCCGCTGGCGAGCGTTCTGGGTCTTGTTGCCGTGGATCGCCTCGGCGCGAATGCCGCTGTCGTGCAGGCGGCGCACCAGGCGGTCGGCGCCATGCTTGGTGCGAGTAAAGACAAGTGCCCGCGCCATCGCCAGTTCATTCACCAGATGCGCCAGCATGGCGGGTTTTTCCGTTCGAGAGACGAAGTAAACCGATTGATCGATCCCATCGGCCTCGGGAGAAGCGTGCGCGATCTGCACCGTCACCGGATCGCGGAGAATAGCCCCGGCGAGTTTGCGGATGTCCGTTGGAATGGTGGCCGAAAAAAGCAGCGTCTGCCGGCGCGCCCCAAGGACCGCGATGATCTTGCGGATGTCCTGGATGAAACCCATGTCGAGCATGCGGTCGGCCTCGTCGAGCACAAGCACTTCAACGCCGCGCAGGTCTGCCAGGCGCTGACCGAGAAGATCGAGCAGACGTCCCGGCGTGGCGATGAGAATATCGACGCCGCGGCGGAGCGCTTCGGCCTGCGGGCCGACGCCGACGCCCCCGAAAACGACCGCGCAGCGGAGGCCAAGATGCTTGCCATAAACGCGAAAGCTCTGCGCGATTTGCCCGGCCAATTCGCGAGTCGGGCATAGCACCAGGCATCGCGGCCGCGCCGCCCCGCCGGGCCGCGCGGCGATCGACAGGCGGTGCAGAATCGGCAGCGCAAACGCCGCCGTCTTGCCGGTGCCCGTCTGGGCACAACCCAGGATGTCGCGCCCGCGCAAAATGTGCGGGATCGCCTGCTCCTGCACGGGCGTGGCGACGGTATATCCTTCTGAAGCAACAGCGCGAAGAATCGGCTCTGCCAATAACAATTCAGCGAAATTCAATGAAATTCCTTTGGTAAACGGTGCGTACCAAAGGGTCAACGGCGGATGCCGAAATAGGACCAGTCAGTGCGCTACAACCAGCTCGTAACGTCCAGGATCAATGCCGCAATGGGCTAGAGTCTGCGATGGATCGAGACAGGCAATTGTTCAAGAAGTATATCGGAATAACGGTGTGAGTCCAGTAGCCCCCGCCGTATTTTGTGGAATTGCACGATGGCGGCCCCATTTGCGGTGTCATCAAGCCCGCTTTTGGCGAAATGCCGACGAAACCAAGAATCCGGCGAAGAGCAGGAAGATGGTCCACATCGGCAAAAGATAGCGGTCGGTCACGCTCGTGACGACAAACGGCGATACCGAAAGCAGCCCGACCGCGACAAGCCAATTGATCCGGCAATCCCGCCTCCAGGCAAGGAGCAGTCCGCCCAAACCCAGCACAGCGGTCAGCGCCGTCACGGCTAATTTTTCAATCATGACCCCGTCGCGCACCGTACCGGCCAGAAATGGCGGAATTGCACCGCGAGGAGGATCGGGATCGCCGATGAACAAATATCCCGTTCGCAACGCGCATAATCGCAAAAACCGCCATGGATCGGCGCTCAGTTGTTGCAAAAACATCACTCGACATCGGTGGAAATATTCCATTTCGCCGATCCTGTTCAACAGCATTCTTTGGTCAACATTTTTATAGGGATGGTCGGCCACCGTGGCGTCGTTGACCAGCCCCGATGCGCCGGGCCGGTTGCCGAGCCAAAGTTCAAATTCGGCTCCGCCACGGACGTACATCAGCCGCCCGAACGTGGCCGCATTGCGCGCGGTCCAAGGCGCCAGCGTCAGGCAGAAGGCGGCGATGGCCAAGGCGACCGCGCCGCGTTGCCGGGGCGGCGATTCACGGCGGACGGCACGCCAGACGATCACCGGATATGCCAGAACATAAGAGGCGTTGGTCAACGACAACAAACCCAAACCTGCTCCGACGATCGTGTCCCAGGCCGGTCCGGCGGCGCGTTCCGCGGCAATCAATATCCAGACAAACAGCGCAAGCGCGAGATATGTATCCCAATAATCGCCGACGAAAAATAGAAACGATGGATGAATTGCCAACAACCCGGTGGCCAGCCAACCCGCCGCGGACGAAAAATAGACCCGTCCCAATATGCCCACGCCTGCGACCACCGCGCCGAAACAAACAGCATTGAACGCCATCAACGCGGTTATCGCCGTCGGCGTACGGATGCCGCAGAGGCGATAGACCGTTGCCATCAGATACGGATAAACCGGAGGGCTCCAACTCGTCGGGGCCGCATGGGGGGAGGGGTCCATGGGACTGATGAATCCTTCACCACGCGCCAAATGAATGGCAATGTTGTTTTCCTCGGCAAACGGCGAAGATCTTAGATAATCGTGCGCTATCAGAACCATCGCCGCCCAGCAGCCGGCCAGGACGAAAACCAGACCGTCCTTGGGCCGAAGCCGGCCGAAGACCGCGGAGTAGGAAGGTTTTGCGCCTGGTGCCAAGCGGCGCATTTTGGCCAGCCCGTTGATTTGGAGCAAGTCGGCAACAGATCAAGAGGCGATCTGTAATCAACATGGACGTTTCTTCCTCCCCAAAGCGTTGTTCTGTAGTTTATGGAGCGATGAACCCCGGCATTCACCTGGTGCACAAGCCCGTTGGACCCACGAGCTTTTCGTTTGTGCAGACTTACATCCAGGCTGCTCGCGCCCACAAGGAGCGGCGGCCGCCGCGGATTTGCCACGGCGGCACTCTCGATCCCTTCGCCAGCGGGCTGCTGCTCATTCTGGTGGAACCTGCCACCCGTCTATTCCAGTACCTGCACGCCATCCCCAAGGTCTACGACACAACCGTTTACTGGGGCGTCGAGACGGACAACGGCGATCCCCACGGCCGGGTCGTCTTCACGGGCGACTCGTCGGGCCTCTCGCCTGGGCAACTTGACGATGCCCTGGCGACGTTCGTCGGTTGGCACGACCAAATCCCTCACGCAACCAGCGCCAAACGGATCGACGGCGAGCGCGCCTATCTCAAAGCCCACCGCGGCGAAACGGTGGTCATGCCCGCCTCGCGCGTCTATCTCCATGAGGCCCGCTGGCTCGGCCACGACCTGCCGCGCCACAGCCGGCTGCGAATGACCGTCCGCGGCGGATACTACGTCCGCGCCCTGGCGCGCGATCTTGGCCGGCTCGTCGGCTGCGGAGCGCATCTCACCGAATTGCACCGCACGGCCATTGGGCCTTGGACCGATCCCGGCCCCGATCAATACGTAGAAATCCACGGGCGCGACCTGCTCCCGTGGGCGCCCACCCGATTGCTAACCGATCAGGACGTCGGCGATCTCCGCCAGGGCCGCGAGATTCCCATGGGCGATCTGGTTCCTCCGGATTGGCCCATGCCATCGGGCTTCCCCGACCCCCAGGCCCCCGTCCGCGGGTTTCACCTCGACCGATTCTGCTTCCTGCTTTCGCCTGTCGGGGGCAACCTGAAACTTCTCAGTGCGCTTCACGGCGGCTTGTAGAACTCTGGCAATCGTTCAATTAATGGATTACGATTTGAAGCCAATTCATGCAGTTTTGCCTATAATTGCAACTGAGGTGCAGAGATGTCGCTTGTAATTCCAATTTCACCACAGGTCGAGTCCAAAATTCGGGAACGCGCCGCGGCCGAGGGCAAGGAACCCACGGCATACGCGGCTAAACTGCTGGAGCAAGCGGTAAGTCGATTGTCCCTTGACGAGATTCTCGCCCCCCTCCGTCAAGAGTTTGCGGCCTGCGGCACGTCGGACGAGCAGCTACTGCAACAGATAACCGAAGCCCGCGACGCCTATCGGAAAACCCCTTGACATACTTACGTCAGTGAGTCTTCCGCATCACAAACAGGTAATTAAACCCGCGCAAGAAGAAATTCCCTTCCTCGGCCGCCGCCCGGTAGTTGCCCATATCGAGCGTCTTGTTGTGCCGAACCACCGCGATGATGTCCACCGGCTCTAGATATTTTCGCAGGATCGCGAACAGCTCGAGGCCAATCGGAAAGAATCCTTTGCCCTTCACGAACGAATCGCAAACGAATAGCCCCATGTGGCGGCCGGGGCGCAGAATGCGATGAATCTCGACGATCACCTGCTCCATCGCCTGGTAATATTGTGGGCCGGCGGCATCCAGGTTGCCGATGCAGCGGGGATCGTCGGAGTAATGAATGTGCGTGGAGTATGGCGGATCGATGAACACAAAATCCGCCTTCCCATCCTCCAGCGGCAACTTGCGCGCATCCACACGGAAAATGTCCTTGCGCGTGGGGGTCAGATCGTATCCCAACGCCCTGCGGTTCAGGTCGCGGGCCACGTCGAGCGTGGTGCCGCTGCCGGCACACGGGTCGATGACCAGGTCCTTGGGCTTGGTGTAGCGCTGCAGGAGGTTCCAGACGATGTAGCTGGGCGTGGCCCCCTTGTAACCGGGCCGGCCCTGCGGCTCGTCTCCGTAGTCTTGCGACGGATAATCCCAAAGCGTCGTGGGCTGAATGCGAAGCGGCGGCTTTTTGAATTTCATGACGGGGGAAAGATATCACGCCGCCCCGCTGCCGACACGCGCGGATTTCGATCACGCGCATCTCTTTGGTAAGCTTGGATCGAGGAAAGAGCGAATGAGCGAATACCAATACGTTGCCTTCCGAGCGATCGACGCTCAGGTGAGCAAGGAAAATCTCGAATACATGCGGCGGCAGTCGTCGCGAGCCGAAATCACTTCCTGGTCGTTCGAAAACGAATATGACTTTGGCGACTTCCATGGAAACGCGCTCGAGATGCTGCGCCGCGGTTATGACTTCCATTTCCACTATTCGAATTTTGGGGATCGCAAACTGATGATCCGGTTGCCAAACGGCCTGCCGGACGCCAAGGCGGCCCAGCCGTACTTCGAAGAAGACTCGTTGTTTTTCTTGAAGGACAAACAAGGCCGGGGCGGCATTCTCTGCCTCGAGCCCTGTTTCGAACCGGGCTATCTGGATGATTTATGGGAATTGGGCGGTTTCCTCGATCGCCTGCTTCCGCTGCGCGGCGAAATCCTCGACGGCGATTTGCGTCCACTCTACCTGGCTCACTTGGCCGTCGCATCTGACAGCAACCACGATCCCGACGAGGAGAAGGATGCTCCCGTCCCGGCCGGCTTGGACAAGCTCACGAAAGCGCAGTGCGCACTGGCGGAGCTGTATGGCCTCAGCAAGGCGTTGATCGCTGCCGCGGCCCGGAACTGCCCACCGCTGCCGGAACGCACGGATTCCGAAAAACACTACGCGGAATGGCTACAGCGCCAGCCGGAAGCGACAAAAATCGCGTGGCTCCGTCAATTGATGGCAGACCCTCGAGCGGCGGTGCGAAGCGAGATCCTTGCGGAATTTCAGAATTGCCGTAATACGCCGTCCTGGCCGACCATCCGCCCGGATCGAACCATCGCCGAAATAACGGCGGCGGCCAAAGGAATCCAACTCGAAAACGACCGCAAGGACGCCGAAGCGGCTGCTCGGCGGAGAGCCAAGAAACTCGCCGACATGGCAGCCGATCCTACGCGAACCCTCGGCGAAACTGAGAAACTCGCGAAGGAGCGGAACCTCGACGCGTACCACCGGATTGCCCTGCTGTTGGCCGATCTCCGCGAGGCGCTTTCCGGCGGCGACCAATCCGGCTTGGCTGAACAGCAGGCACGCACGCTGAAGGAGAAAAATCCGACTCTCCACCATCTGACGGCGGAACTGCGGGGCCAAGGCTTCCTGAAAAAATGATTTTTCTATGAGGAAAACATGAAGTACGTGCGACTCGGAAAAAGCGGACTCAAAGTTTCCGCGATTTGCCTTGGCTGCATGAGCTACGGCGTGCCGGAACGCGGGGCGCACCCCTGGAGTCTGCCAGAAGACCAGGCCCGGCCGTTCTTCAAGAAAGCGATTGAAGCGGGGATCAACTTCTTCGACACGGCCAACGTTTACTCCGACGGCACCAGCGAGGAGATTACGGGCAGGGCGCTTCGGGACTTCGCGGCCCGCGACCAGATCGTGCTGGCGAC
>Ga0181538_10003586_pt1 | contig 15019 bp, 14 predicted proteins | sample PEATcosm2014_Bin_40_FD_119773 | JGI IMG/M metagenome (GOLD analysis project Ga0181538, IMG submission 119773) | Peatland microbial communities from MTU Mesocosm Facility, Houghton, MI, USA - PEATcosm2014_Bin23_30_metaG | ecosystem: Environmental > Terrestrial > Soil > Wetlands > Peat | place...
AGCGTCGAGAATATCCGCGTGATGACCGACACAACGCGCGAGCATGGCGTCTATAGCGCGGGCAGCTACAAGGCGCCGGTCCCCACACCACCCTGCGAGGTGCCAGCCTCGGTGGAGGACCGCAAGAAGCTCAACGGCATGAAAGGTCGCCCGCAACCGCGGGTGCGGCCCGGAGTCTGTTTTCCATGGGAGCAGCGCGTCAAAGAGCTCACCGAAATCACCGGCAGCCCCGAACTTATCCGCAAGATCTGGGAGGACATTGACGGCTTCGGGAACATGTATGTCTGGCAACTGCTGCTGAGCTTTTAGGTCGCTATAACGCAGTTTCATCGGCCCACCGGGAGTGTCGGTATCCCTGCCAGCACATTCCTTTGATGTCAATCCACAGATGAGCATCGTGCGCGAGGAGATTTTTGGGCCAGTGGTGGTAGCCGAGCCGTTTACCAGGCCTGAGGAACTGATCGCCCGCGCCAACGCGACCGAGTATGGTCTGGCGGCTGGCATCTGGACGCGTGACATCGGCAAGGCCCATCGGATTGCGGCTGAACTCAAGGCCGGGACGGTCTGGATCAACTGCTACAACGTCTTTGACGCCGCGCTGCCGTTCGGCGGCTACAAGCAGTCCGGCTGGGGCCGCGAGATGGGCCACGAAGCCCTGGAACTGTACACGGAAACCAAAGCGGTGGTGATCGGGCTGTAAACGCAAACACATCTGCTAGCAGCTTGCGAGCATGCCCGGCTTTCCAGACGGCTGCCGCGATGCTCTGACACCACTGAAGATAAAACTCAGGCGCCTCCGGCCACTGACTCCAGATTCAGGGCTGTCGCGGGTCGGAACGCGGCATTTATGCGGCAGGTGAGCGTAAGATCGGCCCAACCCCTGCCGCATAAATGCGGTGTTCCGGTGGAAGTGCCCGCATGCGCCCACGAAATCCCCACGAATGCGCGCCCAGTCATTTTCCGTCCCTATATCCTCCATATTGCATATTGGTACAAATCGAGCCCTTTCCGCAGTAATGTCGTGAACAGCGTCCCCTGCTACCCGCCCATACCTCCGTAGCCTCGCCGTAGCCTCGCCGTTACCTCGCCGTAGCACCTCTTATCGGCGATAAGAGGTGCTACGGCGAGGTAACGGCGAGGCTACGTTGGGGCCCGCGGGAAGGGCCGGTGCAAGGTCGGAGGAACCGGAGGCCAGAGCCTCGACTGTTTGGGGCCGGTTTGGCTTATGGAATAAAGGCTCTACCGGTGTGTCTATAAATAGGACATTTACCTTCCGCACAGCTTGAAATGCCGCATTGCAAGCGACGTTCTTCGTTGCCAGGAATGGACTGACCCTGACCAGCCGCGTGCAGAAGAGCGAATCCCGCAGTGTCGAGATGGTAAGGACGCGTTCCACCACGTCCCTAACTTAGCCAGGAATGAGTGGGACGCGGTGGAACGCGTCCTTACCGGGCGATCTCACCGCCAGAAATAGTGCCATTGGTAGCCTAATTCTCTGGTCTGGTTGGGGTCGAGCGTAAGGTTCCAGGTGAGGCGACCGATGCCGTTGAAGTAATTCCACCAGTACGGCCAGCCATACCAATTCCACCAGTAGGGATAATCCCCGCTGGAGAGGGAGTCCCCGTTCTCGAACATGTTCATCTTCTCAACCTTGCCGTCAGCCTCGGCACTGTCGGCGGCGCCCAGCACATAGCGGGTGATCTCCAGCTCGGTCGGTTTTGTCCGGTGGCTGGTGACCGTAATCTTGCCGGCCAGGTCGATGCGCGAATACCGATTGCCATTCTCCTCTACGGCATTTGGCGTGCGCTTGCTCTCGACGTCGCTCTTCTTGACCTGGAAATCCACCGCGGTGGTGATGGGCAAATCCACGCTCGCACTCGTGGAGGTGTAGGTCATCATGCCCTGCGCCAGCACCCGGCCCTGCCGGATGATCAGCGCGGGGGCGGTCGTCAGAGGATACTTGCTGTTATTCGTCAGCCGGATCTTGTGCTGCACCTTCGGCGCATTAAGCAGCCGGGCCAGCTCACGCTGCTGTTCGTTGTTCAGATTGGCGTGCACTTCCGGTGGCGGGCCAAAGGGGAGTTCGAGCGTGAAGACGTCTTTATATGGCAGGGTGAACTCGGCGATCGGCAGCACCATCCGCTCGCCGCGCTTGAGGGACACATGTTGCACGTTGAACACGAACAAGTCCTCGCTCTTGCCCGACTCGCCGATCTCCGGCCCGAGGTCGCCCACAAGACCCGGCGCGGGCACTGTGCCATAATCGCTCATGCGCGCGACTTGCTGTGACATAATGGCGTTGCTGAAATTCGAAGCGAGCGGACTGTTGCGCCCGCCGGTGTCGGTTTGAAAATATTGCGACAACTGCGCCAGGTTTTGCTGCAAGGCAATCGGGTCGATGGTGTCCTTGAAGGCAAACGTAGGCACGCCGATGACGAGGTTGACCGACACGTCTTCCAGGTCGGCTAGCTCGTTGATGAGCGTCGCTTGCAGTTTCACCGCCGCCTTGCCGTCGCCGTCGATGTCGACCTTGTAACTCGGAATCCAGCGCACGCCCTTCTGCAAATAGAACAGGCCCACGTTGGCCGTCTTCGCCGGTTTGGCTTTGGCCCAGTCGAGCTTCAGCGTCAGCAGGCTGCGAACCTCCTCGTTGGCCGCCGCCGGCTTATGCGCCTGTTTGAAGGTTACGTCCTGGATGCGATCAATGGCGAGCGCCTTTACCCCTTCGGCGGTCTGGAGCAGGATGAGGTTGCCCTTTTCGGGAAGCCGCTCGCCCGTGTTCGGCGGATTGGTTGCCGCTTGCTCTTCCGCGCTGCGCGCCGGCACGCCGAGAATCGTAGCGGCGTAACTGTTCGTGCCAAATTCGGCGATGATGACCTCGGCGCCGATGTTCGCTTCGAGGAGTTCGCGCACGCTCAGCGCCGTGCGCTCCACCAGTACGCGCTTTGTGCTGGCGACTACGCTGGTGAGCTTGGCCCGCTTCTCCGCCGAATACGGCCAGAACGTCCCGACGACTGGCGTGGGCAAATAATCCATCAGGACATTCCCGTGCTCGTCGGTCGGCATCTCGCCCTCGTGCGCGACAAAGGCGTGGCCATCCTTGAACACGGTGATTTCCTTGATAGGCAACTTGCCAAACGTGCTTAACGGGGCGGCCTTTTCGGCGGCCGCAGCGGTGAGGGTCAAGACCTGCGCGACGGCGAGTCCCGAGGCGCACCACCTGCTGAATAGTCCAATAGTCATGCGCCCAGGCTAACCCCGCGCCGACGCGCGGGTTGTCAGAAGGGCGTAAAGGTACTGTAAAAGATTTGTTTGCGCTCCGCGAACTGCGCTCTCAACGCAAAGGCGCAACGCGGCAGAGGCGAAACCGTCTCAGCAGCCGAACGCAGAAGGGTGAGCGTCTGCCCGAGCCCAAACACATTGCCAGAATATGGGGCTCGCGGGGACGCTCGCCCTCCCACACGGGCTACCGTCCGATGGCCATAATATCGAGCATCCCGGGACCGCCACCGCCGCCCTTCCTGCCGCCTTTCTTGTCGCCGCCGGGTTGCTCTCCACCTGCCGGAGGAGTTGTCGCCGGAGATGGCTCGGTGGTGATCACGATGATCTGGTTGCGCTTGGTGTCCAGCGTGCAGGTCTTCGCGCGTGACTTGGTCTGAACCGTCTGCTCCACCTCGAAGCTGGTCGGGCTGGTTTCCTTAATGATGGTCAGCGTGCCATCACCCTGCGAGCTAAAGGCTTCCATGGTGTTGGGATTGAAGCCGCCGCCGTCGGTGCCGCGGCCGATGGGGACGGTGGCGAGGATCTTGCCGTCGTCGGCGTTAAGCACGACACAGGTTTGGGGGTCGTGGCACATGGCGAACAGGATGTGGTTCTTGGCGTCGAAGCCCAAGCCAGCCGGCCCGCCGCCCTTGCCGGCGATGTCATAGTGCGCCGTTACCTTGAGGGCCTTGACATCAACCACGGCGATGTTGTCCTTGTCTTCGAGGCAAACATACAGGTGGCCTTGGCCGTCGCTGGCGGCTTGCTCCGGCGCGCCGCCAAGGTCAATCGTGCCGACCACGGAGCCGTCCTTGGCGTCAATGACGGTGGCGTTGGGTTGGCTGTGGCTGAGGACGTAAATGCGTTCCGTCAGGGGTTCGAACACGATGCCGTCGGGCCGTCCCTGCACCTCAATGGTCTTGATAGTAGTGAGGGTCTTGGAATCCCACATAACGACCGGGCTGCTGGTGCAAAAACCGTGGTGGGATTTGGGATCCACTGCGACGCCGCGCGCTCGGGCATTGGGAATGGCGCCCGCCGACTTGAGGGTTTCGAGGTCAAAGACCAGGACTTCACTGCCCCGGGGGACATAGAGACGGCCGCCGTCGTTGTCGGCATAAACGTAGTCGATTCCACCGGTGCCCATGGTCTGGGTGGATTTGACGATCTTGTAGGGTTGGGCGGCTAGGGCTGATTGGGCGAAAGATACGGAGGCTAAGGCGATTAATCCGCTCAAGGCAGCCCTGCCCAAGAGACTGGGAATATTTGGCTTCATAACATTCTACCTGGATTTGCGGTTGCCCGCCCGTTGTGGACCGGCAAACCGTGCTTAGCAGGATACCAACGGCTGGACGTTCCAGCAAGACGATCCCAATTCCCCATCCGTCCCTGTGGCACTTGACTTGCTCGCGTATTCTAGGAATAATCGACGCTGTCGTATGCCGGAAAAGTGCAGTGCCAAAAGCAAACGGTTGACGCGCAAAGAGACGCGCGAGCTGGATGTAAAGATATCCTTCCTGGAGGGGTTGGTCCGCCGTGATGCGCGGTATGTAGAAGCACTGCAGATCCTGGGAGATCATTACACCCAGCGTGGAAGATTCGACGATGGTCTGAAAGTGGACCAACAGTTGTCCCAGCTCCAACCGCACAGCCCGATTGTCTTCTACAATCTCGCGTGCAGTCACTCTCTGACTGGTGAGCTGGACCAGGCGGCGTCGGCCCTGGAAAGAGCGCTGGCGCTGGGCTACCGCGATTTCACCTGGCTGGCCAAGGACCCGGACCTCCACCAACTCCGCCAGCACCCGCTCTACCGCAGCATCGAAAGCAAGATCCGGAAGATCAAGGTCGAGATCGCTTGAACGTCACCGTCAACGGTCGCACGCGCCACTTCCGCACCGTGACGTTTGACGTCCGGGACAACGCCGTCCTGCTGATCGAGCAGCGGCTCCTGCCGCACGAATTCCGCATTGTTCCCGCCCGCGACTTTCGCCAGACCGCGCGGGCCATCAAAGACATGGTCGTGCGCGGCGCGGGCGCGATTGGCGCCACCGCCGCCTATGGGCTTGCCCAGGGCGCGCGCGGTTTCCGGGGACACGCCCTGGCCAAATTCCTGTCCCGCGTCGAGACAGTTTACCAGACGCTCAAAGCGGCGCGGCCCACGGCGGTTGACCCCGTCAATGCCATGAACTTCGTGCGAGAAGCCATGCGCGCCGGCCAAACGGTCGAGGAACAGCAAGCGCTGGCGCTGGCGGCGGCGGAGGAATTTGCCAACGAAGACGTGCGGCATTGCGAGGCCATCGGGCGGCATGGCGCCAGGCTGATTCGGAACGGCATGAACGTCCTCACGCATTGCAACGCGGGCTGGCTGGCCTTCGTCGATATCGGCAGCGCCACCGCGCCTCTCTACGCCGCGCAAGCGCAGGGACGGAGATTTCACGTCTATTGCGACGAGACCCGGCCGCGCTCACAAGGGGCAACGCTCACGGCTTGGGAACTCGCGCAGCAGAAGGTCTCCCACCAGGTCATCGCCGACAATGCCGCCGGTCACTTGATGCAGCGCGGGAAGATCGACCTGGTGATCGTGGGCAGCGACCGCACGCTGGGCCGCACCGGCGAAGTAGCCAATAAGATTGGCACCTATACGAAGGCCGTGCTGGCGGCGCGGCATGGAATCCCGTTTTACGTCGCGATTCCACTATCGAGCATTGACTGGAATCTCAAGTCCGGGTTTGACATCCCAATTGAAGAGCGGGACGAGAGCGAAGTGCTTGGCGCCTGGGGCATGGTGGAGGGAGCACAAGGCGGGGCCCGCGCTTCGCGCCGGGGAAAGCGTGTATATGCGCGCGTGGCCAACCCGAGCAGCGGGGCCTTGAACCCCGGCTTCGATGTCACCCCAGCGGAGTTGATCACAGGGATCATTACGCCGGCGGGGATTCTGAAGCCGCGCGATTTGTGGGTACGGCGGCGCGAGCTGGGCGGCTGAGCCGCATCTCGGCGACCCATCCGAACCCTGCTTGGCGCCCGAAACAGCCAAGCCTCTGGCCTCCTATTCCTCCAACCTTGCACCAGGCTCTCCCGCTGCCCCGAACATGGCGAAAGACCACATTGTGTATCCCAGGGTGTGAGAGTGAATAGGCGCGCGACCTGCTTAATGCCGCTGCTGACAGCTTGGGTTGTTCCTTCGACAGGGGGCGAGAGAGTCTGTAATGTCGGTTAGCGGACGCCTTATCTATAGGCAGGTATGAACAGTACAACGGAGCAGCGGACTTGTCCCAATTGCGGCGCGGTCATCCCGGCGAACGCGCCGCAGGGGGTTTGCCCCAAATGCCTGATGGCGGCAGCGGCGGTCAGCACAGAGGCCGGCGAAACCGGCGGCAAGCGGCCCGAACCGCCCTCGCTCGAACGGCTGGCCGCGGCGTTCCCGCAACTGGAGGTAATCGAGTTCATCGGCCAGGGCGGCATGGGCGCCGTCTATAAGGCTCGCCAGAAACAGCTCGACCGTATCGTCGCGCTCAAGGTCCTGCCGCCGGGCATCGGCGACGACCCCGCTTTTGCCGAACGCTTCACCCGGGAGGCGAAGGCGCTGGCCAAGTTGATGCACCCCAACATCGTGGCGCTGTTCGAGTTTGGACAGGCGGACGGGATTTACTACCTGCTGATGGAGTATGTCGATGGGGTGAGCCTTGGGCAGTTGCTCCGGGCCAGCCGCGTATCGGCGCGCGAGACGCTGGCGATCGTGCCACAGATTTGCGACGCGCTGCAATATGCGCATGACCAGGGTATCGTCCACCGCGACATCAAGCCAGAGAACATCCTCCTCGACCGGCGCGGGCGGGTGAAGGTGGCGGATTTCGACCTCGCCAAACTGGTGGAAAGCAACGCGCCCCTCTCCCCATCGGATGGGGAGAGGGCAGACGCCAGGCCGCGTGAGGGGAGAACGCAGGTGCTTACCGGCGCCGGCAAGATCATGGGGACGCCCAACTACATGGCACCCGAGCAGGCGGAGCATCCCGCCGACGTGGACCATCGCGCCGACATCTACGCGCTGGGCGTCGTGTTTTACCAGATGCTCACCGGCGAGCTGCCCGGCAAACCCATGGAGCCGCCCTCCAAAAAGGTGCAGATTGACGTGCGGCTGGACGAAGTGGTGCTCCGCGCGTTGGAAAAGCAGCCCGAACTCCGCTACCAGCAGGTCAGCGAAGTCAAAACGATGGTGGAATCCATTTCGAGCTCCCCTTCCCCAGGCACGGGAATGGTTCCATCGCCGGCGCGCCCGGCGGCTACCCGCGGCCGCCAGCGGGCCGCGTTGATTGTGGGCGTTCTGGCCTGGTTGTTCGTCGCCGGAACCGTAACGCTCTTCGCGTGGATTCGGCCAGCAAGTTGGAAAGTGGTGGCGGTCATCAGTTGTCCGCAGAAATCGCAGCCCGGAAGCCCGGTGGAAGCGCACTTCAAGTTTATCGCAACCATGATTGAGATCATCCAATCCGACGTCATCCTTGGCCGGGTCATCGACCGGCTCGAATTGGACGAGCGTTCGGGAAAACTGGACGAGCGCTGGGGAAAACGCATCCTAGGGCTGAAACTCACCAAGGCGCAAGCGATGGTCTGGTTGAAACGGCGACTCGACGTGCGGTCCGAGGGCGGCACGCTTATCCAAGTCGGCGTCTTTGGCAAGCGGCCGGAAGAGCCGGAAGAAGCGATGGACATAGCCAACACCATCGCCGAAGAGCTCCGCGCCTTCCGCATCGAGCAGCACGACTCTCCGGCAGACATGCTCGAGATGTCTCTTCGCTTCACACCGTCCTACATCCTGCTCGGAATCGCCGCTGGTTTCGTGCCAGGGGTGCTCGGGGGGGCGTTGGTTCTTTTGTTTGCATTCTCGCGCCGAGGATCGCAAGCGAGCCAAGTGAAGAAAGGTGTGGAGACGAGGGATGAAGGCAAATAGACCTCACTCGATTGATTTGACTGCCAGACCGACAACTCCAGCAAGCTCGAAGTCCCGCAGCATCTTTGTCACGACACAGTGGACGCAGGTGCTGGCGACGCGCGGAGACTCACCGGAGGCGCGACAGGCGTTGAGCGATTTGTGCGCGGCGTATTACACGCCAGTATTCGTCCTGATGCGCCGGGCGGCGGCGAGCGAGGAAGCGGCGCGCGACCTGACGCAGGAATTCTTCGCCCGGCTGCTCTCGCGCGCGGGGCTGGGGCAGGTGGATCGGGAGCGAGGGCGGTTTCGTTTTTTCCTGCTGGGGGCGGTGAAGCATTTCCTGGCGGATGTGCATGATGAGCAGTGCCGTTTGAAGCGAGGCGGCGGGCGGGTGCCCATTTCGCTTGATGCCGGGACGGACAGTTCGCCAGGCATCGAGATGGCGGATGCAAGCCTTCCGAGTCCTGACCTGGAGTTTGACCGCGAGTGGGCGGTAACCTTGCTCAACCGCGCGCTGGCCCGGCTTGGCCGCGAGCAGGCTGACGCGGGCAGAGGGGAGCAGTTCCCGGCGCTCAAGCCGTGGCTCACGGGAGACAAGCAGGAGGTATCGCTAGCCGGCTTGGCCGCCAAGGTCGGAACGAGCGAAGGGGCGCTGCGCGTGGCGTTGCACCGCCTGCGGAAGCGATTCCGGGTGCTGGTGAGGGAGGAGATTGCCGGCACCGTCGGGGATTCCACTCACGTGCGCGAGGAAATGGGCTACCTGCTCGAAGTGCTTTCGCGGGGATGAAGGACCAAGGCAGAATGCAGAATGCAGAATGAAGAAACTGCGTCAGGGAGACGCAGGGGAACTCTCTTTTTCTGAGACCTCCGTTAGACCTTACCCTACACCTGAGCTAAAGTGGGGCAGGCAAACAACCCCGTAGCACAACATGAATCTGAAACTCGACGATAAGGCAGCGCTGGTGACCGGCTCAACTGCCGGCATTGGGTACGCCATTGCGCTTGGGCTGGCCCGCGAGGGCGCCCGGGTCATCGTCAACGGACGCACCCAAGCCCGAGTTGACGCTGCCCTCGGCAGCATCCGACAAAAAGCGCCGCAGGCAAAGCTGGAAGGCGTCGCGTTTGATCTCGGCACCGCCGCAGGGTGCGAAGCGCTCATCCGCCGGATTCCGACTGTGGACATCCTCGTCAACAACCTGGGCATCTTTGAACCCAAGCCGTTCGAGCAAATCCCCGATGCCGACTGGCAGCGGCTGTTCGAGGTCAACGTGATGTCCGGCGTGCGACTCAGCCGGGCTTACCTGCCCGGCATGAAACAGCGCAACTGGGGCCGAATCGTCTTTATCTCGAGCGAGAGCGCGGTTCAAATCCCCGCCGAAATGGTGCATTACGGCATGACCAAGACTGCCCAGATTGCCGTGGCCCGCGGCATTGCGGAAACCTGCGCGGGCACCGCTGTGACCGTGAACAGCGTTCTAGCCGGGCCGACGGCTTCGGAAGGCGTGATCGATTTCGTTGCCGCATTGGCAAAAGAGCAAGGGACCACTCCGCAGGAATTCGAGAAGCAGTTCTTCCGCGACGTCCGCCCCACCTCGCTGCTCAAGCGGTTCATTCAACCCGAGGAGGTGGCTGCAGTCGTTGTGTTCGCCTGCTCACCGGAAGCCTCGGCCATTAACGGCGCTGCGCTGCGGGCCGATGGGGGAGTCATTAAGGCCGCGCTCTAAAGCCGCCCGGAACCAAGCGACGAAGGAGACGGCTCAGGGCGTTGTCCAGCAGGGCTCGGAGGATCATGCCAAAGCGCAGCCTTAAACCTCGCGCAGAAGGCCGACCAGCGGCAGCCACGCCTCACTCCGCCGAGCAGTTCGGCCCGCAGCGTGATTTCTGGTGGAACCGCGACTTCCTCGACCTCATGGCCACGCGCTGGCGTTTGCGGAAAGCCTCCTCTCTCGCCGACATCGGATGCGGGCTCTGCCACTGGTCACGGCTGCTCTATCCATACCTGCGCGCGCCGGCCCGATTGGTGGGGGTGGACCATGAGAAGCGCTGGGTAGCCGATGGGACCCGGAATCTTCGCCGCGCATTCCCTGAGGTGGCGCCCGACCTGATAACCGTCGTGCAGGGCGACGCCACCGAGATTCCCCTCCCGGACGATTCCTTCGATGTGGTCACTTGCCAAACCGTGCTGATGCACCTGGCTCAGCCAGTCAATGCCCTGCGCGAGATGCTCCGCATTTTGCGCCCGGGCGGGCTCCTCGTTTGTGTTGAGCCCAACAACCTGTGGAACTATCTCTCCTTCACCTCGCTGACCGCTGAGGAGCCCGTGGAAGTGCTCGTGCGCCGATTCGAGTTTTGGCTGCGCTACCATCGCGGGAAAGCCGCCGCCGGCCAGGGTGATCACTGCATCGGCGACCTTCTCCCAGGGGCTTTCGCGCAAATCGGACTGACTGACATTGCGGTCCACCTCTCCGACCGCGCCGCGGCGCTCTTTCCCCCGTACGAGACCCCGGCCCAGCAGGCGCTCGTGCAGCAAGGGCGGCAATGGAGAGACTCGGCTGCCGGCCATTGGGACCGTGCCGAGGTGCGCCGGCAAGTATTGGGCGGCGGCGGCACGGAGGAGTTATTCGCGAGCGTGTATGGGGAGTTGGTTGAGGAGTTTAACCGCGAACAACAGGCTATGGCCGCCGGCGCATTTCACGCCGCCTTTGGCGGGATCACCTACCTGGTCTCCGGGCGCAAGGCGTAGCGTTCAAAGAGACTGGAGCTGCAGGGCGGCTGACATTCAACCCGCGGGATAATTATCCCAAGAGGCGAGGGGTTTCGATTTTCTGCATCCGCTCCACGGTTTCCCGGTCCAGGCAGTAGAGGCAGTCGAAGAGCCGCTCCTTGAACGACGCGGGGCCCGTCGCCTTTTCGGCGGCGAGCTCTGCTGCGATTCCGTAACAGGCAAGCGCGCAGGCTGCGGCCAAGCTCAGCTTCGGTTCTACGGCCGCAAAAGCCCCAATGACCGATGTGGCCATGCAGCCGGTTCCTACCACCTGCGTCATCATGGGATGGCCGTTCTTCACGAGATAAGTTGTCTTGCCATCCGTGGCAATATCCACTTTGCCCGTAATCACCACCGTCCCCTTGCGCTGGTCCGCCAGCTTCTCCGCCAGCGAGACCAGGTCACCGCTGACCTCCGCGGCTTCGACTCCGCGCGTCTTGACGTTTTCTCCGCTGACCCTGGCCACTTCTGAGGCGTTACCCTTAATCACATCCACTCTGACTTCGTTGAGCAGCTCCAGACATTTGCGGTCGCGCAGCGCGGTCGCGCCCGCGCCACAGGCATCCAGGACCACTGGGATTCCCTTGTTGTTAGCACTCCGGGCGGCGACCTTCATCGCTTCAACGAAATCAACCGTGAGGGTGCCGATGTTCAGTACCAGAGCGGAAGCGATCTGGGCCATCTCGGCGGCTTCCTCGCGGGCATGGGCCATCACGGGCGATGCCCCCAAGGTCTTGACCACCTGCGCGCAGTCATAGATTGTCACCCAATTCGTCAGGTGATGCACCACGGGCTTTTGCTGCCGGACTCTCTCCAACAGATCGTAGGCCTTTGATTTCATGGCAGCGCTTGAATGAAGGCCATTTTGCGCCGCCGCCCGACTCGGCTACAACTCATTTCCGTCGGCCTCGGCTTCGGCGGCTGCCAGAAAGGCCTTCAGGGTTTCCACTCGAGGGCCGGCTAGACGGCGCGCGGAGGCCAGTTCCAGTTGTGCGGGCAGTTCCTCCGCATTCTTGCGCAGGACCCGGACCGCGTCGGCATATCGAACAAACCGTGTGTCGCGGCCCACTTTGCTGACCGTGCGGAGAACAGCGATGGCCCCCAGTTGTTCCAGAATGTCCGCATCACGCAGAAGCGTGCCCTCAAACGTAGTCGGTTTGCGCGAGGGCAGATGCGTCCGAATGGCCTCAATCGCAGCCGCGATCTTGCCTTCGGGAAATCCGAGTTGCCTCAGGATCGGGGGCACTTCGCGGACCGCATAGGTCACATGGTCCCACGCGGCCAGCGCCGTCGGGTCTTCCGGTCGGTGGCCGATGAATACTCCCAGGTCGTGCATCCAGGCGGCGGCATAGAGCACGTCGTCATCGAAAGCCCGCCCCTCGGCGAGCCGTTTCGCGAGCTGGTAAAGCCGGGGCTGGTGGCTGAACTTGTCGGGCGGCTTCGCCTGGGCGCGGATATATTCAACCATGGTTTCCCGGTATCCGGATTCAGTCATGGCGCCAAAATAGCAGCGGCGGGCGTGGTTTCCAATCCGGGAGTCAGCAGATCTTTCTTTAATAGGTCACTTTAGCCGGTATTCGTGAAAGAGGGCTGGCGGGGGCCCAAACCCTGGGCCTACCCCCTGCCTCAAATTTAGGCAAAAAAAGGCTTGCTATTCAGCCGGAAAGCGCCAGTGTTCGCTCGTCTGTTAGATAGCTTGTCAATTCCATGGCATGGTAAATCTTCAGGTGAACTCGGTTCAGTGATGATTTGAAACCCGATAAGCGGGAACAGTCTGGAGAAAGCAAGAGACAGTATAAGACAGTATAGTTAGAGACATCACATGAGCGCAAAATTGTTTGTTGGGAATCTTTCCTTCAACATCACTGAAAACGACCTGCAGGACGCCTTCGCGGCGCACGGCACGGTTGTCGAAGCAAACCTGATGATGGACCGGGCAACCGGCCGTCCCCGCGGGTTTGCCTTCGTTACCATGAGCACGCCCGAAGAGGCCCAGAAGGCCATCGACGCGCTCAACGGCAAGGAACTGGGCGGGCGCGCCCTGACGGTTAACATCGCCCGGCCCCGCGAAGAACGCCCCGGCGGCGGCGGCGGCGGCGGCGGACGTGGTGGTTACGGTGGCCGCGGCGGCGGCGGCGGCGGCGGCGGTCGCGATCGCTACTAGTTCAGCGGTTCGCTTTTTACGGGGCCCGGGGGTACCGGGCCTCCTTTTTTTCTCTGGCGGCATCCTTTTTGGCCGGTCTGCGGGATGTTGCCTGTGCCAGGATCCACAGCCGTCGGCCAAGCAGACTATGAAAGAAGAACATATTGAAGTCGAAGGGCGCGTCCAAACCGTGCTCCCGGGCACGATGTTCCGGGTGGAACTCGACAACAAGCATCTCGTCCTGGCCACCATCTGCGGCAAAATGCGCAAACGCTGGGTGCGGCTGACGGTCGGCGACCGCGTCAAGATGGAGATGTCCCCTTACGATTTGGACAAGGCGCGCATCGTCTGGCGGCTTAGGTAGGAACTCATCCGCAAGGGCTGGCGGCCTTTCCAAGCTCAGCTCACAAACTCCAATTCCGGCTGCTGAGGGATCAAACCCTTCTCAAAACCCCGCCTCAGAAAACGCCGGATCGACTCGCGGCCCTTCTCGCCGTAGTCCAGCGTCCAATAGTTCACATACATCCCGACGAATTTGTCCGCCAGATCACGGCCCATGTCGCGGGCATATTGCAGGGCGTGTTGCACGGCCTCAGGGCGATGGTCGAGGCTGTATTGAATGCTCGCCGTCAACACATCCGACACCTCTTTGCGAGTGGCCGGCGGGAAGCGCTTGTGGATCACGTTGCCCCCTAGCGGCAGCGGCAAACCCTCGTTTTCGCGGCCCCACCAAACCCCCAGATCCTCGCATACCTGCAGACCTTCATTCTGATAAGTAAGCTGGCCCTCGTGGATGATTAGTCCGACGTCAGCCCTCCCCGAGCGCACCGCGGCAAAGATCTGATCGAACGGCACGACCAGGTAATCCAACTCCTTCGCCGGCCGGCCCAGCCAGAGTTGCAGCGCAAGAAAGGCGCTGGTCATCGTGCCGGGGACGGCAATCTTCTTCCGGGCGACCTCAGCCCGGGAGAAGATCTCCTTCGCCACCAGCATCGGCCCGTAGCCGTCGCCCATGCTGGCGCCGGTCGGCAACAGCGCGTATTGGTCGCTCACGTAAGCGTAGGCATGAATACTGATCGCCGTGATGTCCAGTTCGCCGCGCGTGGCCCGCTCATTGAGGGTTTGGATGTCTTGCAGGATGTGCTCGAAGCGGAAGCCGTGGGCCGGAATTAATTCACGGGCCAGCCCGTAAAACATGAACGCATCGTCCGGGTCGGGCGAGTGGCCAAGCGTCAAGGTATTGTGCAACATGCGCGCAGGCTAACCCGGAGCCGCCGCGGCTGTCACGAGGAGAAGAAGAAGCGCCTCAGGTGAATACATCCCTCATTCAATCGGACCTTCTGGCGCCTTTTTGCCCTCGTGGGGCACGTTCAGTAAGTTGGAAACGTAGGTCCAATTGCCCATCCGCAGGCGCTGGGCGATTCACTTCCGTTTGATATTTCCTCGCGCTGGTCCCCTCGGTATCATGACGTGATACATGGCCCCGGGATGCTCAATTCGCACCTTTCGAGCCATGCGCCGAGGTTACCACCCTCATTCCTCTGGCGTCAACAAAATAATACAATCTCATTAACCGGCAACTTTAAGGACAACCCCGCTACTTCGTTTTGTACGTGCCGTCATACGCGTGCTGGCCAAGGCCGAAGCTCACTGGCCGGGAGCAGCCCCCAGCAACGGTCCGATTGATACAAACTGAACCGGCTGCTCCCGGTCCAGTGGAGCGCATCGTTAGGCGGCTGGTTGCAATGCCTCATATGCTAGAGATGAACAATGCAAAGATATGGACAAATAATCAACGGTGATGTTGCAAGCAAGACGGTAAGCGTCCATGCCCGCGCCAAAGGAACCGGCCACGCGTGAACATGAAGGCGGTCTTCGGCCAAGATAAACACACCCTGAAGGCCAAAGAACACTGCCAGTTCAA
>Ga0181538_10003598_pt1 | contig 14993 bp, 9 predicted proteins | sample PEATcosm2014_Bin_40_FD_119773 | JGI IMG/M metagenome (GOLD analysis project Ga0181538, IMG submission 119773) | Peatland microbial communities from MTU Mesocosm Facility, Houghton, MI, USA - PEATcosm2014_Bin23_30_metaG | ecosystem: Environmental > Terrestrial > Soil > Wetlands > Peat | place...
GCCATGCGCTCTGTCAAGGCGCGGCTGCTCCAGCTCGACCCTGAATTGGTCGTGCAAGATGTCCGTACGCTTCAGTGGGAACTCGACAATTGGGGATGGGGCCGCGAGCGCCTGATCGCCGCGATTTTTGCGCTCTATGCCGGCATCGCCCTGGTGCTGGCGGCCACGGGACTTTATAGCGTCGTCTCTTTTGCCGTGACGCAGCGCACCCAAGAATTGGGCATCCGGATGGCCCTCGGCGCTGGTCGAGGCTCGGTGGTGCGACTCGTGCTCGGCACGACCGCAGCCATGCTAGGTGTCGGCATAGCCGCAGGCTTGATAATAAGCGCGATTCTGGGCCCCCTCGTCTCCGCATGGGGAGGAGCAGGTTTGTCCCAGCCTTTAACTCTGGTCGGGGCGGTGCTGATTCTTGTGCTGGTCGCGACCGTCGCCTGCATTCTTCCCGCGTGGCGCGCTGCGTCTATCGACCCCATGCAGGTCCTGCGCAACGAGTAGACGATCGCAACAAATCCTTAACGACTAAACCCAAGATTCAGGAGCTGGCATCCGGGCACATCTATTCCTGCGGCCGCTAGTTGCTTTCTCCAGCGCCCAAACTAGACGAGTGACGCGTCAGAAACCATTCGCATTGTGGAATTTCTTGCGAGGAGCGTGTGGTAGAATTCGCAGCCGATGGGACGGCTCTGCTGCTCAAGATATGAGCGCGAAGCGCGCCAGTGCGGTTGGCAGCGCATCGCCGGACTCGACGAAGCGGGCAGAGGCTCCCTCTTCGGGCCTGTTGTAGCCGCAGCCGTTGTCCTGAATCCCAAGCGCCGCATCGTAGGGCTCGACGATTCGAAGAAGCTGGCCCCGGAACGTCGCGGCGAACTTGCACAACGCATACGCGAGCACGCGCTGGCATGGGCCACCGCGGAGATCGATGCCAGCCGCATCGATGCCTGGAACATCTATCAGGCCAGCCGGCAAGCAATGGTCGCCGCTATTTCTCAGCTGAATCCTTTCCCCGATTACCTGCTCCTCGACGCTCTCGAGCTCGATCTCCCCATCGAACAAAAAGCACTAATTCACGGCGACGCACGCTCCGTCTCGATCGCGGCGGCATCGATTCTTGCGAAAGTCGATCGCGACCACCGGATGGAAGAGTTCGATCAGCTATATCCTCAGTACGGTCTGGCGCAGAACAAGGGCTACGGAACGCCCGACCATCTCGAGGCCCTGCATCGGCATGGGCCCACTCCGCTCCACCGTTTTTCATACGCGCCGGTGCGAGAAGCGCGTTGCTGGGCCACCGGAGCCACTCAGACTGCTTTGCCCCTTACAGTGGTCGTCGAGATCACGAGCAGTTAGCACCAGAAGGCCCTTTGCGGGTCCGTTTACCCATGCGGGTGGCAGCGGCCCACTTCGGAGCAGCCTGACCCCCTGTTATCCCCTTCGTCACCATCCCCTTGGCAGTTCGTAGACCCCCCTTTTTCGCGCGTGCTAACCTTCGAGACTGAGCCGCAGTGTCGCCAGAGCAGACTGGGCGCTGGGCGAGATCGGAACGCAGAATCCTTCATGGCCTTTAATAAGAGCAAAGCGCTCGAGAGCGCTCTGAAATTTCTCAACCAGGGCAAAGTCGCTCAGGCCATAGGCGAATACCAGCAGATCCTCCGCCACGATCCGAAAGATCAAGCCACACTCATGACCGTCGGCGATCTCTTCGCGCGCCAGGGCGACATGACGCAAGCCATCGAGTACTTCGAGCGGCTCGCGCAGGTCTATCTGAGCGACGGCTTCAACAGCAAAGCCATCGCGATCTACAAGAAAATCGCCAAGCTTGCGCCCGCGGAGATGGCGCCGCTCGAGCGCTTGGCTGATCTTTACGTCCAGCAGGGCGTGCTGAGCGAAGCGCGGCCCCTCTTCATCCAAATCGCGGAGGCGCACCTCAAAGCCAACCGCTCGACGAAAGCCGTCGAAGTTCTGCATCGTCTTCTGGAAGTGGAGCCGGAGAATCCGCGAGTGCAGATGCGGCTCGCCGAGCTCTATAACGTGATGGGCCAGAAGAAAGAGGCGGCTCAGACGTATCTTTCGTATGCGCAGCGATTGTTCGAGCGCAACGAGAACGAGGAAGCGCAGAAACTCATTGACCGCGCCCTCGAGGTCGACGCCACCAATCCCGTGGCCATTCTGCTGAAGGGCAGAATCCTCGCAACGCTCAAGAAGAACGATCAGGCAATCAAGGTCCTGGAAACTCACCCAGAAGCGGACGCGGGCGCCGAGGTCACGGATCTCATCATCGACCTCGAGCTTGAGTCCGGCCACCCTGCAAAGGCGGTCGGTCGCGCTCGAAAGCAGCTCGCACGCGGACCCGCCCACTTTGCGCAGCTTCACAAAGTCACCGATGCCATGATCGAAGCGGGAGAGATGGCCGACGTTCTGTCGCTGCTCGCCGAACTCCGCGCCCCGATGATTGAGGCAGGGAAACAGGATGAGTTCCTGAAGTCCCTCACCACCGCCACCGAGCGCGCGCCAGGCGAAACGGAAGGCCTGGAGATGCTCGTTGATTTCTGCCGGCACACCAGCGACCCATTCCGGCTCAGTGCCGCGCTGGGCCAACTCGCTGACGCGTACGCCGACTCCGGAAACTTTGCGCGGGCCGAAGAATTGCTTCAGGAACTCGTCGACCGGAACAAGAATGACGAGCGGCTTGTCGAGAGGCTCAATCAGCTTCGCGCGCGCGCCGGTGGCGGCGTAAATGTCCCCGCGCAACCCGAGGTCGTTGACGTGGCGGCGCCACAGTCGACACCTCAGCCGCTTCCTGAGTCGTTTGTGTCTGTGTCCGCACCCACTGTCGAAGCGGAGCCACCCGCGCAGCCTGACACGCCTGCGCCTCTCGTGATCCTCGAAGAGGAGCTCGACGAAGAAACTCAGCGCTACGTCGCGCAGGCTCTGACGGACGTCGACCTCTTTTCGAGTTACGGGCTGACGCAGAAGGCCACGCATCTTCTCGAAAATGTCCTGCAACGTGCGCCGCGCCACACGCCCACGCTTGAGCGCCTGCTCGACCTGTACCTCGGCGGCGGCAACGAGCGCCGCACGGCCGAAACGGCGTCTCTGCTTGAGCAGATTCACCGCGAGCGCAACGACACGGTCAATGCCGACCGCTTCGCCGAGCTGCGCCAAAGATTCCAGAAAGTGGCGGGCATATCCCATGAGGACATGCCGACGGCACCGCCGGCGGTTGCCTCCACTCCCGCAGCGGCGCCTGCTGCCGAAGCCCAAGCATCGATCCAGGCCTCGCCCGAAATCGAATTGCCAGTCGAAGTGCCGGTCGAGGCGCCACTAGGCGCAATTCCGCGACCCGTTGTAGCGCCGTCGACTGCCGAGTTCGAGATTGCGCTGACGCCTCCCGAACCCGAACAGGACGCCGAACCTGCGCCTGCTGCGCCTCCGGCTGCTCATGTGGCGCCTGAAGCTGAAGCCGAAGCCGTTCCTGCCGAGGAAGTGGATCTATCCGACGAATGGGAAGCCATGGCGCAGGAAGTGGCGCAATCGACGGCGCCCGTGCCGGAGGAAGTCGCCACCGCTCCCGAGCCAGAGCCTTCGCCCGAGCCCATTACCGCGCACGAACCCGAGCCTGAACCCGAGCCGGAGCAAGTGGAAGCGGAAGCGTTCGTAATCGATGAGACGCCCGAGCCCGTGGCGGAGCCCGAACCCGAGCCGGAGCCCGTGCCGGAAGCGGTTTCGATGGAAGACTCCGCGCCCGAACCGGCAATCGAACCCTCCATCGAACCCACAATCGAATTGATCGAAGAACCGGTAGCGGCCTCGCCGGCACCCGATGCGGGCGCAGCCAGCAACGGCGATTTCGAACTCGAGTTGGCGCCGGAACCTTCGCACTCGCAAAAGTCCGGTCCGCTTACCACCGAAGATCTGATCAGCGAACTCGTTGCCGAAATCGACGGCATGGACGCTTCATCGGCGCAGGCGGAAGTCTCCAAGCAAGCACCGATCGTGCCACCAGAACCCGTAGCTCCCGCGCCTGTTGCGGTTGCGTCCACGCGGCACGCGGCAACTACGAAGGTAGCGGCGCCACCGCCGCCTCCGCCTGTGGCTCAGGAGTCGGTCCCCGAAGTTACCGCCGAAAGCCTCAATCAACTCGCCGAAGTCTTTCAGGAGTTCCGCAGCGAGTTGGGTGAGATGGGCGACGAGGACGAGGATCTCGAGACGCACTACAATCTCGGCATCGCCTACCGCGAAATGGGCCTGCTCGACGAAGCCATCGGCGAATTTCAGAAGGTTGCGAAAGCCATTCAGAAGGGAAAGCCGTTTGCCTACGAGATGAATTGCTCCACGCTTTTGGCGATCTCGTTCATGGACAAGGGCGAGCCGAAGATTGCGTCGGTCTGGTACCGCCGCGCCCTCGAAACGCCCGGCCTCGAGCAAGAGAGCGTGCTCGCGCTGCGCTACGACCTCGGCCTCGCGCTCGAATCGGCCGGCGAATCGAAAGGCGCCCTCGACAGCTTCCAGCAAGTCTACGCGATGAACATCGACTACCGCGACGTTGCCGACCGCATTTCCGTTCTGCAGAAGCAGTAAGCACGCGACTCATTGGCCGCAGCATCGATACTCCCGAGGTTGCCGTTCCGCGGATAATCCCACATAATCCTAGGCCGCATAATCCTAACCATGACGACCCGCATCCTCCGCGTGATTCTGTTGCTCGTCTGGCTCGAACTCGGGCTCGTCCTCGTTCTCGTCCCGTGGTCGGACATCTGGGAAATGAACTATTTCCTGTTCCAGTATCCGGCGCTGGGCTTTTTCTTCAAGAATCCCTTCCTTCGCGGTGCCGTTTCGGGATTGGGCGTCATGAACGTGTTGATGGCTCTCGAATCCTTCCGCCGCCGGACACCCGCCGTTGTCACCCGCACGTAAACCGCCGTGCCCGAAGCGCGCCAATCAATCGTTTGCTACGTCACCCACCGGCAGTCGCTGGGCGCCGCTGATCCCACCTTTGATCGAACAGGCGAGTTGCTCGCGAAAGTTCGTCTCGCCGTCCAGGCGGGCGCGGATTGCGTGCAAATTCGCGAGAAGGATTTGCCGGCGCGAGCACTTCTTGATCTCGCGCGCGCTGCGATAGCGGCGCCGAACGGGGTAGCGCGAGTCTATGTCAACGACCGTCTCGATGTTGCCCTTGCGGCCGGAGCCGCGGGCGTGCATCTCGGCGGCGAATCGCTTCCCGCTGGCGACGTGGTTCGCTGGTGCCGCAGCGGAAATGCGCCGCCTCATTTCGAGGTCGGCATCTCGTGCCACAGCCTCGACGACGCCCGCGAAGCAGAACGCGCCGGCGCGAGCTACGTCTTCTTCGGGCCTGTTTTCGACACTCCCTCGAAGCAAGCCTTCGGTCCGTCGCAAGGAGTCGAGCGGCTTGCGGAAGTTTGCGCCGCGATTCGCATTCCGGTGATCGCCATCGGAGGTGCGAACGAGGAGAATGCGGCGGCCTGCCTTCGCGCGGGAGCCAGCGGAATTGCCGCGATTCGAATGTTTCAGGAGGCGCAAAGCGCGGCCGCGCTCCGCGAATCCATCACGCGCTGCATGCGCCGGCTTTCTAGGGGTTCGGACCTTTAGTGCGAGGATTTATGGGATGAGTTCTACGCGCTGAGCCAGCGCCCCACAGGCTGCCAGCCCTCGACGTGATCGCACACGACCTTGATCACCGCCGTGATGGGAATCGCCAGGATCAATCCCATCGCGCCCCACAGCCAACCCCAGAAGAGCAGCGCCACCGTCAGCGCCAGCGCGTTCAGCCGCACGCGCCACCCCACCAGCGCCGGAACCAGCAGGTTCGCCGCAATCAGGTGAAACACCATCAGCATGATGAAAATACCTATGAAGGGTCCGACGCTGTGGAATTGCTTCAATCCGATCATCAGCGGAGGCATCCACGAGAGAATCACTCCCAGGTACGGGATAAGATTGAAGAGGCCGGAAACGAGTGCCGTCAGGAACGGGAAGTCGAGCCCAATCCCCATGAAGAAAAGCCAGCTCGCGATTACCAGGATCAGTCCCACGAGCGCCGTTCCCACCACGTAGCTGCGCAGCACCTGCGTCACGTCCGAAAGAGTTTGCTTCACGTCTGTGCGCTGCGTGGCGGGAAATAATTGCATCGTGGCGTGCCACACCTGCCGTTTCGCCGCGAGCATGAAAAACACCAGGAACGGAATGAACGTCGCCGCCAGCAGAAACGAATAGAGCGTGCTCAGCCGAGCGAAGATTGCGTTCCGCAGCGCGTGTGGCTCCTGCACCTCCACGGTTCGCGTGCCGGCGCCCGCCGCTTCGTTTCCCGTTTCGATTTCGGAAACGCGCGCCTCGAAGAGCGCCATTTTCTTTTGCACCACGTCCGCCGCTGCGCGCAGCGGCCGTTCGTAATTCGGCCAGTCCGCGCCGAACTGGTCCACGCGCTCGATCAGTGACCACGCCAAAAACACCACCAGCGCGATCGTCACCAGCACCACGATCAACGAACCAAGCGCGCGCGGAATGCGGATATTCTCCATCCAGTTCACCACTGGATCGAGAAAATACGTCAGCAGCACCGCCACCAGCAGCGTGATCAGCACCGACGAAGCAAAATAGCAAAACGCAATCACAATTCCGCCGGCAATAATCCGGGCCGGCGCCGAACTGGGCGTGCGGACTTTCGTTTCCTCGAGTGGCATTCCTGTTTCCCCTACGGGCATTCCGGCTACGATAGCACAGAGGCGCTAATTGGCGATGGTGAGTTGTGATTGGTGACCTAACCCATAACTCGCGCATCCTTGTGATTCCAGACCGGCGCCCGCTGGCGCGAGCAACGAACACCTGACCCAAGAATCATCAGCAGCGAGCATTCCGATTCCAAACTAGCGCCGTAGGCGCGGCAAAAGTTAGCCCAGCCCGTAAGGGCTGGGAAAGCTGGGAAATAAAGCCATGAGCGCCGTAGGCGCGACACCTTGTGTTGGCACACCCCAAATCCGCGTTCAAACCATTAAAATGTCCGCGCAACCCCCAGGAAGGAGCCGCGTGGAAAGTACGGAACATCCCCTCCCCCGAAAGGAGACGAAGCTCTTCGATCCCCAGGACGCCCCAGCAGGCAGCGGCACGGAAGTACTCGATGCGACCGTCGTCCGGCGCGACGATCGATGGTGGATGTATCTTGCCGGCCAGCCGGGCGGACACGGCGCCACACAACTTTTCAGCGCTTCGCTCGACCCCGGCGCACCTCTCTCCGCTCTGGGCTGGAAACTCACCCGGGACGAGGCTGGCGAATTGGCGCCGCTCGCCGGACAGAATCTAAGCCGCCCGTGGGACGGCAATGGTGGCCGGCACTGCCCCTCGTACGTGAAAGGATGGAACCCGCACAAGCGCGAATGGGTGGAGCGCATCTACTACGCGGGAGCCGCGGAAAACTTGTGGGGACCCTACGCGATCGGCTTCCTGGAATGGAACGGGAAGGCCTGGATCGATCAGCCCGCATCTGCGTTTGCTGCGAATGAAGAGTGGGAACACGGAAGCGTCTACGAACCGAACCTCATCTATCACGGCGGCAAATGGAAGATGTGGTATGTGGCGGGCTCGAACCACGAAAATTACCTCGTGCACGGCTACGCTGAGAGCGACGATGGAATCACCGGATGGAGCGGGCACACGATCTTCGCGCCCCCGGAGATGAAGATGTTCGATTTCTGCGTCCGCGAGCGAGCCGGCTCCTTCGACGCAATCTTCGCGCGCGTTTGGATCGGGGAGGGCGCCGCGCCAGCCGGGACGGGACTATGGTGGTGCCGCGCAGATACGCCATCGGGAATTTTGTCTGATTGGAGCCGCCCGATTCAAATCATGACCGCGGAAGATCGCGGATGGCACAGCGGCCCCTGGAAACCATCGCTCCAGTTCGACGCGAAGAATCCGAGCCGCGCATTCGTCTTCTTCGACGGATCTTACCGAACCAGCGACCCGGGCCCATTCCCGTTCGCCTTCACCCTAGGCTGCCTCGAAGTCGATCTGCCGACGACCCCTGATTCCACAAATTCCCGACCGAAACAGGTTTAAACATAGCGCCGCGGTCTTCAGCGCGGCAGCCTTTTGTTTTCGCCGGAACCGTCAGCAGCGAGCGTCACCAATCCCTCAGCGCAGAATAAATCGCAGCATTCGTTGTGCCCGCGTGCCTTCCAATTTTGCTGCTAGCTCTTGCGGAATTCTCGGAAGCAATTTCAAGAAGGTGTTGCTGACGCCGCTGAAGAATCCGGCCCTTTCGTCGATTTGTGTCGCGTGAATATCGAAATCTTGGTGCTTGCAGATTGAACAGAAGGGGAAATCCACCACATAGCGTCTGCCTAAGATCCAGTAGGGGACGTCATAAAAAAACGGCACATGCCAGGCAGGACAACGATATGGTTCGTATTCAGCCCGATACACGTTCCCGCGTGCGGGAGTGCCACACACTATGCAAACGTCTGGAAGCGAGGCTTCGCGAAGCATAACCAAGTCTCCAGACAGGCCAAGATAAGCGCCTTCAACAGCGCCGACTCGCGGTTTGAAGGATACCTCTCTCTCAAAAGGGCGCTCCATCGAAAGGACGGCAGAACGCAGACTTATAGCACAGCTCTCGTTTTGAATTTGTGCTTCCAACAAATGCGTCACCTACCACACTCTCCGGCACAGTCACTGGTGTTACTGCGCCGCGCTGGCCTGCTCCTTCCATCGCTCCACGTTCACGCCCTTCGCAAGGAGCCATATCATCAGCGCTGCTTCGGCGACGATCCCGACAACCTCAATGTAGGGGAGCAGATGGTTTGCGGTCGGCGGTGACAGAAACATCAGCCACCCCACACCGGAAAGCGCCATCAGCACACCCAGAATTCGAGGCAGGAAGGTCGACTTAAAAATCAGGTAGCCGATCGAGAGGTTAAACATGCCGAAAAAAGCCAGGTAAATATAGGTGGCCTGAACGTTCAACTTGATAAACAGCAGCGCCATGGCCTGCAACTGGTCCAACCTGAGTACGCTGAGGTACGGACTGCCGCCCAGGACGACTAACGGGGCCACTTGAAAGACGCTGCCCATGGCCTGAATGGCGCATCCCGTCAGGCTGAAGAACGTCGCGAGCAGAGCCACGGTCTTGTTCACAGGCCTGAACAGGCCATAGAACAGAACCGTTAGAGTGATGTACAGCGCAGTCCCGATGAGACCCACTGACACACTCGACTGATACAATCCCTCGTGCGCCAGGAGGTTGGTCGCCGTGGCTGCGGCGTCGCCAGATACAACCAGCCCCTTGCCCAGGAACACGGCGAGCATAGCCGTCAGAAAATAAAGCAAGTAAACCACACCGGTGATCCTGCCCATGGGGCGCGGTGACGCTTCTGCGATTCGTTCCACCATTGCATAACCTCCAGGAGGGGAGGCGTCGGCTTGCCGTATCGTAGGGTTTGTTCGGAGCGAGAGTAAGCCACCGCCTTCCTGAAGTTATATACGAGAACCCGGGCCGAAACTTTCACTTCTTTATAAAGTGTGCAAGATCGTGCAAAAACGCGGCAATTTCTGGCCTTTCGGGGACAGTAAGGGCGAGTTAAGGTGACTGGCGGTTTACCTGTCGACTGTGAGGCGCAGGTTCCATACGTTATAGAACGACTACCGTAACTTTGTTACTACCCGTCCGGCGAATTCCGTGCTACCATCACCCGTTTTTATGAGCCGCGAAATCGACATCACGGGCCGAAAGAGAGGCGAGAACTCGATCTATGAAATTCAAGAGGGGAATTCTAATAACCGGAACGCGATTAGAAATCGCCATAACCTTATGAAAACACTCACTCGGAGGTCAGTCTAATCGGCAAAAAGTAGGGGGGTATTTTTGCACCGGCGATTAGAAAAACCGGCACCACTACAAAAAACTGCCGATCCCGGGTCTCAGGGTTCTACTTGGAAGCCCTCCGCTCAATGACGTCGATCGGCATCCCGCCTGTCCCGAGCGGGGTCGAGGGGAGCGACCATCGGCAGCCGAGGGAACTGTCTCGTTTCTTGACCCTGGCCGCCGTGGCGGCTCTGTGGCCAATACCCAGTTGCCTTATCGCACCTTCGCCGTTGCTGCGCCGTCGGGAATCCAGATGAGAATGCTAGAATCGTGTGCCCTTCCTGACGCGCGCATGCAAGCGTGCGACGAGGCTCCTGGGGCCTGCACAATGGCGAAACAACTCTTCGGCACCGACGGCATTCGCGGCATCCCGGGCGAATATCCGCTCGATGATGCCACGTTAATCCGCGTCGGGCTGGCGCTCGGAGATTTCCTGCGCACTCGGGGCGCCCGCGCGCGCGTCTTGATCGGGCGCGACACGCGCGAATCGGGGCCGCACATCGCGGAGCGCATCGCGCGCGGACTCGAGACGGCAGGTGCGGCGCCTGTTTCCGCCGGAGTCCTCACAACGCCGGGAGTGGCGTGGCTGGTTCATCGCGAAGGCTTCGCGGCCGGCGTAGTCATTTCGGCTTCGCACAATCCGTATCACGACAACGGCGTGAAGCTGATTTCGTCGTCCGGGATGAAATTTCCGGATTCGGTGGAAGCGGGCCTGGAGAAATTCATTTTGTCGAGCGATGGCTCGACACCCGTGGCTACGGCCATGCGGCTCGATGGCGACGAAAAGCTGCACGAAGATTATCTGGACGGGCTTCGCCAGGAGGTTCTTCCCGGCGCCAAATTTGCCGGAATGAAAATCGTGCTCGATTGCGCGAACGGCGCAGCCAGCAAGCTGGCGCCACGGCTCTTTCGGTCGCTCGGCGCCGACGTGGTAGCGATGAACGACGCGCCGGACGGGCGAAACATCAACACCGGCGGCGGATCGCTGCATCCCGAAGCGATGCAGAAGCGCGTGGTGGAAGAGCGCGCGGCGCTGGGAGTGGCGTTCGACGGCGACGCGGATCGCGCGATCTTCTCCAGCGCGTCGGGAAGGCTTGTGGACGGTGACGGAGTGCTGCTCGTCGCAGCGCGTTACATGAAATCGAAAGGGCTGCTCAAAGGCGACACAATTGTCGGAACCACCATGGCGAATCTGGGCCTGGAGCGCGCGCTCGAAAGAGACGGACTGAAGCTCGCGCACACGGCCGTTGGCGACCGCTACGTGCTGGAAGAAATGCAGCGGATTGGGGCGAACCTGGGCGGCGAGCAATCCGGCCACATCCTGTTTCTCGACGAAGCCACCACCGGAGACGGAATGCTGACGGCGGTGAAGATTGCGTCGATCGTTTCCACGGAAGGCGCGCTCGATTCACTGGTGGCGGATTTGAAGACGTTTCCGCAAAAGATCGTCAACGTGCGCGTGAAATCGAAGCCCGCGCTCGAGTCGCTTCCCGAGATTTCCCGGCTGCTGGCTGAGGCAGACAAGGCACTGGGCAATTCGGGACGCGTCGTGCTGCGCTATTCGGGGACCGAGCCACTGGTGCGGGTGATGGTTGAGGCGGAACGTGAAGAGGATGTGCGGCAATGGACTGAAGCGCTTGCCGACGCCGTCCGCTCCTCAATCGGCGCCTAACCTGGGTACTTGGCTGGCGGCGATCTACCAAAGAACATAGAAAATCCGGGGGAGATTTTAAGAAACTGGATTTTCGTAGGTTCTCGGCACAGGCCCGGCTCCGCATCTTGGAGCTAAATCCTGTATATTCAACACGCTTGGCAGTCCGTACATCCCAAGGCACCTTGGCAATGCGCGTGCAATTCAGTTAGAACGGCTGTCTCTTATCCCGGGGTGGGCCGGTTTCGCCGCGCCGAGACCGGAATCTTGGGGGTAGAGCAAAACAGGGGGCCCGACGGGGCCCCCTACTAATTTCCGGCCTACTCTTTGCCCTCTTTGGTCCTGACTGATCACCGGTGCGAGTTTCAATCGTAGAACCACGCAACGGCTGCCTTGTTGTGCGTCCGGGCACCGCGTGTTGTAATAGCCACAGTTCTCGCGACCCCTCTCATGATGGACCCGATAGCACCACTGCTGATTGTGCTCGTCGTACTTTTGCTGATCGGGGTGCCGATCACCGCAATCATCGCATTCGTGCGCACGCTGAGCGTGCAAAAATCGGTGAACCAGATTCCGCAGTTAACTTCGCGCGTTTACGATTTGGAGCAGCGCGTTAAATCCGTTGATCGAAAGGTGGGAGCGATTGCCGCGAACGGCGTCGAAGACTTGCCTGCCAGTTCGCGCGCGAGTACTCCGGTTTCGGCAACTCAGGTTCCACCGGCTGCCGCGAAGCTGCCGGAACCAACTCCGGTGCAACCAGCGCAACAGTCGGTGCCGGCGCCCAAGCCGCCCGTAGCGGAAGGGCTTGCGGCACAACCCGTTCCCCCATTGCCGGGAATTCCTGCTTCGGCGTCGCATGCGAGAGTGACGCCACCGCGCAGCACCGCTGCGTTTCAGGCTCCGTCTTCCGGTTCGGCTGCTCCACCGCGTCCGCCAACGCCGCCAGCACAACCGCAGCGCACTTCAACAACACCACCGCAGGCGCCACCGCCGCCGCCATCCAATGGCGAAACCGACGTCGAAAGCATGATCGCGGGACGCTGGTTCAACTATGTGGGAATCCTTGCGGTCGGGCTCGCGACCGCCTTTTTTCTGAAGTACGCGTTCGACAACAATTGGATCGGGCCGGGGGGTCGCGTGACGATTGGGCTGCTGGTGGGCGGCCTGATGTATCCGCTCAGCCAGTGGGTGTTCAATCGCGGTTATCAGTATTACTCGGAGGGAATCGCCGGACTTGGCGCGGGGATTCTGTATCTCTCCGTCTGGGCTGGCTGGCACTACTATCACATTTTTCCGCAGTCGTATGCGTTTCCCTTGATGATCGCGATTACCGCTGCAACGGCCGTGGTGGCCATCGGCCGCAATTCCGAGCGCATCGCCGTGCTGGCCCTCGCAGGCGGACTGCTGACGCCATTGCTGGTGAGCACGGGAGAAAACGAAGAGGTGGCGCTGTTCAGTTACCTCATCGTGCTCGGCGGAGGGATGCTGGGAATCGCGTGGGCGCGGAAGTGGAAATGGATTGCGCCGCTGCAGTTTGCCGGGACGCTGCTCTACTTCTGGGGATGGTATGCCGAGTTCTATGGCCGCTACGAGCTGGGCAATACGGTTTTGTTTGCCACGGTGTTCTTCGCGGTGTTTGCAGCGCTTCCCGCGGCGCGGAGCACGCGCGAAGGCGAGCTTTCGGGCGTCGACATCGCGATCGTGCTCACGAACGCATTTCAATACCTGATCGCGCTTCGACTGATGCTGTGGCCCGAATACCGCTGGGGACTGACGCTGGCGATGCTCGGGCTTGCCGCGGCGCACCTGCTGGCGGAACGGGCTTTGCCTCGCAAAACCACGGCCGCAAATCAAACGGCACGGATGATCTATGCAGGGCTAGCGCTCACGTTTGCGACGCTGGCGATCCCGATCCGGCTCGACGGCAAGTGGATCACGATTGCCTTCGCCGTGGAAGGCGCGCTACTGATCTGGAGCGGCTTGCGGATTCGATCGCTAGCCTTGCGCACGGCTGGTTTTGTGCTGTTCGCAGTCGTCGGGGTCCGCCTGGCGATGCTGGTCTTCTCCGCTCCGACTCCGGAGACTTTTCTGCTGAACGAACGCTTCCTGACGCTGGCGATTGGCGCGGCGGCCTGGCTAGCGGCGTTCTTGTTCGCAAAACAATCTGATTGCGAACTCGGTGCGGGCGAAACGCAGACGTACTATTTCCTGGCGATAGCCGCGAACTTTTGCTTTCTGCTGGCTCTTTCGATGGACGTGTGGGACCTGTTCGGACGAGCGTCGGTGGGTATCGATCGCAGCCTGGCACAAGAACTGGCTCTTTCGGTGCTGTGGATCGTCTACGCGTTTGTGCTGTTGGTGGTAGGAGTGCTGCGAAAAGAGGCGGTGGTGCGCTGGCAGGGACTCGGACTGCTGTGCGTGGCGATTGTGAAGGTGTTTTTCTTCGATCTCTCTTTCCTCACGCGCTTTTACCGGATCATTTCGTTCTTCGTGCTGGGGCTTGTGCTGCTGGCCGTGTCATTCTTCTACCAGAAGCGCGCGAAAGCGCTCAAGGGATCGTGACCCGCAAACTCCGATGAAAGGCCTCCACACAGGCAAAATGATCACTGTTGCGGTTTGCGCGCTGGCGATGTTGGCAGCAGCGCCGCTACCGCTTGCGTGGCAGCACTGGCGCTACTCGCGCGAAATAGAGTTGCCCGCGACAGACCAAACGCGCCTTGTGAATCTCATATTGCCGGATGACGTCTACTTGCATGCGCAGACTCTGCTCGCGGACGTTCGAGTGATCGATGATGCCGGAGCCGAGGCGCCCTACGCGCGGCGCACTCGCGAAGGCTTTGTACAGTTCATTCCTCACGGCACGCGTATCGTCGAGAACAGTTTTTCGCCCGGGAATTTCACGCAGGTCGTCCTGGATTTGGGCGAGGCGCCGGGATTCCACGACTCCGTGGAGATCGGCGTGGGCGAAGACGAATTCATGGAGTGGGTCGAAGTGGATGCGAGCGATGACGCCGAACTCTGGCGCATCGTGCAAGAGCGCGCGCCCATCTTTCGCTTCCGCAGAGAAGGCCGCGAAGGACTGCAACGCGTGCAGTTTTCGGAAAACAACGCCCGCTACCTGCGCCTGCGAATCCTGGACGGAGACAAGCAGTTCCCCGTCCGATCCGCGACGGTTGCGCTGAAGTCCGGCACGCCGCCGGAACGGGTGGCGCTTGGCGTCAAGCTCACTCCCACGAAGCCTGAGCAGCCACACGGCACGGCGTGGTCAACGGATCTCGGCGCGACCGGCGTGCCGATTCGCGAAGTTCGTTTCGATGTCGGCCCCGGTGAGTTTGTTCGCGAAGTGACAATCCAAACGAGCCGCGACAATTCTGTGTGGTCTCCGATTTCGAGAGGCGAAATTTTCAGATTCACGCAAAATGGCCACGAGTGCGAACAGCTTTCGGTTCCCACCGAGCAGCCGCTTCGATA
>Ga0181538_10003600_pt1 | contig 14991 bp, 7 predicted proteins | sample PEATcosm2014_Bin_40_FD_119773 | JGI IMG/M metagenome (GOLD analysis project Ga0181538, IMG submission 119773) | Peatland microbial communities from MTU Mesocosm Facility, Houghton, MI, USA - PEATcosm2014_Bin23_30_metaG | ecosystem: Environmental > Terrestrial > Soil > Wetlands > Peat | place...
CATCAAGGAAGGCATCGGCACCAAGGGACCCACCCTCACCACCTATCTCTCCATCCCCGGACGAATCCTGGTGATGATGCCCGGCATGGCCAAGATGGGCGTCTCCCGCAAAATCGAGGACGACGAAGAACGCCGCCGACTCCGCCAGATCCTCGATTCCCTCAAGCCACCCAAGGACGTCGGGTTCATCATCCGCACCGCCGGCGTCGGCAAAAGCAAAACCGAAATCCAGCGCGACCTCACTTATCTCACGCGCCTCTGGACCATTTTCGTCAAGAAACGCGACAGCGGACCGGGTCCGATGGAACTCTACGCCGAGGGCGACCTCGTTACCCGCAGCGTCCGCGACGTCTTCACCAGCGACATCGACTCCATCGTCGTCGACGACAAGGACGTCGCCAAGCAAGTCAAAGACGTCATCAAGCTCGCCAATCCACGCACGAAAAACAAGGTCGAACTGTACGAAGGCCCCGTGCCCCTGTTTCACAAATACGGCATCGAACGCGAAATCGAGCTGATGTACAGCCGCCACGTCCCGCTTCCCTCCGGCGGGTCGCTGGTCATCGACAGCACCGAGGCCGTCGTCGCCATCGACGTCAACAGCGGCAAGTTCCGCGAACACGCCGACGCCGAAACCACCGCCTTCAAGACCGACATGGAGGCCGCCGATGAAATCCCCCGCCAGCTTCGCCTCCGCGATCTCGGCGGCGTCATCATCTGCGATTTCATCGACCTCCGCTTCGAACGACATCGCCGAGAACTCGAAAACCGCCTCCACGTCAATTTCTCCAAAGACCGCGCCAAGACCAAGGTCCTGCGCATGAGCCAGTTCGGCATCATCGAGATCACCCGCCAGCGCATGCGCCCCAGCCTCAAACGCTCCATCTATTTCGACTGCCCCCATTGCCGCGGAGCCGGACTCGTCAAGACCCCCGAAAGCATGAGCCTCGACGTCATGCGCCGGCTCGCCATTTCCATGAACGATCTCAAGGTCGCCCAGGTGGAAATGACAGTCTGCCCCGACGTCGCCTTCTACCTCCAAAACCGCAAGCGGGCGCAGATCGTCAAGCTCGAAGAGCAGTTCAATAAAAAAGTCGTCATCCGCTCCGATATCGCCGTCGCACTCGACGAGGCGCGCTTCGAGCTTTTCGATGCCCACAACTCCCACGTTTATCTGCAAGAACTGGGAATGGCTCCGCCGGCGCTGTCGCATCCCGCTCCGCGGCCGGGCCGCGGCGGTGACGCACGCTTCCGCCAGCCTCCACCGCGACGCGATCAACGACAATCACGAGGCCCAGATCTCCGCCCCTATCGCCGGCCTCCCGAGCCTCTCCCACAGGAATCCGAGGAAGACAAATTCGACATCGAGAACGTCGAGGAGGAACTCGATCGCCGCGATCAGGCCATGGACGATTCCGATGCCGGCCTCCCGCCGGAAGCCGACCACACCATCGCCCCCCCCGATTCTGTCCCCGATGAAATCGTCCCCGAAAGCCCCGTGACCGGCGAAGTTCCCGTCGGCCAACCCGTCGAGCATTCAGAATTCTCCGACCGCCCCGGCGAATTTGAAGACGAGAAACCCGCCGGCCGTCGCCGCCGCCGCGGCCGCCGCGGCCGGGGTCGCGGAAGAGGCCGACCCGACTTCCAAAACCAACCGCCCCTCCCCCCAGTTCCTCCCGGCCAACCCGCCATCCACGCCCAAGGCGAAATCGAATACGCCCCCGATTTGCCCCAGGATGAAATTGCGCCCGAACCCGGCAACGAGAAATTCCCCGCTGAAAACTTCCCCCCCGCAGCCGATGGGGCGCCTCGCCGTCGCCGCCGTCGTGGCGGCCGGCGCCGTCGCGGCCGCCGCCTCGACTCCGAGCAATCCACAGCGGCTCCCCCGTTGCCCGCACCCGCCGCCCCGCCCGTTCGGACTCCGCGCCAGGATGAACCCCGCGCTCGCGAGGAGCCCACCCTCACTCGAACCGGCTCCGCCGACCGTCATCTCGTCCAGGACGAACCCGTCGCCCCGCAGCCCGTGATCCGCCCACGCAGCCATCGCGGTCTCGATTCCATCCCCGACGATTACGATTGATTCGGCCGTCAAGGTTCAAGAGTTCAAAGGTTCAAAGGATGAGGATTATGTATGGGCGAGGCGGCCAAGACATTTGAGGAACTGGCCGTTTTTAAGCGATCGCGCGAACTGGTCAACGAGGTTTACCAACTTACTCGGCAGCCGGAGTTCCGCCGCGATCGCGGATTGGTCGATCAGGTTCGCCGCGCCGCCGTCTCCATCCTCTCCAACGTCGCCGAGGGTTTCGAACGCGGCGGCAACGTCGAACTCATCCAGTTCCTCTACATCGCCAAGGGCTCCTGCGGCGAGATTCGCGCCCAATTGATGATCGCCGCCGACCAGAAATACATCGATCCTCAATCTGCCGCCCGTCTTCACGCCGACTGTCGCCGCATCAGCGCCATGCTCAGCAATTTGATCGCCTACCTTCGCCGCTCCCCCATGCGCGGCCCCAAATACTCCCCTCCAGGCGTATCCAAGGAATTCCAAGCCATGCTCAACAAATACCTTCCCAAGTCCCCGAACAGCCCCGAATCCTCGAACCCCTAACCCCTCAACCCTTTGAACCCTTAAACCTTTGAACCCTCACCCCCTTAAACCCTTAAACCCTTGACCCCTTGACCCCTTGACCCCTTAAACCCTTGAACCCTCGAACCCTTGAACCCTTGAACCCTTAAACCCTTGAACCCTTAAACCCTTGAACCCTTAAACCCTTGAACCCTTAAACCCTTGAACCCTTAAACCCTTGAACCCTTAAACCCTTGAACCCTTGAACCTTCGTCCCCTCCCCGCTATTGACCGCGCTCTTCTGGCTATGGAATTGGCTGACCCGCAAGTGATACGAACAGGAAAATCGGGACAAATCCAATATCGGGCACCGTCTCCTAATCGGACCTGCCCCGGTTTTCTGATTCGCGCTCAAACAACTGCTGCGATCATTGGCCTGCCGGACCCGCGAAGCATTACGGCAGACGATGCAAGCAGTGCTGGATCAAATCACCGCCTCCGATGCCGCCAACTGCTTCCGACATTGCGGATACACGCTACAAATGAACTGAGAATGCTCTAGATCCACTCGGTGGCCTTGGGAACCGCGAAGTGGCCATGCATCGTCACATAATGCATCTTGATATCGAAAACATGGCGTCCGTGGATCAGCTTTGGCTTTTCCATTTCGCCCCAGAACATATTGCCGGAGAAGAATCCTTTGATCAGCCCCGACTTGTCCGCGGGATCCGGCTCAAGAAGCGTGGAGGAGCCATCCAGCGACGTCTCATTTCCGCCATTATCAATGCGGAGCGACTGAAAGCACTTTTCACCATAGGCGATTCGGACTTCTCGGACGTTTTTGCCGGCCTGCCAGACATAAGTACCCGGTTGATTGTTCGTGTCATTGCCAAAGTCGAATAGGGCGATCACTTGAGAACTTGAATCCAGCTTATCGCTGCCGTAGAAGCGGATGAGGTATCGGTTTGCGAGCAGTTTGATGGGGCCGCCGTAAACCCCACCGCCGCAAGGCAATTGGTTGTTCAGTTGGACGGCCACCGATTTGCTCCCGAAACCGGTATCGCCATCGACGGTAAACCAGTTGGCGTCTTTGATGATGGTAATTTTGGTGGTGAGCGTTACCGGCGGATCGGACGTGGCGACGCTGGCTTTGATTTCCATTGTGGATTTGGCTGGAACCCGCGCGGGCGCCTTGTAGATGGTGCTGGTGGCGAAGGGATTGTCGTCGGGAACATCGAATGACCCGGCAGCAGCATCGGCCTGGTCGATGGATTGGCCATCAATCGTCCAGGAGATTTTCGAGACTTGAACGGGCTTGTGGTCGGAATCGAAAACAATCAGTGGAACGTGTTCGCCAGGGTTCAGAGTTATTTCGGGACCGGGAGTGAACGCGAGGCCCGAAGCGGTATTTGCGGCCGGATTGGTTGTGGCGTCGTCCGCCAACGAAATCGAGTGGAGTATGAAGACCACCGCCAACCCAACTCCCAAATATGCCCTTCCCATGTGCGCTATTGCATCTGCCATAAATAGGAACCTCCCTTAACATCAAATCCCAGCGTTGCAAAAAAGCGAAACAAAAGCAACACGGATTGCCGCGTTGCACGCTGACCGTCCGTCTATTTCCCGAAGACCAGCTTCATCGCCTTATGCTGTTAATCCGGAAATAGATGTGTATATCGCTTTCAATGCCCCGAGCTTTTACGCCACGTCGCGGTATTTGAATCCAGAGAGGCGTCCCATGTCATCGCACGCCGACGGGAACGAGCAGGTCGATTGATCCTTTGGTCGCGATCGGCGCTAGCGCCGGCGGAACCGGATCGCCATGCTCCAGGCAGGACTCGGCAATCTTGCGGGCAAGCCCCTGGGCGATCTCCGTTGCTTCGGTGATGGTGCGCCCTTCGGCAACCTAGCCGGGAACGTCCGGGCTTGTTGCCACGAACCCGCCTTCCTCCAGCGGCTCCACGCGCAGTCGAATCGTCGCTTCGTCCATAGGGGTTTCTCCCAGTCTATTCTACTTCAACTCAAATGCCACCAGCATCCGCCGATCCGTTTTTCCACGAAACGGTAAGGCCCCAAATGTTTCAGCAACATTCCGCCAAATTTGGCGCTTTCCCCCGCGCCAAATCCCATCCTCGCACCGCCGATATCGCAACCCCATTCCGGCAAACAATTTACGCCACGAAGATAAGCCATCAATCACAAAGCAAAATGTGAAAAGCGCCAAATGTGTCAAATGCCCTCGCCTCCCTCATTCGGCATTCGGCATTCGGCAATCAGCAATCGGCCCCACTCCCTCCCCCAATCGGCAATTGGCAATCGGCAATCTCCCCAATCTCCCTCCCCTTGCCACTTTCCCCGTCCCCAGTTATTACCTACAAATGCCTCACGACGAAGTCATTCCCATTCTGGATTTCGGAGCGCAGTACGCCCAGCTCATCGCCCGGCGGGTGCGCGAAAAGGGTGTTTACAGCGAATTGGTCCGGCCGGACATCCCGGCTGAGCAGCTTAAAAAACTCGAGCCCAAGGGCATCATTCTCTCCGGCGGGCCGAGCAGCGTGTATGAGCCGAACGCTCCACGGTGCGATCCGAAGATTTTCGATCTTGGCGTGCCGATCCTGGGGATTTGTTATGGAATGCAGTTGGGTTGCCAGGTCCTCGGCGGGCAGGTGAAGCCCGCCAAGGCGCGGGAGTTTGGCCGGGTCCGGCTGCACATCGTGGCCGACGATCCGCTCCTGCGCGGGTTGCCCCAAGACACCACCGTTTGGATGAGCCATGGCGATCAGGTGAACGAATTGACCGCGGATTTCGTCGCCCTGGCGGCGACGCCGACCTGTTCCTTCGCCGCCGCCCGCCACGTCACCAGGCCGTTCTACGGCGTGCAGTTTCACCCGGAAGTGACGCATACCCCGCGCGGCGAGCAAATATTCCAGAACTTCCTTTACGAAATCTGCAAATGTTCCGGCACCTGGACGATGGGCAACTTCGTCGAGCAGGCGATCGCCCGGATTCGCCGGCAAGTTGGAGACGGCAAGGTGATCTGCGGCTTGTCCGGCGGCGTGGACAGCTCGGTCGTCGCCGCCCTGTTGCACAAGGCCATCGGCGATCAACTCACCTGCATCTTCGTCGACAACGGATTACTGCGGAAGAACGAACGGCAACTGGTCGAAGCCACGTTCGGCGATCACTTCAAAATCAATCTGAAAACGCTCGACGCCTCCGGGCAATTTCTATCGGCTTTGGATGGCGTGACCGATCCGCAGCAGAAGCGCAAGATCATTGGCCGGGAGTTTATCGAAGCATTCAAGCGCGGGGCGCAATCGATCCAAGGCGCGCATTTCCTGGCTCAGGGGACGCTTTATCCGGACGTCATTGAGAGCGGCCACGGATATGCCGGCACCGCCGCCAACATCAAGCTGCATCACAACGTCGGCGGGTTGCCGGAGGAACTGGGCTTCGAGTTGGTCGAGCCGCTGAGGGATTTGTTCAAGGATGAGGTTCGGCAAGTGGGGGAGGTCCTGGGGTTGCCGGAGTCAATCGTCTGGCGGCATCCGTTTCCGGGTCCGGGGCTGGCGGTGCGGACGATTGGTAAGATCACCGCCGAGACCTTGCGAATCCTCCGCGATGCCGATGAGATCGTCCTAGAGGAGCTGATCGCCGCCAATCTTTACCGCAAGACCGCGCAGGTGTTTGCCGTTTACCTCCCCATCGGCACGGTGGGGGTGATGGGCGATGCTCGCAGCTATGACGGGGTGATCGCGATTCGTGCCGTCGAGAGCCAGGATTTCATGACCGCCGATTGGGCGAGGATTCCGTTTGACGTTCTGGCTCAGATGAGCAATCGGATAATCAATGAGGTGCGTGGCGTGAACCGGGTCGTTTACGACATCAGTTCCAAGCCCCCGGCGACCATTGAATGGGAATAACGGTCGTGCCCGAGAAAACTGCTGAATCCCCGGCTGATAAGACGATTCTAAAGAACCCGCCCGGTGCGGGCTGAAAATGGCGCAGAATATGCGCCTTTACGAGAATATGCGCCTCAACGTCTGGTTGGCGGCGAGGCTGACGTTGAGAGGCTCAATTTTATTTGCATCGCTGCTAGTCTTTGCTTAGACTCATCTTGCTTGGTCTTGGCGCTAAAGTCAGTGCCTGCGTCCAGACCAAAATGGAGGGCCGTATAGAGGGTTGTCAGGCACAGGCGTCATTCACCGAACGTCTTACCTTTGCATGCCTTACGCATCCAACCAACGAGTCGCAAGGTATCATCAATTGAGGAGGATCACGTGTTGTTCGATCCCACGGCTCAGCCGAGCGTTTTGACCGATCAATCCGCTAAAGATTTTGTCCGTCGCGAAAGCAGGTCTACTGTCATGAATCGACGCAAGAAACTGGCGTGTTTTGGTTTGGCCGCAGCGGCATCCATGGCGCTGCCCACGGGGCTTTCAAATTTCAGCCGGCTGTACGCTGACCCATCGACCGGCGGATCGGGTTCGCAGGCGAATCCGTCCAACGTGGATCTATTAAAGCTCGGAATCGACCAATACAACCGGGGTCAGTACGAAGAATCTGTCGCGACTCTCCAGGAAGTGAGCGTTAAATCGCTCAGCGACCAGGACCGCCAGACATGGGTCAGCATTTTGTCCAAGGCCAACGAGGCGGCGACGCAGCGGCGCGACGCCCGGGCGGAACTGGCGCGCGGAGATGAGGCGCGCAAGGCCAATCAGATTCCTGATGCCCAAGGGCATTACAACGCGGTGTTGAGCAATCCCCGCGCCGATGCGGGCACTCGCCAAGCCGCCCAACAGGAATTGGCGAATCTAGCGGCGTCGCAGGCGAATGTATCCCCGGACGGCAAGGCCGCTTACCGGCAGGCCGTGGACGAATATCGCAAGGGACTTTGGCAGCAGGCGCGGGCGGATTTCCTCAAGGCCCAGCAGTTGGGCTTCACCGGAGGGTTCCTCGAAGCCAGCCCCGCGGAGTATCTCGGGAAGTTGGATGCGGGCGAGCGGAAGTACATGACCAGGGCCAATACCGACGGCCGCGACGCGTACGTTCGCGCCCGCCAGGAATATCGTGACGGCGACATGCTCAGCGCCCACGCGGATTTCACCAAGGCGCGTGATCTTGGATTCCAGCCGAGTTATCTTGAGGGCCTTTCCCCGTCGGAATACCTCAAGCGGATGGACGATGCCGATGCATCCGATAAGCAGGCCGGAATCCCCGATGCGCCGCCGGTCCAGACAGTCGCTCTGGCGAGCGATACCGTCTCCACGCAAAGCACCACGGGCGGGTCTGACCAGTCACAGCTTGCACATCAGGCGGAGGTCGATCGCCTGGCCGAGCAACAGCGCGTTTACAAGGCCCAGGGTCTGGTCGACCTTGGAAAGAAGGCGGAGGCGGCGGGCAACGATCAGGAAGCGCTGAGCCATTACACCCAGGCGGTGGACCTCGACCCGACCAATGCCCAGGCCGTCCAGGGCCGCGACCGGCTGCTGGCGAAAACGGGCCGAGCTCCCAACCAAGGCGGCGTGACCCTCACGCGCACCGAGCAGCAGATCAGGGTGGCCATCGAGGCCATCAATTACAAGTTCAGCACCGCCATCGATCAAGCTCGTGCCGACACGGCGGCCAATCAGTTCGCGCAGGCGGAAAACGACATCGCCACCGCCCAGGCGGCTCGGGATGAAGACCCGACCATATTCAATGCCGACGATCTGCGCCAAAAAGACGCGGCGATCCAACGGGCGACTCTCGATCTGCAACAGGCCAGGACAGCCTATGAGCGTCGCGCGGCGTCGGAGCGGGCGGTCAGTGCGGCCCGGCAACAAGAACTCACCGAGGAACAGGACCGGCATCGCCGGGAATCGGCGGTCGCGGCTTACATCAAGCTCTCGCGCGCCCAGATCGAGCAGCAGAATTACGCCGCCGCCCTCGGCGTCCTCGACCAAATCCTCACCATCGATCCGCAAAATGACTATGCCCTTGGCATTCGGCAATTCGTCGAGGACAAGGCCGTTATCCAGGAACAGAGGCATTATCGCGAAGAGTTCGATTACAACCTGGAGCGGTCGCTGAATCAGGCGGATGAAGCCCAGATCCCTTACTCGGATATTTTCCGCTTCCCGGAGAACTGGCCGGATATTTCCACCCTGCGCGACGCCGAGGCGAAAAACAGCAACGTCAGCAAGGAAGACCAGGCGGTGCAAGCGCTGCTGGATAAGCGGCTGCCTAGCGTGCAGCTCCCGCAGGTGGCGCTCAGCGACGCGATGGATTTCCTGCGCGACATCACCGGCGCCAACATCCTGGTGAACTGGAAAGCGCTCGAGGCCGCCGGCATCGACAAGCAGTCGACCCAGGTTTCCGTCATGCTGCACGACGTCAAGTTCTCCAAGGTGCTCGACATCATTCTTCAGGAGGCCGGCGCCGGGAAGCTGGCTTACACCATCGACGGAGGCGTGATCACGATCTCCACCGCGGACGAGCTGAACAAGGTCGTCGTCACGCGCGTTTACGACATCACCGATCTGTTGATCAATCCAAATTTCGACCCCACGATCCAGAGCATCGGCAGCGGCAGCTCGCAGGTTGGCGGTAGCAGCGGCGGCGGCAGCGGCACAACCACCATTGGGCAGAACACCAACAACTCACAGAACAGCACGTCGACCCGTCAGCAGCAACTGCTGGACATCAAGAAGAAGATCGAGAACACCGTGGAGTTCAGTTCCTGGAAGGACAACGATCCCAACGGCTACGGCCAGATCGACGACTTCAACAATCAACTCATCATTACCCAGACCTCTGAAGTTCACGACAAAATTCAAAATCTCCTGACCCAGCTTCGCGAAGCCCAGGCTGTACAGGTTTCCATCGAGACCCGGTTCCTGACGGTTTCCCGGCACTTTATGGAAAGCGTTGGCGTGGATCTGTCCATGACGATTAACCACCAGAGCAACGGCGTGTTTCCTCCCAACCATTTCACTCCGATCACGATCAGCAATGGGACTTCCGCCTTTACAGCCAGTCCCTCCACCGGCCTGCCGGGCACCATTGTAGGCGCTAGCGGTTTGAGCATCTCCGGAAGCTATCTTGACGACTTCGCGGTCGGCCTGATTATCAACGCGGTGGAGGAGTCCCAACGGCTCAGCGTCGTTCACGAACCACGCGTGACGCTTCAGAATGGCCAAGGCGCCACGATTTACCAGTTGACGTCCATTCCTTACGTGGCAAGTCTGAACGTCTCCGTGGCAACCGGGGCGTCCATTGCGGCGCCGGTGATCGCAAACGCGACGGACGGCGTGCGGTTGGTCGTCGAACGCGCTCTGGTCAGCGCGGATCGCAAGTACGTCACCCTTGACGTCGATCCCGAACTCGACTCGTTCCTCGGCTTCTCCACCTTCACGTACGAACAAGCGGGGGTCGCCCCCACCACGGCGGGCTCCACCACAGTCGTCACCACCGGCTTTGTATCCTCCGCCGGCACACTGAGCGTACAGGAGGCGACCGAGCAGAGGACCGAGGTCCGAACGCGCGTGACCGTTCCCGACGGCGGAACGCTCATGCTGGGCGGCGTCACGATCGCCGGCGAGATCAATCTCGAGGCCGGAGTCCCGGGACTGTCCAAGATTCCGTTCCTCAAGCGCCTCACCACCAATTCCTCCGAGGCCAACGATGAACAGGTCCTGCTCATCCTGCTCAAGCCGACGATTCTCATCAACAAGGAGATCGAAGCCAAGAACTTCCCGCTCCTGACCAGCAGCACCAGCAAGTGAGGTTCGGATAGATAGAAGACGGCTGTCGACGCTCGCCTGTGCAGCGCTTCTGGCGGCGCACGCGCTGCTCTTGGCTTATTCGGCGGCGGGCAATTCGGCGACGTTCGATGAGCCGGCCCATCTTGCCGCCGGTGTTGAGTACTGGAACCGTCACGATCTCTCGATCTACAGCCTCAGCCCGCCGCTGCTGCGGCTTTGGGCGGGCATTCCCGCCGTTCTCGCCGGCGCCCATGCGCCCCCGACCGATCAGGTGGACCAGCGGCCCATCGTCGAGCGGCATTGGCTTTACGCCGATGCCTTCGTCGCCGCCAATTTCTCCCGCTTCCCGTTTCTATTGCTCCTGTCGCGCCTGGGGATGATCCCCATCTCCTGTTTTGCCGGCTGGATCACCTACCGCTGGACGAACCGGCTCTACGGCTGGCGCAGCGCCATGGCCGCCTGCGCCATGTATTGCCTCAATCCCACTATCCTGGCGCACGGGGCGCTGGTCACGACGGACCTGGGCACGGCCGCGGCGATGCTTGCCTCCTGCTGGCTCTGGTGGAGGTTCTGCCGCTCGCCCTCCGCCCGCCGGTGGATGCTCGTCTGCGCCGCATTGCTGGCGGCGCATCTCTGCAAGTTCACCGCCGTCCTGCTCTGGCCCATCATGCTGGCGATGGCGCTTCCCTTCGTATCCTGGCGGCATCGCTGGCAACGCTGGATGCTGCCCGCCGCCTGGGTTGCCCTCGGAATGACCACGCTCCTCCTGCTCAACGCCATCTACGGTTTCCGCGGCACCGGGCGCCCCCTCCGCTCCTTCGCCTTCGACTCGGATTTCATGCAACGCCTCCAGCGGGATCTGCCGGCAACCTTCCCCTCGCCGCTCCCGCGCTCGCTCCTGCTCGGCATCGACGCCCAGAAACGCGATTCCCAACCCGGTTACGAGGCGTTCCTTTTCGGCGAAGTTTATCAGGGATCCCGCTGGTACTATTTTCCCGCGGCGCTGCTGTGCAAGCTGCCGATCGCCATGCTCCTGCTGCTTGCCGCCGCCGTGGCGTCAAAGCTCGGCTCGCGCGGCCGGGCCCCGCCCGCCAGACGCGCCGGTGAATGGAGCATCTTCTTCGCCATCGCCCTTTTTCTCCTGGGCGTGATCGGCGTGGGAGACCTGAATATCGGCACGCGCTATCTGCTGCCGGCGTTTCCCCTGGCATTCATCCTCATTTCGCGCATTTGGTCCGTCGATCGCCGAACCGCCGGGAAAACGCGATCGTTTTTTCCGTATCTCCGCGATGCCCTGCTGGCCCTGTTGGCGGTCGAAACCCTCTGGGTTTGTCCCCGGTTCCTCACCTTCGTCAATTTCGCGGTGGGGGGGCCGTCCAACGGCTGGAGGCTGCTCACCAATTCCGACTTCGACTGGGGCCAGGGCCTCTTCGACTTGCGCCATTGGATGCAAGACCACCGCGTCTCCGGCATCACGCTGGCCTACTTCGGCTTCGTCGATCCCGCCGTTTATGGCATTCATTACACTCCGGTTATCCAGAGCAGCGACGCCGACTATGTCGCCGTGAGCAGCTATTTTCTCGACGGCTTGAAGGCCCGCATCGTCACGGGTTGGGATCCCGCCACAAATCGGAATGAGCGCACCTGGATCGGCCTGCGCTACGGCAAAGCCCTGCAAACCAAGATGCCGCTCGCCGTCGTGGGGCACACGATATTCATTTATTCCCGCGACGCCGTGGAATCCGCCGGTGCCGTTTCCGCAGGCCCGTAGATCAACCGCCGCTGCCATAGGGGAATCTCCACGGGTGGATTGGATTAAACCGGCAGGCTCATGGGGCGAAGCACGTCATACCGATTCCGCCGCCGATGCGTCGGCCGGCAGCGGGAATGGCGACGTGTCCTTGCTTGTCGCTCTCAACCCCCCCGTCCACAAGGCCGCCAGGAAGATGATGATTCCCCCCACGACGAACGGCCCGGAAATGTGCACGTGAAACGCCGCCGCCGCGATCACCGGGCCGATCACCCGCGCGATGCTCCCCAGACCCTGGTTCAGCCCGAATACCAAACCCTGCTCCGATGGATCGCTGGTTTGCGATATCAACGCATAAAGCGTCGGCGTTTGCAGGCTTCGGCCGACGGCGTTGATCGCCCCGCCCACCAAAAGAATCACCAGCATCGGCTTGAACCCAACCACCGCCAGCATCAGCATGCCCAGCCCGACAAAAACCGGTCCGACGATCGCCAGCGGCCATTCGCCAAATCGTTTGGTCAATCGCCCGATGAACCCGCCTTGCACTACGGCGATAATGACGCCCAGGAATGCGTAGTACAGCCCGACCTGCCAGCCGACGTAATGGAACGTCCGGTCGCTGCTCAGGAACAGCGCGACCATGCTTTCCAGCATGACGAACGCCGCCATGCTAATGAACGCGATCAGCAGCAGTTGAACGAGCCTGCCGTGGCGGAGTATCGGCTTGAACCTGCTTGGATGCAGCCAGCCCGTCACTTCCGCCGGCTTATGCACCCGGCTTTCCTTCAATCGGAAACACGTTTGCAGCATCGCCCCAAAACTCATCGCCGCCGCGAAATACCCCGGAAGCGCCGGGTGAAACGTGACCAGCAGCGCACCCAACGCCGGCCCCATGGCAAACCCCACCCCGAACGCCGCCCCCAATACCCCCATCCCGCGTGCCCGGTTTTCCTTCGTCGTCACGTCGCTGATATACGCCTGCGCCGTCGAGATGTTTCCCCCGCTAAGCCCGTCGATGAACCGCGAGCAATAGATCAGCAGCAGAGCATAAGCCGGATGAACCCAGTGCAAATTGAGCACGATCCCCAGCAGCAAATATCCCAGCGAGCTGCCAAGCTGCGAAAAGATCAGCACCGGCCTCCGCCCAAACCGGTCCGAAATCGCCCCCAAAATCGGCGCGGCCAAAAACTGGCACGCCGAATAAATCGAAAACAGCAGCCCAACGTCCAACGCCGTCGCCTTGTACTGCGCCGCAAACAAGGGCAGCAGCGGGATAATGATCCCGAACCCCATCAGGTCCGTGAAGACGATGAGGAAGATAGTCGCCAGCGCCCCCTTCGGCGGCTGGCCGGGTATTTCGACTTCGGTCATGGATTGGGGGTTATAGCATTGTTATCCGCCCGTTGCATCGCACGCTGCCCAAGCCCTCTTCTTTCCCAAACCCTTGAACCCTTGCACCCTTGAACTCTTGAACTCTTGAACCCTCGAACCCTCGAACCCTTGAACCCTTAAACCCTCGAACCCTCGATCCCTTGCACCCTTGAACCCTTGAACCCTCGAACCCTTGAACCCTCGAACCCTTAAACCCTCGAACCCTTGAACCCTTGAACCCTTGAACCCTTAAACCCTCGAACCCTCGAACCTTCGATCCCTTGAACCCTTGAACTCTTGAACCCTTGAACCTCCTCGAAGTCGTACTCCGGGAGAGGGTTGGGGTGAGGGTCTTCGAGCGGACCGAGCGTCAGTCGGCAGGCTTTCGCGGTCAAAAGAACCTGGCTATGATCCGACAGGGATTCGAAGAAATGGATCGCGCGGAGGCGCGGAGGCGCGGGGAAACAAACTCCGCGCCTCAGCGCCTCCGCGCGAGACATCTTCTCTTCTTCCGACCTGAACAAGGAGAAAACCGGTGAAGGTGAAATTCAATACGCGCGATCCGGACATTCTGGGTTCACTGCCGGCCATGCGCCGGGCGGCACGACGAGCCATGCGGCTTGCCCAGGAAACGGGAACACCCTTTTGGGTGATGCGCAACGGCAAACTCGTGAACCTAAATCCATCCGCCAAGCCCGCGGCTAGACGAAACGGGCGAGGAACACGAAAGGCATGGATCCCATTGTCCGGTCCTGGACCCTTAGTTAATTCATTGTCCGGTCCTGGACCCTTTAGTTAATTCCGCGCCTCACGAGCCTCCTTTGCTTATTTCGGCGGAGTATTCGAGACCGACGCAGACACTTGAGACACGCAGAAGCAGAGTTGATCTACTATTAGGAGGCTGACCGTCGCGGCTTTTAACGAACATTCGTCCGCAGATGCTACGCCATGCCCGATGCTGTTGCGGTTCACCTTGATCTTCGGATCGTTCGGGTTGAAACTCGCGAAGTACACGGATTCAAGATATTGACCAAATCGGGATGGCAGAAGGGGTGTACTCGCATGACGTTCAATTTCCGCCACTTTCACCGCACTACCCGAGAGTCCCTTTTGAGTGGCTTGCGCGCCCGAATCGGTCAGCTTCTGGTGCGACCGCAACAACCCCTCGATGCGCGGATAAACTAACGCAGCAGTGCTGAGAAAGTCCCCGGCAAAATACCGCTCGGTTGCTTGCTCGAGAAACTTGATGTGATCAACGAACGCGGGCGTTGCCTTCCATCGCGCAAGCATTGTCGGAAGGGCATCCTTAACCTCGGTAGCGATCGCTTCCGAAAGATCGTCGAGCGGCCATGAGTTAGATGCGTGTGCGATCAGTGTTCGGACCGTCGATTCCTTCAAGGTGATGAAGGGAAACCATTGGCCGTCGAGAAGGGTTTCGAGCTATAACCGAAAGTCGTGGATGGTTGGCGGCTGAATAAAAGCGGCGTACCTTCGGTGGATCGTGCTTAGCGGTTCACCAGCGTCCCACGCGGGACAGAAAAGGATACGCCTCATGGACA
>Ga0181538_10003604_pt1 | contig 14987 bp, 9 predicted proteins | sample PEATcosm2014_Bin_40_FD_119773 | JGI IMG/M metagenome (GOLD analysis project Ga0181538, IMG submission 119773) | Peatland microbial communities from MTU Mesocosm Facility, Houghton, MI, USA - PEATcosm2014_Bin23_30_metaG | ecosystem: Environmental > Terrestrial > Soil > Wetlands > Peat | place...
CCGCCAGCAGCTTCCCGGTGCCAAGGCAAGTGGTAATGCCCAAGCCCTCGTGCCCGGTGGCCAGCCAGATCTTGTCGTGGTTCGGGGTGGGGCCAATCAAGGGGAGTTTATCTGGCGTAGCTGCCCGGTGGCCGGTCCAGCAGCGGGTGACTGCAAGCTGGCCGAGCCCCGGCATATACTCCAGAGCCCGCTGCAGCATGCGGTGAAGGATGGGAGTGTTGATTTCCGTTCCCTCCGCGGCATACTGGCGAGACGAGCCGATTAGGATTTGCCCGGTCTTGCGCGGTTGAATGTTGAAGGCCACCGAGTCGGTCCCCACCGAATGGGCGCTCTTGAGGTAGCCGAGTTCAACAATTTGGTGATGGACGAAACCCGGGTAACGCTCGGTGACCGCCAAATGGCCTTTGCGTTTGCGCACCGGCAAGCCTGGGTGCAATGCGGGTGACCACGGGCCGGCGGCGTTGACCACCACACCCGCAGAGAACCGCGAGCCATCCGCCAGGACCACTCCGCCTTCGGGCAGAAGCGCCGTCACGGCGGCCCCGATCTGCAACCGGGCTTTCCGGGCGATCGCCAACTCGATGAGCCAGCGCGCCGCGCACGGCGGGTAAATCACCGCGTCTTGGACCACGCGAAGCCCGCCGGCCAGGTCGCGCCTGAGATGGGGTTCGGCGGCGGCAACTGCGCCGGCGTCCAACACTTCCACCTGCACGCCGCGCCGGGTGTAAAAGCTCGCCTTGCGGCGCACTTCCGCCATCTCCTGCTCGTCGGCGGCAACCCAGAGCGTGCCGCATTGCTGGTATTCGATTGATGGAGGCAAATCCGGGGCAAGGTTGTTCCATAGCCCGCGCGAGTAATGGGTCAGAGCAAACTGGGCTTCCGAATCATCCATGACCACCAGGTGCCCCATGCCGGCGCCCGTGGTGCCGCCCCCAATAGGGCCGCGGTCCAGCACCAAAACTTTCTGCCCCGCGCGGGCGCACTCGGCGGCGCAAGCCGCCCCGACAATACCGGCGCCCACTATGATGATGTCAAAAGTCGGGTTCAACGGCGTATGCCCCAGCAGAATGGGTCTTTCTCATCGAGGATGAGTGTGGACTCAGCGTTAACGAAGGCAGTCCCGGTGATGGAGGGGACAACGTCACCTCCGTTCCGTCGGTAGCGGCCGACGAACGTGCTGCCAATAATGCTCTCCTGGACCCAATCCTCGCCCTCCGCCAACTTGCCATCGGCGGCCAGGCAGGCCAGTTTGGCGCTGGTGCCGGTGCCGCACGGAGAGCGGTCGTAGGCCATGCCCGGGCATAGGACGAAGTTGCGCGAGTGCGCGCCGGGCACGGTCGGAGGGCCAAAGAGTTCTATATGATCGACTTCGGGAAAGCCTTGGGTGTTGACGGCTTGGCGGACCAGCCGGGTGTATGCGGTCAGGTTCTCGACGTTGCTCATACACAATTCCTGGCTGTGGTGTTCGACCAGGAAGAACCAATTGCCGCCCCAGGCTACATCGCCGGTGACCGCGCCGATTCCAGGGACCTGGACTCGGGCCGCTTTGGCTTTGCGATAGCTTGGGACATTGGTGACCGTCACCTGTCCATCGGGGTGCAGACAGGCCGTGACGATGCCCACTGGCGTTTCAATCCAGTGGTCGCCGGGGCGGATGCGACCCAGATGAGCCAGGGTGGCGACCAAACCAATGGTGCCATGTCCGCACATGCCGAGATAGCCGACGTTGTTGAAGAAGATGACGCCAGCCGCGCAGTGCTTGTCCACAGGAGTGACCAGCAAGGCGCCGACGGTAACGTCTGAACCGCGTGGTTCATTGACGGTCGCCGAGCGGAACAAGTCGAATTGCCGGCGAAAAAGCTCGCACCTTTCGGCCAATGAGCCAGTCCCCAGGTCGGGGCCGCCGGAAACGACCACGCGGGTTGGTTCGCCGCCGGTATGGGAGTCAATGACCACGATTTGCTGTTTCATATCTCTATGCCCAATTTCATCAGGATTACTCGAGGTCTGTCTTGGCTGGAATCGACAAACTAGGTGTCAAATATCGCCAAATGCAGGGCTGGCGTCTCGCCTGCCTCGGCTATGAGTGGAAGGCAGGCGAGACGCCTGCCCTACTTCGCGGCGCATCGAAAGGGATCAGGTCTCGGCCATGGGGCTTCGGCTCGAATGCCCGCCTTTTCCCCGCTTCTCCTGTAGAGCGGACCGAAACTGTGTAGGGGTCAACTTGGTGACTGACCTGAAGGCACGGGTGAACGCGCTGTGGTCGTAAAAGCCGCATGCACAAGCGATATCGGCGACCGAATCCTTGCTGTCAATCAGGAGTTTGGCAGCGGCGCTGAGGCGTGTTTGCAGGATGAGTTGGTTGGGCGTGAGCCTGAAGATCCTTTTGACGAGACGGGCAAAGCGAGCGGGGTGCAAGCCGGCGATGTCGGCCAGCTTGCCAGGTGACAGCGACTCTTCATAGTGTGATTCCAAGTGCTCCATTGCCTTTGCAAGGCCCAGAGGGACAAATTCAGTGTGTCCGGGAGCGCCCAGGTCACGCGATATGCCGGCTACGCCAATAACGGCGCCGGTTTGGTCGAAGATGGGGAGTTTGGTCGTGAGGCACCAACCGGGTTTCCGCTGCGCGTACCAGTGCAATTCGAGGTGGTCCACAATCGGTTGGCCGGTGCGCAAAACTCGTTGATCCTGCCGGGAATAGACTTCGGCCAGTTCCTTCGAGAAGACCTGCCGCACATCGCGTCCCAGCAACTCCTTCTTGTCACTGACCCCGCATCGCTCCACGAGCGACTGGTTGACGGCGGCGTAGCGGCCATGAAGATCCTTGATGAAGAAGGCGATTTCCGGCACATGGTCGAAAATCCTCTCGACCATAACCATCTCGATGGACCCGCCTAGGCGCGGGTCCGCGACCGGGACTGGGAGTGAAAAGATGCTGTTCTTCAGACCTCGCTCCTCCTTAAAGCTCCCACCAAAGGGATCTGGTCTTGGCCAAGCCCGCTGATGAGGTTCTTAGGTAATCCGGCATGACCTTCGGTCTTCTAAAGATGTTCTGCAAAGTTCCTGTGCCGCCTTATCGAGCGGCTCTGGCTGCAATGTAAATGCGTCCGCCGGGGCTGGCTAGCAGGACTTTGACCCAGGACAAGTGGCTGAATGCCAGGGCGCTGACCGATGTGGAAAAAGCGGTCATTGAGCAGCGTTTCCGGGGCCTGGAGGCCAACCCGCACGCCTCCGTTCACGGGGAAAAAGCCAAGCTCCGGCTCATGGCTCCTTTCAAGCGGTGAGGTGCCGGGGTTCCGTACGCCTTTGCCGGCTCTGCCGGGGAGTTTGGGTTTGGAACGCCGGTTCGCCGCGTACCAAGGACTCGGGAAAGGGTGGCTGCTGGCGTTTCCACGGCTTCCGGCCGCCCTCGCGTTGCAGGGGCCCAGCCGCTTTTGGGAGTTCCTGTTGCTGTGGGCCGTGAAGAAGGACGCGCATGGCCGTGATGTGCATCGCCAGCTTCAGGACAACCTCGCCAAATCGTGACGGGCTTTCATCGGGCCCAGCAACCCGGTCAACGGACGCCCTGCACCGGGGGTTCCGCTAGTGAGTACGTATCGTATACCTGGCGTACACCTAGCCACTAGCTATCCAGTACCTATCCACTCGCTATGCGACACCTATCCGACACCTAAACAACATCTAGCCGACACTTGGCAAATGCCTCAAAATCAGGCACTTGGAGTCGATGCACAGGCTGGCGTGGAAACTGGCCAGATTCAGTAGTTTGTGAATACCGCAGGCTGCCTCGGCTGACGCAGCCTCTGGCACCCCATTCCTGAACAATGGGTGAGGTTCTGGGAGGCGAAATCGGCCAAAGCGACACTGGGGGGAAGGCAGAAGGCTGGGTCAGGGATGAGGGATAAAACCTGAAAGGCCGGGCAAAGCCACCCCGAGACGAATGCGGAATGCAAAATGCAGAATGCAGAAAGCGGCCCAAAGCCAGGTACAAGCCAAGTGCAGGCCACCAGCTAGGCAGGAACATGGGAGTTGCTCTCTTGTGTTCCTCTTGTGCTCCTCTTGTGTTGCTCTTGTGTTGCTCTTGTTTCCCTCTTGTTCTCCAGTGGTGCCCTCCGCCGCACCACGGCGGCTCCGTCGAGCCCCAAGTTAATATTGACTGTCTTGGTCGGTTGGTTATTCACATGCAATCGGATTCTTCGACAAATCCCCCGCGGTCTGCCGTTCTCCGTCCAAGCCGCTCCAAAGCCACCCCGAGGCAAAGGCAGAATGTAGAATGCAGAATGCAGAAAGGCAGGGCAAGGCAGCCCAAAACCAACACCAAACGAAAGCAGAAAGCAGAAAGCAGAAATGGAAGCTGCGGCTCAGCGTCTCCGGGCCATTCCTTTGGAAAGCTGCCCGGTGGGCTGCCGCTCCAAGCGCGGACTTTCCGGATGCCCCGGAGACGTTCATCGCTCGCACTGGGCACCATGGAGCTTGATTCGACGGCAGAAAGGGGCACAGTGCACGGACCTTGAGTGGCTTTGCATGAAGACAGCGTATACTGTTTGCCGAATAGCTACCATCCTGGCCATTGGCGCCGGGATCATTTCCACCCCTGCCCAGGACATGGACCGGAAGCTGAACGCCTTTTTCCACGATTACCTGGAGACCGAATTCCGCGATCAACCGCTGGAGGCGACGCAACTAGGTGATCATCGCTTCGATTCCCGGCTGGATGACCTCTCGCGCGAGGCGATCCAGGCCCGGCGTGTACGGGCCGGCGAAACGCTGGCGGCGCTGCCGCAGCGGATCGACTACGCCCAGCTCTCGCGGGATAGCCAAATTGACTACGAGATCTTCCGCCAGGAGCTGACGCGTTCGATTTGGCTGGCGGAGAACATTCATCCTTACGAGGAGGACCCGCGCGTCTATGGCGGCTACATCAGCGACAGCGTCTATCTGCTGCTGACGCAATCCACGCTCCCGAAGGAGACGAACATTGCCAATTGCCTGGCCCGCATGGAACAGATTCCCCGGGTCGTGGCGGCTGCGAAGGCCAACCTGAATCATCCGGCGCGTCCGTTGCTGGAGACGGCGATTCGCCAGAACCAAGGGTCGGTCGCATTCTATGAGAAGGACCTATTCGAGTTCGCGGGCAAGACGCCGCAGCTCACCGCGCTGAAGGCTTCGGCCCAGCGGGTGGCGGCCTGCCTGAAGGACTACCAGGCCTTTCTCGAGAGAGACCTGCTGCCGCGCGCCACCGGGGATTGGCGGCTGGGCCGCGACAAGTTCTACCGCAAGCTCGAACTGGACCTGGACGCCAATTTGACCGCCGACCAGGTCCTGGCCGATGCGCAGGCGGAGTTTGAGCGGGTGCAGCGGGACATGTACGTGGTCGCGCGCCAGCTCTGGAGCGGGTATTACGCGGGCCGCGCGCTGCCGCCGGACGACGCGGCGGGCCGACGCGAGACGATTCAGAAGGTGCTCGACCACATCGGGCAGGACCACGGGCGCCCGGAAGACCTGACGCGCGAGGTGCGGAAGGACGTGGCGCAGATCAAGCGCTTTATTTCCGAGCGGGACTTTCTGCGACTGCCCAAACCGGATTCGTGCCGGGTGGTGGAGATGCCGGAGTTTCAGCGTGGCAACTCGACTGCCTACATGAACTCTCCGCCGCCGTTGGACCCCAAGGCCCTGGGCTATTATGCCGTCAGCCCGCCGCCCAAGGACTGGAGCGCCCAGCGGGTCAAGAGCTATCTGGAGGAGTACAACCGCTACATGCTGCAGATACTGACCATCCACGAGGCCTATCCGGGGCACTATGTTCAGTTCGAGTACGCCAATCGCAATCCTTCGGTCATTCGGCGGGTGCTGCAATCGGGCGTGTTCATCGAGGGGTGGGCGGTTTACACGGAGCAGACCATGCTCGACGAAGGGTACGGGCGGGGGGACCTGGCCTTGAGGCTAACGCAGTTGAAGTTCTACCTTCGGGCGGTCGCTAACGCCATCCTCGATCACCGGATGCATTGTGACGGGATGACGGATGACGCGGCGCTTAAGTTCCTGACCGAGGAGACGTATCAGTCGGAAGGGGAGGCGCGGCTGAAGATCATCCGGGCCAAGCAGAGCGCCGTGCAGCTTTCGACTTACTTCGTGGGGCGGATGGCGCACTACCGACTGCGCCAGGCGGTGGAGCGCGAGTTGGGCGCGGGCTTTGATTTGGGCCGCTTTCACGAGGCCGTGCTGGCCCACGGCCCGGTGCCGGTCAAATACCTGCCCGAACTGGTGCGCGCCCGGTTGCGTCAGCCGCGGTGATTTGCCGAATATGAGCGAGCCCTCAACCGTAGCGGTGAGCAATTCGACGAATGGAGGGCGGTATCCGCCGCAGATTAAGTTCATTATCGGCAACGAGGCGTGCGAACGGTTCAGCTACTACGGGATGATCGGCATCCTGGAACTGTATCTGAAGAACCGGATGCAGATGGGCTCCGACGGGGCGACGCAGGTTCTGCACTTGTTCGGCACGGCGGTCTATTTTCTGCCGTTGTTGGGTGGCTGGCTGGCGGACCGGTACTGGGGCCGCTACTGGACGATACTCAGCATCTCGCTGTTCTATTGTTTGGGGCATGCAACGCTGGCGATGTTCGAAGGCAGCCGCGCGGGCTTGTTCGCTGGACTCACGCTGCTGGCGATAGGCGCGGGCGGTATCAAACCATGCGTGTCGGCGTTCGTCGGCGACCAGTTTGGGCCGAACCAAGACCTGGTGTTGAGGAAAGTCTATGGCTGGTTCTATTGGGCCATCAATCTGGGTGCGGCGTTCGGCTTCTTCGTCATACCAATGGTGCGCAACAAGGCAGGGTATAGTTGGGCGTTCGGGGTGCCGGGCATTTTCATGGGTTTGGCCACGCTGATCTTCTGGCTTGGCACCAAGTATTACGTCCGCCAGCCGCCGCAATGCGCGGACCGCGGCGCGGGCTTCTGGATAGTTGTATGGTTTGCACTTAGCCATCGCGGTGGGCGGAAGAGCGGCCAGCACTTCTTCGATGTCGCGTTGACCCGATTCAGTCCGGAAGAAGTAGAAAGCGCTCGGGCCGTGATGGGCATCTTGATGATCTTCCTCACCGTCCCGATGTTCTGGGCACTGTTCAATCAGGTGAACAGCACGTGGGTGCTTCAGGGCAAGAACATGACGCCGTTTTACGTGCTCGACGGCGAGACCATGCAGTCCGCCGGTTCGGTATTGGTGATGATATGGGTGCCAATTCTGACGCTGGGTGTCTATCCGTGGCTCGAACGGCGGGGAATCCTCCCGACGCCGTTGCGCCGGATGTCGGCGGGTATGGTGCTCGGGGCGGTGTCCTTTGTGATCTGTGGTTACATTCAATCGCGTATGGACGGTGGCGCGACGCTGAGTGTGGCGTGGCAGTTGATCCCCTACCTCGTACTCGAAGCTGGTGAGGTGATGTTGTCCGCGACAGCATTGGAGTTCGCATTCAGCCAGTCACCTGAGCGGATGAAGAGCATCGTCATGAGCTTCTGGCTGATGACGATGGCGGGTGGGCATTTTCTCGTGGCCGTGTTCACGAATCTGAACAGCAATTACGTTCACGCCCACGGCGCGGTGGAGTTCTACTTCTACGCCGCGCTGATGGTGGTGGTGGCGGCAGCCTTCATTTTCCTGGCGACGCGATACCGTGGTCGGGCGTCCAAGGCACCTTGTTAGGCCGGGTTTATGAAATCGCCTTCCTGGCCGCTTGGCGTCGTTGTCGTGGTGTTCACGTGCGGGGTGATTGTCCCCCTCAGAGCTGCTGGAACCGGCGACGCAAGATTAACCGGTTCGAGTGCGGTCGAGCGGCTGGTCGATGCGCCTCCACCTAAGCCATACTACGCGTGGCCATCCACCCCGCCGGCGGACTGTCCTTTCCAGAAGTCCGACACGCTGGTTGGTGTCGGTTTCACGGGACGCCATGCCGAATATACTGGCGCCGACACGTGGTATCCCTCCTGGGCTGCGGATGGCAACCTCTACTCGCCTTGGACGGATGGCAGCGTCAACGGCCTTGGCTCCGGCTCCGGCGGTGAGAACGCCACGACCGGCCACGCGACGATTCTCGGCGATGACCCGCTCAACCTGGTCGTCACGAATCAAGGCGTGTTCAAGAGCAGCCCGCGCCCTTATGAGGGACGGTATCCCTGCGGCAGTTTGGTGTATGACGGAGTTTGGTATTACGGCACCTATTGCCTGCACCCGAGCGGGAGTGTTCCTCGCGAGGGGACTCTGTATAATTGGCCCTGGCTCGGACCCTTCGTTGGTTTCCGCTGGTCCACCGATTTGGGCAAGACCTGGACGCAGACGCCTTGTACCCCCGAGCAACCGCTGTTCGGGGAGCACGCGCTCAAAGGTGAGCCGGTCAAGATCAGCGCGCCGCACTTCGTTGATTTCGGGAGGAACTTGGAACACTCACCCGACGGCAAAGCCTACCTGGTAGCGCAGGGCTCCAGCGACGGTCAGAACCGGCGGTTCGCCTATAACAGTTGGATTACTGCGGACCACGTTTACCTGATTCGCGTGGTTCCCTCCATCGCGAACATGAACGACGCGTCAAAGTATGAGTTCTTTGCCGGCGACGATCCCCAGGGCAATCCGGTTTGGACCAGCGACTTTCAGAAGATCAAGCCCATTGCCGAGTGGCGGGACCACATGGGGTGCGTCACCATGACCTACAACCCCGGCCTCAAGAAATACCTGGTGTGCGTTACCGATGGCGGCAACACTGTCTCCCGCTATAACACCTACGTGCTCGAATCCGACCGCATCACCGGCCCATGGAAACTGGTGAGCCACATGAGCAACTTCGGGGAGCAGGCTTACTTCGTGAACCTGCCTTCGAAGTTTATCAGCAAAGACGACGGGCGCGGTCTTTGGCTGTGCTACGCGGCCAATTTCAGTTCCGGTTGGGGGGGCATGACCTTCAACGCGCAACCGCCGGGCAGCCGGTATGGAATGTGCCTGCAGGAGATTCGGCTGCTCAAGCCCGGCGAGGACGCTTCGCCCGATCTGCTGCACTCGCCCGCTAACATCGCTCGAAACGCCGAGGTCACGGTCAGTTCGACCCACCCTGACTACAGCGCGAGCGGGGCAGTCGATGGCGTTGTCGGGGGCTATCCGGATCACATTGAGCATGAGTGGGCCAGCCGGGGCGAGCGCGACACTGCCATGATTCGCCTGACCTGGTCCACGCCCCAAACTATCGGTCGCGTTCAGTTATTTGACCGTCCTAACGAACTGGACCAGGTCACCTCCGGCATGCTGATCTTCAGTGATGGCTCAACCATCAGTACGGGGGCGTTGCCGGATAATGCGCGGCAGGGCCTCGATATCAGCTTTGCGCCTAAAACCGTCCAATGGTTGATCTTTGCGGTCAACCGGACGAAGCCGGGTACTCTCAACGTGGGCTTATCGGAGATCGCAGTGTTCTCCATCCAACACTAGCGTTTTGCCTGGAGCAACATGAACTGGAATCTTATTCCTTGCCTTCCCTGAAATGACAACGCAAATCCTGGACGATACGTTTATGAGAACGCACAATCCCTCGAATCGGGTAGCCTCTTGCGGTATGTCTTCTCTCGCTCTTGTGTGTGCCCTGGCGACGACGCTTTGTGCGGCAGGAGCGGCTGAAAACGCCAACCTCGCGCTCGTCGCCACGGCCTCAACCTCCTTTGTTTCAGGCCATGAGACACTCACCGCGCTCAACGACGGCGCCACTCCGTCCAACTCGAATGACAAGAGCCACGGCGCCTATGGCAACTGGCCGCGGACCGGCACCCAATGGGTGCAGTATGACTGGAGCCAGCCGATTTCGACCGCCAAGATGGATGTCTATTGGTTCGACGACCACGGCGGAGTTCGTCTGCCGAAGGCTTGCCGGTTGAAATATTGGGACGGGAGCGCCTTCGTCCCGGTGCCGCAAGCGGATGGGCTCGGCCTGGCGGAGAACCAGTTTAACTCCACCACTTTCCCGGAAATCACCACCTCCAAGCTGCGGCTGGAGTTCGACTCGGATGGCCGCGCCTCTACCGGCTTGCTCGAATGGCGGGTGTATGACTCCGACAAGTCGCCCAACTTTCCGCCCATCGTTCTTGCTGGAATCGACCGCAGCGTGATGCTCGATGGCACGACCTACGTGGCCGGCACAGTCAAGTCGCTCATGAAAGACGCCGATGGGACGAAGGCGAAGTGGAGCAAGGCGTCCGGGCCGGGTGAGGTAAAGTTCGCCGATCCGAACGCATTGAAGACAATGGCGACATTCTCAGCACTGGGAGATTATGTGCTGAGGCTCACCGGGGCCGCGGGCGCGTTGACTTCGGCCTCCACGTTGAACGTGGCGGTCCATGCGCCGCCGCCGGCTGACCGCCTGGATGTGGTCTATACCAAGCGTTACAAGATCGACAGCCCGCTGTGGAGCGCCCGGGCCAAAGCGCTTATCGTGAACTGGATTCCGCACTGCATCGACTACATCAACCGCACCAACTTGACGGAAGGTCCGGGCGGTATTGACAATTTCGTCGAAGCTGGCAAGGCGCTGCGTGGCGAGCCGCACGGACGCCACAAGGGTTACGTGTTCGCCAACGCATGGGTGCACCAGACCATCGAGTCCATTTGCATTGCGTTGATGGTGGATCCGCAAGGGGACGCCGAAATCATCAAGGCGCAGCAGCAAATGAGAGATACACTCGAGGATTGGATTCCGAAGATTCTCGCCGCCCAGGAACCGGATGGATATTTGCAGACCGCCTACACACTCGCCGACCGGAACCAATGGAGCGAGCGATGGTCACCGCGCAATCGCGGCAATCATGAAGGATACGTCGCGGGTTATTTCATTGAATCGGCGATCAACCATTACACGCTCACTGAAGGAAAGGACAAACGGCTTTACGAAGCCGCGAAGAAGCTTGGGGATTGCTGGGTGGCCAACCTCGGGCCGGGCAAGAAGGAGTGGTATGACGGCCACCAGGAAATGGAGCAGGCGCTCGTCCGGTTCGGCCGATTCGTGAACGACATGGAAGGCGGCGGTCGCGGTGACAGCTATATCCGGCTGGCCAAGTTCCTGCTCGATTGCCGGCGTGATGGCAGTGAATACGACCAGAGTCATGTTCCTGTGCAGCAACAATATGAGGCTGTGGGGCATGCCGTGCGCGCCACCTACAGTTATTCCGGCATGGCGGATGTCGCCGCCGAAACCCACGATGTGGATTACCAGAGCGCCGTCATGTCGCTTTGGGACAACATGGTGAATAGGAAGTATTATGTCACTGGCGGCATCGGCAGCGGCGAAACCTCGGAAGGCTTCGGGCCGAACTACTCGTTGCGCAATTCCGCCTATTGCGAATCGTGCTCAAGCTGCGGGCTGATCTTCTTTCAATACAAGATGAACCTCGCCTACCACGAGGCGAAATACGCCGACCTCTACGAGGAAACGATGTATAACGCGCTGCTCGGCTCGATGGACCTCGAAGCGAAGAACTTCTACTACGACAATCCGCTGGTGGGCGGTCGCCCGCGGTATCCTTGGCACGTCTGTCCCTGCTGCGTGGGGAATATTCCGCGCACCTTGCTGATGATCCCGACCTGGACCTACGTGAAGGGGAAGGACGGCCTTTACGTGAATCTCTTCATCGGCAGCACCATCAAGGTCGAAAAGGTTGCCGGCACGGATGTTGAAATGGTGCAGAAGACGGACTACCCGTGGAGCGGAAAGATTGCCATCACAGTGAACCCGGAAGATTCGAGAGAGTTCACCATTTACGTGCGCGTCCCCAACCGAACCACCAGCAAGCTCTATGCGCCCACACCGGCAGTGGAGGGGCTCAAGGCGATTTCCGTAAACGGCCAACCCGCCACGCCCAAGGTGCAAAACGGCTATGCCGCCATCGCGCGCAAATGGAGCAAGGGCGACACCATTGACCTGGTATTGCCGATGGAAGCACAGCGGATTACGGCCGACGAGAAGGTCGCCGCAGATCGTGGGTGCGTGGCGCTGCGTTATGGCCCGCTGATCTACAACTTCGAGAGCGTGGACGAACGTTCGGACGGCATGCGCAGCCCCGCCGCGCCGTTGGTCACTGAATGGAAACCGGACTTGCTGGATGGGGTGATAGTGATCCGCAGCACGGCTAAGGATGGTTCGCCGTTGCTGGCTATTCCCAACTACGCCCGGCTCAACCGCGGGGGGCGCTCGGTCGTGTGGTTCAAGGAGCAATAGGAATTGTTTGAGGATTTGACTTGCATGCAAACGCGCGCCTTTATTCTGTTTGCCACCCCGTTTCTGGCAATGACCATGGCCGTGCATGCGAGCCCCATTACCAACGTGATTCCGGACGCTGCCCGACCAATCCCCCTATCCGCCGTCCGCTTGACGGGTGGCCCGCTCAAGCACGCGCAAGACCTCGATGCGAAGTATCTGCTGGCCCTGGAGCCGGACCGGATGCTGGCCGGCTATCGCCTCCGCGCCGGGCTGGAGCCCAGGGCCAAGGGCTACGGCGGCTGGGATTCAGTGAATGGCAAACAGCTTACCGGCCACATCGCCGGCCATTACCTCTCGGCCGTCAGCCTGATGTATGCCGCCACCGGCGATCCCCGCTTCAAGGAGCGTGCCGATTACCTCGTCAAGGAACTCAAGGAAGTCCAGGACAAGCGCGGCAACGGCTACCTCGGGGCCATCACGGATCCCAAGGGAACGGATGGCGAGGCGATTTTTGAGCGTGTCGCCAAGGGTGACATTCGCTCCAGTGGCTTCGACCTCAACGGCATGTGGTCGCCCTGGTACACCCTGCACAAGACCTTTGCCGGCCTGCGCGACGCCTATCGCTACACCGGCAACCAAACCGCGCTCCAGGTCGAAATCAACTACGCCAAGTGGGCGGCGAGCATCGTGAACCCGATGACCGATGCCCAGGTCCAGCGCATGCTCAATACCGAGTTCGGCGGCATGAACGAGGTCTTGGCCGACCTTTATGCCGACACCGGCGACCCCCGCTGGCTCGCCCTCTCCTACAAGTTCGAGCACCGCGCCTTCACCGAGCCGCTCAAGCGCCACCAGGACAATCTCGCCGGCAAGCACGGCAACACCCAGGTCCCCAAGATGATCGGCTCACTCGCCCGCTTCGCCTACACGGGCGATCCCGGTGACGGCTACGCCGCAAGTTTCTTCTGGGACGAGGTCGTCCAGCACCACAGCTACGCGAGCGGCGGGCACGGCAAGGATGAGTATTTCGGCGAACCCGATAAGCTCAGCGACCGCGTGGACGGCCGGACCGCTGAGACCTGCAACGTCTATAACATGCTCAAGATGACCCGCAAGATATTCGTTCTCCGGCCCGACGCACACTACGCCGATTTCCACGAGCGCGCCCTCTTTAACCACATCCTCGCCTCGCAGGACCCGCAGGACGGCTGGGCCTGCTACATGGTCCCGGTCGGTCGCGGCGTGCAGCATGAATACGAGCAGAACATGCTCGACGGCGGCTTCACCTGCTGCACCGGCTCCAGCATGGAAAGCCATGCCCTTCACGGCCTCGGCCTTTACTACGAAGCCGGCGATAAACTCTGGGTCAACCTCTACGCCCCCTCCACCGCCGATTGGCAATCGGCCGGCGTCAAGCTCACTATGGATACCGACTTCCCAGAAGGCGAGACTGCCACCCTGCACCTCACGCTGGCCGCGCCCGAAGAACTCACCATTGCCCTGCGCCGCCCCCACTGGGCCGGCACGAACTTCTCGATCAAAGTCAACGGTGCGCCCGTTTCTGCATTCTCCCTTCTTCCTTCTTCCTTCCCCCCTCCGTCGAGCTGGTTCGTCGAGCTCAAACGCACCTGGAAGACCGGCGACACCATTGCTGTCACCCTCCCCAAGACCCTCCGCCTCGAACCGCTGCCGGACAACCCTCGCCGCGTCGCCATCCTCTGGGGTCCGCTGGTGCTCGCCGGCGATCTCGGCCCGGAGGAAGGCCGGCGTCGGGGCGGCGACCACGGCGAAGTGCCCGTCTTCGTCCTCCCCGCTTCTTCAGCTTCTTCATTCTCCATTCTTCCTTCTTCCTTCCCCCCTTCCTGGCTCAAGCCGCTGCCGGATAAACCGGGCTGCTTCCGCACCGACGGAGTGGGCAAGGACCGCGACGTGGATTTCGTCCCCTTCTATCGCCTCCACCGGCGCACCTACGCCATCTATTGGGACCTATTCACACCTCAGGAATGGGATCAGCGTGCCGGCGAGCTCGCCGCCGAGCGTGAACGGCAGCGCAAGCTCGAAGCCGCCACCGTCGGCTTCGCCCAGCCGGGCGAAATGCAAGCCGAGCGCGACGCCAACATGCAGGGCGAGGACACCGAGCCCCTCCGCCTCCAGGGCCGTGCCGGGCGCCGCGGCGCCAAATGGTTCTCCTTCGACCTGCCCGTCGATCCCGCCCATCCCATGGCGCTAGTCGTCACCTACAACCATGACGAGTGGCAGCAGCGCAAATTCGAGATTCTGGTGGACGGCGTGCGAGTCGGCGAGCAGACCATCGAGCGTCGCGGCCCCATGCGCTTCTTCGACGTGGAATACGCCGTCCCTGCCGAGCTGCTCAAAGGCAAGCAGAAGGTGACCGTGAAGTTCCAAGCCGGCCCCGGCAGCGAAATTGGCACCGTCTTCGGCATTCGCATGATCCGCGCCGATGCCGCCCGATAGCCCGGCTTACCCGCACCAGAAACCTCCGGCATGCCTGCGCTCTAACCGCCTCCAATGGGCGAACTTGGCCAGTGAATCGGCCTTTCTTCATTCTGCATTCTCCATTCTGCCTTCGCCCTGGGGTAGTCCCCTGAGCCGTGCCGTCCATAGGTTTTATGATTGTTTTTGCAGGTGCCAGGTGGCAAAAATCGAGCCCCGTATTTTGAGGGTCGCCATGTATTTGTCCTCGTTGTAGGGGGTGCGCTCTTGCCAACACTTGAAGAGGATGCGGATCCATTTGTAAGC
>Ga0181538_10003605_pt1 | contig 14985 bp, 14 predicted proteins | sample PEATcosm2014_Bin_40_FD_119773 | JGI IMG/M metagenome (GOLD analysis project Ga0181538, IMG submission 119773) | Peatland microbial communities from MTU Mesocosm Facility, Houghton, MI, USA - PEATcosm2014_Bin23_30_metaG | ecosystem: Environmental > Terrestrial > Soil > Wetlands > Peat | place...
ATCAGCCGCCGAATCTGCTCCACCAGGTCCGGGTCCTCCGCCTCCAGCCCTTCCATGATCCCTTTTTCCGTCGAGCGATCGGCGAGGTTGAGAATCTCCGCCACCGTGTCCACCCCGCCGGCTTTTTCAAAGGTCTGGCTGACGATGTCCGACAGCCGATGTTCCAGCCCGCGCTCCACTTCCTTGATCACCTCGGGATTGGTCTGCTCCATGTTGGCGACGCGCTTGACGACCTCGATCTGCTTCTGGCTCGGCAGCCCGACCAGGATCTCGCTGGCCTTCTGCGGCGGAAGATGCGCCAGGATCAAGGCGATGGTCTGCGGATGCTCGTCCTGAATGAACGTCAACAGGTTTTCGCTCTCCGCCTTCTGAAGAAATGAAAACGGAGTCGTCTGCACCTGCTGGGTGACCTGCTTGAGGACCCGGTCGGCATCGTTGTCGCCGAGCGATTTGCGCACCAACGCCTTGGCATATTCCAGGCCCCCTTCGTTCATGGACGAGTTGGCCAATGCCAAATTGTAGAACTCGCCGAAGACTTCCGAGCGCTGCTCGACGGCGACGTCCTTGATGACGGCGATCTCGCGGACGACTTCCTCGACCGCCGCGGGGGGCAGGCGCTTGAGGATTTCCGAGGCCTGCTCCTGGGTCAGGGAAAGCATCAGCACCGCGGCTTTGCGCACACCGGTAATTTCTTCTTCCGCCATATCGCCTCGGGGCCGGCGTCTTGCGGCCGGCCCCCCTTTCACGGTCAATGGTTAAGCCATCGCTTGACGAGACTGGCCGCCGCGTCGGGATTGGAGGTCACCATCTTCTGAACCTGGTCGAGTACCTGCTGCTCCTTGACCGTCTCCTCATCCAGTTCCATGCCGTCCAGGGCTTCGTTGTTCTCGGCCGCGCTGCCCACCACGGTTTCGTTGCCGCTCAGCGTTGGGGCCTCGGCCGCCGCCAGCGATTGGGGCACCGCCGCCGCGGGGATCCCGCCCTTGCTGCGTGCCATCATCAAAATCATGAACAGGCTGATCACCGCCAGCACGCCGACGCCGATCTCTTTGCCGTGTTTCCCCAGCGCGGTGGACATCGGCGACGCGGCGGTGGCCTGCCCGAGGGGCAATTCCGGCTGGACCACGTCGCTGTACGTTTCAACGAACAGGGCATCGTCGGTGGGGAAAGCCGCGCATCCCTTGACCTCGTTGTGAATCTTCAGGAGTTGCGCGTCGATGTAGGTCTTCAGAACGGCGGGATCTTCCGTGTCCTTTCCCCCGTTCTCGTTTTTGTACGCCTGGATGAAATAGCTGCGGGGGACGCGCACGGAGGCCGACTGCACCGTCGCGGTGCCGGCGCCTTGCTTGATGACCTCATCCTGGTTGCCGTAGTCGGACTTGAATTCGTTCTTTTCCGTGGAGTTGGTGGACCCGCCGCCGCCCCCGCCGCCGGACGACGGCAGCGACAGGCTGGTGTTCGCCATCGCGCCCGGTTCCTCCTGGGACGCCATCTGGGCGTTCTGCTCCTCGGTGGTTTCTTCGGTCTGCATCGGGACGGAAACGGTTTGCTTGGGATCGACCTTGTGGATGGTCGTGGTCGTCTGTGAAGTGTCCACTTTCACCGTGACGGAGACCATGACGCCGCGGATGTCCTCCAGGGCGTCCTCGATCTTTTTGCGGTAATAGTCCTCATATTGTTGTTGCATCTCGACGCCGTCGCCGCCGCTGTCCATGCCGTCCGCGGAACGGTCCTTGATGGGGAACGACACGCCGTCGATGATCGCGTTGACGTGGCCGCGCTGTAGGCCGGCCTGGGCGCCGCAAATCACGTCGGCGGCGGATTCGGCGAGTTGGCGGTTGGCGAGCTTGTTATTGCGCCCCGTCGTGATCGTCACCGTCGCGACGGGCTGAACGTCGTTGTCGCCGATGTGACGGTCCTCGCTCGGATCGATCACCACGTCCGCTTCGGCGATGCCCGGCCAGCACCGAATCATCGTCGCCAGCGTCTGCTCCTTGGCTCGAAGGAACATCTGGTCGGTCTTATCCGGCGGATCGAGCCAGTTCATCTGCTTGATGATCTCGTTAAACCCCTTGTCAAACTCCTTCGGCAACGCGTTGGAGTACCCCAGCACGGCCAGCACTTCCATTTTCCGATCCGCCGGCACCATCACCTTGTCGCCGACCACCTGATGCGGAATGTCCCGGGCATCCAGGTTCGCGGTGATCAGCCCCACGTCCTCCGTGGAAAGCGATTGATCCAGCAGCGCCGACATCTCCGGCTCGGCCGCCCAATGCGACCACCAGAGCAGCGTCATCACCATGATCGTCAGCAGGGATACGACCAGCATTTTCTGCGTGGCCGACAGCCCGCCGAGTTGTTCCTGAATGCGCGTGAATTGTGCTTTGAGGAAATCCATCGCTCAGCCCTCCATGGCCGAGAAGGTCGCGTCCTGCTTAGGAAGTTACGAGTTGCGAGTTGCGGGTTGCGAGCATTGGGAATGGTTTCGCTCGCAACTCGCAACCCGCAACTGGCAACTTTTCCTTTTTACGATTCATATCTCCACCTCATATCGAGATCTGCTTGATCTCCTCGTAGGCGTCCATGAGCTTGGAGCGGATGGCCAAGAGGGTTTTGAAGGCGAGGTCGGACTTTTCCACCGCCGCCATCACGCCGGTTAGGTTATCGGTTTTGCCGGTCGCCACGGCTTCGACGGCCTGCGACGCCTCCTGTTGAAGCTTTGAAACTTCGCCCATGCTATTTTTGAGAACGTCGGCAAAATTCGTGGCGGGCGTTGCCCCGCCGGATTGCGACGCACCCGCCCCCGGCGTAACGCCGGCGATCTTGCCTAGATTATTTGCAGCGCCTTCAATCATTGCTCAGTCCCATATCATGCCAGCAGCCGCAGGCTCGAATTGAACATCGACTTGGCCGTATCCATCATGGTGACGTTCGCCTCGTAGGCCCGTGAAGCCTCCAGCGCGTTGACGAACTCGACCGCCAGATCGACGTTCGGATAACTGACGTAACCGCTCTTGTCGGCGTCGGGATTTCCCGGATCGAATCGCTTGGGAAGCGGCGACTGATCGAGTTGGACCGATTTCACGTGCACGCCCGGCTTGGTCGATCCCTCGGCCTCGCCGGGGGCGAACACCACGAACCGCCGGCGGTAGGGATTCGGCTTGCCGTCCGAGTCGCGCAGCGTGTTGGCGTTGGCGATGTTGCCGGCGATCGTGTCCATGCGGATTCGCTGGGCCGTCAGGGCGCTGGCGCCCATGTCGAGAACGTCAAACATGGCTTATTTCCCTTCCCTCAAGGCGGTTTCGATCATCGAGTATTGATCGCGGAGCAGTTCCACGGCCATATTGTGCATCAGGGCGTTTTTGGCCTGGTCGCTCATCAGTTGCTCCATCGAACGGTTGTTCCCATCGTGAAACAGGATGCTGCGCTGGGGTTGCTGTATGTCCATCGAAACATCGTCGAAACTCACGCCGCCGGGGGCGGCCGATTCTTGTTCCTCGACCTTTTTCTGAAGGATTTCCTGGAACTGATCCAGGGAGAGATCCTTCTGGACGTAACCGGGCGTCGAAACGTTCGCGACGTTCTCGGCCAACAGACTCTGCCGGGCATCGGTGAATTGAAGCATTTGCTCCAACACCGGCATGCTTCCCTGGTTGAGCAGACGGTCCAGAAACATTCAGGCCTCCTGACCACAAACCCTGTGCCAGAAAAAACCATCCGGCAAATCCACGCTTCGCCGCGGCGGAATAGCGCCGAACCTGCGCCCTGAGGCGCAACTCCTGCGCCTATGGCTGCGCCCGCTTATGTATGCGCCGCCATCTCCTCGGCAAGCTCGCCTTCCTCGCGCCATCGCTTCAGCTTCATGCCCAACGTTCGCACGCCGATGCCCAGCGCGCCGGCCGTGCGAACCCGATGGCCTTTGAACTGCTGGAGCGTGCTGAGAATCACCTGCTTTTCGATCTCCGCCAAAGGCCGCCCGGCCAGCCCCTCGGCCACCGGGGCGGCGTGCTGATGCTTCAGCCACGGCTCGATCGTCTGCGCCCGGATCAGCCCCGGCTCGCTTTCCAAGACCACCGCGCGCTCGATGATGTTCTGCAATTCCCGCACGTTGCCCGGCCAGTCGTAATGCTGTAGCAGCGACATCGCCTCCGGCTCGATGTGCCGGAACGCGGTCTTCTCGCGCTTGCTCGCCTGGTGGATAAAAGTCCGGCACAGTTCAGGGATGTCCTCCAGGCGGTTCCGCAGTGGAGGAATCTCGATCGGCACGACGTTCAGGCGATAGAACAAGTCCCGGCGAAATTCGCCTTCTTCCACGCAATGGTCCAGGTTCCGGTTGGTGGTGGCGATCACGCGCACGTCCACCTGCTGCGTCAGGCTGCTGCCGACGCGCTCGAAACAGCTTTCCTGCAAAACCCGCAAGAGCTTGGCCTGGAGCGACGCGGCGATTTCGCTGATCTCGTCGAGCAAAAGCGTCCCGCCGTCGGCCAGCTCGAACCTCCCGCGGCGGAGCTTGTCGGCGCCGGTGAACGCGCCTTTTTCATGCCCGAAAAGTTCCGATTCCAGCAGGTTCTCCGATAACGCCGCGCAATTCACGGCCAGCATCGGGCGCTCGCGGCGGCCCGAAGCCAGGTGAATGGCCCGCGCCACCACTTCCTTGCCGGTCCCGCTTTCTCCGCGAATCAGGACGGTCGCGTTGCTGCGGGAAACCTGCTCGATCTTCTGCCGGACCTGGTCCATCGCCGCGCTCTGCCCGATCAGCGGGCGCGGGGAGCCGATGTCCGTCATGCTCCGATACGCCTGGTTTTCCAGCCGCAGCCGGCTGTGCTCCAGGGTGCGATCCACCAGCAGCTTGATCTCGTCGGCGTTGAAAGGTTTCTGGATGTAATCATACGCGCCCAGCTTCATGGCCTCGACGGCGTTGGAGACCGTGGCGAAGGCGGTCATCAGGACGACCGGCATCTCGGGGCGGAGGCGTTTGGCCTCGGCGAGCAGTTCCAGCCCGGTCATCTTGGGCATGCGCAAATCGGTGATGAGCAGATCGAAGCGCGCCGCTCCGAGCCGCGCCGCGGCCGCCGCCCCGTCCGGCGCCGCGACCACTTCGTGGCCCTCCCGCACCAGGGTCTGGGCCAGCGAATCCCGCATCATGTCCTGATCGTCAACGATTAGTATTCGAGCCATGCGTTCTCCCTGGTGCCGCTAAATCCTGAATTCAAAAATCGCACCGCCCTGGGGCGCGTTGCCGGCCGTGATCGTGCCATCGTGCGCTTCGACGATGCGGTGAACGATCGCCAGCCCCAGCCCGGTCCCCGATTCCTTGGTGGTGAAAAACGGATTGAATATCCGGTCGAGCACGTCGGGGGGAATTCCCGGTCCGCTGTCCCGGATCGAGAAACGGAATCCCCCGCCGCCCGACTGGGGCGCCCAGGCCATCTCGATGGCGCCGGCCTCGCCAACCGCTTCGACCGCGTTGATCAGCAGATTCAAAATCGCCTGGCCGATCAATAGCGGATCGACGCGCACGGGCATGGGCCGCGGTCCGCGGAGCCGGCATTCGATGCCGCAGTGCAACCGCTCGCCCGCCAATTCCCCGGCCTGGACCACCAGGTCCGCCAGGTCGCACGGAACGAACTGCGGCTCGATCTCGCGGGAAAACTGGAGGACGTGGCTGACCAGCGATTCCAACCGCTTCACACCGGCGGAAATTTTATTGACCAGTTGGAGCGGCCCCGGCTGCTGGGCGACGTCGCGCGCCAGCATCGAGGCATACAACTCGATCCCGCCGAGCGGATTGCGGATTTCGTGCGCCATTCCCGCCGCCATCTCGCCCAGGGCGGCCAGGCGTTTGCGGCGCTCGAGCTGCCGATTTTTTTCCGACAACTCGCTCCGCAGCGACTGCACGGTTTGCTGGAGTTGGGCGTGGGAATGCTGGAGCTTTTCCGTCAGGTCGGTGTAGTGGCGGATGATTCCGCCGAGCTGCTCGATGCGGGCGGCGTTGGAGGCGTGGATGTCGGCGATCGCGTCCATGGTCGTCAGCGGTGCAAATCCAGACCCGCACGCGCCTGGCCGTAGGCGGCGGCGGCATAGGCACGGTTGAATTTTCTGGCGGAGGCGGCCTGGTTGATCCCGCGACCCGCGTTCAGCTTGCGCTGATGCAGCACCAGCGTGTCGTCCCGGTCGGCGGCGGCGATCTCTTCCAGCAGCCGGCGCGTTTCCCGAACCAGCGATTCCGCTTCCTTCCGCCGCTCATCCGGCAGACCCGCCGTGAACTGATTCCAGTTCCGTTTGGCCGGCGTGATGGTCTGCTCCAACTGGGCCATCTCTTCCAGAAGCCGCTGCCTCTGCCCCAGCAACGCAAGCAGATCCTCGTTGCGGGAATTTTGAACGTACTCGTGCTGCGTTTTGGTCAGCTTGCCCAGGCGCTGGTAGCAATCCAATTGCCGCCGCATCGCCGCCAGAATCTCGTCGTTTGCCATAAAAACTTCCGGGGGGCCGGGGCCCCTTTCACCACATTCCCGAGTCGTTGGTCCACTGGAGCCATTGGTCCCAATATTTTTTCGGCATGGAAAAGGAGCCGTCCTGGAAGGCCTCGGCGGGCATGTGCTGCAACATCCACTTGGCGCGGTTGTTGGCCGCCTTCGCTTCCTCCGGTTTTCCCAGCGCGAAATACGCGTTGACGATCTGCACGTAGGCCGACACGCTCGATGGATCGTTCTGATAGTTGAACGCGGCATTGTCGTAGAGCTTGATGGCATCCTCGTAATTGCCCAGGTCGTACATGCAATCCGCCCGGTAAAAATGCGACAGCTTTTGATAAAGCTTGTCCATGTCGTCCGTGGGGTTCGAGGCGCGATACAGATCGATGACCTGGTCGTACAGGTTTCGAGCCTTGAGCAGGCGGTCGCGCCGGGTGGCGGCGGCCGACGCCACCTCCGTCGCCACCGCGCTCGGCGCCGTCTGCGCCGACGCCAGCTTCGCATCCAGCAAGGCGGCGCTCTTCCGATAGCTGTCCGCCATCAGAAAGATCATCTGCGCCTTCTGCCCGTCGTCGGGATACCTCTGGATCAACTCCTGGAGCCGGGCGATCGATTCCTCGTACCGGCAGGTGCGGTAATACAACTGGGCCAACTCACGCAGGGACTGGCGGAACTCCTCGGCCTTGGGATCGATCAGCGGGTTGTCCTCCACCACGCTCAGCAGCGTCGCCTCCGCCCTGGCGTATCGCGCCGGACCCTTGGCGATATACGCCTCGGCCAGGGGAATCGACGCCTTGCTCGCCGCCAGGCTCTTGGGATACTCCAACTGAATCCTCTGAAACGCCTCGATCGCCTTATCGAGAAACCCCGCGGCCTGGTAGGTGCGGCCAAGACGCAACACCGCGTCGGGCGCGGTCCGATCGCTTGGCCGCTCCGCCACGAACAATTCCAGCGCCGCGATCGCCGATTGAAGATTGCTCGCCTTGTCGTAAAGATCGACGCCCTTCCAGAGCGCCTCGGCGTAGCCGTGATCGTCCAGCAGCGTCAATTGGTGCGAATACAACACGTACGCATCGCCGGCCTTGTTTCGCAGGTCGAGGATCTGCTGTCCACGGCGGATTTTTTCGATGGCATTGGCGTCGGGGAGCGTCGCCTCGAGCTGGGCGGCGCGTCTTTCGCACGTGTCGGCCAGGCGGGCGAGAAATCCCGGCGGCGGCGACGCCTCGAGCTGCTGCTCGTCCGCCATCACTTCCAACGCCGATTGATAATCTTGCGCCTGTGAAAGCAGTTCGCACGCCTCACGGAACGTGGCGATCGCTTCGGACTTGTATTTATTGCTTGACGGCCGGCGGTCAATCTGCCAAACCAGATCGTGGAAATCCGTCAACCCGCCATCGGTCTGCTGAGACATGATCCGGCACAAGCCCCTGCCCAGCAGCGCCAGCGGCGCGGGCCTCGACTCGGGATGCGTGTCCAGCACCGCCTGGAAAAACGAGATCGCGGTCGGGGCGTCCCCACGTTCCTGGAAAATCCGGCCAAGATAATACGCGGCATCCGCATCGAGCGGATGGCCGACGCGAAGCTGGTCCCTGGCCAGACGAAGATATCGCTCGGCATCGTCCGGCAACCCTTCGCGATAGGCGCAGTAACCCAACTGATAATTGAACGTCCCCTGATCCACCGGATCGGAATCCAGATGCGCCGCATCCGCCAGGAGCTTGCGGGCATCGACGAACTGCCTGAGGTCGATCAAAATTCCCGCGCGCTGATCCAGCGCCCAGGCACGCTCGACGTCGGTAAGCCCCGGCTGCTTGAGATAGTCCGCCAGCGAGACGTCCGCGTTGGCGGAATCGTCGTCGGCCAGCTCCAGGTCGATCAATTTTCGCCGCAGGCTCAGCGATTGATGCGGATCCAGCGCGATCGCCTGGCGATAATGCTCCGCCGCCTCGGCGCTGTGGCCCAGCGCGGCGTAACTGTCGCCGACGCGGCGATGCATCTCGGCATCGGCGATGACCCCCATTTGCATAGCCAGTTCCGTCTGCTCGATGATACGCTGATGATTGGCCGGTACGTCAATCTTCTGCTGCTTTTGTGCCGCTTCCAACGCCTGCGCGATCAGGGCGTGGATGGGGCCTTCCTTCGCCGACTCCAATTTCTCGGATTCCAATATCCGCCCGAGTTGTTGCAGCGCCGCATCCGGGCGATTCTGCTTCAGGTAATCCTGCGCCACGGCGATCTTCTGATCGAGCGTCGCGCCCGGGCCGGGATTGACGAACAGATACCCCGCGTAGATGAACAATCCCAGGGATAGAACGAAAAGAGGAAGTTGCCAGAGCTGCGATAAACGCCGCGCCGATCGGCTGGAGCGGGAAGTGGCCATGGCATCCCTGCCTTTCACTACAACGCCGGTCCTCCTGACCGGTCCAGCGAAGTATAACCTTCAACCGGCGGAAGGCAAGTCTGTGGGGATTGCCGATTGCCGATTGCCAATTGCCGATTGGAAGAGCGTCATATTCGGCAGTGCGCAATTGAGCCTTTTTTTAATCGGCAATCGGCAATCTACCTGCGCCCGCAACAATTGCTCGTTCCCTCCCGCATCCCAAAAAACCGCCCCGTCGTTGCGATGCGACGGGGCGATGCGGAGAGAGAAAATGTAGGCTGAACAGGGCCGGAGGCTGATTACTTCGACAGGACCGGGCGCTGATCGGTTGCGGCCTCGGTGTCCTTGTCCAAATGCCTGGGGGCCGGTCGCCCGGACCGTTCGCCGGCGCTGGCGGAGACGGAAGAGCCCCGCGGATGCGTCGGCAGAATCACGATCTCGACGCGGCGGTTCTGCGCTCGCCCGGCCTCGCTGGAGTTGGAGGCGATCGGCTGTTGATCGGCGTAGCCGGCGACGCCCAATCGGGCCTTGCTTACCCCGTTTTTCACGAGTTCCGCGGCCACGGAAATCGCGCGATGGGCCGAGAGATACCAGTTGTCGAAGTTCCCCGCGTCGATGGTCGTTTGCCGGGTGACGCGCTGATTGTCGGTGTGGCCGGCGACCATCAGCTCATAGCCGACGGCTTCGGGCGAATTGAGAATTCCGGCGAAACGCTGGAGCGTTCCGATGGCTCGCTCGTTGAGGTCCGTGCTGCCCGAGGCGAACGTCACGTCGCTCTTGAACTTCACCACGCCGCGCGCCGAATCGAAGGTCACGATATCTGAATTGGCGTTGGCGAAGTCCTCCAACTCGCGGTTCAGAGCGGCCGGAAGGGCATGCTCACCGACTTCAACCACTGATGGCGGACGGTTCAGCAGGTCCTCGTACTTCTGCGTGATGGCGGCGTTCTGCGCCTGCAACGCCGCGACCTGCTGGGAATAATTGGCCAGCATGGCCGTCTGGGTATTGCCGGAATTGGCGATCTGCTCAAGCTGGGCCTTGTAGGCATCGGCCTGCGAGCGCGCGCTGCGGGCGTCGGCCTCGGCCTGGTTGAGTTGCTCAACCGCCTGGTCGCGGCTGAGTTTCATCGCGTTGTATTGTTCAGCGGATACGCAACCGGTGAGTGAAAATGCGAGTGTGGCTAATCCTAGCCAATGAAGCATCCTTGCCATGAGTCAGCCTCCATGCTGTTGAATTGTCTATGCGAAAGTCACGGAAAAATTCTCTCATTTTTCCAGCGGCTTTGCGCTTATTGCGCCACATTCTGCCAAATACTTCCAGATTTGCAAGGGCGCTTTCCAAGAAATCAGCGAAATTTGCGCTTATGTGAATTCACCCCCGCCTCAGCGTGCGGTCGTCTTGCCGACGATGAGTCCGACCACGAAAAACACCAGGGCGACCGCCAAACCGCCGGCCGCGACGCCGAGGAACCCATATTTGCAGGCGTTTTGCAGAATTTCCGGACCGGTGTCCAGCACGCCGGAAACCAGGGCGTAGGCGCCGAAAATGACCACCAGCGATGCGCCCAGCGCCGCGGCGCCGAATGCCGGGGCCATGGGGTCGGCCTCTTCCTCGACGGTGACGACGCTCTGACCGCGGCTTGGGGCGGCGCCCGCCAAGGCGCCGCGGATTTCGACGGCTTTTTGCCCCGAGGCCGTCCCACCGGGGAGGCCGGTCTCGCCGGGAGAACGCCGGCCCGTCGCGGTGCCGCCGGGGGCGATCTCATCCAGCAATTCAGCCCCGAGCGACGTATCGTCGCTTTCGCGGGTCAGATCCAGCAATCCCGATCCCGATCCGACGCCTTCCGACGCCAGTTCGCTTACGCCTGGAGCAATCGCGGTTTGCGCCGATGGATCGACCCGTTCCACCTCGTCATTTTGGAAGACATCGACCCCGGGCCGGCTCCCCTGCGATCCGGAAAGACCGGTGCCGCTAGCGGCGGCGTTCACGGAGGACCGTCCGGGCGAGGGCATGCCCCCCACCGAGCCGGAAAGGCCCAGGTCCGCCGCCAATGCCGTGTCCTCTTTGAGGGCCATCCCCCCACTGGCGTTGCCGTGGCCGCTGTCGGTATCCACCAAATTCAAACCCGAGCCGGAGCCCGAGCCGGACAGACCGCTGCCCAGCCCGCTGCCCACGCCGCTTCCGATGCCGCTGCCAACCCCGCTGCCGATCCCGCTGCCGGCGCCCTTGCTGTCGGCCAGCCCGATCGCCGCGCCGCTGTCCGAAGCGCCGATATCCACGGGATCGCCGCCCGCCAACTCGGCCTTGAGCGCCTCCACCTGGTCCGCCTTGTACATCAGCCGGGGACCGTCGCGAAATTCCCGCAACCGGCCTTCGCGCGTGTATTGCTTGATTTCCTCTTCGTTCTTGGCCAGGGTGGCCTTGGCCTCGTCGAGCGTATAAAACATCTTGGCCATGAGCTTGGTCTCCTAGGGGTTGCTGTCATGGGCGGGCGTCGGCACCAGCGGTGGAAGCTGCGATTCGTTGGCTCGCTGGTTCTTGGCCGCGTCGTCCACGGCCTTCTGAATATCATACCAGGCCGGGAAAGTATTATAGTTCTTCAAATCCAAATCGAAACCGAAATTCCTGGCCGCCGACAACACCAGGGCCTTTTCCCCCGCCCGATATTCATACACGCAAAGGACTTGCCGCTGAGTGTCCAGCAGATAGCATCCCCACACTTCGGGGTGGAGCTGGCAAGGCATGACGAAGAGGCCGTTGCCCCCCGCGATCGGCGGCAAGTCCGCCGCCTGGGCGTTGGCGGCCTGGACCGTGGACCTGCCGTGCCCCAATATGGCCGCTAAAATGGCCAGCAACAGCGCGGCGTTCAGGTAAAGGGCGTACACTACGGGTTTGGAAAAATTCGGTTGATTCATTGTATTCAGTCGGCTACCAATGGAGGCAATGCAGTCCAATCCCGCCATGCCATTAGCAACTACCGCGATCCATGCGTATTTTAGCCCATGCAGGGAGGTGGCTGCAAGGTGAAGGCGTGGTGAGAAGCACGACGGATTTCAGCATGGACGCGGCGGCCGGGCGGAATCGGCCATGGGACCAGCGTTCCGGTGTCCCCGAGCCTGGGGAATTGGTGCCGATCGTTAGGTCGGTTCGGGTCGGTCCGCGCCTACAGTTGTTCTCCGCCAGTGGATTTGAATGGGTCGATGCCCAACTCCCCATCCGCGGTTTGCCGCAGGAACTGGACGGATTCCGCATCCTGCACCTCAGCGACTTCCACGCCCGCCCGGCCTGGGACGAGGCTTATGACGATCTCATCTCCCGCACCCAAGCCGATCCGCCGGACCTCATCGCCTTCACCGGCGATTTCGTCGAGGACAAGCACGATCATCGCCGCGTGCTGCCGCTCATTCGCAAACTCCTCAACTCGCTCACCAGCCGCCTGGGCGCCGTCACCATTCTGGGAAACCATGACGGCGACCTCCTCGGCCCCCCGCTGGCGAGCTTGAACGTCACCCTCGTGGACCATCGTTGCCTGTCGCTGCATTCCGGATCGGCGACCCTCGAGCTGATCGGCGTCGCCGGCGTCGAACGCAAGGACTTCGATCCCATTTTCCTGCGTTCCCTCGGTCCGAAGAAGCCGAACACCGTGCGCATCGCGCTTTCGCATTATCCCGATCTGATCCGCAAAACGCGGTTTCTCGAGGCCGACGTGTTCCTCGCCGGCCACACCCACGGCGGACAAGTCTGCTTCCCGGGAAAAATCCCCATTGTCCGCCACGATTCGCTTCCGCCAAAGTTCATTGGGGGAATCAACCGCTATCACCAGACCTGGCTGGTCGTCAACCGCGGGCTTGGCTTTTCGTCAATACCGGTCAGAATCAATTGCCCGGCGGAAGTCATCGAAATTCGATTGAGAAAGGCAGGTGCATCATAGGACGCCCCATCGCAACGCAAGCGACCGCGCAAACGCAGGCCCAACGCCTCGAGGCATCAAGAAAATTTGCCGTCGAAACCGCCCGGCTCCTGCACAACACCCGCTGCCATGACGTGGTCGTGTTGGAGATGGCCGGCGTGTCGCCGGTGACCGATTTTTACGTCATCGCCACCGGCACCAGCGCCCGCCAGATGCGCAGCGTCTGCGACGACGTGGACGAATTGGGCCAGAAAATGGGTTTCCCCAGCTTCCACCGCTCCGGCTATGAAGGCGAAACCTGGATCGCCGTCGATTACGTCGACGTGGTCGTGCACGTCTTCAATCAGGAAGCCCGGCTCTATTACGACCTGGAAAATCTCTGGGGCGATGCGAAAAAAGTCGAATGGGCGTGAGCCGCATTCGATGGAGTCCGACGCAACGAATGGCGCAACCCGATCCCCAACAATTGCTCGCCCAGGCGCAAAACCTGGTCGCATCCGGACGCCTCGCCGAGGCCGAGGCGATCTTGCGCCGGCTGATTCAGATGGCCCCCAGGCATGCCGACCTGCTGAATCAAACCGGGCTGCTCTGTCATCGCCAGGGAAAGCTCAACGAAGCCGAGCGATTGATCCGCGCGGCGATCGCCGTCAATGCATCGCCGCCCTCCTACCATGCAAATTTGGGCGCAGTCCTTCTGGCTCAGGGCCGGCCGGCCGATGCGGTCGATTCCTTCCGCCGTGCCATTGGGCTGAATCCCGGCGACGCCATGGCGCAGTATAACCTTGGCGTGGCGTTGCGGCAACTGAACCGCCTCGACGAGGCGATCGACGCCTATCAGCAGGCCGTGAACCTCAAGGGCGACGACGCCCGCGCCCTGAATAATCTGGCGAGCAGCCTGCGGGCACAGGGCCGGGTGGCCGAGGCGGTCGCCTGTTTCAAAAAATGCCTGGAAGTTTCTCCCACCGCCGAATCGCACAGCAATCTGCTTTACGCGATGTGGTTCGACCCCGGCTCTTCGCCGGCCGACGTCCTCGCCGAGCACGAGCGATGGGCGCAGCGATGGGCCGCCCCGCTGGCCTCGGGAATCCGCGTGCCTGAGATCGACCGCGACCCCGATCGCCGGCTGCGCATCGGATATGTATCGCCTGATTTCCGGCAACACGTGATCGCCCTGTTCATGCAGCCGATCCTGCGCCACCGCGACCGGACCGCGTTCGAGGTCTTCTGCTATGCCGACGTGCCCGACCCCGATTTCATGACCGCCCGACTGAAAGCCGATGCGGATACGTGGGTCCAAACCACCGGCGTATCCGACGCCGACCTCGCCCAACGCATCCGCGCCGACCGCATCGACATCCTCGTCGACCTCACCGCCCACATGGCCCGCAACCGCATACTCACCTTCGCCCGCAAACCCGCGCCCGTCCAGGTGAGCTATCTCGCGTACGCCGGCACCACCGGCTTGCCGGCAATGGATTTCAGGCTCAGCGACGTCCATCTCGATCCCACTGGCGTCCAAACCCTCGGACCCGAGCGCGTCATCCGGCTTCCGGAAACGTATTGGTGCTACCAGCCCCAGATCGACCTGCCCGAAGTTTCCACACGTTCCGTCGCCAGCGCCCAAATCGTTTTCGCGTGTTATAACGCCTGCGCGAAAATCAATCCGCCGGTCATCGCGCTCTGGTCCCGCATTCTCCAGCAGCTTCCGCAATCGCGCCTCCGCCTGATCGTCGGAGGCGGCGAACTTGGCAACGCCCACCTCAAACAATCCTTCGCCGAGCATGGCATCGCCCCCGAACGCATCGAGCTTCACGACAAGACCAGCTACGAATCCTATTTTCTGCTCTACCATGACGCTGACATCGCCCTCGATCCATTCCCCTACAACGGCGGCACAACCACCCTCGACGCGCTGTACATGGGCCTGCCGGTCATCACGTTGGCCGGCTCCTCCGGCATGTCCCGCGCGGGCGTAAGCATCCTGTCCAACGCCGGACTGGCCGATCTGATCGCCCCATCGCCCGACGATTACCTCCGCCTAGCCGTGGACCTAGCCAAGGACGCCCCCCGCCTGGCCGAACTTCGCCGCACGCTACGGCAGCGTTTGATCCGCTCCCCCCTCATGGACGCGCCGCGTTTCGTTCGCAATTTAGAATCCGCCTACCGAACGATGTGGCGGCAGCCATAAAGGGGACATCCAAGATTTCTCCTTGTTTGGACAT
>Ga0181538_10003606_pt1 | contig 14980 bp, 12 predicted proteins | sample PEATcosm2014_Bin_40_FD_119773 | JGI IMG/M metagenome (GOLD analysis project Ga0181538, IMG submission 119773) | Peatland microbial communities from MTU Mesocosm Facility, Houghton, MI, USA - PEATcosm2014_Bin23_30_metaG | ecosystem: Environmental > Terrestrial > Soil > Wetlands > Peat | place...
CGAGTTGGAGCTTTTGTAGATGACCGTCGCAGGACATCGCCACGAACGCGTCGCCGAGGAAATCGCGCACGAGCTGGGCATCATGCTTGCGGGTGAACTGAAGGACCCGCGGCTCGACGGCAGCCTGACCATCACGGAGGTGCGCGTCTCTCCGGACATGAAGCAGGCGCGCATTTTCGTCAGCGTCATCGGCGACGAGGCCGAGAAGAAGCGCGCCATCGCGGGCCTCGAGGCCGCATCCGGTTTCATCCGCCACGAGCTGACGGGACGCCTGCAATTGCGCCGCATGCCGGAGCTGCACTTCCATCTCGATAGCTCCGAATCGTACGGCAGCCGCATTGAAGAACTTCTGCGAGAAGCGAAGAAGCCGCCCAGCGCCTGATCGCCCCGTCATGCCAAGAAAACCGCAACCCGCGCCCTTTGACGGCGCCCTTGTAATTGACAAGCCGCAGGGCCGCACCTCACACGATGTGGTCGAGGCCGTGCGCCGCAGCCTCGGCTTCCGCCAGATCGGCCATCTGGGAACACTCGATCCGCTCGCGACCGGAGTGCTGGTGTTGCTGCTCGGCCGCGCCACCCGCCTGGCGCAGTTCTACTCCGGACGGCGCAAACGCTACGCGACCACGTTTCGCTTCGGGTTTGCGACCGATACCTACGACGCGGATGGCTCGCCGCTCGGGCCCGATTTGGCGCCGCAGGTCGACCGCGCCGCAATCGAGCGCCTGGCCGCGGAACGTGTGGGACGCTTCCCGCAAATGCCCCCGCCATTTTCCGCGAAGAAAATCCACGGACGTCCGGCGCACGAACTGGCGCGCAAACACAAGCCGGTGGAGCTGAGGGCCGTGGACATCGAGGTATTCGAGTACCGTGTGGTTTCGGTCGACGGTTCGATTGTCCGCTTCATGATTGAATGCGCGCCGGGGACCTACGTTCGTTCGCTGGCGCACGACATGGGCCAGGCGCTCGGCTACGGCGCGCACCTTTCGGAAATTGTGCGCACGGCGGTTGGCGAATTCACGCTCGATCAAGCCGTGAAGCTCGAAGAGTTTGAGAAGGCCGCGCGGGAGGGACGCGCCGCCGAGTGGATTCTGCCGCTCGAACGCTTGTTGCCCGAATTGCCGCGCGCGAACGTGCTGCCGATTATCGAGCGGCGCGTCCGCCACGGCTCGAAGTTCAACCTCACGATTGCGCAGATTCAGCCGGGCGGCGTGCAGATCGCTCAAGGCGGGCCGGCTGAGCTAGACGCGGGGGAGTGGAAGCCTGCGCGGCTTCGCGTGTTCAACCAACAAGGCCGGCTGATCGCAATCGCGGAAGCGATTGTCCCGCGCACGTACCAGCCAATTGTCGTTCTTGAGGCGGAAGCCTGAGACGCCCCCCTACGGATGCGATCCTTCGCCTGCGTCGCCGCTGCCGGCGTAGATCGGCTGGCCCGAGTGTTCCGACAGGCGGATTTCCCGCGGCGTCACTAGAATCAAGAAATCCGAATCGGAATTTTGCGTGTTGTTGTTTTGCAGCAGTGCACCCGCTGCCGTCTGCCCCACCCACGGCAAACTTGTGATAGCGCGCGTTTCGTTCGCTTGCACGATCCCCATGAACAGCGACGTCTCATTCATGCGCAAGCGCACTGTTTGATCGATCGTGCGGTTGTTCAGCACGGGAATCAGATTGACCGATTCGCCGGCCAGACTGCTGATATCAAACTCCAGGTGCAGCGTGACATCAGAAGTTCCATTGAGTCGAGGCGTGGCTTGCACTTTCAACCCCAGGTCGATGTATTCCGAGTTGGGAAACGGTGTCAGCCCCTCTGTCGGGGTCTGACCCGCGAGCGATGCGAGCGAAGTGTTCAGGATCACGGAGACCACGTTGGATGATTCCGCTGCAACAGCCAGGTCGGGTGTCCCGTCGCCATTGAAATCGGCCGAGGCGAGTGACAGCGGATCGTTGCCCGTCGAAATGTCCAACCGTCCCAGGAATGCACCCTGGCCATTCCCAACGAGCACGGTAACACTGTTCGAGGCGCTGTTCGCTACCGCGACATCGGGCAAACCGTCGCCGGAGAGATCCCTAGCGATGATTCCGACCGGCGCTGTCCCCACATTGGTTTGCGTTGCCGCGCCAAAAGTGCCGTCCCCGTTGCCCAGCAGGAGGGAAATCGTGCCGTCACTTTCATTTGTGACCACAAGGTCCGGCCGCGCGTCGCCATTGAAATCGGCCACGGCGATGCCGGCGGGTTTCGTGCCGGTCGCGTAGGTGACGCCAGGCTTGAATGTTCCGTCACCGTTGCCGAGGAAAATCGAAACCGTGTTGTCCCCTTGATTCACGACGGCAAGATCCAGATTGCCGTCGGCGTTGAAGTCGCCGCTCGCGATGGCCATCGGCGTAGTTCCGGTTGTGAGTGTTGTGGGTGCGGCGAACGTTCCGTCACCGTTGCCGAGAAAAATCGAAACTGAATTCGTGCCGCTGTTCACGACGGCGAGGTCCTCATGGCCGCTGTTCGTGAAATTGGCGGTCAAGATGGCCGAGGGCAACGCTCCTGTGGGGAGCGCCAGAGTCGTAGGCGTGGCGAACGTTCCGTCTCCGTTGCCGAGCAAAATCGAAACTGAAGGAGAAACCGTATGCGGGCCAAGGCCACCCGATACGCTGCCGGTTTGGCAGGCCACGGCGAGATCGGTCTTACCGTCCGCGTTGAAATCGCCGGATACCAGCGCCGTAGGCCCTTCGCCCACGGCAATATCCGTATGCGTCCCAAATGTGCCATCGCCGTTCCCCAACAGGATCGAGACGGTATTGGCCGTGAAATTGGCGGTGGCCAGATCCGCTTTTCCGTCCGCATTGAAGTCCGCGGTGATGACGGCGTCCGGCGCCGTGCCCGTCGCATAGTCCGTGCGCGGGAACTCGCCGGGAAGTATGCTCCCGGAAAACTGAGTGGCCGTGGGACCCAGGCTGGAGGAGTACGCGGCCAACGTGATCGGGTAACGCTCTCCGACAAAAAGCTTAGCGGGCCGGCCGTCCACGGCGCGCAGCATCATGCGCTGCGCGTTTCTCACCTGTGAAAGTGTTTCACCGAAATTCGCCGACGCGCCCGGCACCGTGGCGAGAAACGTGGTGTTGCCTCCTCCGAATGCGATGACTCCCGGAAGCAGCGCGCTCGAGCTGGCGCTCGCGGATGCCGGATTCAGACTTGCAAAAATGGCCTCGATAGCCTGCAGCAATGTGCCGTTGTTTTCCGCTTGCACCAGAGATTGAATCTGGTTTTTGCTCAGCGTGAAGGTCGAACTCGAGGAGGGCGGAGTGATGCCCAACTCCGTGGAGAGCGTCCGATCGACCTCGAGGATTTCGATTTCGAGCAGCACCTCTCCCTGCGGCTGCTCGATTTCGTCGAGCAGCGCTTTGGCAAGCGCAATGTGCTCCGGCGTATCCCGCAGCGTCAGCGTGCGTGTGGAGGAATCGAGCTGCGCGCGTGTGACGCCGGCAATCTCGCGGATCGCGCGCAGGGTGTCGTTCATCTCCTCCGCCGTGATGGAAGTGGGCAGGATGAAGCTGCGCTCGACTTCGGTCGCGTAATCCTTTCGCTTCGCAGGCGTGTCTTCCGCCACAAAGATGGTGTTCGCATCCACGGTGCGCCAAAATGTGTGCGTCTCCTCGCCGAGCACCAGCATCGCGGTCCCAAAGTCCACGTCCGGAACCCGCAGTCGCACTTGCCGATCCACCAGCTCGGCGTCAAACGATGCCGTGATTCCAAATTGCCGGCCGATTTCCTGATACGCGCCTCGCGTCGTGCCGCGGTAATCGAAGCTGCGTGTGCCGGGTTGCGGCTGCGTGATCGGCGGGCCTTCGAGTTTTGTGTTTCCTTGCGCGGTCGCGGCGATCTCCTGCGGCGCAAGTTCAGCCAGCCGCTCTTGCGCGACCTCGTAGCCTGGATCCAGCTCGAGCGCCCGCAGCAGATCGTCGCGCGCGGACGCCGGCTCATTGGCGATCCATTCGCGTTCGGCTTGATCAGTGAACTGTTGCACGAGCCGGAAACGGTCCAAAGCCCGGTGAAGCTGGTACTCGGGCACCGAAGCAGCGTAGGTTTCCGCATCGGTTAGCGCGGCATAGGCCGCTTTCCAGTCTCCAGCACGTTCGGCGCGCAGCCCCTGAAGGTAAGCCTGCCGTGCGCGATGTGGATCCGGTGCGGGCGGCCGAGAAGCAGCAGGCGTTGGGCTTGCAGGCGTCAAGGACTGCGCGCGCGCGGACCCGCCACCGAGACCAAGCATGCCCGCAAAGGCGAGCGCCAGCCCCAGGAAGCCACTCCGATTGTGCGAGAGTCGCGCCACGAAACTCCAATTGTAACGGGGCCGGCGTGAAACGTTGGCAATTAACTTGACCTGGGGTACACGGGCGTGTAAACTGGCAAACGTAGTTGAAACTCGGTTGCAACTAGGGACTCCCGGTTTGCTCTCCGCTCTCCTCATTGCTCTTAGAGAAGGCCTCGAAGCTGCCCTCGTCGTGGGCATCGTTCTCGTTTATTTGAAGCGCACCGGCCGGACGGCGTTGGCTCGTTACGTTTGGGGCGGCGTCATTGCCGCAGTGGTCTCGAGCCTGGGGGTGGGTCTCGCCTTACAGCGCTGGAAGATCAGCGAAGACGGCTTCGAGGGCCTGCTACTGCTTCTGGCTGCCGTGTTCGTCGTCACCATGGTCTTCTGGATGAATAAGATCGCCCGCCACCTGCGCCGGGACATCGAGCAGAAGGTGGAAGCGTATGCTGGCCGCAGCGGATTTGGTGCGGGGCTGGGTCTTGGCACGTTCGTCTATCTCATGGTCGTGCGCGAAGGGGCGGAGTTGGCTCTCATTCTTCGCGCGGTCGAACTTTCTACCGAAGGCCTGGAGACTTGGATCGGCACTGCTCTGGGATTGGCTCTGGCTGTGGCGGTCGGCGTGTTCTTCTTTCAGGGCACGCTGAAAATTTCTCTTGGCCGCTTCTTCTCCGCAACGAGCACGATTTTGATTATCGTCGCTCTGCAACTTGCTATCACCGGCATGCACGAGCTCAGCGAATCCATGTGGATTTCCTCCAGCCGCTTCGAGATGGCCTGGGTTGGTCCAATTGTGCGCAATGACGTTTTCTTTTTCATCGTGGTCCTGGGTGCGGCGGCGCTGCTCGTTCTCCGCGAATGGCTGAACGCCAAGCATTCGCCGGCCGTAGCCGCAGAGCTCAACGACGCCCAGCGACGCCGTCTCGCATACGAGCAGCGCAAGCAGAGCCGCTGGATGGTGGGCGCCACGGCGGTGTTTCTGGTGGTGATTCTTGCCCTGTCTGCGGACTTCGTGTACGCGCGCGTAGCGGCCGCCCCGCCGGATGCGCTGCTCGTCCAGGCTGTGGAGGGTCAAGTCCACATTCCCATCGCGCAGGTCAGCGATTCGAGCATGCATTTGTTTCGTGTCGAAGTGAACGGCGATTCGATCCGCTTTATGGTCATCAAGAAGCCCGGCGGCTGGGGCACCGCGCTCGATGCCTGCAGGATTTGCGGACGCGCCGGTTACCGGCAGGACGGCTCCAACGTCATTTGCCGCAATTGCGCCTCTGCAATTTACATTCCCAGTATCGGCGAGGCCGGCGGCTGCAATCCGGTCGGCGTGACTTCCCGCGTCGAGAGAACTGATATCGTCATTGATGTGCCTTCGCTCTCCAGCGCTCTCGCCGAGGTTCCGCAGTAGTCCGCGGCGCGCCATGTTCTTTCGCATTGTAAGCGATTCTTTTGGACGCAAGCCGCGCAGGAAATTGCTTACGGCCGCGGCGCTCGCGCTCGGCATCGCCGTAACGACCGCGACGCTCACCGTCGCGCTGGACGTGGGCGATCGGCTCGAACGCGAATTTCGCGCCCTCGGCGCGAACTTGTTGGTCACACCGCAGGCGGACACGCTGCCGCTTGAAATCGGTGGCGTGGACTATCGCCCGGTCAGCGAGGGCGCGTATCTTCCCGCGGCCGATCTCGGAAAACTGCGCACCATTTTTTGGCGCAATAACATCACCGGCTTCGCTCCATTCCTCGACGTCCCCGTCGCGTGGACCGACAGCGGCCGGAATTTGCCGGCTGGCGTGGCCAACGCTACGCTGATCGGCACGTGGTATCGCCACCAAGTCCCTGTTCCAGACGGAACGATTTTCACTACCGGCGTCGCGGTGACGAATCCATGGTGGCGCGTGCAGGGTCGCTGGTTTGCGGACAACCCGCCTGCAGCCGGCGCTGCCGCAGCCGAATGCGTAGTTGGCTCCTCGCTCGCGCAGCGGGCGTCCGTGAATGTCGGTGATGCGCTCACCGTGAAATCCGGCGATCGCACGCAGACATGTGCTGTCACCGGCATTGTCTCCACGGGATCGCGCGAAGATGATTCGGTTCTCGCGCCGCTCGAATTCGCCGGCACGCTGGCGGGCCAGCCCGGCCGCTATCGCACGATGCTGGTGAGCGCTCTGACCAAACCCGAAGACGCCTTTTCGCAGCGCGATCCCGCCACGATGACGCCCGAAGAATACGACCGCTGGTTTTGCACGCCGTACATCTCTTCGATCTCGCAAGAGTTGCGGGAAATATTGCCCGGAACTGAAATTCATGCCATTCGTCAGATTGCGGAAGGCGAAGGTCGCGTGCTGGGCCGAGTTAGCTCGCTGATGTGGCTCGTCACGTTTGCGGCGCTGCTGGCTGCCGGACTCGCCGTCGCTGCAACCTCCGCAACCACGGTTCTCGAGCGCCGCGCAGAAATCGGTTTGATGAAAGCCATCGGAGCGGGCAATCGCATGGTGAGCGCGCTCTTTCTCACGGAGCAATTGCTCTTGGCATTCGTGGGCGGCGTTTCCGGCTATGCCATCGGCATTGTGTTGGCGCGCGTGCTTGGCCAGCAAGTGTTCGGCATCGCGCCCACCAGCCGCTTGATATTGTTCCCGATCGTGCTTGCGCTCGCGGGCATGGTGGTTTTCCTGGGGAGCTTCTTGCCATTGCGAAGCGTCGCGCACGTCGAGCCTGCGGCGACTTTGCACGGAGAGTGACGCGTGGCGCAACGCTCCATGTTTTGGCGAATCCTGCGTCAGTTGCTGAGCGCGAGCCGCGGCCGCTTGAGTGTAGCGTTGCTCGCACTGGTGAGCGGCGCGGCCGTCTGTTCCGCGCTGCTTGGGCTTTACCTCGACGCGGAATCGAAGCTCACTCGCGAGTTTCGCACGCTCGGCGCGAATCTCGTCGTCTCTCCTCCTCCGGGGCAAGGCAGCGAGCCGACGCTTGCGGATGCCGGCGTCATGGATCGCATTGAAGCGCAGCGCACTGCCAATGTCATCGCCGCCGCACCATACCTTTATCTCGTCGGAGAAACTTCCGGCCAGCCCGTGATTGTCGCCGGAACGTGGCTCGACGAAGTCGCGCGCATGGATTCTTGGTGGAAAGTAGACGGACGCTGGGTCTCCTCGCGCGACGATCGTAGCGAGTGCATGGTCGGCCGCGTCGCCGCGCGCGAGCTCGGCCTGGCCGCGGGAAGCCCGCTTGTCTTGAGCTCAGGAGGCCGCAGCGTATCCCTCGTCGTCGCGGGCATTGTCAATTCCGGCGGCAATGAGGACAATCAGGTGCTGCTCAATTTGCCCGTGGCGCAGGAATTGGCGAATCTCGCGGGCCGCATCGGCGTTGTGGAATTGAGCGTTGCCGGATCGCCTGAGCAGGTGGGGGCTTTCTCCACCAGCCTCGCAAGTGCGCTGCCAGGACTCGAAGTTCGCCCAGTGCGCCAGTTGACGGAGGCCGAAGGCTCAATACTAGGCAGGATTCGCGGCCTGCTGTTCTGGACAGTGCTGCTGATTCTGGTGTTGACGGGATTGTGCGTGCTCGCTTCGATGGCCGCGCTCGCGATGGAACGCCGCCGCGACGTTGGCTTGATGAAGGCGATCGGCGGTCCGATGTCCCGCGTGCTCAGGCTCTTTCTGGCCGAAGCCGGCGCTCTGGGACTGGCGGGCGGTTTACTCGGCTACCTCGTCGGGCTTGGTTTGGCGGAGTGGGCGGGCGAACGCGTGTTCGGCATGGCGGTTACGCCGCGCTGGCAAGTGCTTCCGCTCACGGTCGCGCTGTCCGTTGGAGTCGCGCTGGCTGGCGCGCTACCGCTTCGTCTGTTGAGTCAGGTTCGCCCGGCGGAAATCCTGAGAGGGGAATAGTGGCGCCGCTCGTCCAAATCGAAAACGTCAGCAAGCATTTTGAATCGCTGCATGCGCTCGACGGCGTCAGCTTGAATGTGGAGTCCGGCGAATGGGTTGCCATCATGGGCCCGTCGGGCTCCGGCAAGACGACGCTCATCAACATCCTCGGCGGCCTGGATCGTCCTACTGGCGGGCGCGTCCTCGTGGACGGCATCGAAGTGAGCAAGCTCGGCGAGGCGGAACTCACGCGCTATCGCTCGGAAACGATCGGCTTCATCTTCCAACAATTTCACCTCGTTCCGTATTTGACCGCGCTCGAAAACGTGATGCTCGCTCAGTATTTTCACAGCATTACCGACGAAGCGCAGGCGGCCGAATCCCTGAAGCGCGTGGGTTTGGGCGACCGCCTCACGCATCTCCCGGCCGAATTGTCCGGCGGCGAGCAGCAGCGCGTGGCGATCGCCCGCGCCTTGATCAATCAGCCGAAACTGATTCTCGCCGATGAGCCAACCGGCAATCTCGACGAAGCCAACGAGCAAATTGTTTTGAACTTGTTGCGGGAACTTCACGCCGCCGGGCACACCATCATCATCGTCACGCATTCTCCGATGATCGGTGGTCTTGTGGACCGCCGCATCGAACTTGCGCATGGCCACGTCGCTCGCGAGACGGTGCCCGTCGCCGACGATCAGGTGCGCTTCGATCACTTGCTCGAGCAAGTGTGGATCTGCGGCGAAGAGGGTTTGGCCGCGAGTGTCGAGCGCGTTCGCACAGCCGACATCGGCGACGCGACGCCGTTCCTGCAGCGCTTGTCGGACTTGGGCCTGGTGGAGATCCGCGATGCGGAAGTCCGGCTAACCTCTACGGGCGGACGTCGCGCGCAGGATGTCGTCCGGCGTCACCGCCTTGCCGAATGCCTGCTGACCAACACATTTGCGATCAGCGACGCCGAGGCGCATTCGGAGGCTTGCAAATTCGAGCACATCATCAGTCCTGAGCTCGACCGCAAGATTTGCACGTTCCTCGGCCATCCAAACGCCTGCCCTCACGGCAATCCGATTCCTCCCGGCGATTGCTGTGCGACCTCCGCGCCGCGCCGCTGATCGATTCTCGAAGATGCTAGACTGGACAGGAAATGCCTATTCCTCTCGATTCGCGCAGAAAACCGGCCAGCATAAAGATCCACGTCACGAGCGGCGCCGGCGTGGAGATCGTCTGGGCCGACGATCACGCCAGCCATTACGAGTTCGTTTATTTGCGCGATCGATGTCCCTGCGCGACGTGCAACGACGAGCGTGCCAAGAAGGCCGAAGCGCCTCACGCCGCGCCCACCGCCCTTACCTCCGTCCTGCCGATGTTCAAACCCAAGCCGAAGGCCCGTGCGGCGCGTCCAGTCGGCAACTATGCCATCCAGATCGAATTCACGGACGGCCACGGCACCGGCATCTACAGCTACGATTATCTGCGCACCATCTGCCCCTGCGAAGCCTGCGCCCGCGAGTTCCGCGCCACCGAAGCGTAGCCCACGGTTGGCACTGGGTCAGTTTCCGAGTTGCCCGTCATGCACCCGCAATCGGCGGCCAGCTCCAGATGAAGCTTCCAAATTCCGACAACGTGACTTCCCCAGGGCCAAGGGCACTTGCCCTGTTACCGCGTTTATCAGGACTTATCCAGGGTTCACATTCGACGAGTTCGGAGGTCGTGTGCAACAATCTGTCCGACCTAAGAGTTGAAGACGACATGGAATCCTGGCTGATGAGACTGAAGTGTAGGCGGTGGCTTTTCGCCGCCAAATACAACTATGAACGAAAACACTATGAAGAGGCCTTGGATCTCGTACAGAAAGCAATTAACGTCCAATCTAATCCAGCACTCGCACTCGTCAGAGCCGGATCTTGCCTTCGGAATCTGAAGCGGTATGACGAATCCATAAATTATATTGAGCGGGCGCTAAAAATCGTTCCCAATTACGGAGACGCGCACGCTTTTTTGAGCCTTACCCTTAGTGAACTTGGGCGCAATCAGGAGGCGCTTGAATCCCTCAACCGCGCAATTCGGATCAAGCCCAGTCTGGTCGAGAGCGAATTCTGGCTGTACCAACTCGCACTCATGCGAGCAGAAGCTAAGCATTGGGAACAGGCTCTCGCAGCATTCACGAAATTGACGGAGCTAAATAATAAGTACGGAAACGCTTGGCACGGCGTCGGCTGGGCAAGTGAGAATCTGGATCGAGATTCCGAGGCGGTTCCAGCATACAAGCGTGCGGCTGAGCTGATTCCAGAAAATCAAGTTGTACAATCCAATTTGGGATCGGTATACCTCAGATTGGGGAGACCAAAGGAAGGGTTGGAACACCTTCAGCGGTCCAAAGAGCTTCTACCTACTCGGGCGCTGACGCACCTCAATCTTTGTCACGCTTATTGCGACCTCGAAGACTTCGATAACGCACTCGCATCGATTTTGGAAGCTCTAGAACTCGATCCGACGCTAAAGGAGGGCCATCAACTCTTGGGTTTTGTTTACGAACGACTTGGACGCTATGAAGATGCAGTCAAAGCTATCGAGGCCGGAATCCAAATTGAACCAGATAATGCCGAGTTATATAGCCAACTCGCTCAATGTAAGCAGGAATTAGGCAATCACGTGGAGGCAAGAGATGCTGCCAGAGAGGCTGTACGGCTGCGTCCGGATTCCGCATCTGCTCATCTTACCCTCGGGTACGTTCTGCAAAATCAAGGCTCCTTCGATGAGGCTATCATCGCCCACAAGAAATCATTGGAATTGAATCCAGGCCAATTCGAACCGCATGGGAACCTCGGAAAAATTTACATGGAGCTAGGGCAGTACGAAAAAGCCCTCTGTGCTCTCTTGACGGCGGCTGGGATTAAGCCCGATGACGCGAAGCTTCATTTCGACCTGGGCGAAGTTTACATCCGACTCGGGAAGCGAGAAGAAGCTCTGGACGAGCTTCAAGCGCTCAAGAATTTGCACGATCCTCTTGCTGAAGACTTGGCGAAACAGATTGACTCGAATTCTGTTTAGCCTAGAGTGCTACAAGGGGCGGCCAAGTCCTGATAAGTCCGCTACTCGGAAACTGGCCCATCACCCTACGGTTCGTGTTCCCTCTCTTCGCTCTTTCTTCTTTATGATTTCCTTATGGACTTGAATCGTTGAAAATGCGAGGATTGTCCCCCACAAGTTCACCCAGTAACGATGGCTTCGACCCCCAACGGCCCCAATCCGGCGCCCTCCAAATTAATTACGATCCCGCGCGTAGTCGTGGCTACCACGGCCATGCTCACGTTCATATCGTTCTGGCGCGCTTCCGCGATTGTCCTCAACGACATGGGTTCGTCGGCGTTCTACGCCGGGGCAATTGCCGAGCACTTCATCGGCAAGACCGGCCCGTGGTTCATCCTGGCCATCATGATCCTGGCCTATGCGGTTCGCTCGCTATACATCGAGAGCTGCAGCATGTTTGTCCGCGGCGGCGTCTATCGCGTCGTCAAAGAAGCCATGGGCGGCACGCTGGCGAAATTCTCCGTCTCCGCCCTGATGTTCGATTACATCCTCACCGGGCCGATCAGCGGTGTTTCGGCCGGACTGTACTTGGTCGGACTCTTGAACGAGTTGCTTCACTATTCGCACTCCTCGCTGGTGCTCCCGGTGAACATGACGGCCGCATGTTTCGCGGCGCTGGTCACCCTTTACTTCTGGTGGGAGAACATCAAAGGAGTTCACGAATCGAGCGAAAAGGCCCTGCGCATCATGTACGTGACCACCGTCATGGTCGTGATCATGGTGGCCTGGTGCGCCTACACGCTGTGGATCCGAGGAGTTCACCTGCCGCCTTTCCCCAGTCGCGCCACGATCGTATATTCCCCCGACGCCCTGGGATGGCTGCGCTGGAGCAACTTGCCGTACTCCGTTGGTTTGATCGGCATCTTGATCGGCCTGGGACACTCCGTCCTGGCCATGAGCGGCGAAGAAACCATGGCGCAGGTCTATCGAGAGATCGAGCACCCGAAGCTCCGCAATCTCGAGAAAGCCGGCCTCGTCATTTTCCTGTACAGCCTCATTTTTACGGCCGGCGTGGCATTCTTTGCCGTCATGATCATCCCCGATTCCGTGCGCCAGAATTTCTACGACAATCCCATCGGCGGCCTCGCCATGTACCTCACGGGCCCGCTGGTGCTTCGGCTGGCGTTCCGCGTGTTTGTGGTCGTGGTCGGCGTACTGATGCTGGCCGGCGCCGTCAACACGGCCATCGTGGGCTCGAATGGCGTCATGAACCGCGTCTCTGAAGACGGCATTCTCCCCGATTGGTTCCGGAAACCGCACCCGCGCTTCGGGACGTCTTATCGCATCTTGAATCTGGTTGTCTTTCTTCAACTCTTCACGATTCTTTTGAGCCGTGGAAACATTTTCCTCCTCGGCGAGGCCTACGCATTCGGTGTGATGTGGAGTTTTTCGATGAAGGGCCTGGCTGTTCTTGTGCTTCGCTACAAGCGGCCAGGCGGGCGCGAATTTCGCGTGCCCCTGAACTTCAAGATCGGCAGCGTGGAGATTCCCGTCGGTCTCGGACTCATCACGCTAACACTCTTCGCTCTGTGCATCATTAACCTGTTCACAAAGCAGGTTGCGACGCTTTCGGGCGTGACCTTCACCCTCATTTTCTTCGCGGCGTTTACCTTGTCCGAGCGCTACACCCACAAGCGCGCGGCCGCCAGCGTCGACATGGATCAGTTCAATGTGGCCTCGCAATCGGAGCTCTCTCCGCAGAGCGTGGGCTGCCGGCCCGGCAACGTTCTTGTTCCCATCAGCAATTACCACGCGCTCTACCATTTATCGGCTGTCCTAGACCACGTGCAGCCGGAACGCCGCGATATCGTCGTCTTGCACATTCGCCTCTTGCGCCGCGCGGCCTCCGGCGAAAGCGAACTCGAGGCCGAGCAACTATTCGGCACGATCGAGCAGTATTTGTTCACGCAGGCGCTCTCGATCGCGGAAAAACGCGGCAAAACGATAAAACTCGCGGTCGTCCCCGCAAGCGATCCCTGGGAAGGAATCGTGCGCGCCGCCACCAGCCTCGAGTCCACCAGCATCGTTCTGGGGCATTCCACCAAGTACACCGCCGCAGAGCAGGCCCGGCAGATCGGTCTATCCTGGGAAGCGCTTCCGGATCCGCGCCCCCCGTTCAATTTGGAAATCTATTCTCCCGGGGGCCAGCGTGAATTTTTCATGCTCGGCCCGCATTCTCCTCAACTGACACCGAATGAGGTGCGGCTGGTACATCAACTTTGGCTGCGCTTCTGCGGCGCCGTCGCGCCTGAGGAACTCCATCACCACGATGTTGTCCATTTCGCCTTGAACGAAATGGAACAGGACATCTCTGAAGGCCAGGAAAGCGAAGTGGTTGCCCGCCTGCGGGCTCACTTGGAGCAGAACCGCAAGAATCGCCCGCCGGAGTCCTGACGTCCTCCGCAGCAGTCTCGCTTAGCTGACGGGCGCAATCTCCGAAGTGCAGAACGCGCATCGCGATGCCTTCAGCGGCACCTTCGAGAGGCACTTCGGGCAATCGCGCGTCGTCTCAACCTCCGCCGGCTTCGGCCACATGCGATTCACTTGCCGCACCAGCAGGAAAATCGCAAACGCCACGATGAGAAAGTTGATGATCGTGTTTAGAAACAAGCCATAGTTGATCGTTACCGCCCCCGCTGCCTTGGCCGCGGCCAGCGTATCGTAATGCCCGCTTAAGCTAATGTAGAGGTCGGAAAAATCGACGTGGCCCAACAAATGGCCGATGGGCGGCATCAGGATGTCTTTGACGAATGAACTGACGATTCCGCCGAACGCCGCACCCAGAATGATCCCGACCGCCATATCCAGTACGTTGCCGCGCATCGCAAATTCCTTGAATTCTTTTAGCATCTGCTAGCTCCTTGCACTGAGAGTGGATTCACTGTTGCGAAATATCTTCGTGAGAGACTGGGCCGGTTCCGAAATCCCGCCGCGCCGCATGGGTCTAAACATTGAGGCGCAAGCTTATGTCATCCGCCGTAGGAGAATCCCGCGTCGCGGAGCGTCAGCGGCTCTTCTTCACGCCGCGAGCCAACCTCCACTACTTGGCCTACGAAAATCGTGTGGTCGCCGCGCCGCACCTCATCCACCACGCGACACTCAAACCATGCGGGCGCATCAAGCAACAGCGGCGCTCCCGTCACGCCGCTCTCGTATCGGCATCCGTTCAGCGTTTCGCCAGCGGGCTGCGCGCCCTTGAAAAATCTCATAGCCAGGTCCTTTTGTGCTTTTCCAACGACGTTCAGTGCGAATGCGCGCGATGCCGAAATGACCTCGCGCAGGGCGCTCTCCACCTTGATCCCGACCACCACGAGCGGCGGCTCGAACGACGCCTGCGTGACCCAGTTGATCGTTCCCGCTCCGATGGAATCCCCCGCGCGCGAAGTAGCCACAAACAGGCCGTAGGGAATCAGTCGCAGCACCGCTTTTTTCGTGGTCGGATCGATCGTCATCTTTGGCCGCTCATGTCCTGCGCATCGAGAGCGCCGCGCTTGCGAGTCCGCGCAATATCAGAATTCCTCCCGCCGCCCCCAACAAAACGCCGGCCCAGCGAAGTGACATCCATGCCAGCGAAATCATGAGCGCACCGACAATCGCCAGCGAAGCGCCGCGAATCTGCTCGACGGCGCGCCCGCCCACCGTTGCGTAGCGTCCGGTCCGCATCAAGAGGCGCACTCCCCAGAAGACCAAGACCGCCCCGAGCACCAGCCATCCAGGCCGTCTGGGATCGAAAAAGTAGCGACCGCTTGCCGC
>Ga0181538_10003608_pt1 | contig 14980 bp, 10 predicted proteins | sample PEATcosm2014_Bin_40_FD_119773 | JGI IMG/M metagenome (GOLD analysis project Ga0181538, IMG submission 119773) | Peatland microbial communities from MTU Mesocosm Facility, Houghton, MI, USA - PEATcosm2014_Bin23_30_metaG | ecosystem: Environmental > Terrestrial > Soil > Wetlands > Peat | place...
ACCCGACGGCTCGCTCTACATGGTCATCGCTGATATCGCGGGCCACGGGTTCGGATCCGCTTTTGTGATGGCGGAAGTGCGCGCCTCTCTGCGGGCGTATGCGTCAATGGTGCCGGACATACCCGCTCTCCTCAGCCGCGTCAATCGCTCCCTCGTGGCCACCCTCGGCGGAAACCGATTCGTCACGATGTTCCTCGGCCGCATCGACCCACAGAAACGCTCACTGGAATACGTCAGTGCGGGACATGAGTCAGGGTATCTGCTGGGCCGTTCCGGTGTTATTGGTGGCGTGCTTGCCAGCACTGCCCCACCGCTGGGGATTTTTCCTGATCAGCAGTTCTGTTCGATTTGCGAGATCCCCCTGGAGCATGGAGACGGAATCGTGCTGTTGACCGACGGGATTACGGAGTCAACCAACATCGATGACGTCATGTTTGGCGCCGAGGGCGCGTTGGATTTCATCAGATACAGGCAGCAGAGCACAGCGGGCGAGCTCGTACATGGGCTCTACCGGGCTGCCCGCGCCTTCGCTGGCGATACGCCCCAGGCGGACGACATAATGTCGGTCATCTGTAAAGTCGAGTAATCCAGCCTGATCCACCTCCGATCCGGGAATGACTCGCAAGAAGACGTGTGAGCCACACCGGGACAGATCGTCATGGGCATCGTTTTGTTTGCCGCTCCGGCAACCAAGCGCAACGAAGTAGACGCGCCGGTGCGGTAGAATGGCGAAGGATGATCAGACGGGCGGAGAACGAGTTTGTATCGTTCATGGCGGCACGGTTTTGTTCAACGCGCGCCAATCGACCTCGACGTGAGAGATGATGGCCCGTACTGTCCGGTCGAGTATGAACCCCTTGGGCTGCAAGGCCGTGGGCGGGATCAGGAGGAGGCCCTGGGGTCCTTCGCCGATCAATTTTGGGGTATGTGGGAATGGATTGCGTCCGCGGACGATCCCAAACTCACGCAGGATGCCCGGCGATTGAAGCGCAAGATGCGGAGCCTTGTGAAGTCCGTCACGCCCGCTGCATGACAGAGATCCTCGGATCGCTATTATAGGTTGAAATTCGTGGAATGCGAGATGAGCTACTGAGGACTACCTCCGTCGTATGATTGACGGCGGCCACTTGCGGGCGTAGCACTCTTCGAACCCACCTCCGGCCCGTGTTTCACAAAGGAAGGAATCAGATTGGAAGTGGCATCAGCCACGCCGGAGGGCATTGCGCGGGCCGCGTCTGTGGCGGGATCTCAGGAAAGACGGCTCGGTCCGGCTTTCGGCCGAACACGTACGCGAGCGCGTACCCGATAGCGGCTTTGGACACCGGCTCCAGGGTATCGCATAGCATGCGATTCCCAGCTCAGGGTCCTTCGCGGTCGACGTTGGAGCACCCAGAACGCACATGGGTGGGACCTTGCAAAATGCTAGCATGTAGATGTGAACGTGATCAGCAGGTCCGGACTAAAGAAGCTCATCACGAAGCACCCGCAAGCCGAGTCCGAATTGCTCCGCTGGTACAAAACCGCCAGATCTGCCCGGTGGAATTCTCTTGAGGACGTGCGCGCCAGCTTCGCCTCGGCGGACAAGGTCGGAAATGTCGTGATCTTCAATGTTCTCCACAGTCAGCTACGGCTCATCACGGCGACGTTTTTTCGCTCGCAACGCGTTTTCATAAAGGCGCTTTTGACACACAAAGAGTATGACAGGAAGGAGTGGATGAAATGGGCGCGCTAACCATCCGGCCCCGCAAATACGGAGAACTGCTCGCAACGGCCCGGCCGAAAATTATCGAGAACGATGAAGAGCTTGAAACCTTCAGCAATATGCTTGAGGATCTCGACCGCAAGCCGACCTTGACGCCGGAGGAACAAGCGCTGGAGGCGCTCCTATCCCGCCTGATTCAGGATTACGACGACCGCATCGAGCTTCCCGACGTGCCGCCTCATGAAATGCTGGCGTACCTGGTCGAACAAAGAGGCCTCAAACAGGCGGACCTGATACCTTTACTTGGGTCGAGCGCTCAGGTATCGAATCTCGTTACAGGGAAACGGGGAATCAGCAAGGATCAGGCGAAAAAATTGGCTAAGTTTTTCAGGGTTTCGGTAGAGTTGTTTCTGTGAAATTGACGCGCGGCGATGACTCCCCGCCTACTTCCCTCCCCCACCGGAAGGGTCGGGCACGGTCTGGCCGTACGAACCGCCGCGAGCAGGAAAATCGCCAGTCTCACGGGGCCTCCTTCCAGATTGAGTATACTGGCTGCAAACGAGGAGTGCCGGAATGCCGCGAATTGTGGTCCTTTCGATCTTGTTCTTCTGTATCCGTCCGGTATCGGCCCAGCCGCAAGCTCTGCTGAAGCTCAACGTCGTGGCCACCGAGACCAAGGGTGCTCCGGTCAGCGATTTGAGCGCCAAGGATATCGTAATCCGCGAAAACGGCGCGCCGTGTCCGCCCGTGTTTTTCCGCTTCGCCGGCGGTAAGCGTGAGCTGGCCCAGCTTGCGCCCAACGAGTTCGTCAATCGCCCCGGACCACCCGTCACGCTCATCCTGCTCGACCGATGGAATGAGCAGGAGATGACCATGGTCAGCGCCTGGCAGGATGTGAACGCCGCCGTCGGGCGCATGGAAAACGTGGACCGGGTCTACATTTATTTCCTGGCGAATCACGGCGATCTCGTGCCCGTTCGTCCGCTTCCCGGGGCCGAAGCGGACTTGCGTATGCCCGAAGCGCCGCCCGCCGCCGCTCTGGTCTCCAAGTTAAACGAAACCGTGCGGTCCCTGACCGGTTTACGCAATAAGGCGAATATCGACCCCGTGGAACGCGCGGACAAAACCTTGCAGGCGCTTCACATCGTCTCGGCGATGGCGGCCATCGCCGGGCCCAAGAATCTGGTTTGGGTCACACATGGATTTCCGATCCAGGTGCTGAGCTTGACGCAACAATGGATCGACTATTCCGGACCGGTGCTCGGTGTAGCACAGCTCGCCGGGAAAGCCCAAGTCGCCGTCTACACCGTGGATCAATCGTCCGAGGGCGCAGGAGCAGATCCCGCGGGAATGTCGCGGCAGACGCTGGAATTGCTCTCCGCACAGACCGGCGGGCGCTGGTTTGCGAGCGGCAGAACGTCCGACGCCCTCGCGGCGGTATCCAACGATGCTCACGCTACCTACCAGTTGGCATATTTCCCGCCACCCGAGAACAGGAAATCGAAGGATCGCAAGCTTCACATCGAATCGGCGCGCAAGGGAGTTCGTCTGCTCACTCGCACCGGCTTCACCGGCGATGAAGCCTCGCCCGATCCCGATGAGATTGTGTCCGACGTCTTCACCCGCCAGAGCCACAGCCCGTTCGAAGCCACGGAAATCGGACTGCGCGTGGTGAGGACGCCGAAATCGTCCGGCGTGCACCTGGAGATTCACGTCGATCCGGCCGACGTTTTCCTGGAGCATGCGGGCGACACCTATCGCGGCAGCCTCGCCTGCGAGTTCGCGCAGTATCGCGACGGCTCGTTCGAAGGCGCCCAGTCGGCGTTCTGGCAGGACCTGAATTTCACCCAGGCGAAATACCAGAGTGCGATGAAAGAGGGCATCGTCATCTCCCGCGATGTCGCCGTGCCGGATCAGATCGAGCAGATTCGTGTCATGGTCTTCGATCGCGCAATTCAGGGGCTGGGATCGGTGACCCTTCCGGTGAAGTAATTCGGTGAGGGCGCGAGGCTAGCGGGCTGCTGAAAAAGGCACATAGGCCGCTGATAAACGCAGATGAACGCAGATAAGTTATTTGTTTTCAATCGGCGTTTATCAGCGTTCATCGGCGGCTGGGTCATTTCCAGTGCTTTTCAGCATCCTGCTAGTGAAACGTCACGTGCGTCGCGGCCTCGAAATGCCGGTGATTCCGGAACTCCGTCTCGAACCGGTAACGCGTGCCGGAGAAGTACACCGCCAGACAAGTGGCTCGAACCGGCAGCCAATGGGAGTCCTCGCCGACCTTGACGTAGTCCCAGAAAAGGTGCTCCTCGCGTTCCGCCAACTCGAATTCCGTAGGAAAATCGCGGGCATCCTCTTCCAATTGGATGACATTGCCTGAAGGGTCGTCGGTCCAGATGCGGCCGGTTCTCGGGGGATTGTATCGCTGATATTGCTGGTAGAAGAATGAGAAACACCCGTCGACTGGCGTGCTGTACCGGTATTCGATCGCCTGCCTCCCGCCCAACTGCGTGCGCCCCTGGTACTCGATCGTTATGGGACATGACGGGTCGAACACCGGCTTGATTTCGCTGCCGAATCCTCCGTACCATTTGAAACCGGGAAGCGACTCGAAAGGTTGATCCCAAGGCTTGCCGTTCCTGCGAACCTGACGCCTTATCGTACGATCTCCCTGAAACGTAATCTCCGTCTCGAGGGTATCCAACGGGGTCCAGGCCGCGGATTTCGCGCTGCTCTTGTACCGTTTCACGGTCTCATCGGCGATGAAGTTGGGCATGTTCGCCACGTATTCCAAATTGATCCGCCGGGCGTGCGAAAACTCCCGCCAGCCTGGCCCGTTCCATTCGTTGGCCCGGTTCCCCGCGCCCACCGCCGAATCGGGGATTCCCAGAAGATTTTCCCCTTCATGGAAGGGCACTCCTTCGAACATTTTGGCCAGATCTTCCGGTGAAGGCCGCGCCATCAGCCGGATCGCGGTTACTTCCAGGTATTGGTACCTCGCCGTCTCCTTCTCCCAAACCCGCGGGATGGCCTTGCAAGCGATCTCCACCTGGTCGCCCATGCGGTATCGGGCAGCCAACGCTTTTCCCGAGAGACGGGTTGTGTTCGGAAGCGTGGCGCAAATCACTCTGCGATCGGCCAGCCGGATTGCGATGGATTGGTTGCCGAGTCGCTCCAGAGCGCCGGAAAACGAGACGCCCGTTGCCGACCCGCTGTCCGGCCGCCCAACCAGAAGAGGAAGGAGCAAGCACAACCACATGCCTACGCGTCGTGGCGTTGACGGAAGCATACCGAGAGGATACAAACTCTCGACGCAAACTCCAAGCCCTCCGTTTCATCCCCGTCGCGGTATGCCGCGGGCCGGTGGTATTGTTGAGGCGAGTAGCGGCCGGCCGGGAGGAAAACGCCGCATGAAATATTTCAAGCTCATCCGATCCGGTATCGACGTCGCTCCGCTCGTGGAGGAACTGCGCTCCCAGTCTCAGGCCTGGCTCCTCAATACCGCCCGCCAGGATCGAATCCGGGTCCAGCGGGATACGAATACGATTTTCCTTCGCGCCGCGGTTCACCGGCCCGATCTGCGCATCAACGAAAATCAGGAGAGCCGGCTTACTTCCGTTGCAAACTTATTTCCCAGAGCCCTCGCCTTCATGACGGAGTTCGCGGGCGAAATGAACTGTCATCTGTCGCGCGCCACGATTGTTCGCCTGAAGCCTAAATCGAACGTGCTTCGCCATATAGACGAAGGCTCCTATTATTTTCTCCGCGACCGGTTCCATCTCGTACTGCAAAGTTCCACAGGGAGCGTCATGAGGAGCGGCGGTGAAGAAGTTCGCATGCACGAGGGAGAACTCTGGTGGTTCGACAATAAGCAGTACCATGAATCCTACAACGATTCCGACGAGTGGCGAATCCATTACATATTCGACTTATTGGCCGAGGATTATACCGATCTTGCCGTCAATCCTGTTCTTCTTACTCCGGAAACCGCCGAAGCTCCAGTAGCTCCGCCGGATGAACCTGCGTCCAGCGCGCCGCGGGAGGCGATTGCGTCGGCGATTCGCGAGCGTGCGATTCTGCACGGGGAGAATCAGCGGCTGGTTTCCGCGAGCGGGAACACGAACCGATGGATGATCGATATGCGGCGCGTGTTCCTGGATGCCCAAACGCTCGACGCCGCGGCCGAACTGTTCTGGCAGTTATGCGGCGACCGGCTGCCGTTTCAAGTGGGTGGAATGGAGTCGGCTGCAGTCCCGCTGGTCTCGGCTATTCTCCTGAAATCGCTCGCGCGCGGCACGCCGGTTAAAGGCTTCATTGTAAGAAAGGAGCGCAAGACTTATGGCACGGGCGGTTCCATCGAGGGAACGCTCACCGATGCCCCGATCGTAATGGTCGACGACATCCTGAACTCCGGGGGCAGCCTGGAGAAGGCGCGGGGCGTCCTCGAACAGGAAGGCAGGACCATGGCGTTGGCTGTCGTGCTGGTCGATTACGAGAGCCCGGCAGGCAGGCGCTGGCGCGAAAGGAGCGGCATACCGGTCGTCGCGCCGTTCCGCCTCGCCGAATTCGGTCTTTCCGTCGAGGGGCCGGCGCCGCGCCCCATGACAGTGTTCCATAACCGATGGCGCTTCGCCGCGCCCGATCCGAATTTCTTTCATCGTGTTCCGAAATCCTTTCCCGCCACCGATGGCAAGCGCGTCTATTTCGGCAGCGATTGCGGCGTTTTCTGGTGCCTCGACGCGCGCGACGGATCGCCCCTGTGGAAGTTCCGGGTGAATACCCCGGGACATAAGAATCTCTGGTCGAGCCCGGCAATTCATAAGGGCAGGATTTATTTTGGCAGTTATGACGGAAACGTCTACTGTCTCGACGCCGAAACCGGCAGTGAGGTGTGGCGATTCACCGGCGCTGACTGGGTAGGTTCGTCGCCCGCGCTGGCGCCCGAACTGGGCCTCCTGTTCATCGGTCTGGAATTCGCCGTCGAGGGAAAACGCGGCAGCATTGCCGCCCTCCGGCTGGAAGACGGCGAGAAGGTATGGGAACACATGACCCGGCGCTATACTCACGCTTCTCCCGCGTACTGGCCGGAACGGCGGCTGGTGGCGTGCGGCAGCAACGACAACGAGATGTTCCTGTTCGATGCGCCAACCGGCGCGGTGCGATGGCGGTTCGAGACCGCCAGCCTGCGCGGCGAGAAAACCTCCATCCGCCACGCGCCGGCGTTCGATACCAAACGGGGACTCGTCGTCACCGGGTGCGCCAACGGACGAATCTATATCATCGACGTGGAGACGGGAAAAGAGACTTGGTCGGTCCAAACGGGCAACACGATCTACACGGTTCCGTTGGTCGTCGATGACAAAGCGTATATCGGCTCGACCGACAAGTACCTCTATGTCTTGGATATGGAAAGGCGCGTTGTCAAGACCAGGATATTCGCGGCTTCTAAGGTTTTCGGGCCTCCGAGATTGCTCGAAGGCAAGATTTATTTCGGCGCCTGCAATGGAATCGTATATGAAATCGACCCCGCCACGGATGAAATCACGGGCACGCACCAGCTTCCGGACGCCGTCACCAATGCGCTGACCTATAACGCCGAGACAAGGGATTATTACGCCCTTACCTATGTGGGCGAGTTGTTCGCCTTTACCCGCGCGGGAGTCGAGTGATCGGCTACTACGCCAAAAGCGCGAAACTACTCTTTTGAGGGGGGTGACACAGGCCGGGGACGGCGTATACTCAGGCTAGGAAACTGGCAGGCATTTATGAGGGCTAACCGGAAACCTGATCACGGCAATGACCTGGAAGCGTACCTGGCCACTCATCGCGTTCCCTCCGCGAAGGAGGCACACCAACACCGGGCGCCTCACTGGCCGCTTTATGCGGCGCTCACCGGCTCGGCCCTGGCATTCGCGGCCAACGCGCCGCCTGCGCTGGCCAATCCGGCCGCTGAGAGCGCGCCGCTGATACGGGCCGCCCGGTTGTCGAAGGCCAAGCGGGCACGGCCATTATTCGAGGGTGCCGCGGCGCTTGCCGCGCGGGCCGGTGTGTCGAACGCGCCGGTAATTTCGTCGGGTGGCGTGGTCCCGCTCTACAACTCGGTGGACTATATCCAGCCGGGCGAGTGGATCTCGATTTTCGGGACCAATCTCGCCAGTTCGACGGCGGTCTGGAATGGCGATTTCCCCACGACTTTAAGCGACACAAGTGTAACCATTAATGGTAGACCCGCTTATCTCTCGTACGTCAGCCCCACGCAAATCAACGCGCAGGCTCCGGACGACACGACTCGGGGATTCGTGTCCGTGGTGGTTCAAACTACCGCGGGCAAAGCTACCTCGACGGCCTATTTGAATGCCTACTCGCCGTCTTTTATGCTACAAGACCTCACGCATGTAACCGCGATCATCCTGAGAGCGGATGGCTCGGGAGCATTCGCGAACGGAGCATACGATATCGTGGGTCCGCTTGGGAGTTGCTTGGGTTATCCCACCGTGCCGGCGCTGGCGGGCGACCTGGTCGAGGTTTTCGGCGTAGGGTTCGGACCGACCACTCCTCCAGTCCTGGCCGGCCAGGCTTTTTCCGGTGCGGCTCCCATCACCGAACCGTTCTCGCTGTACATCAATGGAGTCCCCCTCGTACCGACCTTCGTCGGACTCTCCAGCGCCGGCCTGTATCAGATCAACGTGGTCATTCCTCCCGATCTGGGAGTAGGCGATGTCCCGATTCAAGCCTCCGTCGGTGGTCTATCAACCCAAAAGGGCGTATATATTTCACTGGGCGGCTCCTCATCGTCGCCGTGGCCATGCGTAGTCGGGGATGGCGATGGTGACGGGGGCGGTGACGGCGGCTATAGCGGCGGCGATGGTGGCGGCGGCGACGGTGGAGATGGTGGCGATGGCGGAGATGGTGGCGATGGAGGCGATGGAGGCGACGGTGGATAACAGTCTGTCGCGGAGAGTGTTCCGGCTGATCGCGGTGAGTGTACTGCCCTTAACGGGATTCGCTCAAAACGCGCCCGGAATCGCGCTCGTACCGGGTGATCCTTTGGAACTGGTAACGGGTCCGGCGCATGCGGCCGTAACACCCCAGGATCGGGAGGCCGCGCTTCAGCTCCTTGGGCGCGCGCGCAACAATTTCACGCTGCGCGAAAGCCAAACGGCCTACCATCTCAAAGTCCGGTTTGCGGTGGACTCTCTCGGCCAAACGAATTACGACGGAGTCTGGGAAACCGACGATCTTTTCGATCCCCAACAGGGGCTTCGCTGGATCGCGAAAGCCGCCTCCGGATACGTCACCACCCGCATCTCCTCGAACGGAGCGGTTCACGGTGAGGGCACGGCGAGCCTCCTGCCGCTGCGCCTGCACGAGGCGCGCGGGCTCTTGTACGACCCGCTTCCGTCCCCCGCATACGCTGGCCGCGGATCGATTCGCGCCGCGAGCGCCACTTTTCATGGCGCTTTGGTCACCTGCCTCTTGTTGGCCCGCTCGCTAAATCCCACCAATCCGCCCATGGGCCGGGGCTGGGAAGAAAACGAGGAATGCATCGATCCCCAATCCGGGTTGCTCCAGATGCATTCGGAGGCGCCCGGGCGTTACGTAGTCTACGACTACGCGAAGGGCCCTCAACTCGGCGGCCGTGTGCTACCTCGAACTGTGACCGTTACCGAAGCCGGCCGAGTGGTATCGCGGATTTCCGTGGAAGGTCTGGAGGAAATCGCCCCACCCGATCCCAGTCTCTACGTCCCCACCGGCGCGATGAACGCGGCGGGCGAGGCGCCGGCAATGTCGGGGGCGACCAAAATGTCGCGCGTTCATGGAAGCGGTCCGCTGACGTCCGCGATGACGGTCAGGCCGGTTTGTGTCTTTGGCCTGGTTACTCCCGCGGGGCAGCTCGTCGAGGCGCACTCCCTGCAGCCCTCGGACCCGAACAGCGAGGTGGCTGTCGAAGACGCGAAAACTATCGATTTTTCGTCCTCGGCGCCCGCTGGTGCGTCACCGCATCAGCACTTTGTCTTCGTAATCGAAAAGTTTATTTCCCGGTAATCGCAGCGCGCGGGCGGCGGCCCCTAACAGCTCGTGGCACAAGTCGTAAATGACCGCTTACTGACGTGCGCGGCTCCGTAGGCCCAGTGAGTTACAGAGCCGCGAGCGTGAGCGAGCGACATTTGCCACCGGGCCGCTATACCACCTTCGTCGGACGATATCCCGGCCGGTACTTCACGCGCAGCTTCTTGCCGGGGTCGTTCACGATTTCCACCAGCAGCTTGCGGAATCCTTCATTGGGATTCGCCGCCGGATAATACGTCACCGTGTACGCGTTGCTCATTTCCTCGCGCACGTCTTCGAGCGCTTCCACCTGCTTCTGCCAGTTGTGCGCCCAGTAAGCCTTGCCGCCGGTGCGCTGCGCCAGCCGGCGGAATACCGCGCTCGAGATCGGGTCGCGATTCACTTCGGCGGTGGAGATCACGTAGATCGGAATGCCCTCGTCTTCCGCCACCGCACGCACGTCGTCCGGTGCCACCATGCTGGCGTTGTCCGGGCCGTTGGAGAATACGATCACGACTTTGCGCCCCGGCACCTTGGCGGCGTCGCGCAGCGTCAGCAGCAGTGCGTTGTAGAGCGCGGTATCGTCGCCCGCCACCGATTTGCGCAATCCGGAGATGGCGTCGCTCTTGTCGCGCGTCAGCGTCGCGGCTCGCGAAAGATTGCGGCTGAACGTGTAAACCGCGACGGAATCCGCGCCATCCAGGCCGCGCACGAAATCCGTGATGGCGTCCTCGGCGTATACGAACCCCTTATACATGAAGTTGCTGGTATCGAAGAGAACGAATACGTTGGTGCCCAGGAAGGCGTCGGGCTTCTCCATGCCGGGCAGCGTCTCCTGTTTGGCGTCGAGCAAGGGATGCGTGGTGCCGTCCACCGCCACCGCCACCGGAGTGTTCGAGCCTTCGGCGAAGGTGGAGATCTTCTGCAGAATGCCGTCTTCGTAAATGCGGAAATCGTTCGGCTTGAGGCCCTTGATATAGTGGTTCTTGCTATCGGTCACCTGGTAGCTGAGCACCACCATGTCCACCTTGACGCGAAAGATCGGCCGTTTCTGATCTTGCGCGCGCAGCAAAAGGCCTCCCGCTGTTATCCCGAATAGTTCTCGTCTCGAAATCGTCATGGTCGTTTACCGATTGGGAATTTCCTGCGCTTCGGCTTTCGAATCCGCGGTGCTGGCGCGGTTCTCTTGCCGCACCTCTTCGCCCACCTGCCGCAACGAACGCAGCACCGCTGGCCAGTCTTCCAGATGGGAGGCGAAAATGTCCTCCACCAGTTTGCGCGTCCATTGCGGAATCCGCACATTGAGTTCCGCCGGCGGCAAGTTCAACTCATCCGCCAGCGCCGCCCAATAGAGCGTGTTCGATTCCCAACTCTCCGCCATGATGCGGCTGGAATAGCCCATCAAAGTCGGGAAGGTGCGCAGGTTGAGCAGTTCCGGCTCGTAGGAGTTCGCGAGCGTGGGTTTGGGCGTTCCGAACGCGCGCGAGATGGCGTCATAATTGATTTCCCGCGGCGAACCTTGCGCCAGCCGCCGGATCTCCGCCACCAAGCAGGAATCGTCCTCCGTCCGCTTGGAAGCCACGTCTCGCGCCAGCACGAACAGCTCCGAAGGCGTTACCAAATCGAGCGCTTCCCGCGCCGCGCCTTGCGAGAGCAGCTTCTGTACTTCGTCCACGCGCGCGGGCGACGCCGCCTTGCTGAGCGATTCCAACGCTATCGCGCGCACGTTGGCATCGGAGGCCGCTTCGGCCAGCAGTTCACGGCCGTACCGCAGGTGCAGGCCTACCCAGTGAATCTGCGAAGGCGTGACGTTCCACCAGCGGGGCGTGGTCGCGCTCAGAATCATTTGCGGCGCCAGGTCGCCCCAGATCAACGCCTGCCGCTGCGCGGGGATCAGGAAGTTCTGCTCGGCCTCCGCCAACGCATACGGCAGCGTCGCCAGCGAGCCCACCAGCCGGCCGCCGGCGTTCGACGGCCAGCCGGTTCCGTAAACTTCGGTAGTGCGCCACGTGTTGTAGCTGCCCTGCGAGCCAATGAAATCGTGGCCGCGCACAAAAACCGGGTTGGTATACAGGATCTGCGCGCCCGGCGGCGCGTAATACGCGTAGCTGAAGCCCAGCAGTGTGTCGCGCAACAGCGGCGCCATCAGCCCGTGGACTTCATTGAGCTTCGCGGCGTCCGTCCCAGCCCGCTCGATGGCCGCGCGCAAGTTGAGTTTCCGCTCCGCATCGATGTGCTTGTCGGTCCAATACCCGTAGCCCATCGCGTTCTGTTCCACGCCCGTGAGGCTGGCGCGAGGGGGCGGCGTCTCGCTGAGCGTGGCGCTCAGCTTATTCACCAGCGCGACATTCAGCTTCGCGCCGCCAGGGACCGCGGCCAGGTTGTCGGCGATGTCGAACAGTGTGTCGAGCGAAATGATACGCTGCGCTTCCAGAATCCGCAGCACCTCCTGTGACTTCTCTTCATGCGCATCGCCTTCCCCGGGTTCGCCGGCGGACGCGCCGCCGCTCAGCACCGCCACCACGCGATCCTCGACCGTGCCCTTCGCGTCTCCGGTTGCGGAGAGCAGTCGCTTGATGTTGTCGCGTCCCGTGTCGAACAGTTCGCGATTGTTGTGCACGGCGGCAAACGAACTCGCGACCGCGGAGAGCGTCGCGTCGGCCTGGCTGTCCGAAATTGACCCCTGACGCACCAGGATCTGCCACAGGCTCGCCAGACCCTGGAACGACCCGATGGTGTCGGAACGGAAGGCCGGCTCGTGAATCTTGGCCAGCGTCTCCACGGTATCCAGGAATTGGACGATGGTCTTGTCGCTGATGCTGCGCGATTCGCTGAAAATGGCGTACTGCGCGCCGTAATCGTGGTAGTCGCGCGCCAGGCGGTCCACCGTGGCCGGTTGCAGGGGCTGCTGCCGGTTGCGGTCCAGGTCGCTCACCGCCATGAAAATTTTCAGCGGCTCATTTTCCACGGTTTTCCGGCACAGCGCGAAAAGCGCCTCGATCACATCGTCGGGATCTTTCCACGTGGTCGCGAGACGCGTCAATTTGCCATCGTACTTTCCCTGTGGATGGTTGGTGAACAGCGTCTTCCAGACCTCCAGGTTCCCCGGAATGTGGGGCCTGCCGTCGGGATCCAGGCGCAGCCGCGTGGTCAGCAGCATCATGTCGGTGTTGGAGCGAAACACCGGCCGCGCCGGACCGGGACTGGTGATGCGTCCCCGCACCGCGGTATAGAACCGCTTCAATCGTTCCGGCTGGAGCAGATATTCCTCCAGCGGGCTGTTCATGCGGGCAATGGAATCGTAAAGGCTGGCCAGCCAGCCATCATCCTTGGCCATCAGCTTGTCGAAGAACTCGGCTCCATGATCGGGCGAAGCACCCGCCAGCTCGCCCCAGAGAGCGGCCGATTTCGGCCCGCCCGGCACCAGCGCCTTCCCGCTCCGGATCTCGAACATCCCGCCGAAGAAATCGAGCACGTGGGCGTACGCCTTCACCCGCGTGAACGGGATGGCCTTCCGCAACTCCTCCGCTGTCTCCGTATCGAGCTTCGCAAAGCCGAGATACAGCCGGCAAAGCGACGGATCGGAAATAAACGTATCTATAAAATCGCCCGGGTCCTTCTCCTTCACGCCTCCAGTCCAGTACTCCGGCCCGAAAATAACGGTCGCAAAGGAGGGATGGAAATCGTAAATGAAGGGACGATTGGTGCGCAGCGATTCTTCCAGGACATTGATGGGGAATCCCGAGTCGGTGGTCAGAAACGCCCGCGCGGCATTGACCGTTTCCAAAACTACTTCCGAGCCGCAGCCGCCGCGAATCCGGAAGCCGAGAATGCGCAGCAACTCCGCCACCGAAGGCGAATCGCAATTGTCGATCTTGATCACCTTCGCGTCGCCCGCCAGCCTTTGCAATTCCTGCGCCTGCGAGAGATAGCGGTGGACCAGCTTGAGGTACTCGGTTTGCTCCAGGGCTTCGTTGCTGTGCGAGGCCTGGTATCCGTTGGTGACAACATTGCGCGCCAGCGCTTGCAGGACCTCGTTGGGACGGGCATCGCCCGAAATCGCCACCATGCGCGCGAACGAGCGCAGCGGACCGGGGATGGGCACCACCGGCTGATCGTCTTTTGCCGCCGCGGCTGGATGCCCATTGCCGTTTACCAGGTCGAGCAGGGCGATCCGCTTGCCGATCGCCTCCGCCCGGGTGTCGCCGGATTGCCGAAGGGCGGCGAGCAGCTTGTTGTAGGCGTCCATTGCGCCCGGGTCGCCGTAGCGTTCGAGGAATTGCGCGTAGGCAGTGAGCGCCGTCGCTCCGTGCGGATTCGCTTCCGCGGCATGCGCCAGGAGCGCCCGCGCGCCGGCCACGTCTCCCGCGGCCTCCATCTTTCGCACTTGATCGAGATCCTGCCCGTGGAGAACTGAGGAAACCAACGCCAACCAAACCGGTGCAAGAGCAGAAAACAGCTTCATGCCAACCCTCCGCTACTCTGGTCAAACAATGTACCACGTCCCGTCGTTGATGTGGAGGGCGCAGCGGTACGAAACGAAAGGATGTAAAAAGTTTTACGTTCGATTCAAAAATCAAACAGGGAGCCGCTAAAGAGCCGCGACCGCGAGGGAGCGGTGTTTTTTCCGGGCGAGGGAGCGGTGCGTTTCCCGCAAAACGCCACTCACTGCGGCAACTGGAACGGCACGTGGCGTTCGCGATTCAGTTGCAGGGTCAAGCCGCGATCCAGCGAATCGAGCGGCGCCTGCTTCTCTTCATGTTGCAAAGTGACGTAATGGAGCGTCCTGCCATCTACCCAATAGGACGCCGCCGCGTGGATCGTCTGGTCTTTGTTGGCGATCAGGTATATCGGCGAACCGTTGGTCGCGGCCGGAGCCTCCGGCTGCACTTCCTGGCCATATTGATCGTACGTCCGCATCATCGGCTGGACAGGCGCCGAATACACCGGCTGCGCAGCGCCCGGATAGATCACGGTCACGTTCGGCGAGGGATTGTATTCCACCGGAGCCGCATAACCGGTTGTGTAACCCGGATAAGGGTACGCGTAGTTGGAATAATATGGATCGTCCCAGTAACCGTAGAAGGGCGATCCCCAATAGCCCAAGCCGAACCCCCCATATCCCAGCCCGTATCCGTAGCCCCCATAGAACCCGCGGCCGTAGCCGAATCCCCGGCCCTATCCCACGCCGCCGTACCCGCCGCGGCAACCTCCGCCGCAGCAGCCGCC
>Ga0181538_10003610_pt1 | contig 14977 bp, 7 predicted proteins | sample PEATcosm2014_Bin_40_FD_119773 | JGI IMG/M metagenome (GOLD analysis project Ga0181538, IMG submission 119773) | Peatland microbial communities from MTU Mesocosm Facility, Houghton, MI, USA - PEATcosm2014_Bin23_30_metaG | ecosystem: Environmental > Terrestrial > Soil > Wetlands > Peat | place...
CATCGCCGAGGTGTTCCAGCTCGACAGCGGTGGTGACGCGCAACAGAGCCAGGGGCAGCAGCAGGGCGGGCAAGATCAACAGGCCCCCGCTGGCCAGGGGCAGGACCAGGCTCAAGCGCCGGCTGCCGCTCCCGCCGCCGCCCCGCCGGCCGCTCCGGCTGGGCCCACGCTGACCAACGACGACGTCCTCAAGCTGGTGAAAGCCAAGTTGCCGGAGAGCGTGATCATCAAGAAGATCGCCAACAGCAATTGCGCCTTTGACACCGATCCTGATGCGCTCATCAAGTTGAAGCAAGCGGGCGTCAGCGAAGGCGTGATCAACGCCATGGTGGACAAGAAATAACGTCAGCTTGGAGTGCGCCAGCGGAGCTGCAGCATTGAAATAGCACAACATTTGGAAGGCCGCCGCTCTCGAAGCTCCGCGGCCGCACTCCAAGCCTCAGCGTGTCCGGCTGCGAAATCGTCCCGTCCTCGGCACTGCCTCTGTGCCTCCCATAATTCGATCTTTACACTTGCTTGCGTCTGGTTGCCGATTGAGTTAATCTCGAAACGCCAAAGCGGACGCCCGTCTCTCGACGGGCGCCCTCCGGGAACGGGCTAGCCCGGCGGCTAGCCAACGATCGACAAGGTAACTTCACATGGACTCTCCACCGATTCTCAAAGGGCGTTATCAGATCAAGGAAATTCTGGGCCGGGGCGGGATGGGAATAGTGTATAAGGCCTTTGATTCCGTTTTGCGGCGCGACGTCGCCATCAAGACCTTGCTGGACGTCTCCGATCCCGGCTCGCTCCAGCTTTTCCACCGTGAATACGAAGTTCTGGCCCACATCAATCATCCCAACATCGTCGAGATCATCGACATTGGCGAGTTCGAATTCGAAGGCGGTCTCAAGCCTTTCTTCATTATGCCCATGTTGCCGGGAGTGTCTTTGGGCCAACTGATCAAGTCCGCCAGTCATCGTCTCACGGTGGAGCGGGCCGTCGACATCATCTCCCAGACTTGCCGTGGACTCCACGCCGCGCATGAGAAGGGCCTCGTCCACCGCGATATCAAGCCGTCAAACATTATCGTTTTGGAAGATGACTCGGTAAAGATTATTGATTTTGGAATGGCTCACACGGCGGACAGCCACTCGCGCACCGGCCTCAAAGGCACCTTGCTTTACATGGCTCCGGAACAAGCCGAAATGAAGGCTGCTTCCTCCCTGTCCGATATCTTCGCGCTGGGCGTGGTGGCCTTTGAAACTCTGACGCGACGCCGCCCGTTCGAAGGCTCGACCGAGCATGACATCGTTCAAGCCATTCTCCATCACATTCCGCCCCCTGCCTCCGACCTCAACCCCATGGTGAATCCGACCGTCGCCAGGGTCATTCACAAAGCCATGGCGAAGCAGCCCTACCATCGGTTTGCCTCCGCCCGCGACTTTGGCGATACCTTGCAACGCGCCATGCGCAACGAGCCTATCGAGATCTTTGACCCGGCTAAAATCCGCCCGCGCCTGGAGCGAGCCAGGAAGGCTTTCGAGCAGGCCGACTTTCAATTTGCTGCCGAGATCCTGGCGGAACTCGAGGCGGAAGGCCACATCGACCACGACATGGCGATGCTTCGTGTCAAAGTCGATCAGGCCGTGCGCCAGAAGCGCATTCAGCAGCTTCTGGAAAGCGCTAAAACCCGTATGGAAGGCCAGGAATACCCCCTGGCCTTGCAGAAGGTGCAGGAAGCCCTCGAACTTGATCCCTCCCACGCCGGGGCTCTGAGCCTGAAGAATGAAATCGAGGAGAAAAGAAGTGTGGGAAAAATCGAGGACTGGCTGAGTCTCGCCCGCCAACACTTGGCCAACCATGCCTATGCCCACGCCCGGGAAGCGCTGAAGAACGCCCTGCAACTCAAACCCAAGGACAACCGGGTCGGCCAACTTCTCAACGAAGTCAACTGGCAGGAGCAGGAATACCAGCGGGTCCACGCTGAAAAGCACCAGCTCTACCAAGGGGCTGTCGAGGCCTGGAGCCACGGCGAAGTGAGCGCCGCCCTCAGCAAGTTGCAACAGGTCATGGCCCTTGACGAGCAGGCTCCGGATTCTTCCGCCCCCGAAAGGGCGGCCTCTTACCGATCGCTCTACAACCAGGTCCGTTCCGAGCACGACGCCATGAACAGCGCTTACGCGGAGGCCCGAAAACTGCTCTCCGAAGGCAAGTTCGCAGCCGGCCTCTCGGTTTGCGATCAGTATCTCTCCAAGTACCCTGGCCATGCCCTCTTTCAGGCTGTAAAGTTTGACATCGAGGAGAAGCAGCGGCAGGAGCTTTCCGCGCGCATTGCGGAGGTTGACCGCAGCGTCGAAGCTGAGCCGAACCTCGACAAGCGGGTTGACATCCTCAAAGAAGCCCTCGATCTTCATCCCCAGGAGCCGCACTTTGAACGCGCCATGCGTTTGACGCGCGAAAAACGCGATTTGGTGAATTCCATCGTTGCCAAGGCGCGCCTGCACGAGGAGCGCAGCCAGTTCACGGACGCCTTGGCTCAATGGGAAATACTGCGGACCATTTACAGTCAATATCCCGGGTTGAGCTTCGAGATCGACCGCCTGGGTAAGCGGCGTGAGCAGCAGACTCGCGTCGAGGGCAAATCGCGCTGGGTGAAACAGATTGACCAGCAGATGGGCGCTGGGGACTACGACCGCGCGATGAGTTTGCTGCGCCAGGCCGACCTGGAGTTTCCCGGCGATGCCGAGTTGACGGAACTCGAGAAGTTGATCCAGCAAGGCAAAGACCGCGTGGGCGAGGCCTCGCGCTTGCTTGCGGAGGGCCAGGAAAAGTTGGCCGCCGGGCAATTCCAGGAGGGCGTCGAGGTGCTGCGAAAAGCCCATCGTCAGGATGAGCGCAGCTCGGTTGCCCAGCAGGCCCTCGTCGAGGCGCTGGTGGAACGCGCTCGGAACCTTCTGGACACGGACTGGCGCGCTGCCGAGCCGCTCATTCAGGAAGCCCTCGATCTCGACCCCGGCCACGGCCTTGCCAAGAGTCTTCGCACCTTGGCTCAGGACCGCAAGAAAGAAGAATTCATTCAACTCTGTGTCACCCAGGCGCGGCGCGCCCAGGCCCAAGGCGACCTCAGCGGGGCTCTCACTCAAGTCAAAGATGCTCTAACCAGCCATCCCACCGATCCCCGCCTCTCGCAACTTTTCAACACTTTGTCCAAAGACTTTGAGGACACGCGTCACCGCCAAGACCGCCATCGCGACCTGGAAAAACTGCACCGCCTCAACAGCGAAGCCCAAAGGGTTGCGGAACCTGCTGTCCTGAAGACGCTGGCGCGGGAGATTCAGTCGCTTTCCGCTCCTTACCGCGGAGATTCCGAATTCGAAGCCGCTGTCGCCAGCGCCTCCCGCCGCGTTTCCACCAGGATCGAGGCGCTCGAGTCAATCGGGCCCGCTCATACGCCGGCAGTGGGCGGTGATGCTTTAACGGTGAGTACAGTGCCTGGAGAGGTTTCCGGCGCGCCGCCTCTCCCGACTCCCCCGGCTCCGGCCAAACCGCCGGTCTCGCCGGACAAGCCGGCTGCGGCGATGCCTTCTTCTGCAGGTCCCGCCCCTGTCCCCGACCTCGGCGGGTCAACCGCGCCGGTTGAGGCCTCGCAAGCCCGAACCTGGCCTGCGGTCTCTCCAGCGCCGCGCGCGCCCGTGACGCCGCCGGCTCCCCCGCTCGTACCGCCAAGTCAGCCGGAGGTGCGGAGGCGCGAGCCTCCGCCTCAGGAGCCTGGGTTGGAGGAATCCGTCCGGCCGCTGGGAGGCCGGAAGGTGCCGTGGCTTGTTGTCGGCGCGGTGGTTGTGGTTGTTGCGCTGGCAACACTGCTCGTGCCCCGCTTCCGCAAACAGCCTCCGGCCCAATCGGCCGTGGCGGTGACCACACCCGCTCCCGCGCCGGCTCCTCCGCCGGTGCCCCAATTGCCGGAGTTGAGGGTTTATACGGACCTGGAAAAGGCGAAGCTGACACTGGACGGAAATGAAGTGGGCGAACTCGAGGGAGGCCAGTTCAGTCTTGATAAACTTTCAGAGGGCCAGCACGCGCTTGAAATCGGCGACGGCACTTCCCAGGTGAAGATCACCGTGACCAGCGCGCCGGATTCAATGCCGCAGATTCAGGGAACTCTCGAAACCCAAAACCTCAAGGCCGTCGTGGTCACGAGCGGCCGCCAGAACGGTGAGGTTGTGTCGAGCTATGGCCCCATCGCGGCTTCCTTGGATGGCAAAGACATCGGCTCGCTCAGCTCCACTCCCTTGCCGCTTCCCGGTCTCGCTTCAGGAACACACGACCTCGACGTGGGCACAGGGACGGACGAAAAGAAAATCAGCTTCCAGTTGAGCGCCACGCCGTCTCTGATGGTTTTCCTGAGCGCCGACCGCGACGTGGGCAACCTGCTCGTGGTGGCCGGCCAGGACGGCGCCACGGTTCTTTTGAACGGCAAGCCTTACCCGCGTCCCACCAGGCACGGGCAACTGGTCATTGCCAATCTCGCGCCCAAGCAGTATGCGGTCTCGGTGGTTAAAGACGGCTTTCAACAAGCGCCGGCCCAAAACGTCGAAATTCTGAAAGGGCAGGCCTCGAAACTGATTTTTGAGCTCCAACCCGCTTCCTCCGCAGCTTCTTTGGTCATCGCCGGAGCCATGCCCCAGACGGACGTCCTGCTGGATGGCGCTTCTCTTGGCGCAGTTCAACAGGATGGCAGCTTTACCGCCCCCAACATCAAGCCGGGAGCGCACACCATCGGACTGCGGCGGGACCAGTTCAAGCCCAAGGACCTGCAAAGACAATTCGCGGCGGGCGGAAGCGTTCACCTGAGCGCCGCCGATGTCGCCATGGCGAGCGCGGCTCCGTCAGCTCCAGCCTTGCTCCCTCCCAAGCTGGTGCTCCAGACGGTGGCCGGGGCCCAGGTCATCATCGACGGCCAGGCCGCGGGGCAGACGGATGCAAAAGGACGCCTGGAAATTACTCCTCTGGCTGCGGGCGATCACACGGTCGAAATCGTTTTGAAGCCTTATAACAATTTCAAGCAGACGATAAGCTTTTCGGCGGGGCACATCGTGAGCCTTGCCCCCAAGCTGCTGGCCTCGATGGCCGTCGAACATAAACACCTGGTCGGCGGCTGCAACGGCACGCTCCTCGTCGGAGAAGGCAGAATTGAATACCGGGCCAGCAGCGGAAGCGATTCGTTTGATCATCCCTTGACCGCGGTGAAGAAGACCGGCGCGGCGGAATCCGGTAAGGGCTTCTTCGTCGAGATCACTGGCGCCAAGCGCTACACCTTCCACGCCGCCGACGCCGCCACCGACTTGCAGATCATCCAAAACGCCCTGTCGAAGGGCGCCGGCGACAACTCCAGCGGCGACCGCCCGAGCCCGCTCAAGAAGTGATGAGTGCAGCGCAGATCCTCGCCTTTTGCGCCAGCGGCTGAAATCGCCCACTGTAGCAGGCAGCCTTCTCCCTTGGGGAGAGAGTGTCCCGCTGCCGGCGTTTTCATCGGCGGGAGCGAGACGGTTGAGGGGTCGGTTGCGGGGGTGGCGCAGGCTTCCATACACCTGAGGAAGAAACAGTCTCGGCCATCGTGTCAGTTACATTTTTGGCTTCTTTCCTGAAAACGGCTCATTCACGCCGCTTCCTCAAGGAACGATTTGAGCCTTTGCACACAATTGTCCTGATTGCGCTTGTCACGCTCCTTCTGGTTGTGTTCGTACCACCTGTCGAACGCCAGCTTCAAGTTTTGGCGGTTCACAGGAGTCTGGTTCGCGTCGAAGCTCTGTAGCGCGCGGTCGACCGTGTTCAGTTCGCTCGACCTGAAATGCAGAAGGTTGCGGGACGTTTTCGAGATCCATTCCTGGTAGTGCACTGCCTCAGGCTTGAACAGGTCGGCTACACCCTCGAACTGACCTTCGTCTGGTTCGTTCTGCTTCCAAATTGCCCGAACGCTTTGCTCCACTTTGTGGGCATCGGCCTCCTCGGGAAGATGCCGGTAGTTGATAAAATCCGCATGCGTATTGCTGGCAAGTACCCTATTGCGCTCATCAGCGCCTGTGCCGTAGATCGATACGAACCAAGTCCGGACCAGCGGCACCATAGGGGCTGGTACGTGCACGTTGAAGAACCGCTTCTTCTGTTCCATATCCTTCGCGATGGCGGGTTCGAGGCCCAGCGCCAAGGCGATCTGGTGTGCCGAGGGGCCGAATCGGTGCACCGTACCCATACCGCGGGGCACGAACTGGCCCGCGGCAACCCCCTGCCCGACACGATACCATTGTTCGGCGTGGCGCGTTTCATGATAGATCGTTTCACAGAACTCTCTCATTTGGTCCAGGGAAATACTCCGCCGGCTCCACAGTCTAAAGTTCAGTTGAATCGTCCAAGTCGAAAAATCCAACTGCCCGCAAGTCGTGTCTCCAAGGTTCTCACCCATATTGGTCTTCAGAGCCGGGATCTGAAGGTTGTTGGTCAGGATGCTGTTTAACTCGTCGGTGATGACTCTGGCGCGTTGATTGGGCACGAGCGTACTCCACTGCTTGTAAACCTCCAAGCCCTTCCTCACGTACCTGGTTTGGAGTGGGATATCCGCAAGGTTTGCCATGGCAATGCTCCTTTCTTAAGCTGGCGCGCCCCTCGCGGTGTCACAGGGAGTGCTCACCAAGGCTGGGAGCCGCCAGTCTGGGGGCGATCAATCGCCTTAGCGGGGCAGATTCTAGTCAGGACGACGGGTCGAGTCAAGCCGCAAATCGAGGCATGTTAAATGGGACCGCGGATGGCCATACGTCGCGACGCCTGTTGTCGCCATGTCTGCGCCACATCTCCCGATCGGGCATATTCTATGGGCAGCCTCTTCATTGGCAGAGTGGGCCCTCCACCTTCCAGTGGAACCTGTTTGCCGAAGATGTTGTCCAGCATCCTTCGTCCGAGGCGGCACACGGCTTCCGAGGTCGCAGGTGTCTCGTAATGGCGTGACGCAGGTCCCGAAAGAGTACAATGGTTGTATTGACCGGCAAACCGTCTCCTGCCTCGCTGGGAGGGGATTTCAAAATCTCGAATCGGTCACTGGCAACACACCCAGGCCGGGAGGCTTCTAGGTGATGGACATCGACCATATACTGGCGGACTGCCGCCCTTCCTTGCCGCTCTCCGAATTGGTGAGGGCTTTGAACTTGATCTATCACGAAATTGAGGCTAAGCACTATGACCGGAATCACGATGAGATTTGGGAACAGGAACTTCCAATCTTCCGTGAGTTGATCGGTATTGCCAGCCGAGACTTGAAGGGTCCAGGCATTTCATTACTCGATTATGGTTGCGGAACGGGTTTTGGCTGCTACCAAGCTGCGCGGGTCCTTGAGCCTTCTGCGATCGGCGAGCTCGTCTGCGTAGAACCGTCCGAGTCGATGTTGGCGAAATGTAGGGAGCGGTTGTCGAACTTAGTCCCAGGTGTCCGGTATTTCACCGATGGCAAGGCATTTTGCGGCGGTGAGGAGTGGGTCGATCGTTTCGACTTGGTAATTACCAACTCCGTGCTCCATCACCTTTATGAATGGCAGGCTGTGCTCCGTGGGCTACTTCGGTTTGTGAAAACGGGAGGTTACTACCTCATGGGTCACGAACCCTCATCGAGATACTACGGTAACGCGGCATGCCAAATGCACTACGGCGCCTACCTCCGCGAACGTAGCTGGCGGCGGTTTCTGACGTTGCGCAATTGGAGACGCCTTGTGCGGCGTAAGCTTCGGCTCGAAGTTGACGTTCTGCGTGAGACGGCGTCGGCTGCCGTGCAAGCCGGCCTTACCGCCTCACCGCTGCCTGGGCAAATTGTGGGTGAACTGGTCGACTACCATGTCCCACACGCGAGAGGCGCACGATCTGCTCAAGCGTTGGAGTTCGAGGAAATCGCAAGGGACTCCTCGTGGGGACTCACGCTGGTGGCGGTGAGAAGCTACGGCCACATCGGCGGTTTGTCAACCGCAAGCCTGCCGCGAAAATGGAGACGGATCGCTGAACTTCTGAGCAGCACATACCCGCTCGATGGGGCCAGCTTTTGCGCCCTGTGGAAGAAAGTTGTGTAGAATCGTCTAGTCCGCCGCGACGCAAGGTAACAAAGGTCCAGGCGTATTAGAACAACGATCGAGCGGGTCCGCGCGGCCTCTTTCCTCAAAATGCGTACCTGACCGTTCTCCTTGTGCCGCATCGACCACTTCCTGTGAACCGGCTCCCTCGGCGGCATCGAGCGATACACTCGGGTTGTTCCCTGCAACACCCGATTCCCCGTGAACCAGCCAAATTGCTATTCAGTGCGGAGAGCGACCATCGGGTCGATTCGTGAGGCGCGGCGCGCCGGGACGAATCCGGCGACGGACGCGACCGTGCAGAGCAGGAGAGCCATGCCCGCGAAGGTTGCGAAGTCGGTGGGAGCGGTGCGGAATAGCAGGGATGCGATGAGCCTGGCGACAGCAAACGACGCGACCAAACCCAGAGCGATCCCCATCAGCGCGAGCCTCAAACTGCGGGCCAGCACGCGCAGCAGCACGTGTTTTTGAGTCGCTCCAAGTGCCATGCGGATGCCGATCTCTTGCGTTTGGCGTGTGACGGAGTACGAGACCACGCCGTAGATGCCGAGCGAAGCCAGCAGCAGGCCCAGCCCCGCAAAGATCGACACCAGCAGCATAAAGAAGCGCCGTGGCGAGGTCGCATGGTCGACAAGATTCTGAATTGGTTTGAACTGCGTCGCCGGCTGCTCCGGATTGATCTCGCGCAGCGTCCTCATCACGCTCGGAGCCAGCGTAGCGGAAGGCAGCTTCGACCGTACCGTCAGATAAGCGCCTTCCGGCCCGAACTGGCTCGCGGGCAAGTACATCTGCCATCCGGCGCCGTCTTCTGCATTGGTTTCATGCACATCAGCAATCACGCCGATCACGCGCGCATCCCCGCCGCCCACTTCTGCAATACGGCCAATCGGGTCTTGCCCCGGCCACAGTTTCCGCGCAACCGTTTCGTTGATGATTACTACTTTTTCCCTTTTGGGAGAATCCTCCCAACTGATGTCGCGGCCCTTGATCACGCGCATACCAATCGCCTTGAGGTAGCCTGGCGAAACGATGTAGACAAAGACGCCCTGAAATTTTCCGCCGTCATAGTCCCCACCCTTTGCGCGAATTCCCCAAGAGCGGTTCCGGCTCATGGGCAGGTTATCCGAAATGCCCGCGGCTTCGACGCTCGGAATCATCGAAATCCGGCGCACGATTTCCTGCCAGATCGCGGCCCGCTTGTCAGAATTGCCGCCATCTTCATAGTCCACGCTGATGGCGGCTGCGTGGCTCGGCTCAAAGCCGAGATCGACATCCAGCACGCGCAGAAAACTGCGCAGCAGCAGCCCGGCTCCGATCAGCAGCACGCACGCCAGTGCGACCTCCGAGACCACTAATGTCGCGCGCACGCGGTCGTGCGTCTTGCTATCGCCTGATCCATGGCCAGACTCTTTCAGCGCCTCTTGTATATTCGTCCCCGACATCCTAAAGGCCGGTGCAAGACCGAAAAGGACAACGCTCGTGACTGCAAGCAGGAGTGTCCATACGAGCGCCGCGCCGTCAACTCGCAAGCTACTCAGCAAAGGCAACGCAATAGACCCTTGGTGCGCCAGATAGAACGTGGTCGCGAAAGCAAAGCCCAACCCGAGAATTGCGCCCGCAAGCGAAAGCACCAAGCTTTCAGTGACCAATTGGCGGACCAGCCGTCCCCTTCCCGCGCCGAGCGCCGTCCGCATGGCGAATTCCTTGCTCCGCGCCGCCGCTCGAGCCAGCTCGAGATTCGATAAATTCACGCACACGATGAGGAGGATCAGACCCACCGCGCACCAAAGCACCAGCAACGACCGCCGTAGTTTGCCGCTCACGTAATCCTTCAACCCCGTAAGCTGGCCTGTGTAGCCTTTTCCGTATTCAGGATGATGATGCTCGAAATAGAGTTGTGGAAAGAGCTCATCGGCCTCGCTCTGTGCCGCCGCAAGACCGACTCCGGGTTTCAGGCGGCCAATCAGCGCCAGGTCGTTTCCGTCATCGCGGAAGTCATCCATGATGTAAGGAGTAAAGAGGTCGACCTTTGCGCCCGGCGAAAAAACCGAGCCAAAATCCCACGTTTCCGGCAAGACACCCACTACCGTCACGGGCATGCCGCTCAGGTTAATGGCCTTTCCAATGATGCTCCGATCGCCGCCCAACTGCCGCTTCCAGAACCCATAGCTCAGCAGGGTCACGGGCTGGGCGTGTTGCAGAAATTCCTGAGCGCTGAATAAACGCCCCAACAACGGTTGAACGCCAAGCGTTTGAAAGAAGCCTTCGGCTACCAGAATGCCGGTGACAGGCACTGGCCGGTCCTTTCCGATCAGCTTGAAATTATCGGGTCCGGTAAAGGCAAAGTAGCCGCTCACAGACTGAAAAGAACGGTTTTGCTGCTGGAAGTCCTGGGTTGCATCCGCCGTATACGTCATGCTCGATTCGCCGGACGTTGGGTTTTTCTCCACGATCCGCACCAGTTGCTGCGAATCACGGAACGGCAGCGGACGCAGAAGAATCGTGTTCACCACACTGAAGACCGTGACGTTTGCGCCGATACCGAGCGCGAGAATCAGCACTGCGATCAATGTGAAGGAACGCTCCCGCCGCAATCTGCGGAACGAGAAGCGCAAGTCCTGAATAAGGATATCGAGCGCCGGCAATCCGCGCACCTCGCGATGCAGTTCTTTGGCCTGTTGCAATCCGCCGAATCTGACCAGCGCCTGGCGGCGGGCTTCTCCGGGCGACATGCCGCGCTGGAGGTTCTCTTCGACGGCAAGCTGAAGATGAGCGGCCATTTCTTCGTCAAGGTCCATATCCAGGCGTTCCTTACCGAAGAAAGCACGCAGGCGGTTCAGCGCCTGGCGTAGGGAATCGGTCATTTGTCACCGCCTTTGGGAGTGCGGCAGCTTGCTGCCGCTTTGTTCGGGCCAGCTTGCTGGCCGCGCGCCGCCAGCCTCAATCTACCGGGCGAGCAAGCTCGCCGGGCTGAAAGCGGCAGCAAGCTGCCGCACTCCAAAGTTCTACCTACATGGCGAGCACGCGCCCCATCACGGCCGAGAGCCGTTCCCAATGGGCCGCATCCTTTGCCAGTTGTTTGCGGCCCTGTCTTGTAAGGGAATAAAACTTGGCTTTGCGATGGTTGTCCGAAGTTCCCCACGCGCCTGAGATCCAGCCTCGTTGCTGAAGCCTCACCAGGGAAGCATAGATAGTCCCCTGGTTCAGCAGGAATTCATTGCCGCTCACCTGCTCGATACGGCGGGCAATACCGTAACCATGCAGCGGGCCAAGGGCATCAAGCGTGCGCAGTACCATGAGATCCAGCGTCCCCTGAAGAAGGTCGAGCTTCTCTTTACTCATGCGTCCTCCAGTGGAGATATCGCAGTTCATCGCGCCTCTGATGTGGTATCACCACATGTGTCGTTAGACGGACGTAAGCAACGGTGGTTAGCATCCACGTGGTGTCTTCTGCCGCTGTCCAGCCACGGGAAGCAGGTGATATCGATTCTGGGATTGAGCGTCAGGCGGTCCGACACGAAGGTCGCTAATTATGAAGTGCCACACGCCCTATGAGGAGGATTAATTCACACGCCTCGACCCTGGCCGGTGGCGCGCGACAGTCCCTCGAGCGAACCGCGTCGGTTCGGCGTGCTTGCCAGAGCGTTCTGAAACTCTTTGACTGCCTGATCGGGCTGGTGCTGCAGCAGCAGGAGGTCTCCGAGCTGTTCTCGCGCCGGGATGATCGGCCCAGGCGTTACGGGCAGCTTCTCGATCGCATCCTCTTCGTCCGCCGCATTGCGAAGCAGACGCTGCGCGTCGTCCGACCTCGCTTGCGCCTGCGCCAGCCACGCTTCGGCTTCCATGGCCTGGATCCGCACTTGTTGTGCCCAATATTCATTGCCGGCAGCCCGGAGCTGCCGTTCCAGCTCATGCAGCTTATCGATCTCAGGGCGCACCTCCGCGGGGAGCCCGCTCCTCGCCAGACCTAGCGCCCGGGCCCAGACTGCAACTGCGACGACATGAGGCGGCGCACCCAGCGGGGACTCGATGCGTGCGGCTTCTCTCCATTGATGCCGTTCAACGGCATAGCGAACGGACATCGCCGTGGATGCATAGCCCACTTTGAAGTCGCGCTCATCCAGATTCTGCATCTGCCCGAGCTGTTGGATAATTTCGGCAGCTTCCCGCTCGCGGCCCTCCTGCAGATAGGCATAGACGAGGTAATCCATCGCATGCAGTTCTTCGCCGGTGTCGCCCTGTTCATGCGCGGCAACTCTCGCCGCCCGGTTCGAGGCAATGGAATCGCTCCACATGCCCAGCCGAGTGAAGATATGAGAAGGCATGTGCAATGCGTGCGGAGCCGAAGGCGCAATTTTGGCGTATGCCCGAGCCGCGGCAACCCCCCTGCCGGCAAGCTCTGCGTTGTCATAAGCGTGGATCAGATAATGTGCGATCCCAGGATGCTGCGGATATTTGCGGTATAGAGGCTCCAGTATGTCAACGGCTCGCTTCTGCCTCGCATGTGTTTTGTCGAACGGTGACGCCGCGGCCAGCAGCGCCAGAGCATAGAACACTTGAACTTCAGTATCGTCGCCGTAGGCTGCCGCCAGTTTCTGCATCGCAGCTTCATAGCTCACAATCCGAGTTTGGTACGGAGCAGCGTTGTCGTAAACCAAAGCCAGGGCCTGGATGAGCCCACCCTCGCGATCTGACGGTGCGCCAATCTCTTGAGCTCGGCGGAGCTCCTGCTGGCCGAGGCTGAACCCCTCAGGCGGGAGCGGAGGCTCCCAAAGCTGATGGAAGTGCGTCATGGCGATGCCCCAATGCGCCATTGCGCACTGCCGGTCTCGCGCCGCAACATCCTCGAATGAAGCCTCGGCAGCGGAATAGGCAAATGAGTGAAGCAAGGCGACCGCTCGCTCAAATTCTTTCTGCACGGTAGGCGCGCAGCTTACCGGAAACGCTACGGTTCCCAATTTCTCCGGAGCAGGATGGTTGTGGACCTGCTGGCCGGCTGAAGGTCCCGGGAGAAGTACGAATAGTGTTCCGCACAGCACGGCATAGACAATGCTCCGCAACATGGAAAACATTCTACACGGAAGTCTTGGCTGATATATAGGGTGAAACGTGCCGGGGGCTTTAGCCGGATGGAATTGAGTATAATCCTGAAGCTCGTTGCGGAGCATCGCGAACGACTAATGAGGGGTTCCCATGGGCTCACGGCCCACCCGCGTGAATGAAAATCCGTACGTCATCCCCGCGTAGGGGCACGCCATGGCGTGCCCCTACACTGGCTGCCGGGAGTGTGATCGAGCACGAAGCCATGCTGTTCTAGGAATCTGACGATTCTACCCTAACGCAGCCATCCCGCGGGGTCAAATTCGGCGGGCAGCGAGCGCAGAGCCGCGGGTGTTGGGACCCTACGCGCTAAGGTAAGAGCCGCCTTCAGTCAATCCGGCGCTGTGGGTTGCGTCCCGCGAAGCGAAACACCGTGAGTAGCCGTAGGTGAAACCTACGGAAACTGGAGCGTCCATCAACATTCCGGCCCTGGAGGGGCCGACCCGTCCGAGGTCAACCCCGCTGGGGTTGGACAGACTTGGGGACGCTCCCGTCATCCGCAGGTTAAAACCTGCGGCTACTCACGGTTGGCCCCATTCGGGGCCGCTCGGTCAGGCCGTATCTTAGCGCCTATGGGTGTGGGATCATGCGGCTCTTCTCCTCGCGTCCCCGCCAGCCCTCCCAAGACGCCGTTGGGGCACGCAAATACTCCACTACAGGGAAATCCCTTGGCAAACTACACCTAACCTTATAGGCTAAAATCGGGCCGTGCGCCTGCTCGAACGGACCGGGCGGTCAAATTGTGCCGCTCGGCCTGACCTGTCCCTTCGGGACATCGCAGACCCCACACACCGGGGTCTGCGTCATCCGGGAACGGCGTGGCTGGGAGCTGAAAGGTGATCGTCGAGCGAAGTTTCTTGGCGAACAAAGCGAGAATGTCTATGAAAAAAAAGGATGAGGTCAAGAAAGTCGAGAAGTTGAGGAGTCGAAGAGTTGAGCGGACGAAGGGAAGAGTGGGCACAAAGCCCCAGTCGCAGTTCGGCAAACGGTCGATGGCTTCTCGACTTTTCAACTTCTCGACTCCTCGACTGGAGTATTAACGGAACAAAGCGAGAATGTCTATGAAAACAAAGGACTCGGTAAGAAAGTCGATGGCTGGCGCAGACGTTGCCTTTGAACGTCTGCGATGCGCCGAAGGCGCAGCACGATCGGAATGCACCGCTGGCCCTGACCTGTTCCGTCGGCACATCGCAGACCCCACATACCGGGGTCTGTGCCATCCGGGAATGGACGGCTGGAGCTGAACGCTGATCGTCGAGAGAAGTTTATTGGCGAACAAAGCGAGAATGTCTATGAAAACAAAGGACAATGACAATATATCGCTACTCCGACTCCTCGGCTCGTCTCCCCCAGCACGGCACGGCTATAGCGGGGGCGCCCGCCAAAGACACGCCGCGAGGAAAGACCGCAGATGAGGGCAAAACGCGCCCACCTCTGCGGTACTTCACTCGAAAAATCGACGAGCGATCCGGGAATGTCGATGAAAACAAATGACAAGGACAATTAGTCGATGATACCAAGGGAATCGAAAAAGCCACGCGCTTGTCATCCTGAGCGCAGCGAAGGATCCCCGCAGTGTTCCTGGTTGAACGATTCAAGAACAACTGCAGAGATCCTTCGCTGCGCTCAGGATGACATGATCCATCCTCTATTTGGCCACGCTCGAAACGCACTGCAAGGACGACAGATAGCCCTTCTGGAGAATGGGCGGTCCGCCCAGCGTGTCGAGGTCGAACTGGACAGTCACCGGCTTGCCGCTCGGCGCGGTCACCGGCCTGCCGCCGGCCACG
>Ga0181538_10003613_pt1 | contig 14975 bp, 8 predicted proteins | sample PEATcosm2014_Bin_40_FD_119773 | JGI IMG/M metagenome (GOLD analysis project Ga0181538, IMG submission 119773) | Peatland microbial communities from MTU Mesocosm Facility, Houghton, MI, USA - PEATcosm2014_Bin23_30_metaG | ecosystem: Environmental > Terrestrial > Soil > Wetlands > Peat | place...
AGCCCTGATGCGCGGCATAACCGTGCTCGTAATTGCTTGCCCCTGCGCATTGGGACTAGCCACTCCCCTGGCCATCACCGCAGCCCTCGGCGCTGCCTCTCGCCGCGGTATTCTCATCAGCGACACGCGCATTCTGGAAACGGTTGGCCGCGTGAATCATATCGTGCTCGATAAAACCGGCACGATGACCGAGGGCCATTTCCAGCTCCTCGGTTGCGAACTCATTCCGGACTTCTGTTCGTCCCCCGCCTGGATGCAAGCCAATGCCGCCAACTCCGAACAGGATGGCTTGCCCGCCGATTTTCCTTTTGACCTCAGCTCCCCCTCCTACGAGCATACTTTCGCCCTCCTCGCTTCCCTCGAGCAATATTCCGAGCACCCTCTCGGCAAGGCCATCGTGGCTTTTGCCCGTGAACGCGATATCGCCCTTGGCGAAGCCGCTTCCGTCGAAATCCACAAGGGTCTCGGCATCACTGGCATGGTTGACGGCAAGAGTATGTTTCTTGGTGGCCGCCGTTTGACCGAACAGATGGCCATTCCCATTGATGCGCGTTCTGAACTCGTTGCCCGGCGCTGGGAATGCGAAGGCCGCACCGTTACCTTTTTCGGCTGGGATGGAGGATTGCAGGGTTGCCTCGCGTTTGGCGACACCCCACGCAGCCATGCCTTCGCCATGATTGCGGAACTGCGCAATCGCGGCATCGAGCCGCATCTCATCTCTGGCGATTCCCGCGTCACCACGGAAGCCGTCGCGCGTCAGCTTGGTGTGGAAAGTTTCCGCCCGGATGTGATGCCGGAGCAGAAGGCCGAAGTCGTTCGCGAATGGAAAAAAAGCGGCGCGGTCGTGGCCATGCTCGGCGACGGCATCAACGATGCCCCGGCGCTCGCCGAAGCCGATCTGGGTATTGCCATGGGCTCTGGCACGGACATTGCCATGCGCGCTTCTTCCGTTGTCTTGATGGATAACGACCTGCGCAAAATCCCCGAGATCTTCGACCTTGCCCGCAAAGCTCTGCGCATCGTCCGTCAGAATCTCTTCTGGGCTTTCTTTTTTAACACCGCTGGCATTTCCCTCGCCATCGCCGGCATCCTCAGCCCCATCTTCGCCGCCGTTGCCATGCTCCTCTCCAGCCTCGCCGTCGTCGTCAATTCCCTGCGCATCAGCCGCGGCCCTCGGCAATCCTGACAGGTGCAGCATCCCCCTTGGAGTTCGAGTTCACCATCGATCAATCCTCGGTAATCTTCATTTGGGACCATTGCCTAATGATGGGATCTCTCGTGCGAGAGTTTAGTTTCGGCCCGATATGCTCTAGAACGTGAATTTCAGGGCCAGTTGGACTTCTCTAGGTCCAACGGCCGTATAGCTAATCTGTCCGAAGTTGGGATCGCCCACGGTGGTGTCGGGCGTGCCAAAGACAGGATGATTGAAAGCGTTTTGCGCTTCCAGGCGCAATTCGAGTTTCATCTCTTCGTGGCTGTTCGACAGGGAGAAATCCTTCCCAACCGAGAGGTTGGTGGTAAAGAAAAATGGCGTGCGGACTGCTACAGCTCGCGCCATATCTCCCAGCGTGTAGGGCGCCGGAATTTGCAGCACGTCCGGATTGGCGAAGTAGTTGTTTACCCAGTTCGATTCCGGGCCGCCACTGACTTTGAGATCACCAGTGATGTCGGGCCGCTGAGAGCCATAGGTTGGAATTGGAGTTCCGCCATTGGTAACGAAAAACGAGAGCGGACGCCCATCCTGAATGGTCCACACGCCATTGGTCTTCCATCCACCCACTAGGAGATCCAAGGCTCGCGGCATGTTCGACAGAAAAGCTCTCCCGCGGCCCACGGGAAGATCGTAGCTGTAATTGATTTTCAGCATCGAGGGTACGTCAAAGGTGGAGAGACTTCGTTCGAGCCAGGGCTTGTTGGGGTCCTGGAGACTGGTAAAGCTCCCAATCCAGGTCAAGTTGTCGTCGTAGACAGAGGAATCGTCGATAGACTTGGACCACGTATAGTTAGCCGAAAGCTGCAAGCCATTGGAATAGTGCTTCTCCACCACAATTTGCAGTGCATGGTAGATGGAGTTGGCGATGGGGAACACATCGGTGGTGACGTTTGTGAATTGCGGGGAGGGCAACTCCAATTGAAAGCCATACGTCGTCGGGCTGGACAGCACACTGTTCGGGTCCGTAATGATTCCATAAAATGGGTTGCTCACTTGAGACACCAGGCTGCTCATCTGTGCCTGGTTATAGTTCTCGACCTGCGGCCCCAGGACATCCGTTTGAGTGGCGCCGCTAAAGTACAAGTGCGTCCCCTTCTTTCCGATGTACTGCACGTCCAGCAATGTGCCCCAGCCCAGGTCTCGCTCAATGCCGAAGCTCCAGCTCTGCTCGTAAGGTGTGCGGTCGGCTTGGCTGTTACGGATCGGGCCGCTGGCAAAGTATCCCACGTCGTTCAGCAAGCCAAGTGAACTCCCGGGTGGTTGAATGAGACCGTTGGGGAAGGGATTGCTCAATCGCAGATAAGGCGTTGCGCCATCGTTGTTATACGTAGTGATCAAGTTCGTGTACTGGTTGTACCCCTGGGAACCGTAAGAGAGGAGACCGTTGGCGCCAGAACGGTTCTGTCCGAAATAAATGCCATATCCGCCTCGAACTACAGTTTTCGGCGCTGCCTGATAGGCGAAGCCGAAGCGCGGCTGAATGTCCTTCCAGTCGGTAACCCAATTCGTACGCTCGGCGGCATTGTTAAAGAGCTCGCCGCCGACCAACGCGCGTGTCACGTTGTCGCCAGTGACCGGGTCCACGTAGGAAATGCTTCCATCGTTGAGCGGGCTTGCCACATCGGGGTCATACCAATTCATGCGGTTGTGACGTTCCGTCCTGGGAAGCGACACGTCGTAGCGGAGGCCCAAATTCAGGGTGAGTTTACGCGTGAATTTCCAGTTGTCCTGCACGAACCAGGCGAATTGATAGTTTTCCGTCGCGGGCGCGAACTGGATTTCATAACCTCCGCCTCCGATGCTTCCCATCAGGAAGCTGGCCATCCCATCGCCGCCGCACACGGTGATATCTCCGTTCGGGCACTGCGAGGAACCAAGGTTGTCGAAGCTGAAGCTGCCTAGAGGTTCGTTGGTACCGAATAGGTTTTGCTGGTGCAGCCTCCCCTCGAATCCGATCTTCAGGTCGTGCTTGCCGCGAATCATGTTGAGGACCGCGCCCAACTGCCCGGTGTCCTGCCCTTGGGTGGAGTTGCCGTAGGGATCGTCACCCGTGCTGGTCGAACCGGCGGAATAATAGCCTCCCCCGATGTAAATAGCGGGAACGCCGTTTACGCCGTTGGATCTCAGATAAGAGGGAAAACCGAGCGTGCCCAAAGGATCAGAGTTCAACGACGGAGTGTACTGGCGGTTGTTGAACGCTCCGCGAGTGAATCCAAAAGTCGTGGTCAACAGAAGTGTCGGACTAAAAGTTTGCGTATCGTTCACCGCAAACAAGTGTTCGCTCGCTGTGTTGGGACCGCTGGCGCAGGGATCGGTAAAGTTCTGGAAGCAATTGTAGGTGGCAAAGTGATTCCAACCTTGCGAGTACTTGAAGCTGAGCAGGTTTTTTTCGCTGAAACGGTGGTCGATTTTGATATCGAACTGATCGTTGAACCAGCGGTTCGGTCCGGTTGCCCCCCAGTTGTAGTAGATGTTGCCCGTCGAAAGGTTCGGCATTGGAAACAGATTGATCATCTTCTGCGCCACAGGATCGATCAGGTTTCCGGGAACCTGTGGCAGTTGGTAAGGAGTGCCGTTCAGATTTGGGTTCCCGGGGCTGGTGTAGGTGGCAATGTTATCGAACGGAATGAACGCGCTGCGGTATGCGCCGGCCGGTAGATTGGGATCGGAGGGAACCTGGTACGTACCCGTGTAGGGATCCCAGATTTGACCTTGCGGAATGAGGTTGTTGCTGGAATCAACGCACATTCCATTCGAATTGAATGTTCCGCCGTTCGATGTGCACAACTCGCCGAAATTGCCGGTGCGTTCCGCGGTGCTCGGCACGCCAGCCTGATAGACGCCCTCGGTCGACTGGCGCGTGCCGTCCCAATCAAAGAAGAAGAAGGTCTTGTTTTTGAGCACCGGCCCGCCAACGGTGCCCCCGTAGTTGTGGCGATGAATCGGTGGGAGCGGCTGGCCATCCGCGTTGGCAAACCAGTTATTGGCGTCGGTCATCTGATTGCGGATAAAGTCGTAGGCGCTGCCATGAAAGGCATTGCTTCCTGAACGCGTGATCATATTTACGATCGAGGCGCCCGTAAAACCGTACTCGGCGCTGAAATTGGTTTGCTGAATTTTGAATTCCTCTACCGCTTCCGCCGAAGGCGTGTAGGTTGCCTGCGTGATGCCGCCATTGGGTTCGAAATTTGTCATTGACGCGCCATCCATCAGGATGTCGGCGCTGGCGCCACGGCTTCCGTTCGAGACAAAGTTCGTTCCCGTATCACTTACATGGTTGGTGTCACTCATATCAGCGACACCCGGCGCCAGGTATGTGAGGTCCATCACATAGCGATCAATCAGGGGAAGGTCGTTGATGAACCGTCGGTTGACGACTTCGCCGGTTACCGCATCCTCCGTGGCCAGGGATTGACTGTGCGCTTCAACTTGTACCGTTTGGGTTGTGCTGGCGAGTCTCAGTTGGAGATTTTCGGATACGTTTTCGGTCACGTTCAACTTGATGTTCTTGCGCACCGATTTCTCAAATCCAGTCATCTCCACCGATAGGGAATACACGCCGGGGGGAATCGCGGTAAACAGATACCGCCCGTTGCCGTCGGATTCGGCCCTGAAGGTGTAACCCTTCCCCTGGTCCGTAAGCACCAGCTTGGCTCCCTGGACCAGCGCCCCGCTTGGGTCCGTCACTTCGCCACTCACGGTTCCGAAGTAACTTTGACCAAGCATGACCGTGGGCAGAGACAGCAGTGCGGCGAACAGAAGGCCCAGAAAGAATCGGCAGAAACACGTTAAACGCGAACGAGAGAATACAACGAACATGACTTTCTCCTTTTGCACCGTGGTCCCTTTCATAAGTGGCCCGGAAATGCCGGCAAGCCCTTTGGCGGACTCTATTCCACTGTTTGAATCGTTTTAATTAAAACCATTCAAACAAGGCGTTTCTTGAAAGTCAAGGATGCCTGTCACCGCCATGTGCGATTATGGTCGCGGAACGTCCTGGCTATCCGAGGATTGCGATGGCTTTCCAAAGCCACTCGAGCTGCGCACGGCAAAATCGGCGTCACGATGAACATCTGAAATCTGTGGCCGAATTGCAGGCGCGCGCAATGGGCTCGCTTGGGGTGGAACTCGGAAAAGTGAGTATTGGGGGGCCTTCCCAGGAAGGACAAAACGCTTTGTAAAGTACACCTACGTGCTACCTACATACTAATCTATGTGATTGCCAATATTCTCGGCGCACGGACAATTTCATCCTTTTGTCCTGTCAGAATGTTGCACGCGCAACTTTGCACCTGCGCACGAGAACCTTCAGCCCTGCAACCTGAAGCAAAAGGCGCACGATCAAGGAGCGGGAGATCTGGTGAAGGTAGCGAGTTGGAGCAGATGAACTTCCCCAAGGGTGTTTCCGGCCGAATCGAACACAAACGTCTCGGTCAGACCCTCGAAACGAGTGCCGGCCGCCATGCTCCTCTCCAGCCTCTCCGGCGCCCGCGATTCCTTGCGCATTAACCGTTGAGCCACAATTCAGTTCAGTTCACTCCAGCCGTGGGCTGCTGCAACTCCTGCAAGCGCTTCTCAACCGCGTCCGCCTCCGACCCACGCCCCAGGGCGCGGAGCGCCTTTGCTTGACTTGCCAATGTTTGCGCAAACGCGGGACTCTTGTCGCCATACGTCCTTTCCTGCAAGTCCAGCAGTTCGCGATAGCATGGTTCAGCCTTCGCCGGCAGCGCAAGTTGGTCATAGAGCTTGCACAGCATCCCTGTGCTGGAGAGGCGCTGCGGCCCGGCGGGTCCATATATTGTCTCGTCGATTTTCACGGCCTTCTCCATATACGGTAGAGCTGCCTCGTACTTCTTCTGCGCATATTGAAGCTGTGCCATTGCGCGAAGCCCCGCGGAATACCCGGCGCTCGTCTGCCCGTAGCTCTTCTCGTTCAATGTCAAGTTCTGCTGGAAGAGCGTTTCTGCCTTAGCGGGATCACCTTCTTCCAACCACACGCGCCCCAGCCACAGCAATGGCGCGCTCAACTGTGGCGAATTCTCGCCATAAAGTTCTTGGGCAACCTGCAACTCCCGCGCAAATGTCGTTTGTGCATCCGACATGTCCTTGCGTGTGAAGTACAGCGCGCCCAGGTAGCCGAGGGACATCACCAAACGCCCCTCCGGTGGTTTTAGTTGCTCTGCAATCTTCACCGCTTCTTTGTAGCTTCTTTCCGCCTCCGCCAGATTGTTCTCTCGGCCTGCGTTGGCTCCGGCTTCCATAGCCGCGTCCAGTTTTCCGGACATCCCCAGCGCTTCCGTCGCTCCCGCGAGCTTGCTTTCCAGGTCAGCTGCCTCCGCGGACTTTCCCGCCGCGCGCAATTCGGATAGGTGCTCCTTGAAAGCCAAATCCAAGCCTTGGCAGCCGCCTTGGGCGTCCACGATCTGCATGGGAACATGTTTTGCCATAGCCTCTTGGAAACCCTTCTTCGCAATGCGGCAGTGTTCCATTGCGCTCGTCCAGTCGCCCTGCTTGGCCAGGAATTGTGCGAAATACAGTTGAGTTCCAATATCATTTCCGTCCAGCAACACTGCTTCCTGGAACTCGCTCTTGGCTTTCTCGTTCTCGCCCAAAAACCAAAGCGCGCGCGCGTACGCTTGGTGCACGTCCGCGTTGCTCGGTTGCAATTGTTCTGCTGCGGCCAATTCATCTGCCGCTTTCTTCGGCTCTTTCATTTCCAGCAAGAGCAACCCTGCTCGCCAACGGCCGTCCACGCTTTCCGGATCGAGCCGCGTCTCTTCCTGATATTCCTTGAGCGCTGCCGGGAAGTCTTTTTGCGTTTCATAGATTAGTCCCAGCCCCGCGTGAGCATGCGTATCCGTTGGCTCCATCCGCATGGCGATCTTGTATTCTTTCTTTGCCCCGTCGTAGTCGAAGATGGAGACTAGGGATGATGCCAGGCACAGGTGACAGACCTCTGAATCCGGCGCCAGGGCTTCCAGTTCTCGCCATTCCTTCACCGCGTCCGCATTCAGGCCCGCGTCTCTCAAATAGGACCCCAGATTCTGCCGCACGGCCTGGTTCTTGGGGTCGAGTTTCTTGGCCACGCGGAGTTCCCGAACGGCATTGTCGAAGTCTCTTTTATCGTGATAAGCGATGCCAAGGTTGTAGTGGGCGTCGACGTCTCGCGGGGTTGCGGCCAACGCCTTCCGATACTCGGCGATCGAGCCGTCCAGGTCTTTATTGTCGTACAGGAGGATTCCCAGATCGTAGTGAATCGCGTCATAGTCAGGCTTTAAGCGCAGCGCTTCCCGGAGTTCCTGTTCTGCGGCGTCGAATTTCCGCATGCCTTCCAACGCCAGGCCTGCATTTTTGTGAGCTTCCGCGTTGTTGGGGCGTTCCTCCAGCACCTCTTTCGCTTGCCGCAAGGACTCCTCTTCGTCGCCCGAACGATACAGAACAAAGCTCAATTTTGTCCGCACCTCCGGAAAACTCGGGTCCAGCTTCAATAGTGCTTCATACACGCCGCGCGACATTACCCAGTTTTCCTGGCGGCGCAGCAGCTCCCCCATCACGAATCCCGCAGCTGCCTTCTTGCCGCCTGTCTGCAGCCCGGCATCCACTTCCTGCGCAGCCTCGTCGTACTTCTTTTCGCGAATCAATTTCCCTGCCAGCGCAAGGTGTTTCCGTCCCTCCACGACCTTCTCCGTTTCGTCGTCGCCGGCCCCGGTGTGCACGATCGCTCTGCTCACCGCTTTCAAAACTTCGGGCGTGGCTCCGGCTGTCATGAGCTGGGCTTTGTAGTCTTGCGTCGCAGTGAACGTTAGTCCGCGTGCCGCGACCTCTGCCACAATATTTTCTGGGAGCGCATTACCCGCCACCAGTGCCACCAAGGTCGTGGGATCCAGCGGCGCTTTGCCACCTTGTGATGCCCCGGCGAATAGCACAGACGCGGCACAGAAACTCAGCACGCATGGCAACGCGGTACGCGTGACCTTGAACATACTCACCTCCTGATAAAGTCCATGTTCAGTTTAGGAACTGTGGTTGTACTGAGATATTGGCCCAAGGGACAGTTGTTTCCTCCTCGCCACTAAGTCAGTGCTTTCGGTCCTGTTGGGTCCAGTTACTTCCCCAACTCCGTCTTCCACTTCTTCATTTACTTTTTGGGCTATTCCCCTTACATGAAACCGCAGATCTCTCCGCACCGCTCTACAATTCAATCAGCCATCCCCATGTGGACCTACATCCTCGGACCCTTTCTTGCCCTCTTGCCGAAACGCTGGCGCGATGCTCTCTTCTTTGAGAAGCACACCAACGCCCCTCGTGCCGCTTCGCTCAGCGGGCTTGGGGAATCGGCTGCTGCCATTGTGGCCATGGGCTATTGGTATATGTACGCGATGACCACTTATGTTGATCGTGGCGTTGACATGGCCATGAGCGGCAAGGCTGGCGTCGTCACCGATCAAGCCGTCGCCGGCGTCGCTCTTTCCCTCTGGTTTGCTCATCCCTTCACCTGGTTGCTCGCCTATTTCATTCTGGAGGGAGTTGTACGCCTATGCAGTGCGGCATTCTCAGAGATGATTGTTGGCATCTTGCCGCTTTTTCTCTTTGACAGAATCTTCCTCAATCCGTTTCGCACCTCAACCAAAAATCGCGGCGGCGAAAGCGGCATTCGGAACAATCCATCTTCTGTGTGGAGCACGATTTGGGAGCGCTTGAGGATTGCACATTCGGACCAGGTTCCAGATGGGCTCTTTTTTCACAAATCAGGCACCGATGATTTTCTGGAGATTGCGGCATGCCGCCGCAAGGACGATTGGAATCCGCCACGCGTGGTGCGTTTCGAGGAGAACTTCTATCGGTTGGAATCTGTTTCGGTCGGCTCTGGCCCGCGCCCGTTTCGCTACGTACTTCGCCGGCTCTCCGCTGGTGTACCCGGCCGATCTGTCCTGCTCTATTCCCCCACCAATGCCCTCACGCGCCGCTAATTCTGCCGACAATCCCGTCATCCTTCGACAACCTGCTGGTGCAATTGCTGGATTGAAATGGTAGAGACGGGGCTTTATTTCCCCGGGCAGTCAAAGGACATGATCACGAAGGGGAGATTACTTGATGGATGCAACCCGAAGCATTTGGGTGTCCCCGAGGGTGTTGCCGGCGGAATCAAACACGACGGTTCCACTCTGTCCCTCGAAGCGATTGCCGGCCGCAAGGTAGTCCCGCAAACGCGTGCGATTGGCACCCGTTACGCGCAGCGATTTTGCCACCAGACGAACCGCGTCGTAGATTTGCACTGCCTCGAAGCTTGGCCAAACGCCGGTCTGCTCACGATAGCGTTTCGCAAATTGAGTTGTTGCTTTATTCGTCGCGCCCGCTGCAGTGGCCGTTACCCAGATTCCCCAAAGAATTTGATCTCTGGCCTGCGTCTCGTCTTCGGAAGAAGCAAGTGCATTGTCGGCAACCAGTCCAGCCGCCTTGCGGCACAAATAAATGGGCATTGCAAAGTCGCTCTGGCTGAGTAACGGAAGAATTCGCCCGGCCAGCGGTGCGCTCGTCCAAAGGACAATCGCCCCTGCCGCGTTCGCTTTCACCTGCGCGGCAATAGTTTCCGGATGCATCTCGGAGGAAGCAATCTCCAACCGCTCTGGCGGAGCCCCTTGCAATCGCTGAACAGCCTTCTCGAATTCCTCCGCCCCAACCCTTCCGTCATGATCCGTTTCCACAAGCAGCAGTACTTTCTTGACGTCTCCCTCGCGATAAATCTGCGCGGCGATGGCGCGCGCCTGATCCTCATCGCTGGGTCCCAGCCGGAAAATCCAGGGAATATTGATCCGGGTCGTTGTTGCATCACTGGCCAGCGTCACTATCGGGATTCCGATTTTATTGGCGATCTGCTCGGCTTGATGCGCGATACTGCCGTCAGAAGAAGTAATCAGCACCGCGACCTGCTCTTCGGAGATCAACTGGACCATCTCGTTACTCGCCTGACCCCAGCGTTCCGCCTCGTTTCGTACTGCCAGCTCCATGTGACGTCCGTCGGCAAGCGGCCCGGCAACTTCTTCTTCCGCCAGCGCCATCTTTGCGGCTTCCAGCAAGGATTGGCCTTCCGACGCCCGCGTCCCTTGAAGCGGAAGCAGGAGTCCGATTTTCACCGTTGTGCCCGGAAGATTCGCAGCAGTCTCGCGTCCGGGCCCGCGATAAGCAACGGCGCTGCGGTCCAGTGTCGCATAGGGAGTCTTCGGAGTGATTTCGTCCTGCGCCGCAGCCAATTCTGGCAACGCAACATTGCTGAGGACCAGCAGAGCCGCGCAACAAATAAGACACGCAACGGCGTACCACACGCAACGGCTGCGTTTTTGTAAGTAGCGGCCAGATGAATCAGCCGCCATCATCAGGGCGCTCCAGCCCCTGAATGAGCAGCGCTGGCCTCGCGTCGTTGCGCCGGCAAATAAACGAACTTTCCGCCTTCGACTTTAGCCAATGCCAGGGGTGCAATGTTGTTCAGCGTGTAGTCGAATTCCTCGCGTTCCGCCACGCCGTCATATGGCTTGCCGTAGTACTCGCGAAGGCCGTCCATAATCTTTCCCCGGTTGAGCCCATGCTTCTCGATCGCGCCGATCAGGATGTTCATTCCATCGTAGGCATACGCGGCGTACGCATCGGGCTCTTCATTGAATTTCGCCTGATACTTTTTCCGGAATTCCAGCCACTGCGGATCTGTCCTCGTGGGATCCAACGGCGCGGGAGTCACCACACCTTCGGCGGCCGTCCCCGCGATCTCCAACAGCGCTGGATAAGCCATGCGGCTTGAACCAAACACGGGTTGTTTCATTCCCATCTCGCGCATCTGTTTCAGAATGCGCGCGGCATCCGGCGCCTCGCCCCAAATCACCAGCCCCTCAATGTGGGCGTTTTGTAACATGTGCAGTTGCGCCGAAAAATCATGATCACCTCGATTGAACTTCACTTCCAGCGGAGGTACGCGGCCCATGCGCTTCGCTTCGTCGAAGAACTTTTCCACGCCAATGCGTGCATACCGCGTTTGCGTGCGAAAGACACCGATTTTCTTGAGTTTCAACTGTTTGAAGACATAGTCCGCCATCGCATAGCCCTGCTGCCGGTCGTCGGGAAATGTGTGCATCAACCAGGGGATGCGCGTTTCCGTCACGGTTGGGTCGGTGGTACCCGTATCCATGATGGGAAATTCCAGTTTCAGAGACACGCGTAGCATGATGTGCGTGGAAGCACCATCCACGCTACCCAAGACCGCAACCACGTGCTCGTCAAACAACATCTTCACCGCTTCGGTAGACGAAGCGCCCCATTGCGCCGAGTCGTTATGAATCTTCAGCGCATAAAGCTTGCCGCCCGACATCCCGCTCGCTCCATACCCGCCGCGCGCGTTTGCCTCGTCTACTGCCATTTGCGCTCCGTGCAGCATGGCCTGCCCGTATCCCATTTCATAGTTGTTGTTTTCCAGCGGGCCGAGGAATCCGATGTTCACCGTCTTCGATGCGTCGATCTCTTCCACCACGCGCTCGCGCGCCGCTCCGTGGTAATCCAGCGTATCTATGTCGACGTACCATTCCTTATAGGGCTTGCTGAAATTGCGGTAAGGCACCGCTTCATCGGGCATGTTGGCGTAGCGCGGCGTCGACTGTGTTTCGCTTGCTGGTTTCTGAGGCTCCGGCGTTTGCGGCAGCCCGGGCAGAGCCAAAGAGAAGAACAAGGGAACTCCCACGAGCACCATTCTACGAGCGACATTCCTGGCTACTTCAGACAGCATGGGCGCGCTCCCTCAATGGTTCTTCACTGTGCGCGGCCACAAACTCGACGATCCGTCCCAACGTCGCCGGGCTGATCGCTTGCGCCGCGTCGCATTTCGGTCTGGCTGCGCCGGGTCGGTCGCTGGCCACTTCGATCATCAATCCGTCGCATCCAAATTCCACTGCCGCGCGGCTCGCTGGCTCAACCATGGAGGCAACGCCGGTGGCGTGGCTGGGATCCACAATGATCGGCAGGAATGTGTGTTCCTGCACCGCGGGTATCACGTTCAAGTCCAGTACGTAGCGCGAATACTCACCAGAGGGATACGCTTTAATCCCTCGTTCACATAACACGATATCGAAATTTCCCTCTTTGGCCACGTATTCCGCCGCACCCAGCCATTCGCACAGGCTCGCCGCCATTCCGCGCTTCAGCAGCACCGGCTTGCCACTGCGACCGGCTTCCACCAGTAACGTGTAGTTCTGCATGTTGCGCGAACCAATCTGCAGCATGTCCGCGTGTTCGGCCACTTGCTCGATCTGCCGCGCGTCCATCACCTCCGTGACCACCGGCAGTCCCGTTTCCCGCGAGACTTCGCGCAGAATCCGCAATCCCTCCATGCCGAGCCCCTGGAAATCGTGCGGGGAAGTTCGTGGCTTGAAAGCTCCGCCGCGCAGCATGTCCGCGCCAGCCGCCTTCACCGCCAGCGCCACCTCGAGTGTCTGCTCGTAGCTCTCCACTGAGCACGGTCCCGCAATCACCACGCGCCGCGGCCCGCCGAAACATACTTGCCCGACGTGAACCATTCGAGTCATCGAGTTCTCGCCGTCGAAATCATCCTTTTTGCGGCCAATAAGCGGGCAGAGCCTGAAAATATCTTCGAGTCGAACAATTCCGGCGATCTTCATCGCAATCTACCTTTCCTTCACTACTCGTTCTCCCAGAACAGGCGTGCTCTCAAAACTTCGGCCCGCCTGTTTGGTCCGTGGCCCGGGGTTGCCACGCGCGTTACTGCATCCAGCGGTCCGTTACTTCTTGCTGGCGTCGAAAATGGCCATCGCTTCCATCTCGATTAGCAAATCCGGCCGGCACAGAATGGCCTGAATGCCCGTGGAGGCCGGCAATGGGTCCTATCCCTGCTCCTTGAAGAACTGCGTGCGGATTTCGTTGAATGCGGCGTAGTCCCGCTCGATGTCGCGCAGATAACAGGTCGTCCGGACGATATCCTTCCAGGTGGCGCCTTCCGATTCCAGCAGCGCGGTAATGTTCTGGTAGGTGCGCCAGGTCTGCGCGCGGAAATCGCCTTCATGAATGGTTCTGCCGTGCTCATCTATGCTAGCAGTGCCAGAGATCAAAAGGATCGTGACCCCCTTGATGTCCAGCCGCAGCCCGCGCGAGAACGAAGACGGCTTCGCGTAATCGAAGGCCTCATTTAACACGGAGTGGTTGGTGATGGCCTTCTTGGTCACTGCTTCCGTCTCCTTCTCGATCGGTTCAGCGGCTAGTTGCGGTGTGCTCATGGACTTTCCCTTCTTTGTTGGATTCACGAGTGGTTTCACGGATGCCGTGGCTCAGACCCGTCGCTGTGGCCACCCAAATGTCGTCGCCCTGGAAATCCATATTCAGAATGTAATTGTGCGCAAGGGAAGTGGGCGTCTCTCTCGTTGTCACTTTCATATCCGGCCCGGTGATGATGATTTCTCCGCGGCCGGTTTTCGCGTTGGGCCGGTAAGTGACCCAGGTGTTCGTCTTGAAATTCAGATAACTCAGGCCCTTGTCCGTGCAAGCCCAGACGTCATCGCCTCGCGACTTGGGCGCATTGATGAAATCCGAAGCGAGGCCACTGTCCATCGAGAGATAGTTGTGCCAGTTGCGTCCGTCGTATCCGCTCAGTCCAAAATAAGTGGACGCCCAGAACATCTGCGTATCCTTGTTCCACGCAACGTTGCTCACAATGATGTGGATTAATCCCTGATTCTTGAACAGCACGATTTCCATTTCGCCGTCGGGGTCCGTGTAGGGTTTCCAATAGCCACCGGCAATGTCGTACTCCAGGATTCCCCCACCCCAGATGGCCACATACACTTTCTTCTCCGCCACCGCAATGCCGTAAGACCAGGGTTCCTGTAACGGTGCATTCTTCTCGCTGAAGATGGCCCATTCCCCCGTGTGCGTATTAAAGCGGTTGGTGCCGGCCGTGGTCGCCACCCACACGTATTCATCCTGAATGGCCACGCCGTAAACGATATCGTTCGCCAGCCCGCTGGTCAGATTCGTGTAATTGTGGAATTGCCCTCCAGAAAGTCGACTCAGTCCACCAAACGTCGATATCCAGACATCGCCCGAGGCCTTGTCCACCGCAATGCCCGTCACCACGCGATTCGCCAGCCCGTCTTCCGGTTTATAGACTTTCTGAATTTTGCCCTTCTCGATCAGTACTAGGCCATTCTCCGTGCCCGCCCAGACGCGGTCGCCATCTACCGCTACGCTCAACACTTTTTCATCAGGCATTCCATTCGCAGTCGTGTAGTTCTCCCACTTCGTGTACAACGGAAGCTCTTGGGCGCATGCCGGCACCAGCAGAGCCATCCAGCCTGCGACTCCCACCAGCCAGCGCCGTATCTGTTCGTTCTTCATTCCCGCTCCCAACTCATTTGCTTCCTACAGCGACTTCAAGAACTCGATCAGGTCGTTCAAATCTTCCTTCGTCATGTCCGAAGTGACCCCATGCCGGTCCTGCGGATTATAAATTGTCCAGAGTTCTTCCAGAGACAATGCTTCGCCGCTGTGCAGGTAGGGTGGCCGTTGCACGATGCGGTCCAGTTGCGGCACGTCAAAAAAACCGTTGGTGTCGTACTTCGTTGCCGTTCCCACATCAAAGCTGATTCGCGCCGTGTAATGTGTCGCTGGTGTGTGGCAGGTGTCGCAAAAACGCTGGAAGAAAATTGCGCGTCCGTGCTCCTGCGCCGGGGTCAGTTGGCCATCCGCCGCAAGATGGCGATTCGGCGGCAGC
>Ga0181538_10003616_pt1 | contig 14972 bp, 10 predicted proteins | sample PEATcosm2014_Bin_40_FD_119773 | JGI IMG/M metagenome (GOLD analysis project Ga0181538, IMG submission 119773) | Peatland microbial communities from MTU Mesocosm Facility, Houghton, MI, USA - PEATcosm2014_Bin23_30_metaG | ecosystem: Environmental > Terrestrial > Soil > Wetlands > Peat | place...
ACTTGCCATCATGCGGCACGGTCTTGAGCGCGATCGGCACCGAACCCGAGGCGAGAACGACGTCCTTGGCGATCAGTAAGGACTTGGTGCCGTCAGGAGCGGTCACTTCGACTTGATTGCCCGGCAGCAGGCGCCCGTGACCCTGCAATCCAAACACACCGTTGCTCTTGAACAAAGCAAGAATTCCGGAGGTCATCGCCTTGACGATGGAAGCGCGGCGCTTCTGCATCGCGGCGAGATCGAGCTTGATCTCGCCGAGCTGGATGCCATGAACCGAAAACTCGTGCTTGGCGCGCTCAAACAGCTCGGAGGACTCGAGCAGCGCCTTCGATGGGATACAACCCGCGTTCAAACAGGTTCCTCCAAAGGCATAGTTTCCGTCGGAATTCCGCCACTCGTCGACACAGGCGACTTTGAGTTTGTTTTGCGCCGCGCGTATTGCGGCGGGATAGCCGGCGGGTCCGCCGCCGATCACCACGACGTCATATTGATTGCTCATATGCCTAATACCATGCGGGCCGGATCCTCGAGGCCTTGCTTGACGGTCACGAGGAACTGAACCGCCTCACGGCCGTCGATGATCCGATGATCGTAGGTCAGCGCGATATACATCATTGGCCGCACCACGACCTGGCCGTCCACGACCACGGGGCGGTCTTGGATTTTGTGCATGCCCAAAATCGCACTTTGCGGCGAATTGACGATCGGCGTCGACAACAGCGATCCGAACACGCCCCCGTTGGTGATCGTGAACGTGCCTCCGGTCAGCTCTTCGATCGTGATCGAGCCGGCGCGAGCACGCGATGCGAACGCCGCGATCGATTTCTCGATGTCGGCAAAACCGAGCTGATCCGCGTCCCGCAGCACCGGTACGATCAATCCGCGATCGGTCGATACCGCGACGCCCACGTCGTAGTACTCGTGATAAACGATCTCGTTGCCCTCGACCGAGGCATTCACCGATGGGAATTTCTTGAGCGCCTCGACGCAGGCCTTGGTAAAGAACGACATGAAGCCGAGCTTCACGCCATATTGCTTCTCGAATTGGTCCTTATAGCGGGCGCGCAGTTCATTGACGGCCTTCAAATCGACTTCGTTGAACGACGTCAACAGCGCCTGCGTCGCTTGTGCCTGGACCATGCGCTCGGCGATGCGTGCGCGCAAACGCGTCATCGGCACACGCTGATCCGCACGCGCGCCACGCGCAACCGGCGCCGGTGCGGGCGCTCGCGCAGGTGCAGGTGGTGCAGGTGGTGCAGGCGCTCGCGCAGGCGCGGGTGCCGCTGCGGACGCCACCGGCGCGGCCGAATTCGCCGCGGGTACCGCGTCTTTCGCAGCGAGGTAATTGACGACATCGGACTTCGAGACCCGGCCGTCGCGCCCCGAGCCGGCAACGGCCGCGCGGTCGACTTTGTTTTCCTCGACGACGCGCTTCGCCGCCGGGCTGAGTTTTCCAGCCGCGGCAAGTTCAGGTTTCGCCGCCGGTTCGGACCTCGCTGCAGCCGCCGATTTCGCGGCGGCTTCGGGCTTCGCCGCCGTGCCGGCCGCCACCGGCGCCGTCGCGCCGGCCTCGATGACCGCAAGGAGCTGGCCGCTGGTCACGGTCGCGCCATTGCCGAGTTTGATCTCCCGCAGAATTCCCGCAACCGGCGCCGGCACCTCGAGCACGACCTTGTCGGTCTCGAGATCGACCAAATTCTCATCGCGGGCAACCGCGTCGCCCGGCTGTTTATGCCAAGAAACGAGCGTGGCATCAGCCACCGATTCCGGTAGCTGAGGAACGTGAACTTCAACACTCATGAACCTGTCCTAGTTTGAGCCGGTGGACGGATCGTCTGCCGCGATGTCTCTTCCGGCGGAATGCCCTGCAGCGCCGCGCTGACGAGATTTTTCTGCTGCTGTTCGTGCAGTACCGAGATGCCGGTTGCCGGCGCGGCGGCGCCGGCACGGCCTGCGTACAGCAGTTCGTGTTTATGACTCAGCTTGGCCTGCAAGCGGTGCCTGATCTGGTACCAGCCACCTTGATTTTGCGGCTCTTCCTGGCACCAGACGATCTCACGCGCGTTGGCGTATTTGCGCACGATCGCCTCATAGTCGTCCGAAGGAAACGGATAGAGCTGCTCGACGCGCACGATCGCCACGGTATCGACCCGCGCTTCGCGCCGGGCCTTCAACAGATCGAAGTAAACCTTGCCGCTGCACAACACCACGCGCGTCACGGCGGAAGGCTTGATGTCGTCGATCTCGTCGATGAGGTTGCGAAAGCCGCCGCCGGCGAGATCCTCCAACGCGGACACCGACATCGGATGGCGCAACAGGCTCTTCGGCGTCATGACGATCAGCGGTTTACGCAGCGCACGCACCATTTGCCGCCGCAGCATGTGAAACATCTGCGCGGGCGTCGAGGGTACGCAGACCTGCATGTTGTACTCGGCGCACAACTGCAGGAACCGCTCCAGGCGGGCCGATGAATGTTCCGGTCCCTGGCCTTCGTATCCGTGCGGTAGGAACAGCGTCAGACCCGATAGCCGGCCCCATTTGGCCTCGCCGGAACTGATGAATTGATCGATGATCACCTGCGCACCGTTGCAAAAGTCGCCGAACTGGCCCTCCCAGATCGTCAGGCAATGCGGCTCGGTGCTCGAAAACCCGTATTCGAAACCCATGACGGCCTCTTCCGACAACACCGAGTCCGTGACCGTGAACCTCGGTTGATTGGCCGCAATGTGCTGCAACGGCACGAACGCGCGGCCGGTGGCCTGGTCATGGAGCACCGCGTGGCGATGGAAAAACGTTCCGCGGCCGCTGTCCTGGCCCGTGAGCCGTACGGGATAGCCGTCTTGCACCAGACTCGCATACGCGAGGTTTTCGGCGCAGCCCCAATCGAGTTCGAGGTCTCCGGCAACCATCTTTTCGCGTGCCTGCATGATCGCGAGCACCCGCGGATGCAATTTCCAATCCGCCGGATAGGTCGTGATGGCCTTGCCGAGCGCGCGCAAACGCGGCATGTCGATGCCGGTCTTCACCGGCTCCGCCCAATCCGCGCCCAAATACTCGCTCCAATCGACCGTATACTTATTGCCGATGAGCCCGAGCGCGGCGCGGGCCTGAGGTTTGCCCTCGTCGAGACCGTTGCGGTATTGCTCGATCATCGCGGCGGCCTCTGCGCCCGTCAGCACGCCTTCGGCCTGCAATTTCTCGGCGTACATCTGCCGAACCGTCGGTTTCTTGCGAATGACCCGGTACATCAGCGGCTGGGTCGCGGCCGGCTCATCCGCTTCGTTATGGCCATGCCTGCGATAGCAAACCAAATCGATGACGACGTCCTTGTGGAATTTCATGCGATAATCGAGCGCGAATCGCGTCACGAAGCACACCGCCTCCGGATCGTCCGCGTTCACGTGAAAAATGGGCGCTTCGATCATCTTGGCCACATCGGAGCAGTACAGCGTGGAGCGCGCATCGCGCGGCTCACTGGTCGTGAAGCCCACCTGATTGTTGATAATCACATGGATCGAGCCGCCCGTGTAAAAGCCGCGCGCCTGCGAGAGCTGCAGCGTCTCCATGACGACACCCTGGCCCGCGAAGGCCGCATCGCCGTGGATCTGCACGGGGAGAATCCGCTTGCCTTGCACATCGCCGCGGCGCTCCTGGCGGGCTCTGGCGGAACCCTCGACGACCGCGTTGACGACCTCCAAATGCGAGGGATTGAACGCCAGCGCAACGTGCACGTTACCGGACGGCGTCTTCAAGTCGGACGAGAATCCCTTGTGATATTTGACGTCGCCCGATCCGCGCAGTTTGGCGAGATCGTATTGTCCCTCGAATTCGCTGAACAAATCCTTCGGCGACTTACCGAGCAGATTGACGAGCACGTTGAGGCGTCCGCGGTGAGCCATGCCGATGATCGCCTCTTCCACACCGACCTTGCCGCCTTGCTGGACGAGATCGTCGAGCAATGCGATCAAACTGTCGCCGCCCTCGAGCGAAAAGCGCTTCTGGCCGACGTACTTCGTGTGCAAATAGCGCTCCAAACCTTCCGCGGCCGTCACCTGCCACAAGATATTTTTCTTCTCCTCGACGCTGAAACGCCAGCGCGTGCGCGCCGATTGAAAATTATCCTGCAGCCACAGACGCTCGACGGTGTCCGATACATGCGCGAACTCGGCGCCGATCGTATCGGTATAGACGAAGCGCAGAACCTCGAGGATCTCGCGCAGCGTCGCACGCTTCGCGAAATCTTCGGTGCGGCTTCCGGTGAAGAACTCGGTGTCGAGGTCGGCGTCGGATAGCCCGAAGTACGCGAGTTCGAGCACATAGGGCCGCGACGGAACCTGCAGCCCCAGGGGATCGAGCTTGGCGATCAAATGGCCGCGGTTCGCGTAGACCTGGATGAGTCGCGACACGGCGCCCTGCTTGGCACCGGCCAAAGCCGACGACGCCGTCGAGGGCGCAGCGGCAGCGGGCGGCTGCCGGGCTCGATCCAAGAGGCGTTCGCGGATCGGACCGTGCGCAAGCTCGCCCTGGGCACCCGCATGCAGCCGCTCGAAATACTCGCGCCAAACGGGATCCACCGAATTGGGGTCTTGCAGGTACCGGTCGTACAGATCTTCGATGTAGGCCGCATTCCCGCCCGAGAGCGCCGAAGCGGCAAATTGATCGGCAAGTGATTGGCTCATGAACACATCGTAAACTGGAAAAACATAAGTAACATCAATGCGATAAGAAGTGTGATCGGCATCGCGGAAAGGTTCCGTAGTTTAGCCGAAGGCGACACAATATGGAATGTAAGGCCGGCGCCGGGAATCAGAAGGGCAAGGATTGTCCGGGGGCTTGGAACAGCCAGAATTCGTATCCGATCAGGCAAAGGTAGGCGATCAAGATGCCATAGAGCGCAAATTCGACGCGTACCAAACGCATGAACCGATAGCGCGCGAGGCAAACCATCAAGACGACGCTGACGCCCGTCATCGCCATCTTCAGCGAGAGAAACATCGTCGTGTCGCCGCCCACGAGCAGCGCCATCAGCGGATTGGCTTCCCGCGCGCCGCCCTCGAGCAGCGCGAGCGTCAAACACGCATCGCAGACACTCAGCAGCAAAATGCTGATGGCGACCGCCAATAGATGCGACGCGTGCCAATCGACCGAGTGGTAGCGGGAATCGTCTAGGCGCCGCGGCGGGCGGCGGCGGCGCGGATTAAAGCTGCCATAGAACACCGACCACCAAACCCGCCGGCGCCGGTCCCGCTCCTCGCGCCGATCGCCGAGTATGCCGGGCCCCGCCTTAGGCAGACCCCGCAGCTGGTGCGCGACCCAATCGTTCAACTCATTCTTGGACGCCATGAAGCTCTTCATTGCATGTCGGGATTGCCAGACACTATTGCGACAGTCGGCCCCGTCGGGCAAGCGCAATTCGTCATAATGTGGCGCTTCGGCACATAATATTTCTAGCCGCTTTCGGGCTCTCGCGTGCTCTTGCGCAGGCTCTCCCAACTGGCATCGGCGATCCAGCCGCCGTCAACCGGCAGACTGACCCCATTGATGAACCCGCTTTTGCTGCTGTCGATCAGAAATGCAATCGCGGCAGCGACGTCGTCAGGACTCGCAAATCGTGCCATCGGCACGCGACCGACGATGTCCGCGTCGCAGTAAGCGCCACTGCCTTGATCCGCGATATCCATTTCGGTCTTTATCCAGCCGGGACAGACCGCGTTGACGCGCACGCCGCGGCCGCCCCACTCGGCCGCGAGCGTCTGCGTGAGGCCGATGAGCCCGTGCTTCGACGCGTTGTAGGCGCTGCGGTTGCTGATGCCCGCGAGTCCGGCAACCGAAGCGACGTTGACGATGCTGCCGTGCCGACGCTGCAGCATTTGTGCGCCGAGATATTTGCACAATAAAAACGGCCCGAACAAGTTGACGTCGACGACATGCCGCCACTGCGCGGCCGTCGTATGTTCTGCCGGCGCGATCAAGCTGACACCGGCATTGTTGACCAAGGCATCGAGCCCGCCGTAGTCCCGCAGCAGCAGCGCGGCGAGTTGCTGCACGAACGGTTCCGAGGTGACGTCCCCGGACAAGCCGACGACTTGGGCGCCCGCACCGCGAAGTTGCGCAAGCTGTGCATCGAGGGGTCGCAGGTCGACCAATACGACGCGATAATCGAGGCGCGCGAGCGTCTCGGCGGCCTTGAGTCCAAGGCCTTGCGCGGCGCCGGTCACGAGTACGGTCTTCATGGGAATGCGATGCGGCCGCGCTAAGCGACCGAATCCCGCTTGAGCGCTTGACACATGCAGTGCACCGCGCCGCCGCCGTGGCCGATCATCGAGACATCCGGATCGTAAACCACGAGTCCCTCGGCCCGGCACGCCGCAATGAGGTTTTTGCTCGAGGCCGGCACGAGTACCCGCTCGCCGCCCAGGGATACGACGTTGGTGCCCATTTGCATCGCATCGCTATAGGGAATGGGAATCACGCGAATGCGCTTCGAGCGCAGCCACTCGACGAGTTCCGGCTCGACGGCCTCGACGCAGACCACCGCCAAACCGTCGGCGACCATGCCCATCTGCACGTCCAAATGCAGGAAGTGCGAGTCGAACGCATAGGTGTGGAATTCCCAACCCTCGGCCTCGAACCAGGATTGCAATTGCCGCACGGCCGGTTCGATCGAGCGCTCGCCGGAATAGCCACAGGCCGCGACTCCGGGCTGCAAGACCATGAAATCGCCGCCCTCGACATTGCCGGCCGTGACCAGATCGTAGATCGGAATACCCGCATCGAGGAAAAATCGCAGGCACGCCGCATATTCGCCGCGGCGGTAAGGTTTTTCCAGTTGCATGATCACCGCCCCCCAGGGGGTCATGACGCTGCTGTCTCGCGCGAAGATCTGATAAGGCAGGCCCGGCGCCGGCGGCAGGATATGAACGGCGACCCCCGCCTGCGCATATGCATCGAGCATTTCGCCGTACTGTTTGCGTGCCACGTCGTAATCGAACCGCAAGCCGATTCGCTCGGCGCGCTGCGCGACCGCATTGCCGGCCTGCCAGGTAAAATGATCGATGGGACCCAAGAGCACGTCGCGCAGAATGCCGTATTCGCTGTCGACTCCCCAGCGCTCGGTGCGCGCGGTACCGCCGCCTTCGCGTCTGACGCGTAACTGCATCGTCATATCCCCTCGCTGGCGACCGCGACCACGGCTTGCAGCAACACGTCGGCTCCGGCCACGAGATCGGCGGCGCTCGCCGCCTCGGCCTCATTGTGACTCAAGCCGTCGGTACAGGGCACGAAGATCATCGCGGTTGGCGCAAACTGCGCCGTGTGCAGAGAATCGTGCCCGGCGCCGCTAACGATCTTCGCGTGCGTGAACCCGAGATCGCCGGCGCACCGATCGATGAGAGAAACGAGTCCCTCATCGAACGTCGTCGGCGGCATGTACCAGATCTGCTCCACGCTTTGCGAAATGCGGTGCCGGGCCGCACACAGGCTCACGAGTTCGCGAAATTCGCCGACCATCGCTTGCAGCACCTCGCGATCGGGGTGCCGCAGGTCGACCGAGATCACGAGCCGCTCCGGCACCGTGTTGCGTGAGCCGGGCGAGACCTTGATGTCACCCACCGTGGCGCGACCCCAGGGTGTGCGCGCATTCGCCAAGTCGAACACGCCCTCGATCAGCGGGCACGCCGCTCGCCACGGATCACGGCGCGCCTCCATCGGCGTGGGACCGGCGTGGCAAGAGACGCCGTGCAGCGTGACGTCGAACCAATAGGCGCCCTGAATGCCGGTCACGACGCCGATCGTCGTCGCGGTCTTCTCGAGGATCGGCCCTTGTTCGATATGCGCCTCGAACATCGCGCGAAACCGGCGTGCACGCGCCGGCACCGCGCCTCGATACCCGATGCGCTCGAGTTCCTCGCCGACCGAGCGGCCCTCCTTGTCGGTGCGCGAGTACGCAAACGACAAGTCATAGGTGCCCGCAACGACGCCGGACCCCAACATCGCGGGCGCGAATCGGCAGCCCTCTTCATTGGTCCAGCTCGCCACCTCGATCGTGCGATTGGGTTGCAATCCTTGGTCGGCGAGCGTTCTCAAAATCTCCAATCCTGCGAGCACGCCGTAGACGCCGTCGAAACGCCCGCCGGTCGCCTGCGTATCGAGATGACTGCCGATCAGCACGGGCTCTGCATCGGGAAGGCGGCCCGCGCGCCGCAGAAAAATATTGCCGATTTCATCAACACTGACCGCGCAGCCCGCGGCGCGTCCCCAGGCGGTGAACAGGTCACGGCCGGCCTTGTCCTGATCGGTCAAGGCCTGGCGATTACAGCCGCCGCGGCCGGTCGCGCCGATTTCGGCCATCTGCATCAGACTGGACCAGAGCCGATCGGGATTGATACGTAATGGGTTCGGCATAGCGGCAATCATGAACCAGGGCCGCAGTAAAATGCTACCGGGGATACGGTCAAGCCCCGTAGCCGCCGCCGCCGGGCGTGCGGATCACGATACTGTCCCCGACCGCCATTTCGGCCGAACCGATATGATCCAAGAGCTCGATCCGGCCATCGGCTCTTTCGATCCAGGTCTTGCCGACCTCGCCCGGCTGTCCGCCCGCCATTCCGAAAGCACCGAACTTGCGGCCGTTGCTCAATATCGAGGCGCTCATCGGTTCCAGAAAACTCACGCGCCGCTGGCCGCCGTCGCCGCCCCGCCAGCGGCCCGCGCCGCCGGAACCCGCGCGTATTTCATAGGACTCGACTCGGACCGGATAGCGCAGTTCGAGCACCTCCGGATCCGTCAGCCGCGAATTGGTCATATGCGTTTGCACGACGCTCGCGCCGGCGAAACCGGGACCCGCGCCCGAACCGCCCGCGATCGTTTCATAGTACTGATGGCGCGAATTGCCGAACGTAAAATTGTTCATCGTGCACTGGCTTGCGGCCATGACGCCGAGCGCTCCGTACAGCGCATTGGTGACGCAGGTCGAGGTCTCGACGTTGCCCGCAACGACCGCCGCCGGGTAACGGGGATTGAGCATCGAGCCCGGCGGCGCGATCACCTCGATCGGCTTCAAGCACCCCGCGTTCAGCGGAATGTCGTCGTCCACGAGCGTACGAAACACGTACAGGACGGCTGCCATCGTGACCGCACGCGGCGCGTTGAAATTATTCGGCAATTGCGCGCTCGTGCCCGTAAAATCGATGGTTACCGATCGTGCCGCGCGGTTGACGCGCACAGCGGTGCGAATCTCGGCGCCATTGTCCAGGCGCAGCGTGAATTGGCCGTCGTGCAGCGCTCCGATCGCACGCCGCACCGACTCCTCCGCATTGTCCTGGACGTGACCCATGTAGGCCTCGACCGTCTCCCTGCCATAGGCCTTGATGAGCGCCCGCAATTCCTCGGCGCCCTTCTCGTTTGCGGCTATCTGCGCCTGCAAGTCGGCGAGGTTTTGATCGATATTGCGCGCCGGGTGCGCGCCGCCGCCGAGCAGCTCGCGTAGTTGCGCCGCGCGCAAGCGGCCTTGTTCGACGAGCTTGAAATTATCGATCAGGATGCCCTCATCGGAAATACTCGTCGAGAACGGCGGCATCGAGCCCGGCGTAATTCCGCCGACGTCGGCGTGATGACCGCGCGACGCGACAAAAAAACGCGGACGCGTGTCGCCGGTATCGACGAACACCGGCGTGACGACCGTCATGTCCGGCAAATGCGTGCCGCCATGGTAAGGATCGTTGAGCAGATATACATCGCCGGCTTCGGGGCGGGGGTTGCGCTCGATGACGGTTCGGATGGATTCCCCCATCGATCCCAGATGCACCGGCATGTGCGGCGCATTCGCAATCAATTGGCCGGCGGCGTCGAACAGCGCGCAACTGAAGTCCAATCGCTCCTTGATGTTGACCGAGTAGGCGGTACTCTGCAGCCGTGAACCCATTTGTTCGGCGATGTTCATGAACAGATTATTGAATACCTCGAGCATCACGGGATCGGCGCGGGTGCCGGCCGCAAAACGCCCCGCGCGCGGTATCACGCGCAGCAATTCGAGCGCGCCGTCGGCGCCGACGGTGCCGCGCCAGCCACGCTCGATGACCGTCGTCGAGTTGCGCTCCGCGATGACGGCCGGGCCGTCGATGCGCGCGCCGGGCCGCAGCGACTCGGCCGAATACAGGCGCGCGGCACACCACTCGCCGGATCTCTGGTCGTCGTCGCAGTACATCGATACCGCGGCGCCGACCGCCGGATCGTGGGGAGGCGCGTCGAGATTCGCGCGCGGCGCCGCAAGATCATCATGCGCGGCGCTGCATTCGACCGAAATCGACTCGATGACCAAGTCGACTCCAGGCACGAGAAACGCATATTGCCGGCGATAGGCGTGCTCGAACTGCCGACGGATCGATGCCACGCTTTGCGCCCCGGCGCCGCCCAGTTCGCAAGCAAGCGCCGTGTCGGTGCCGCGGTAGCGCACGAATAGACTCGCTTGGGTGCGCAGCCTCGCCTCGCCGATTCCTTGCCGGCGCAATTGTGCCGCGGCCTCGCGTTGCAACGCGGACGCGCCGGCGTAGGCCAGCGCCAAACCGCCATCGTTCAAGTCTTGTTCGAGCGAGCACTCGCGCATCGCAATCTGATCGGCGAGACCCATGCCATAGGCGCTCAGTACACCGGCCAGAGGATGTATAAATACGCGGGTCATGCCGAGCGCGTCGGCGACACGGCAGGCGTGCCCGCCGCCGGCACCGCCGAAACACTGCAAGCAGTAGGCCGTCACGTCGTAGCCGCGCGCCACCGAAATGCGCTTGATGGCGTTCGCCATGCTGCCCACGGCGATCATGAGCGCGCCGCTCGCGACTTCCTCGACGCTGACGCTGCGGCCGCTCGCGTCGCTGATCGCCCGCGCCATCGCCGCAAAACGCTCCGCGACGATCTCGCGGTCGAGTGCTTGGTCCGCGCTCGGCCCGAAAACCTTCGGAAAGAATTCCGGCTGGATACGGCCGAGTAGCACGTTGGCGTCCGTGATCGTGAGCGGACCGGCGCGCCGATAGCACGCGGGCCCCGGATTCGCGCCGGCCGACTCAGGACCCACGCGCAGCCGCGTGCCGTCGAAACGAATGATCGAACCGCCACCCGCCGCGATCGTGTGCACGCTCAACATCGGCGTTCGCATGCGCACGCCGCCGACTTCCGTGTCGAACACGCGCTCGTACTCGCCCGCGAAATGGCTGACGTCGGTGGACGTACCCCCCATATCGAAGCCGATCAATTTCTGATGTCCCGCGGCGAGTCCGGTACGCACCATGCCCACGATGCCGCCGGCCGGTCCCGAAAGAATCGCATCCTTGCCTTGCAGCAGATGCGCCTCGATGAGCCCCCCGGAGCTCTGCATCAGATAGAGCGGCACATCGTTCAATTGCCGAGCGAGCTCCGCGACGTAGCGGCGCAGAATCGGCGACAAGTAGGCGTCCGCGACCGTGGTGTCGCCACGCGGCACGAGCTTCGGCAGCGGACTGACCCGATGCGATACCGAGATCTGCGAAAAGCCGATCTCGCGCGCCAATTCTGCGGCCGCGAGTTCGTGCGCTGGATAGCGGTAACCATGCATGAATGCGATCGCACAGGCGCGCAGGCCCGCTCGATGCGCGTCCTGCAGTGACGGCCGCAGCGCCGCGGCATCGAAGGCCGTGACCAGCTCGCCGCCGGCACCGATGCGCTCGTCCGCCTCGATGACGCGCTCGTACAGCAGCTCCGGCAACACGATGCGCCGATCGAACAAGCGCGGCCGCGCCTGCGTCGCGATGCGCAGCGCGTCTTTGAAGCCGCGTGTGATCACGAGCAGCGTGCGCTCGCCTTTGCGTTCGAGCAGCGCATTGGTCGCGACCGTCGTGCCCATCTTTACGCATTCCACCCTCTCGGCGCTGATCGGCTCTTCGCTGCGCAGCCCGAGCAGCCGCCGGATCCCCTCGACCGAGGCATCCGAATACTGTGCCGGGTTCTCGGACAGCAGCTTCAGGGTATGCAAGCTTCCCTGCGGCGCACGCCCGATGAGGTCGGTGAACGTGCCACCGCGGTCTATCCAGAATTGCCAACGATCGCCACGGCCCTGCATCAGCCGACGACGCTCGCTTTCACCATCAACACGCGACCGCGCGTTTCGGGCAAAGCCCATACGGCAAGTATGACGAGCCCGTAGGCGGCGACGGTCATCGCGCCGATCGCTTCGCCCAGCGAATGCTGGACGCTCGCGCGCCCGATCAAGGCCGGGCAAATGGCACCGAGCGCGCGCCCGAAGCTGTAGGAAAATCCCTGGCCGGAACCGCGCACCGCGGTTGGATACAACTCGGTCAGATAGGCGCCGGTGCCCGCGAAAATGCCGGAGTTGAAGAAACCGAGCGGAAAACCGAGCAATTCGGTTAAGGAATTGCCGGCGTGGATATGGGTGTATGCCAGCACCGCGAGGATTCCGCCGACGGCGAACAGCACGAAACAACGCCGCCGACCGATCGCATCGGACAGCCAAGCGCTCGAGAGGTAGCCGGCAAAGCAGCCCCCAATCAGAACCAGCAGATACGTCGCGGTACCGGCCACGGACAGGTGCCGCTCCGTGTTCAGGTAAGTCGGCAGCCATGTCGTCACGGAGTAGTACGCACCGAGCATGCCCGCGGACATCAGGCTCGCGAGCGTCGTGGTTCGCAGCAGCGGCCCCCGAAAAATGGCCAGAGCCGCTGCAGGCCTCGCATCGGGGCGTGCGCGCGCCTGCAAATAGACCGGCGGCTCGGCCACGTTGCGTCGGATGTAGATGACCAGCAGCGCCGGCAGAACTCCGAGCCAGAGCAATACACGCCAGGCATGCTCGGGGCGCAGCACCGCATAGAGGCCCCAAAATGCGAACGCGGCACCGGCCCACCCCACCGCCCAGCTGCTCTGTACCAAGCCCGTGGCCCTGCCGCGATTGCGCGCGCGGATGGTTTCCGCGATGAGGATGGATCCGACGGCCCATTCACCGCCGAAACCGAGTCCCTGCATCGACCGGACGAGCAACAGCTGGCCGAACGAATCAGTGAACCCGCTCAAGAACGTGAACAGCGCAAACCATGCAATGGTCAGCTGCAGAATGCGCACGCGGCCATAACGGTCCGCGAGCACGCCGGCGGCCCAGCCCCCGAGCGCCGAGGTCAACAACGCGCCGGTCGCAATATAACCGGCCTCGGCCTTGGATATGCCCCAGAGCGCGAGCAGCGTGGGGACGATGAACGTGTAGATCATGGTGTCGAAGCCGTCGACGCCATATCCGCCAAAGGCCGCCAGCAAGGCACGGCGCTCAGGAATGGTCGTGTCGTTGAGCCACATATGGTGCCCCGGGCCGGAATCGAACCGGCGACCTAACGCTTAGGAGGCATTCGCTCTATCCACTGAGCTACCGAGGCTTCGAGGATAAAGACCGGAGTCGATACTCCGGTCCTTCGAACTGGTGGAGGAGAAGGGGATCGAACCCTCGACCTTCGCATTGCGAACGCGACGCTCTCCCAACTGAGCTACTCCCCCGGAAAGGGCGACGAATACTAGCAGCAAAGCATTCCAAACCAAAGTATTGCCATTGGTCGATGTATCATTTAGGTAAATCATACGCCGCTGCCGGCCGCCGGGGTCTAAGGCTTAAGATACGGCTACACTAAGGATGGGGTCGCAAGGAAGGGGGGTCGTCAGAATGCTGCAAGTGGGCGAACGAGCGCCGGAATTCACTCTGCCGGACCATACGGGCCAGGATCGGTCCCTGACCCAGCTATTGAGCGCGGGCGCCGTCGTACTGTATTTCTACCCGCGGGACTTCACGCCGGGCTGTACGAGTCAGGCCTGCGCGCTGCGGGACCTACATACGGAAATCCAGCGCTCCGGCCTGCACGTCATCGGTGTCAGCCCGCAAAACCCCGAGACTCATGCGCGATTCCGCGAGAAGTATCAATTGCCCTTCACGCTGCTGTCCGATGAGCATAAAACGGTCGTCAAGATGTACGGCGTCAACGGTCCGCTCGGTGTCGGCGTGCGCAGGGCCACGTTCCTGATCGACGCCGGAAGGCGCATTCGCGATGCGGTCGTCGCGGATTTCCGCATCGGGCGCCACGCAAAATTCGTGCAACACGCGATCATGCTGCGCCAAGGCATCGTTTGAGCGATCAATAACTCAAACGCAAGAGAATCGCATGCCCCAGAGGGGGCACGGTGACGACGTAGATTGTGCCGAATTCCTCGGCGCCGATGGCCGGAATATCGCTGCGACCGCTCAACGCAGCCACTATCGCGGGAACGGTATCGCTGTGTCCGACGATCAATACGCGCTCGCCCGGGTGCTCATGCAGCACGCGGCGCACCAGGGCTCGCGGATCGTCCTGCGCGACGACGAGCGGCGTCAATCTCAAGCGCGCCGCCAAGGGCGCCGCCGTGAGCCGGTCGCGCAGCGCCGGCGAGATGTAAATGGCATCGATACGGCCCGGCGCTGTCGTCTCGCCGAACAAGCGCGCCAAGATTGCCGCCCGGGCTTCGCCGGCCGCCGCGAGCGGCGGATCGGCGCTACCGTCCAATTGCTTTTCGGCATGACGAATCACGATGACCGTCGTGGCGCCGGCCGTACTCCAGAGCCACGCGGCAAGACCGGCGAGGATCGCGGCTGCAAACGCCGCCAGCCACAGCGGTGTCAGGAACGGTCGGCGCTTGAGGCTGCCATAGCTCTTCTTTAGCTCATCGTTCATGTCACCATAATAGCAATGAATGCCTCCACCTTGTCGCAGTTGCGCATCGTCGTCTTGGCCGCCGGCTACTCGCGGCGACTGGGGACGCCGAAAGCCCTCGCGCGCATGCATGGCGCGAGCCTGCTGCGCCGGACCGCACTCATGTTGACTAAGCTGGTCCGCTCCCAGCTCATCGTCATCGTGCCGCCGCGCGCCGCGCGACTGCGCGTCGAATTGCGGCGCATCCCTGCGGTTCTGTGTGCGAAT
>Ga0181538_10003617_pt1 | contig 14968 bp, 9 predicted proteins | sample PEATcosm2014_Bin_40_FD_119773 | JGI IMG/M metagenome (GOLD analysis project Ga0181538, IMG submission 119773) | Peatland microbial communities from MTU Mesocosm Facility, Houghton, MI, USA - PEATcosm2014_Bin23_30_metaG | ecosystem: Environmental > Terrestrial > Soil > Wetlands > Peat | place...
CGACGCCCCTCCAGGCGCGGGCGTACGAACTGATCCGTGCGTTCCCAGTAACCGGAAATTGAGCATGGCAGTATCCCTCAAGGAATCAGTAGGATATCCCTCGAAGGCTGTTGGAACTTCGGTCTAAAGCGCCAACACAGGGTAGGAGGAGGGTCTCAGGGGAGCCAACCAAATGTCATTCTTGTAATTGGAAAAACCCGGAGGACGGACGCGCACAGTTCTCTGAGTCCTCGAGGTGGGGGGGACAAAACTAGTCAGGCAGGTACTCAGATTCCGATCCTTCAAATCCAGGCCGCTGGGATTTGCAATGCGATGGGGGAAAATCAGCAGCAGTTATCGACCAGAGCCCCCCGGCTCTCTTTCCCGATCAAGCCTTTTCAGATTGTGACCGTGCGGGTTGAGGGTGTCGCGACGGGGCGCTGAGGGGGTTTCAGTTTGGCTCCCGTTTCTGCGCGAGCCAGTAGCGGTGAATGGCAACAGCAACCCCGGATGGCGTTCCCTTCGGATCGTCGGGAGGGTCCGTTCGGACAACCTCGCCCTTGCAGATGACCTCACCTCGCACCCTTTCCCCATTATCGACCGGGGGGAGTTCGAGCCTGAGGTCAAGAGCCGTTGTTGGTTCGAAGACACGCTCAGTTCGGAACAGAACTCCGGAGCGGCTGATGTTCTCAGTGTAAGCTTCAAACCATTGTCGGCTGCGGGCCAGGCGGTAACGAACCGGGAGGTGGACTGGGAAACGTTGCGCGCGGCCGGAAGCTTCTTGCCGTTTTCTTAACATAAGCGTCGCTCCTTAGGGACTTAGCGGCAGACGAGCCATCGGCTCGCTCCTTGATGGCATCACCATCAATAAACCCGTCTCAACTCTTGCGATTATCCTTCTGTCGAAGGCGGTACGAAGCAAAGATCAGATGTGGCAGGTTCTTAGCCAAAAGGCAGAATTGTACGTGGGATTTAACAGAAGTAAAATGAATGCTTTGCCGCTCGGCACACTGAGTCGAAGTGGCGCGAACAGAAAAACCCAGTGTACTTTTGACATACTCATGTAGAATCTACACAGTAATAACTTTATACAGCCGAAAGGACCTCCCTTGTGGCGCCACTTCGGTAATTACGCACAAGAGACTGAAAACAAAAGGCATCATCTCTGCGTCACAGCTTCTCAGCGGTGGAGATTGCCTATCTCTTGGTCGTCGCATCGATGAAGTTGGCGAAATCCTGCTTCATCTTGGCATGCGCCTTCGAGTCCAAGTAGACCATATGTCCCGATTCATACTGGGCGTGCGAGATGTTCTTTCGAAACTCCGGCGGCAGGTCGAGGTGGTCGAAGGTATACCAGGCCGCAAGATAGGGAGTGGCAAGGTCGTAGTAACCCTCCATATTGAGGATCTTCAGGTAACGATCCTTCACGATGGCCTCTCGCAGCGGGGTAGAAGTCTCCATCTCGAAGGGATTACCTCCGCCTCTCGAGCCCGGAGGGGCACTGAAGCTCCACTGGAAGAGTCCCGACTGCTGCCCTGAGACGTAGTAGGGCATATCCACTTTGTAATTCAGCTCGCGGCGCACATAGTCGTTGAAAACGCTGGTGAAGGGCGGGCCGGTTTCGGCGCTCGAGGGATCGAAGAAGCGCGTATTCATGAAGCCGTCCGGATCCGGCCCCTTGAAGCGGCCGTCCAGGCGACCCACGCGGAGCCTCTCGTCGGAGAGCAGAAAGTGAGTGAAGGTGGCAACATCCAGGCGCAGGTTCGCCCACTCGATGACTTCCTTCGAAATGCCGGTGTAGCGATTCAATTTGTCGATGACGTTCTGCCGCTTCTCCGCAGTCAGTGTATCGCCGGAAGCCAGGGCCTGCGTGTAGTCTCCGAGGGCGAATTGCATCGATTCCTGCCGGGCGCGGTTGGGATCGGCCATGAGATCCGGCGGCAGCCTCTTGTGGTACCAGGCGATCGAGGTAAACGACGGGAGCAGCATGGGGTAAGGCACATCGTTGGTAAACGAAGATTCCAGAGTTTCAAAGTTCAAGACCGTGGAGAGCAGCACGATTCCATTGAAATTGATGCCCCGCTCGTTGAGGTACCCGGCTAGCCCCGCCGAGCGAGTGGTGCCGTAGCTCTCTCCGAAAAGATAGAGGGGCGACAACCAGCGCTCGTAGCGGGAGATGTAAATGCGGATGAACTCGCCGAAGGCGGCGATATCGCCGCTCATGTTCCAGAACTTGCGCGCCGCGGCCTGGTCCGCCGGGCGGCTGTAGCCGGTGCCGATAGCGTCCACCAGCACCAGGTCGGTCTTGTCCAGCGGAGTATTGGGATTGTCGTCGCGGCGGTACGGCGACTGGGGCAGCCACCCTTCCTGCTCCAGCAGCACTTTGCGCGGCCCCAGCGCCCCCATATGCAGCCAGACGGAGGCGGAACCGGGCCCGCCGTTGTAAGCAAAGGTCAAGGGACGCGTGGCGGGTTCCGCGCCCTCCAGGGTGTAGGCTACGAAGAACATCTCCGCCTCAATCTTGTCCTCGGCGTCCTTGATGGGGAGGCGGCCGGCCGTGGCCGTGTACCGCAAAACCTTTCCCCCGATGCTGATCTCATGATGCGTCTCCACGGGAGGAACTTCGGCCATGTCGAAGTGCATGGGCCGAATCCCTTCTCCGGCGCCACCCGGCTGGGCCGTTTCAGGCTGTGAAGGCGGGGTCGAAGGCCTGGTCTCGCGTTCCTCACGCTGCGGGCGTTCCGAAGGGGTTTGCGGTGTTGTAGCAGGCGTCTGCTCGGTGGAACGGCGCGGTGTCTGTGGCCGCTCTGAGGGAGCGCTAGGCTGCTGAGCCCAGATCAACGCGGGAAGAAGCACGGTTGCCAAGGCTAAGAGTATTCGTCGCATGGTTTTCCCTTTTCGTTGAAATTGTAGTGCGCCTTGCGGGGAAAATGGAATTTACACCTTTTGAGCGTGCCTGTCCAATTCTCCGATGGACGTTTGGCTTTGTAAAGCAGACGGGTGGCGGCAGCCCGGGCAAGCTACGCTGTGCTCTTCGTGGCTTAGAGCCTCAACACAGAGGACGCGGAGCGCCTCAGTGGCCTCCGTACACTACAAATTCTTCGGCCCGCGCGAAGAAAAGCAGATCCTTCGCTTCGCTCAGGATGACATGTCATTCTGAGCGTAGCGAAGAATCTGCATTTGGTTAGGGCTAATGGCGCGCTGGGTTTAATCTTTTCCGGCACAGAGAGCGCGGAGACGAGCATCAACTCGCCCCAGCGCAGCGGCTCACTTCACGCCATGCAGGAATTCTTGCGGAACCGGACTTTGGGGAGTCTCGCCCTGCCAGAAAATGGTGACAATCCACCAGCGACGGCCGTCATGCATCAACTGGAAGCTATTGATGCCGCGCTCGAAGGGCTTCGGGTCGTCGGCGGCGTGGCGCGATTCATAGGTGCTGAACACCTGTGCGATATCGGCGAAGCGTTCGGTGCGCCGCGCCACTTCCCGCTCAAAGAAGCCGTTCTTTTGGAAAGAGGGATCATCGCGCTGGATATAGTCCTCGGGACTGAGCACCACGGTACGGAATCCTCCCTGGTGGTTTGGAACCACGGCGGCAAGACGCGCGCCGGAGACAAACAGGGAGCGGAAGCGGTTCCAGTCGCGCTGTCGCCCGGCGGGCCCTGAGATGGTGTCGTAGGCGGCATGCACGATGGCATCGATAGAGCCTACATCAGCCGGGTTTGCTGCGGGCGCAGTGGCGGGCTGAGCTGCCGGAGTGTGCGAAGGCGTTGAAGTCTGCAATCCGCTCGCTGCGGCTCGCCGCCCGGTCGCACACGTCGTGATCAGCACGGCAGCCGACACGATAATAGTATTGGAACATCGCCTGCCGACTCGCATGCGAGACCTCCCAGCGCAACTTCACAGCCCCTGTCATCCTGAGCGCAGCGAAGGATCCCTGCAGTTGTCCTTGAATCGTCAAGCTGAAGAACAACTGCCGAGATCCTTCGCTGCGCTCAGGATGACAACGATTAACAGGACGCAAATCATACTACACCGGTTAAGGAACTCTCGACTCTCAACTGTCGACTGTCAACTTTTCTACGTCGGGTGGCGCATACGTCCCGACGCTTCTTGCCGGGATGTATGCGCCTCGCTGAAATTAGAAAGTCGCATACACGCCGAACAACGGCACGTATGCGCCACCCACGTGCTTTACTCTCGACTTTCGACTTCTCAACTGCTCTACGGCACCAGCATGACCGGCGCGCGCCAGAACGCCGTCTTCTGGCCGGCGGGGTCGAGCACTGTAACCTGGCACTCATACTTGCCGGGTGAAAGTTGGTGGAGCGGAAATCTAAAATTCAGGGGCATGGTTTTCACGCGGTTATTCGTCCCGCTGGTCACCTCGATCGGCGGCGTTTCAAACGACTTCTTCTCCGCCTGGTAAAAACTCACAAAGGCAATCAGAGGCTGGAAGCTGGGCAAGCCCTGCTCGTAGGCCTGAAGGTAAACGTAAATGTCTCGGCTTTGGCTGAACACTCGCGTGACGCTGGGAATCAGTTTCTGCCCGTCCTGAACGAGCGGGTTGGACGTCTCCTCCTGATCTTTTTTCTTCAGCGCGTTGTAGATCGCATCACGGAGGTCGACGCGCTGGCTGCTCAGCACCACGGAACTGATGGGAATTTGCTTCTCTTCCTTATTCAGGTTGGGAATGACGAAGCTGGTTTGATACGTCCCGATTCTGCCAGTCTCGTCATCGCGAGCCAGGAATTTGATGGTGTACTTCCCGGGCAGAATCGTGAATCCGGCATCGTACTCGATGGGCCGCTTGGCCAACTGCGCAGCCGTCGCGTCGCTCAGCTTAATGTTCATCTTGTCGCGAAGGTTAGTAATAGTTGAGCCGTACTGGTCCTTGATCTCGCCGATGAAATCGAGAAGCGTGTGCTCCGCGCCGCGCCGCTTGGCCAGGGCCAATTCCCTGCCCGGAATCTTCACCACGATGGGCGCGAAATACTCAGCGCGATTCAGTTGGAAATAGTCGATCTCCATGGCGATGGTGAGTTCCGTGATCGGGTCTTCGAGCATCAACGCATCTTCGAGCTGCCGTTCTTTGTCGGCAGGTGTGAACTTGCTGAACTGCTTGTCGGCATAGTAGCCCTGGCGATAATCCAGACTGGCGGACAAGTCCGAGTCGAGCGAAATCTTAACGCGGCGGAACTTGCCGTCCTGCGCCGTGTTGGTGGTGTAGTAACCGAGAATGTAATAGCTGGAAGTCGCCTGCTCCGCCTGCACTATTCCCTTGGCGAGGTCGTTATAATCAAGCAAAGCTTTGCCGCCCGTGTCGCCGGCCAGCGCATAGAGCGTATCCTGCGACTGCTGGAAGTTCGTGGTCACCGCCAGGGCTGCGGCCCCCGAATACATCCCAACGTTGCCCTGCGATCCTTGCGTAGCGTCGCCGAGCGGAGCTTCGGCCACTAGACCCCTCGCGTCGATGGGCCAGAACGACACGCCGGCGCGGATGGCCGTGTCGATCGTGGCGTGAAGCTGCGCCTGGTTGTCCAGGCCGTGCAGCATCAACCCACTGGCAAAGTAGACCAGCGATTTCTTTTCGCTGATCTGGCCCAACAACTTCGACGCTGTCTGGAGCGCGGACAATTGGCGGTCAGTATTAAAGACGTTGAACTCGCTGTCATCCTGCCCGAACGCCGCGCCCGTGTCGGGGGTGCCGGCGTCATCGCTCGCAAGGCCATAGCCCTGCCCCTCGCCCACGATCATGGTCTCAAGGATGCTCAATAGGCGGGTGCGGTCGCTTGTGAAGTCTTGGAGAACGTCCACGGCGCCACCCGCGAATCTTAGAATGGCAAGCAGGTCCGCCGGCGCCATCTGGGTCTTCACAAACCGCTTTGCCGCTTCGAGTGCACGCAACTGGTCCGCCGGCGGCATGGTCGTCATGTCAAAGTAAAGCGCCAGAAGGCGGCGATCTTGGTATCGCAACTTGCCGGGCGTTTCGGGTGAAATGCGAGTGCGGCTCAGCTTGTCGTAGATCGTGATATTTTCCGGCGCGACCGCAGCAGTCTGAGGCGGACTCGCAGCTTTCGACAGGTCCTGCTGCTCGCAAAAGCTGATGGTCTGGGGCGTCCCATTTTCGGTGATCGTGAAGTCTTTGGCGGTCAACCCTCGAATGGGATTCCCTTTCTTGTCCTTCACCACCACCGCCTCCACCACCAATTGCGTGCTGACGGTGATGGTGGCCGTTTCCTTCGAACCGGTCGGCGTGTTCTGCCTGATCTGCTGCGCCGCGGCAGTGCGGGCCAACACAAGGGCGATGAACAACAACATAGTGGCCACAGCAGAGGCGCGCTTTCCGTGCCCTGGAAGGGCACAAGATAGTAGCCGGGGGCAACGCCCCCGGAGAGCGCGCGGAGCATTCACCGACCCTGAAAGGGTCGCATTGATTCGAGGCGCAACGCGCATCAGCGGCAAAACGGCCTCCGGATTCGACCCTTTCAGGGTCGCTCTCCGAGAAGGCAAACTCCTCCGGGGGCGTTGCCCCCGGCTACTGAATTGGTCCCCTTCGGGGATCATCGTCGGACCCGGTGCAATTTTGCGTTCCACACGATCTTCGCTAGTCATCTGTTACTCATTGCTTGTCTTGACCGGTCCCTGACACCCGACACCTGGCGCCTGGCACCTGCTCTTCAAAACCTCACCCGCATCGTCGCCTGCAGACTGCGCATGGCGTTGGCAGCGGCGGGCAGACCGAACTGCGCGCTGGTAATGCTTGTATCCCAACTTGCAAACGTCACGTGATTAAGAAAATTCGTCGAATCGATTCGAAAATCCAGGTTGAAGCGGCCACGCAAGCGGAAGGTCCGCCCTATGGAAGCGTTAAACGAAAACTCAGAAGGACCGATAACCGAATCCCTCCCCGCGTTTCCCCATCGGCCGTTGGCCGGCGGCGTGTATGCGGCGGGGTTTAGAAACAGGCCCTGAGGCGCGGCGTAAACTGACGCGCCCGTAGCGTCCGGCCGGATACTCCCCGTCACGCCCGTGCCCGGCACAGCGGCAAGATAGACGGGCGTCTGCGGCAGTCCGCTGCCCACGGTGATTTGGCTCAAGAAAGTCCACTCCTTGAAGAGCATTCCCTTCCAGCCGCGCAGCAGAGTTTCGCCGCCCAACCCCATGCCGGTGGTGTATTGAAACTGCACGTTCAGAAGATGCCGCTGATCGAAGGTGGAAAGGCCGCGCTCCGCCTCGAGGTCGAGCCAGTTCTGGGCGATGCTAGGACTGGAGGCGCTCGTTCCAGTGGTCGGTGTTATGGTCACTTGCGTTCCACTATTCCCCGGTCCGCCTGACGGCACGCCGAAGATCTGTGTCGGCAGGATGGCTCCCTGGCCTCCCAAAACGGAATCGTCATCGATGGATTTTGAAAAAGTGTAACGGACCGTAGAGGTAAGCCCGTTGTGCAGTCTCCGCCGTAATTGAATCTGCGCGGCTTCGCGCGTCGAGTTGCCGTTCGAGGCGAAGTAGGCGTATCCCTTGGGACAGCTTGGACAGGGATTCACCGCTCCGGGCGGAAAGGTGTTGGGAAGAAACTCCTGCACTCCGCGCGTGCCCTTAATGCCGAGATAGTTCGCAGTCAATTGCAGTGAGCCCGGAAGGTCCCGCTGCAAAGTCATGTTCCAGGTCTGCGCGTATCCCACACGGAAATTCGGATCGACGGCAAACGTGTCCGGCGTGATGGCGGCGCAGGTGATCAATCCATTCGCCAGTGTCAGCGGGCACGCGGCGCTGTTCTGCACGCTCAGACTCTTCGAAATCGGCGCCTGCTGCGCCATTTGCTGCGCGATGGTTTGATAGACCGAGGAGTCGTAGTAGATGCCATATCCGCCCCGGACCACCAACGACGAACCCGCTATCGGCCTCCAGGCAATTCCGATGCGCGGCTCGAAGCCGGTCTTGTCCGGCTGGATCAACGAACTCGGATACTTGCGTCCGGTCAGCGGCCCCACCGGGTCGGTTCCTACCACCGGCGACACGGCCGCAAATCCCGGCGTGATGTCGAGGTTTACCAAGCGCCCGTACAACTCCGTAATCGGCGCGCCGTATTCCCAGCGCATCCCCGCATTCAAGGTGAATTCCGGGCTTATTCTCCAATCGTCGGTGAGGTAGGCGTCGTAAACCGATTCCCGGAAGTATTTATCCGCATTGCCAAACGCCAGTGCGCTGGTGTCCGGAATCCCCAGCAGGAAATCCGCAAAATCGTCGCCGCCGACGGCCGCGCCGTTCGCGCTTCCCTGCGTGGCCGCACCTGTAAATGTGAACGCGCCGCGCGGGTTTTGCTGCCCAAGGTAATTGAACTTTTGCCGGCGGAAGTCGCCTCCGAGTGTGATGTTATGGCGATCCCGGCTCCAGAGCAGCGAAGAGGACCACGCATCCGTCTGGTTGCGATCGAAAGAGCTCTGCGCGTCCGAAAGCCCTGCCAGGCCGCTCGCAAAAGTCAGACTCGGCGGCCCCCAGTTCACGGGGTCCTGGTTATTCCCCGAGATTCCGGCCTCGCCGGAAACGTTTTCGCGCCGCGCCCAGTACGGATTGGTCTCGGTCGCGAGGCGGCTGAACTGGTAACCAAGATTCAGAAAGAGCCGCGTGCCGAGGTGATACGACCAGTTGATGCGGCTGTTGAGGCCCAGCACTTTCGTTGTATCGAGAAAGCCGAACAGATTCGGAGTGGCCGTGCGCGCGCTCTGAAAAGCAAAGCCGCCGTAGACCTGGTTCTTGGCATTGATCGTCTTGTCAAAACGCGATTGCAAAGCGTCTTGATGCGTGTCCGTGTTGATGGGGACCTGGTAGTTGTACTGCTGCTCTCCGTTGAAAGTGGGCAGCGGATAATAATTCAGCAAGGCTTTCGCCTGAGGGCTGATTTCGGTTGGCGGAATCTTACTGCCGGAGAATGGCAGTCCCGTGGCCGGATTGAAGATTTGGACTGGCTGACCCAGAGCGCTCGGCACTTGCGAGAAATCTCCGCCCCGCTCCGCCGCATCCGGCACCAGGGCCGATTGCGTGGTGTCGTCAACATATCGCGTCCACTGATAAGCAACGAAAAAGTCCGGACCGTGTTGCCAGAGATGCGGGATTCGCAGCGGCCCGCCTAAGGTCGCCACGCCCGTAACGCGGTTGTAAGACGGCTTAGGAGTGCTCAGGCCGCTCAAGGAAAAAGGCCGAGCATCAAGCGCGGAGTTGTCGAAAATGAGGCCGAGCCCGCCGTTGTACAGACCGCTCCCACGATTACGATAATTGCCGAAAGCCAACGCCTGCGCGAATCGCGTAGCCGCGCCGTTGAGCACGCTGCCGTTGATCAGCAAGCCGTTATCGGCAGGCTGATTGGCTTCGTCGCTGGCGGCTTGGCCGTTTCCACTGTTTTCGTTGGTATTTCCGGCGTTGTTTTCTCTCTTGTTCCCTGCCTCGCTCGCGCGTTCCTTACCTTCCTCGTTCGCGCGCGGCTTTCCTTCGCCAGTTCCGCCCTCGGCTTGGAGGGGCACACCATGGCGTGCCCCTACACCGGCATGTTCGCCCGTCGTGCTTATTTCAGCCTTGATCTGATCAAGCGGCAGAAGCTTCAATTCCAATTTTCCGTGCGGCGCATTCGGCGCGATCACCACTTCCTGTTTGAGCGAGGCGAAACCGGTCATCTCCACTTCAATCGTCCACGTTCCATCCGTCAAATTGGAAAACGAGTAGAGACCCTGCTGATCTGTAGTCGTGGAGAATTGTCTTGCGCCCTGCGTGGCCTTTACCGTCGCGCCCGGCACCGGCAATCCACCGAACGTCACCTGCCCGCGGTATTCCGAAGCCGCGGCGACGCTCGCAGTCGCGAGCCATGCCACGGCAAAGAGGATGCCGAGGCGGTTGCCGCGCACGAGGCGCGATTCTCCGTGTTCTCTGTACCAGAAGACATCCAACACAGAGCATCCAGAGGCTCTCAGTGCCCTCCGTGTGAAAGCTTTTCGGAGCACGGAGAACACGGAGGCATTGCCGCCGCACTCAATTCTCCGACGGTTTCTCGACATGATCGATCGTGAGAACTTCCGCTGGCGCTTTAGTGGCTTCCAGTCTCAGCCCAATCTGTTCCTGAAGCGCGGTGAAAATCGACGGCCCGGAAGCATCCGGCGGTGGTGCGCCGTCAGGTGGGGGACCGCCGCCGGGTGGGGGACCGCCCATCATCATGCCCTCGCCTTGCTCGGGCGTCCACTTAAGCGCGAGATCGTAGTTGCCCTTCAGCCCGGTTTGATCCAACACCTGGCGGCCCAGTTGTTGCGACAGCACGCTTGCCAAGAACCCGAGACCAACCCCTTGACCATTAAGCTCGCCCCTTCCCATGCGCATCATGGGTCCGTGAGGGTGGCCGCCAGGTCCGCTCGGCGCTTCGGCTGGCGCAACGACGGGCTTGGCCTCCTGAAGTTTCGGGCCGTTCTTCGCGACCACCAGCGCGTAGGCAGGCAGTTCCTTCGTCCCCCGTGTCACTTTCAACTGGAACCGGTCGGCGAGCAGTGACTGGAGCATCGAATCAGCCAACGTTGACCGTTGCTCGCGGGGAAGCTTCTCGAGTTCCTGGGCGATCGAGTCCGGTTCTTTCGCGTCGATATCGTATCTTTCGGCATTGACCCAGCCGGGTCCTCCCGAGACCTGAAAGTCCTTGACGTCGTACGCCATCGTAATAAGAAACTTCAGCGTCATGCCGGTGGCGTTGAACCGGCCGGGCTGCCAGGACACAAAAAAGCGCCTGTCTCCGGAGTGATTCGGCTTGATCGAGGCAACTTCAAACGAAGCCGTGGTGGGCACGGCAGCCGGCGGCGATTGCGCGTCCGCAGTCGCCGGCGATTGCACCACGGCGGTCTGCGATGATTGCGCGCGCACTTGCGGGACACTCACAAGAGCTAACTGCAAAAGTCCGGCGATAGTAGCGGCGCCGACAAGCACCCAGCCTGGTATCGTCGCGGATCTCAAGTTGGTTGACCAGCCCAGACTCATAGTTTCTCCTCAGACTGAAATCATAGCCCTCTCCCTTGGGGAGAGGGTGGCCTGCGGCGGCGTTTTCACCAGCCACCGCAGGTCGGGTGAGGGGTTTGTTCCCAGCGTCGACGAACGGGCGAACTCAAACGGTGAATGGTTTGCCCTTTGGGGTTGAGTAATTCAGAAACCATTTACCATTTGAATTGGCTTTGCCTGCGCGCTTAGACGCTTGGCCGGTGCTGCTATGCGCGGACAAGACCCCTCACCCGTCCCGCTCCGGCTGATGAATGCGCCGACAGCGGGACACCCTCTCCCCAACGGAGAGGGCAGATTTCCCTCACGCTTAGGTCCCGCGCATCGCCGTCGGTCTATCTGCCACCACTGGTTTGACGCACTTCTCGGACCTTCGTTTGCCCGCCACTAATTCTCCGAAGGGCGCTCGACATGCTCGATGACCAGCATCTCGACCGGGCCTTTGGTTGACTCCAGTTTCAAACCAAGCTGTTCCTGGAGCGCCGAGAAGATCGAAGGCCCGGACGAGTCAGGCGGTGGCGGGTTGTCAGGCCCCGGCCCGGCACCCCCGGGCCCCATCGTCATTCCCGGCTGACTCGGGTCCGGAGCCCACTTCAGCGTGAAATCAAAGTTGCCCTTCAGCCCTGTTTGGTCCAGAACGTCGCGGCCTAGCAACTCCGAGAGCAGATGGGCCACGCTTGCCATGGGAACCCCTTGAGCGATTAGCGCGCCCGGCTCCCTGCGCATCATTTGCTGTTGCCCCGGGCCCTCAGGACCCTTGATTCCGTGGAAGGAGTTGTCGTCGGATTTTGCTTCATGAAGCTTCAGGCCATTCTTCGCGACCACCAGCGCGTAGACGGGAAGTTCCCTGGTCTGGTGGCTTAACTTCAATTGGAACCGCTCCGCGAGCAGCGACTGCAACAGCGAACCACTCAGCTCCCGCTTCTGGTCAAAAGGAAGTTTGTCCAATTCTTGTGTCACCGAATCCGGCTCTTTCGCCTCGATGTCGTATTTCTCGGAGTCGATCCAACCCGGCCCGCCTGTCACCTGAAAGTCCTTTACGTTGTACGCCAAGGTTATAAGGTGTTTGACGGGTATGCCAGTCGCGATGAACCTGCCGGGCTGGAAACCGATCGAGATAATCATCTCTGCGGAGTGGTTCGGCTTGATGGACGCGACCTCGAAGGATGCCGTGACTGGCGCGCCGGTCTTCTGCGGCGCTTGCGCGCGGACTTGCGGGGTGCTCAGGAGACCGAATACCACGGGCCCCATGAGGGCCGCGATGGCGAATGCCCCCAAAAGCGCTTTTCTGCCAGGACTCAGCTTGTTCGCCAAATGCTGTGTCATGATACGTACAATCCTTCCCTTGAGATCGGCGCCGGTGACTCCGGAGACGCAGGCCAACGGCGATTCCAAGCAGAACTCACAAGTCTTCAAAATGCTCTCGGCATAAACCTGGCGTTCGTTCCCCAATGCCAGCACTGCCTCGTCGCAGGCGCGTTCGCGCTCCTCCACCAGTCGCGCTCCGACCCACCAAACCAAGGGATGAAACCAGAAGAGAGCCTCGACCATCATGTGAATCGCCGCCGCCAGGTTATCGCGGCGGCGCACGTGCCACACCTCGTGCGCGAGGATGGCTTCGATTTGCGCATCCTCCAAATGCCCCGAAATCCCCTGCGGCCACACCAGCACAGGCTTGAAGATGCCGAAAATCCCCGGCTCCAAGGAAGCGGGCGACAACAACAACTCGATCGGTGCGCGGATTCCGGCAAGCCGCTCCGCGCGGCGCAGTGCTTCCACCTCGCGCCCTTGCCCGAGAGGTGTTGCTCCGCGCAACACTTTCGTCATTCTTCGCCAGCGAATGCACCAAAGTCCCAGAACGCCTAAGAAACCGCACAACCACAGGCCCGCGATTCCCGCCGGAAGCACACGGACCAACTGGTAGCGCAGACCCGCCTCCCAAAGTCTGGGGCTTTCGGTTGCGCGTTGCAATCCGGGAGCGGCCTGAGAAAACGGCCGGCTGACCTCCTCCATCACAAAGTAAAATCCGCCCGCCGTCGTGCGCGGCTGTGGTTTGAGCGGTGCCAGGTGCGTTCCCATCGCCACCAGCAGCGAGAAGGGAATCAGGAATTTCACCGAGGCCGCCAGCCAAAGGCCGTAGCGCGCCTCTGCGCGGTTCTTTCGCAGAGCCAAAGTCAACAAACCCGCAGCCGCCAGGCACAACGTCGATTGCCAAAGGTGATTACCGAGCCCTGGCGCAACGGCCGCCCAAATTGCAGACAAGTATTTCAGCACCATGGCTTGTCCTTTCTCGCTCCGCCGCGTAGCGCGGGCGTCTCGCCCGCTGTCGCGTGGGCATTCCTTCGCTCCGCTCAGGACTGGCTTTGCCCACGCGCGGGAGCGGGACGCTCCCGCGACCGCGGGCGAGACGCCCGCGCCACATGCAGAAGGCCGCGCACCGTGGGAAACGGCAACTACGCCTTCGCCAGCTTCCGCAAAGCCTTCTCCGCTTCCTTCACATCTTCGAGCGTGAGCTTTCCGGATTCAACGAGCCCCGCCATCACCGGCTGAGCGCGCCCGCCGAAGAGCGCCAGCAGATCGTCGATCAGCCGCCGCCGCGCTCCGTCGCGCGAGATGGCCGCTTCGAAGATATGGAAATTGCCGACTTTCTTTATCCGGCGCAGGGCCTTCTTCCCTTCCAATCGATAGACCGTGGTCTGAATGGTGGTGTAGGCCGGCCGCTTCTTTTCGGGGAATGCTTCTTGAATATCGCGGATGGAGAGCTGGCCCCGCGTCCAAAGCTCTTCCATGATTTGCAATTCGAGTTTGGTCAGTTTCGGTTGAGTCATATTCACTACTATCTCCGTATGTGATGCTACTATTGCTATAGGCCATGCGTCAAGAGATTTTTGAGTTCAAAGCGGCGATGGGCCGGTGGCGCACCAGGCACTACGAAAGTCGCCCTCGTCGCCCCGCGAAAGCGGGGGCCCAATGTCCGTCGAAAAACCGATGGATTCCCGCTTCCGCGGGGATGACGGGACTTTCGGCGGAACGGGGCGCGCGATCACCGCAGTTGGCTGCGGACTTTGGTAGTGGGTCAGTTTGATTTTTGTAGCGGCGGTCTCTGACCGCCGGTCTTGAATTCTCAAGGAGTTCTCGCGCTCGGAGAGCGCCGCTACAGCAAACTGGCCCAGTACCCGGACTTTTGGTGCTGTCCTAATTTGGTCGTAGCGCCGCCATCTTGGCGGCTCCATTGCCGGCTGGAAGCCGGCGCTACGGGCCAAATTAGGACACTACCCGGACTTTCTGCCTCTTGACAACCAACCCGCGATAGGCTAGAATTATGATCTTTGTGGCGGGAGTGCAGGCCTCCCGCAACATTTTGACCGTATGCTCGTCGACGCTTCATACCCTCTCCCTCCATCCACCTTTGAGCTCCGGCATCCTGCCACACTTCCGGACCGGACGGAATTGGGGCCGGCCGCTAACCCGCATGCGGATAAGACCGTCTTGAAGCTCCGTCCAACAATCGACGTAGCGCTGACCTTCAGGTCAGCAAGGCGGGGGACAGAATGCCGGCGTTTCAAAGAATTGGCGGAACAAAGCGAGAATGTCTATGAAAACAAAGGACCGGTGTAGAAATCAACCGCCCCTGACCCCTACTTATCCAAGGAGGGGAATTGCGGGGCTCCCCGCCTCGGATGAGGAGGGGTTGGGGGTGGTGGGACTTTGCGACTTAGCGGCCAGTGCGCACTTCACGGTTCGGCGTGAAACCGGAGTTGTGATAATGAAAACGGCGGAACAAAGCGAGAATGTCTATGAAAACAAAGGACCGGTGTAGAAATCAACCGCCCCTGACCCCCATAGGCGCTAGAATAAGCCCGTCGACCTATGCTAAGCCGCATCAGCGGCGCGAGAATGTGGCCCACGGCGACAGCCGTGGGATCACTGCACAAAGAGAGCAATCTGAGCCACGTAGTGGCGA
>Ga0181538_10003624_pt1 | contig 14948 bp, 10 predicted proteins | sample PEATcosm2014_Bin_40_FD_119773 | JGI IMG/M metagenome (GOLD analysis project Ga0181538, IMG submission 119773) | Peatland microbial communities from MTU Mesocosm Facility, Houghton, MI, USA - PEATcosm2014_Bin23_30_metaG | ecosystem: Environmental > Terrestrial > Soil > Wetlands > Peat | place...
AGCCAGGAACCCGCTTTCGGCAGAGCTGCCGCGAGCCACTTGGTGGCCGTCTGCAAGCTTTCGTTGTCGATTGTGCCGCCGAGGAACGAGGGCGCATTAGTGCTCTGAACGGCAGCAGGGGCAGGGCTGTTCGTGGGAGATGCAAGCGCGCTTTCATTTGTCGCAGTAACCAAACTGCGGCTTTCTTTGGCACCCGAATCTCGCTCGAGTAATCGCTTCACCAGAGCCGGAGGATGGTTCAACCAGTATTCCGAACGCTTTTCGAGGCGCGCCGCATAAGCCGGAATGCGAAGGGCGAGCTGGCGGGTCTCATTGACCAACTGCGGCACGACGCTGCTGAAGAGGGCGGCGACGATCACCAGGGCCAGACCGAAGACGCATAGAATGGCGCGGGGCCGCGACGCGCCTCTGCGCTCGATGAAATCGACTACCGGATCGAGCAGGTAGGCGATCACGCCGGCCACGGCGATGGGCCACAGCACTGGCGATAGCATGCTCAGCACCTGGCCGAGGCCCCAAACGAGAGCCACCACGAGCGCCGCCAGCGCCGCCACCGACAGGCCCGTCAGGGCCAGCCAGATCACCCGTGCCTGTCGCTCGGTGGGCGGAGGGAAGCTCATGCGCTCTTAACCCTGCCCCAGCTTCTTCGATTTCTCCGCCGCCGCGCGCACCGCGCTTATGAGCGTGCCGCGCACTTTGCCCTTCTCCAGTTCGTGAAGGCCCTCGATGGTCGTGCCGCCCGGGCTAGTGACCATGTCTTTGAGCACGCCTGGATGCAGGCCGGTTTCCAGGACCATTTTCGCGCTGCCCAGCACGGTCTGGGCCGCCAGCCGGGTCGCAATGTCACGCGGCAGACCTGCGGCGACCCCGCCATCGCTAAGGCCCTCGATGACCAGGTAAACATAAGCCGGCCCGCTGCCGCTCAGGCCGGTGACGGCATCGAGCAATGATTCCTTGACTTGAAATGACACCCCAACGGCGGAGAGAAGCTTTTGGGCAAGCTCGCCATCTTCCAGGAGGGCTGACCGGCCCAGGGCATAGGCGCTCGCTGACGCGCCGACCAGGGCGGGCGTGTTCGGCATCACGCGAATGAGGCGCGCCCCCGATTCCAGCCCGGCTTCCAGCTTTGCCAGTGGCACGCCGGCGGCGATCGAGATGAGGCAATGCTTGCCAGTGAGGTGGTCGCGCACGTCGGCGAGCACCCCGCCAACCTGGTCTGGCTTGACGGCCAGGACCAGCACATCCGCGAATTTGGCCACCTCAGGGTTGGACGCTGTGGTCTTCGCCCCCACTTCTTTGTTGAACGCGGAGCGGGCCACCTCGCTGGGATCACTGGCGATAACCTCGCCGGCGGTAACGAGTCCTGCCCGAATAAAGCCCCGGGCGAGGGCTGTGGCCATTTTACCGGCGCCGAGAAAACCAATGGTGAGCTTTGCGGACATGCCGGGTTTGTACCATGTGACCTGCCCAAGCGGAAGCGAAAAGCCGGGAGCTCAGGCGGAGGTAGGGCTGTTCTGGAGTCTGCGAGGTGCCTTCCAAATCCGAAACCCGAAAACCGAGATCCGAAGGAAATCCGAAATCCGAGGTCCGAAATCCGAAGGGCCTTTACTTTTATCGGCTGCTGCTCTGCCAGTGCGGCTTTGGGTTCGGATTTCGGATCTCGGATTTCCTTCGGATCTCGGTTTTCGGTGTTCGGATTTCAGGGCGGCAGTCCTGCGGGCGTCGCTGGCTCCCCGAAGCGGCGTTATCCGTACTTATACGGATTAGACGGCTTTTGTCCCACCCACCCTGCGACAGTGGGCGAAAAGATCAAACATTAGCTATGAACAACGCACAACTAGAACTGGGTTTCGGCAACCGGCGCGCGCGCCGGTCGTCGTCCGTCAACCGCCGTCCGTCAATCCACAACCCGCAGTGGTGGTTCCAGCGGATGCGCCAGATCGTGGATTGCGCTCTCGACTGGCAGCCCGCTCCGCAGCCCCGGCCCGAGCAGATTCTGTTTCCCCACAAGGACTTCAGATCCTGGACTGCCTGAGAGGAGAGAGAATCTTCATGATTCTCATTGACCAAGGCGCCGTTCTATGCCGAGATGATAGACGCTGAACCGGGTGTAGTCAGAAGATGGCAAAAGTCATATTCAGAAACGGAAATGGGTCGCGCTCAGCGCAGGCGTCGAAATACGACGCGCAGAACACAGTGCTCTCCAAAACCTATGGCGCACTGGCGGACCTGCGCCGTGAACTGGCCGACTCGAAAGCCGTCGTCGCCGAGCGGGAGGAGCTGCTGCGGAGCTTCGCCGCTTGCGCGGATTCGCAACGGGCGTGGCTGCTGCTGGAGGACTACTTCGAGAAGCTCTCGCTCTCGCGCAAGGACTTTCCGAGCACGGATTGGTGGCCGCGACTGCTGGCGGCGCAAGGCCAGGCACGGCTGGAGGAGGTCGCCTTCCTGTTTCTGCGGGCACAGCGCTCGCTGCCGACGGAGCTGAGCGCTTACGCCAACCTCGACCGCTTTGCCCAGGTGGAGCAAGCCGCGAAGGAACAGCAGCTTGTGCGGCAACTGGAGGCCTGGCTCTTCCCGCCCAAGCCGGCGCACTTCGATTCGCCGCGCGCTTTCCTGCGGGCGATTTGCCAGCCGCAGCCTGACGAGGAACAGCCGGCGCGCTATCGCCTGGCCGTACAGCTTCGCCTGCTGCGGCCGCGGACGGGCGAGAAGGTGAGGACGCTCGGAGAGATCATCGAGCTGACGACGCGGGCGGCGCATGAACAGGAACTGTTTCCGCCGGGCGATTGGGAGTTCATTCAGTGGCTGGCGGAGACACATGCCGGCCGCACCGACGGGCAGGAGACGATGGTGCTATCGGACCTGGAGCTGCTGCACTGGCTGGCGCGCTGGGGGCATACGCCGCGGCTCGAGCTGGCTGTTAGCGACGGGACGACGCAGGCGCTGGAGTTCCATGGCGAAGTCGCCGAATTGACGCCGCACCTGGAAAACGGCGACAAGGAGCTGGCGTTCACCCACCGGCTGACGGTGCCGGGTGGCAAGGCTTACCCGTTGGGCGAGGTGCGGTTCTTCAACCGCCATCCGCCGCTGGCGCTGGTGGGGCGGACGTTTTATCTGCTGCGCAACGCGCCGCCGCCGGAAGTGATCGAGCACTGGGCGAGCGAGCCCGCGGTGCCGATGCGCAAGTTGAGCCACCGCCTGCTGATGCACCTGCGCAAGACACAGTCGAGCCATGGCGTGGACTGGGAGCAGCTTTGCGTCGCGCACGCGGCGAAACCGGAGTTCATCTTCGAGCTGCTCGACGAGACGGTGCGGCTGCGGCTGCTGGCCAGGAGCCAGCGCGACCAAAGTGTATGGCTCTGGAGCGGTCACGAGTGGCAGTTGCACGACGCGAAGAAGCCCCGGCCTGCCGGGAACAAGCCCGAGATTCTGGATGACCCGCGCCTGGAGCCCGCGACGCTGTGGCTACGGCAGCTTGATTGGTTCACACCCGAGCCGGGGCTATGGGTCCTTGACGCAAACGAAGGCTGTCTGAGCCAGCTCGCGCGCGCGTGGTCCGACCGCCCGCAGGAGGCCGATTACCTCGGCAATCCCGGCTTCTCCCGGCTTTTCCTGGCGCCGCGCCAACTGCGTCCGCGGCTCGTGGTCAAGGGCAGCGGCATTGATTGGCTGGCCGTCTCCGCCGAGTGGGAGCAGGAGGGGATGAAGCTGACAGTCGCCGATTTGCAGCGCTTGCAGACGGCCACCGGACGTTTCGTCAAGCTGCCCGACTCGGGCTGGGTAGAGCTGGACTCGAACGCGGTGCAGTCGGCGCACGAGGCAATGGCCGAGCTAGGCGTCGATGGGCTGGTGCCGGTGGCGCAGCGCGTCGGGCTGGAGCAGGCCGCGCATCTGGACGAGGAAGGGTTGAAGCGGTTCGGCGATTCCAGCCAGGCCAAGGCGCTGCGTGAGCGGCTCAAGAACTTCGAGGGCCTCCCAGCCATCCAATTGCCCGCGACCGTGCACGCGGACATGCGGCCCTATCAGAAGGACGGATTCGATTTCCTCTGCCACCTGACCAGCATCCGGCTCGGCGGCGTGCTCGCGGACGACATGGGCTTGGGCAAGACCCTGCAGACTCTCGCATGGCTGGCGTGGCTGAAAGATCGGCATGGGAAGGACCCGAAGCCTTCGCTCGTGATCTGCCCTGCCTCGGTGCTGCACAACTGGCAGCGTGAGGCCAACCGTTTCACGCCGCACCTGAAGGTGCTCGTGCTGGAGAGCGGCGCCGCGCGGCACAACTTGCGGAAGCAGATCCCGCAGCATGACATAATCGTCACGAATTACGCCCTGCTGCGGCGCGACCTGGAGGAATTGCAGAAGTTCGCCTTCCGCGCCGTCATTCTGGACGAGGCGCAGTTCATCAAGAACCCCGGGGCGCAAGTCACGCACTCAGTGAAGCAGTTGAAATCAGAGCACCGGCTGGCGCTCACCGGCACGCCGCTGGAGAACCGCTTGCTCGATTTGTGGAGTATCGTGGATTTCATCCAGCCGGGCTACCTGGGCAACCAGGAGCATTTCACGGAGACCTACGAGCCCCGTGGCGAGAATGCCGAATCAGCGCAGCGTATCGCCCGGCGCCGGCTGTCGGCCAAGCTGCGCCCGCTGCTGCTGCGGCGCCTCAAGAAGCACGTAGCCAAGGATTTGCCCGACCGCATCGAAGAACGCCGCGACTGCCAGCTTGGCGAGGAGCAGCGCAAGCTTTACCTGGCTGAGCTGCGCCGCAGCCGCGAGGAGGTGATGAAGACGGTGGCCGAGAAGGGCCTCAATAAGAGCAAGATACATGTGCTGGCCGCCCTCACGCGTCTGCGCCAGATCTGCTGCCACCCGAAGCTCGTCGGCAGCGACACCGCCTCCGGCAAGACAGAGACCCTGTTCGAGCTGCTGGACGCGCTGATCGCCGAAGGACAAAAGGTGCTGGTATTCAGCCAGTTCGTGCAGATGTTGCTATTGCTGGAAGAGGAATGCCGCCAGCACCAGATCCCCACCCACTTGCTAACCGGCCAGACCAAAGACCGGCAGCAGGTCGTCAGCACGTTCCAGAGCGATCCGAACGCAGCAGTCTTCCTGCTCAGCCTCCGCGCGGCCGGCACCGGCTTGAACCTGACGACGGCCAGCTACGTGGTGCTGTACGACCCATGGTGGAACCCGGCCGTGGAGGCGCAGGCCATTGATCGCTCGCACCGCATCGGTCAGACCCAAACCGTGAACGCCTATCGCCTGATCTCGCCCGGCACTGTGGAAGAGAAGATCTGGGAATTGCAGCAGAGCAAGGCGCAGACGATCGCGGACGTGCTCGGAGAGGAAGGCTTCGCGCGCAGCCTGTCGAAGGCCGACCTGGAGTATTTGTTCGCGGAGGACTGACCGCGCACCCGCGCCACGAGGACCCGAGTGCCTGCCGAAGGGTGGGAGGGAATCCCGGGGGCTGCCCTCGCTGCCAGCCTGGCGCAAGCCCGTTACCAGCTATCAGCCCCGGCGAAACCCTCGATTGTTCCTCTATTGGTCCTCTATTGGTGCTCTATTGGTCCTCTATTTTTGAGTGCTTTCCCGCGAGTCCCATTCTTTGCACTCCGCCCGACTCCGGCGGGCGGTTCTCCTGCTTTCCGACTTTGGACTTTGGACTTTGGACTTCCGGCCCCGGGCATTAGGCTTGGCGGCGATGATTGTGGAACTGATCAACACTGGCAGTGAGCTGATGCTCGGGCGCGTGCTCAATACCCACCAGCAGTGGCTCTGCCGCCAGCTCGCGGACTTGGGCTACGTCGTGACCCGCCAGGTCGCGGTGCCGGATACCGGCAGCGACATCGAGCAAGCGGTCAAGGAGGCACTGGCGCGCGCCGACGTTGTCATCGCGACCGGCGGGCTGGGCCCGACTTCGGATGACCTGACACGGGATCTGGTGGCGCAGTTGCTCGGGAAGGAGTTGCGGGAGGACGCGGCGGTGCTGGCGCACATCAGGAGTTTCTTCGAGAGCCGGAAGCGGCCCATGCCGGAACGCACCAAAGTGCAAGCTATGGTGCCGGACGGGGCAACCGTGCTGCACAATCCGCATGGCACCGCGCCTGGCCTGGCAATGGAAGTCAGGCCTAACCCCTTTCGCCCCGGCGGCCAGCCAAGCTGGCTCATCATGCTGCCCGGTCCCCCGCGTGAGCTGCGGCCGATGTTCACTGACACGGTCACGCCGCTGCTTCAGCAAGTGTTGCCCCTAGCCAGCCGGTTTGTGTGTCGCACGTTGAGGACCACGGGCATTGGCGAGTCGGTGGTCCAGGAGAAGATTGGCGACCCGCTGCAACGCTGGGTTGAGGCGGGACTCGACCTCGGCTATTGCGCGCGGCCCGGCCAGGTTGATGTGCGCCTGGCCGCTCGCGGGGGCGATGCAGAGCGACAAGTGGGGGAAGCGGAGGCCATCGTTCGGGGGCTGATTGGCCCATACATCTATGGTGTGGAGGACGAAGACCTGGAGACGGTCATTGTGCGCCTGTTGACCGAGCGCAAGGCGACGCTCGCGCTCGCCGAGTCCTGCACCGGGGGATGCATCGCGAATCGGGTGACCAATGTGCCCGGCGCGTCGGCTGTCCTGCTCGCTGGGCTGGTCACATACAGCAACGCAGCCAAGCAGAAGTTCCTCGGCGTACACGCCGAGACATTGGACCGGCACGGCGCGGTAAGCAAACCAGTGGCGAGAGAGATGGCCGAGGGGGCCCGCAATCAAATCCAGGCAGATTACGCTTTGTCAGTTACGGGGATCGCCGGACCTAGTGGTGGCACATCCGAAAAGCCAGTCGGGACTGTGTACATTGGGCTAGCCGACCCGTCCGGGACTATCGCTGAACGCCAATTCAATCCCTATGACCGCGAGACCTTCAAGCAGGTCACAACCCAGCAGGCCCTGGAGTTGCTGCGTCGAACAATTCTCTCTGACAGCGTAGTAAGCCCGGTGTAGCCGGCCCCTGGGCGGCATTACCGCAGCAGGAACTGCCGGTGGTGCTTGAAGGTGTCGCGCAGGGCCATGGACATTTCATCCTGCACACCCTGCAACTCGCGGTAGACGGCAACGTTCTTCGCATCCGGCTCGGCCCGCTCGCCGGCGTTGAGTTCGACGAACTTGTCGGTGAGGTCGCTGATGGAGACCTTTTCCCCCTGCTCCAAGCGCCAGCACCAGAGCGCTTGCAGGGAGGCGCCGTAAGCCGCGCCTTCGCTGACTTTGAGGGTAACCACCTCCGCGTTGAAGACATCCGCCATGATTTGCCGCCAGATCTTGGATTTGGCGCCGCCGCCCGTGGCCCGGATTTGGGTCGGTTTGACGCCCAGCTCCGCCAGCCGGCGCAGCCCATAGTTCATGCCCAGCGTCACACCTTCCATCGCGGCGCGGGCGAAATGGCCGGCCTCGAAGGTCTTCTGGTTGACGCCGAACCATACACCCGTGCCGTCCGGCACGTTCGGGGTGCGCTCGCCTTCGAAATAAGGCAGCAACAGCAGGCCCCGCGAGCCCGCCGGAACGCGAGCCGCCTCGGCCGCATACTTCTCATGCGGCCAGCCGAAGTCTTCGCGCACCATCTCGGTGGCGACGGTGACGTTCATAGTGCAAAGTAGCGGCAGCCAGCGGTTGGTTGAGTCGCAGAAAGCGGCGATCTCGCCCTGCGGGTCAATGACCGGATTTTCGGCGCAAGCGTAAATGGTGCCGCTGGTACCGAAGCTGGCGGTGATGACGCCCGCGCGGGTATTGCCGGTGCCGATGGCGCCCATCATGTTGTCCCCGCCACCGGCGCTGACCAGCACCCCGGGGGTCAAATCTAGCTGCTTGGCCGTGGAAGCTTGCAAGTGGCCAGCAGGCCAGTTGCTGCGTCTCAAAGGGGGCAGTTTGCCGGCGAGCGCGGGATCAATCGCCTTGAGGACCGCCTCCGACCATTTCCGTTTGCGCACGTCGAGCAGGGCGGTCCCGCTGGCGTCGCCGTATTCCATGGTCTTCTCGCCGGTGAGCCAGAAATTCAGGTAATCGTGCGGCAACAGCACCGTCGCCAGGCGTAGATAGTTCTTAGGCTCGTGCTCCTTCAGCCAGAGAATCTTCGACGCCGTGAACCCGGGCAGGACGGCGTTGCCCAGCGCGCGGATGGTCTGCTTCAACCCGCCGAGCTTCTCGGTAATCTCCTCGCACTCGGCAGCAGTGGATGTGTCGCACCAGAGTTTGGCCGGGCGGATGACCTCGCCCTCTTTGTCCAGCGGGACGAACCCGTGCTGCTGTCCGCTCACACCAATAGCCTTGACCTCGGCAGCGTTCGCTTTGGCCTGGCGCAGCGCGCGGCGGATTGAAGCCGCGGTGGCGTCGCGCCACGTGTGCGGGTGCTGCTCTTTCGCGCCGGGCGGCAGATTAGGAATCAAGTCATATTCCTGCGCCGCCGTCGCGAGGACTTTTCCGTCGCGAGCGTCCACGACGAGGACCTTGGTAGATTGCGTGCCGCTATCGATGCCGAGCAAGAGTGTTCTCATATATGGTATGATTCAAAGAGTTATGATAGGGGTATCCCAAACCAGCCCGCGATGGCCAGAAAAGAAGTGGTGGTCCAGAGATCCAGGGTCCGCTGCACGACAGGGATTTGCAGCACGAGGATCAGGATGAAGATGCCATAACGCGCGATCTGGTGGTAGGTTTCCTGACTCATCCCGATCAGGTTGCGCGCGACGTGCGAGCCGTCCAGGGGCGGAATCGGCAGCAGGTTGAAAAAGCACAGCAGGAGACTCAACCGGGCGATGTCCAGGCACACAGAGCCCACGTTGCCGAGATGGAACATGAAGCCCAAGCGAGCCAAGCCGATAATCACGATGGCCAGCAGGAAATTCATCCACGGTCCCGCCAGCGTGACCATGATGTCATCCGTTCTCGGGTTCTTGAAGTTGTCAGAGTTCACAGGCACCGGTTTGGCCCAGCCGACAAAGAAGCCGCCGGGCGCGAAGAAGATCAGCAGCAACGGCACGGCGACTGTTCCGATCAGGTCAATGTGCACCAGCGGGTTGAGCGAGACCCGGCCCTGCGACAACGCCGTCTCATCCCCGCACCTCCAAGCCATCCAGGCATGCCCGAACTCGTGGAAGGTCAACAGCACCAGCAGGCCCAGATAGAGGATCAGCCCATCGATTAGCAGTCTTGGGTCCATTCAACGGCACGCTAGCAAACGGCGTACTCGGGGAATAGGTAATACTGTGGCGTCAGGCAAGGATGCCTGACGCTACGGCCCGTTTGACGCGGTTCGGGAGGCGGGTTAGAGTCAGGGCGAAAGTTGGTCAAGTTTCACTCAACACAAATTAGTTATATGAATCGAATTGCTCTGATCCTCGCAATCCTCGCTGCTCCCGGCCTTGGCAGCGTGAATACGGCCGTCGCCCAAGGCTTGCCGACAACACAACCGAAGCTGCTCACCATTTACTGCGAGCAGGTGAAAATCGGCCTTAATGCCGAACACTCAAAGCACGAGGCGGGGTGGCCGGCAGCCTACGAGAAGGCCAAGTCGCCTGACTATTACCTCGCCATGACTTCCCTAACCGGCCCAAACGAAGCCTGGTATTTGATTCCATCCGAGTCGCATGCGGCGTTCGGCGAGTCGATGAAGCACGAGGATAAGAACCCCGTATTGGGGGCAAAACTGGCGAAGTTGGCTCGTGGCGATGCCAAGTACATCAACGGGGCTCGGGGTCTGCAGGCCATCGCGAGGCCCGAATTGAGCCTCGGCGCGTTCCCTGACCTCGGCAAAGTCCGGTTCTACGAGATCACCACGTTTCGGGTGCGTCCCGGTCATGAGGCGCAGTTTGAGGAAGCTGCCAAGGCTTATTCTGCGGCCCGAAAGCGGGCAGCATCGAACGCAGGCTACCGCGTTTACCAGGTGCTCGCCGGCATGCCGGGATCCACTTACCTGATCATTTCCTCAGTCGAGGATTACGCTGGGTTCGATCAAATGCTGGCCGCCGATATGGCCACCTGGAAGGAAACAACCGCGGAAGAAAAGGAGCTGCTTCAAAAGGCGGCGGCTGAGGCGGTCATCACCTCGGAATCAAACCGGTTCAGGCTCGACCCGCGGCAGAGTTATGTTCCGAAGGAAACGCGTGAAAAGGACCGGGAGTTCTGGATGCCGAAGTAGCGGCTGGCGAAGCCGAAAAGGCCTTCTCGCTGCACTCGCTGAAGGACTCTGTTTTCGCCTTCCGTCACCTTTGCTTCAGTCCAGCCGTGATGATCACTCGCTCATTTGGGAAAGGCGTTCGGGGGTCCGTCGCCGGCCTGTCATTCTTCGCCACCTGGACCTGCTCCAGGACGAAACCTCAATCCCGGAGGACATGGCGAGGCTCTCTTATCGCCGCCGTGGCCAGCGCAACGCTCGCTTTCGGGCTGGCAGCCTCGGCGTACGCTGCGGCTTCGTCTGACGGCGGTTATCCGCTCAACTCGGCGACCGCCATTTACGAAGCCGCGCCCGGAGCAGCGCTTGATCTCACGGATGAGGTCACGCTCGAAGCCTGGGTGAAGGCTGACCCGATGGACGAGGCCGGGGGGCGCATCCTGGACAAATCCGCGCCGGGCACACAGCTCGGTTACGTGCTCGACACCTGGCCGGGCAACTCACTCCGCTTCCTCAATGTGAAGGGCATGTGCCGCTTCGACGCGAAATTGCCTGCCAACAAGTGGAGCCACATCGTCGGCGTATACAGCGCCTCGAAGCAGATCATGAAGATTTACCTCGACGGGCGCGAGGTCGCGAGTCTGAGCGGCGACAATTGGCCGAAGATGACCCTCAGCACCGTGCCGCTGCGCGTGGGCGGCGATCCCAGCGGCGGCAATCGCTTCAAAGGCCGCATCTTGCGTGCCGCCGTGTATGGTCGTGCCCTCACGGCGGAAGAAATTTCCCAGCGAGCCAGCGCGGAGGAACCGAAGCCGCTCGAGGGCGTGCTGGGTGAATGGGTTTTCCCCGAGAAGCCCGGCCGGAGAATCGCGCCGGTCGCCGGCCGGCTCGCCCTGCAAGCTGTCCGGGGTGGTGGCAATTCCATCGGGGCGGCGGCGCCGGAGTACACTGGCGAGTTTACCGGCGAGTCGCAAGCGCCCGAGGAGCCGTTGAGTCTTTGGTATCGCCGGCCCGCAAAGGTTTGGACCGAAGCGCTCGCCATCGGCAGCGGCCGGCTCGGCGCGATGGTTTTCGGCGGGATCAATCACGAGCGGCTCCAGCTCAACGAAGACACGCTTTGGGGCGGCGGTCCTTACGACCCGAACAACCCGGAGGCGCTGGCGGCCTTGCCCGAGGCGCGGCGGCTCGTCTTCGAAGGCAAGTATCGGGAGGCCGACCAGCTCGTGAACCAAAAGATGATCGCCAAGCCGCGCGGCCAAGTGCCGTACCAGACCGTAGGCGATTTGCTGCTGAACTTCCCCGAAGTGAACTCCGTGGCCGATTATCGCCGCGACCTGAACCTCGACACGGCCATCAGCCGCGTCAGTTACTCCACGGACGGCGTCAAGTTCACCCGTGAACTCTTCGCCAGCCCGGTGGACCAGGTGATCGTCGTGCGTCTCACCGCGGACAAGCCGGGACGGATTGCGTTCTCTGCGAGCTTCCGGACGCCGCAGCAAGCCTCCACCACCAATGACGGACCGGACACACTCGTGTTGAGCGGCGGCAACGGCGCGGCTGCCGGCATTGCCGGAGCGCTGAAATTCCAGGTCCGTGTCAAAGTGATCGCCTCCGGCGGTGAAACCAGCGCGGACGCGGACCAGGTTTCCGTGACCAACGCCGACTCCGCCGTGCTGCTCATTGCCGCAGCGACGAGCTACAAGAGCTTCAAGGATGTCAGTGGCGACCCCGACGCCCGGGCGAGGAGTTACCTCGCCGCCGCGAGCGGGAAGCCCTTCGAGGCGTTGCGCCAGGCCCACATCGCCGAGCACCAGCGGCTGTTCCGCCGGGTTAAGCTGGACCTCGGCGCCACGGAGGCGATGAAACTGCCAACCAACGAGCGCATTAGGGATTTCGGGAACGGCAACGACCCGCAGTTCGCAGCGCTTTACTTCCAGTTTGGCCGCTACCTGCTCCTGTCCTGCTCGCGCCCCGGGGGACAGCCGGCGAACTTGCAGGGTCTCTGGGCCGACAGCATGAACCCGCCGTGGGGCGGCAAATACACGATCAACATCAATACCGAGATGAACTACTGGCCGGCGGAGACGTGCAATCTCGGCGAGTGCGTCGAGCCGCTGCTGGGCATGGTGCTGGACCTCACCGAAACGGGCGCGCGCACCGCGAAGATGCACTGGGGCGCCGGCGGGTGGGTCACGCACCACAACACTGACCTTTGGCGCGCGTCGGCGCCCATTGACGGCCCGTGGGGGCACTGGCCTACCGGCGGCGCGTGGCTCTGCCAGAACCTCTGGGAACACTACCTCTTCACTGAGGACCGCGATTTCCTGAAACGCCTCTACCCGGTGATGAAAGGGGCGGCGCAGTTCTTCCTCGATTCTCTGGTCGAAGAGCCGCAACACCATTGGCTGGTCACCTGCCCGTCGGCGTCGCCGGAGCACAGCATACCTGCGGGTGGCAGCATCTGCGCCGGGCCGACGATGGACGAGCAAATCATCCGCGACCTGTTCGGCAATTGCATCCGTGCGTCGGAGATTCTGTGCGTGGATGCGGAGATGCGCGAAAAGCTCGCCGCCGCGCGTGCCCGCCTCGCGCCGAACCAGATCGGCAAAGAAGGCCAGCTCCAGGAATGGCTCGAGGATTGGGACATGGAGGCGCCCGACCGCCACCATCGCCACGTCTCGCACCTCTACGGCTTGTTCCCCAGCGCGCAGATTTCCCTGCGCGGCACGCCGAAATTGGCGGCGGCGGTGAAACGGTCGCTGGAGATTCGCGGCGATGATGCCACCGGCTGGGCCATCGCGTGGCGGCTTTGCCTGTGGGCGCGCCAGGAGGACGCCGAACACACCTACAAGATCCTCACGCTCCTGATTCGCCCCGACCGCACCTACCCAAACATGTTCGATGCCCACCCGCCGTTCCAGATTGACGGCAACTTCGGCGGCGCCGCCGGCATCGCGGAAATGCTGCTCCAAAGCCACACCGGCGAGATCGAGCTGCTCCCGGCGCTACCGCAGGCCTGGCCTACCGGCTCGGTGAAGGGCCTGCGCGCCCGCGGCAACATCACCGTGGATATTGCATGGAAGGATGGGAGGCTGACTTCCTACCGCCTCGCCTCTCCGGACCCGAAGCAAATGAAAGTGCGGGTGGATGGGGAGCTGAAAATGGTAACGACGGAAAGACTTTGAGATGGCAGGGGGCTTGACCAGACGCCCAAATCGCAGGAAATTACCAATGTGCACACCGGCATAGCCGACAAGTACAAGCGGGTCCGTCTCCCCGACGCCAAGCCGAAGCAGGTCTTTGACTACGCCAACTCGGGGGAGACCATCACCCTGACGCCGGTAAAGGCCAATAAGGCCAAGCCGCGCTTCCCGAGGGGCAGCCTGCTCAAGTATCTGACGCCGGAGCGGGACAAAGAGCAGCTCGCGATCCTCTCCGGCTGCGTCCAAACCCCGCTCGATTCTTTCAGTTCGGCAACCGAAGCCATCCTTCGCTTGAGGTTGGGTGATATTTCATAAGCCACTTTAGACCGCCAAAACAACATACTCGTTTCTTTCCATATGCAAGCATGTCGCAGGCATTCTCGATCCAGCGCAGGCGCGTTTTCGGCAGCTTGGCTGAGCTTATCCAGAGAATCCAGTTCTGGCGCGCCATGGGTGTGATATCCGACCACAATGCCTGCGCCCGCGGGGCAGCCGCAAGGGCTTGGCGCAGCTCCATTGGCACCCTGGTCTCCGGTTCTTCTCCGGCCCGCGTAATCTCCACCGTTACTATGTCTCCAGGGTCTGCGCCGGCAGCATCGTGCAAGGCTTGGTTAAGCCTGAGCCAGTGACTTCCATTGCCGTTTGGCTCGAGAGCGGCTCGAAAAGGGAAGCCATTGATTGTTCCCTCAACCATCGTCATGCTTCGTGATGGAAGCTTCGCACTTGCATTCCGGGGCAGAGTTAGAAGGGTCCACGATCCAACCTTCTCGGTTGCCTTAGGCCGAAACAACTTGGCACTGAAGCGAATCGTTGACTTGGTTGCTTGCAGCTTAGCCGGTTTCATAGGCCTGATCGGACTGATCGGGCTGATCGGACTTGCTTTCTTGCAGCGCTCGTCTGTACTCAGCGCTGCGCGGGTGAGGGAGAATTGCTTTTCGGGCTCACCAAGCATGGGGTGACCTTGGCAATTGGGAGCCGTGGCGTCAACAGGTAGTTTTCGCCGGTCTTGAGCCGGTCTTGGCCAAGCACCCGAAAGCGGGTCAACCCCTAGCATGGGCTGGTTTTTCAACCCAGAAATGAACCATGCTATGGCTGACCCCTGCTTTTCCGCCAGCAATGTGGTCCAAAGCAAAGGAGAAAGTAGTTGATCTGGCCATAATTACGGCGTGATGGCGAACCGGTAAAACTGCTGTGATTGCGAGAAGCCGCCAAAGTTGGTCACCGTCAACGAGCCGCCAATGGTGGTCACTTGACTTTCAACATTCGACCAAGCGCCTGTCGTCAGCGAGGTGCGATACTGGAGCCGATAAGTCTCACTGGCAACGGACGGGATGGTGACGAGCACATTCGTGCCCGCAACCTGGATGGCGCTGATCTGATTGGCGGGCGGATTGAGCGGCACTATGAGTTTAAACACGGTGCCGCTGCCGCCGCCGCCCGCCCCTCCGTACGCGGTGGTCCCGTAGAAATTGCCGTCGCTGCCCTGCACTAGTCCGGCAGCCTGATAAGGACCGTTTCCATCATTGGGTTGACTGCCCAAGGAGTAAAGAACCGTTTCGCTGCCGCCGGGAGTGATCCGGAATACGGTGCCGCATCCGCCGCT
>Ga0181538_10003629_pt1 | contig 14933 bp, 4 predicted proteins | sample PEATcosm2014_Bin_40_FD_119773 | JGI IMG/M metagenome (GOLD analysis project Ga0181538, IMG submission 119773) | Peatland microbial communities from MTU Mesocosm Facility, Houghton, MI, USA - PEATcosm2014_Bin23_30_metaG | ecosystem: Environmental > Terrestrial > Soil > Wetlands > Peat | place...
CAGGAACCGCTGGAAATCGAGCGAGTCAGAGGTTGTGAAACGGGAGCTGATCTGACCCGGTGTGCGTCATTGTCGAATCGCTCTTTCGGAAGGTCCCACCGTGACCGAGAGCCGCTTGAACCACCTGGTCAATCGGGTTTTGTGCCATTCCAATTATTCAAATAGTGATTGTAAGCCGAGGGATTGGTATCCTCTGCACCGGCGTGGATGAAACGATGGCAGATTCCGAAATGGTTCCGACCGTGAAATCGAAAGCGCAAGATTCTCTGGACAGCACCCCTCCTGTGGCGGTGCCCTCACCACTTCGCAGCGTGCATACGAACACTTTTGCGCAAATTCTGCAGCAATTTCAGGTGTCCCTGGCAGTCACCACGTACCAAGCCGGCAAGTTGGTGCTGCTTCGGCCCGAAATGCAAACTGGATCGCCTGTTGTCAACACGCATTTCCGCAACTTCCGCAAGCCAATGGGATTTGCCTTTGAGCGGGGGCGTTTTGCGGTAGGAACAACCAGCGAGATTTGGGAATTTCACGATATCCCTGCCGTCGCCCGAAAGCTGGATGCTTCCCAGTCTGCGGCACCATGTGATGCGGTGTTCCTGCCTCGACGCTGCAATTTTACTGGTGACGTGCAGATTCACGAGATGGTATGGGTTCCTCAACAACATGCGGCCGTCACAAACTCGCCAACGAGCAATATTTCGGAATTGTGGTTTATTAACACTCGTTTTTCATGCTTGGCGACGCGCAGCGATGTCTACAGTTTTATCCCGCGTTGGCATCCGCCATTCATAACGGCGTTGGCGCCGGAGGATCGCTGTCATCTTAACGGCATAGCCCTTCGCAATGGCGAAGTTCGATACGTAACCGCGCTCGGCGATACGGACAGCCTCGGCGGCTGGCGGCAGAACAAACGCGCCGGCGGAATTCTAATGGATTTGAAGTCCAACCAAATCATCACACGAGGATTGTCGATGCCGCATTCGCCGAGGTGGCATAATGGCCGTCTTTGGCTGCTGAACAGTGGTGACGGCGGAATCGGCGTTGTGGACGAAAAGACGGGGCGCTACGAGGAAGTTTGCCGGTTGCCCGGCTTCACCCGCGGTTTCGAGTTCGCCGGGCCGTACGCTTTCGTGGGACTATCTCAGGTCCGCGAGTCGGCCGTGTTCAGCGGCATCGCCATAGCAGAGATACCCGAGAAAGATCGGTGCTGCGGAGTGTGGGCCGTGGATACCCGTAGCGGACACATCGTCGGTTTCGTGAAATTTACCGACGGCGTTCAGGAAATCTTCGCCGTGCAGGTGCTAGCGGGCTTGCGCTGGCCCGAGGTGCTCAACGAAGAACAGAAGCAGATTGCCGAAACCTACGAGTTGCCCGACGAGGCGCTCCGTCAAGTTCCGCCCAAGCTGCGCCAACTGGCGGCTGGCGCCGGTACCGGCATCGGTGATCCCTCCATGTAAAGTTGTTTGCCGCAGGGCACCCCGCTGAATCGCCCGGACAACGCAACAATTCGGACAAATCGCAACCATGTTGGCCAACAACCTGCCGGGCCATTGTCGGTCGTGGGCTTCGCATTTGGCATGTCCATGCCTGTCCTCTTTAACGAAACTTTAATGGACACAAATTGGCGCCTGATCAAGAAGGGATATTGGCAAATAGCTCGGATATTGAGGACCAAAAACGCGTGCCGATGCGCGAATCTGGTCGTATCGGAGAAACCCCTACGCGAATTTAGGTCATGCCCCGATATCCGTCTTGTAACCGATTGGCAGGATTTGTAGTTAGACGGCGGGACGGGGTTGTTTACACGTCGGTTCGTTTTCCGCAGCCACCAGAATCTTCCGCATATTCGAGAAGGGATTCGCATGATCAACACAAATGCGACTCGTTGGAGCGGGCTTGTTGGGGAATGGTTTGGGTTTCGTAAATCCCACCGCCGCGCGACGCGGAAATTGAGCAAAGCGGTGATTGAGACCCTCGAGCCTCGTGTCCTATTGTCCACAGTAATGAACACGAACGACAGCGGGGGTGGATCCCTCCGAGCTGCGATCCTGGCTGCAGACACGGCCGGTGGCGCTCAGACGATCAATTTCGCCTCGACGCTGACCGGCCAAACGATCAATTTAATCAGCGGCGCGCTGATGCTTAACGACCCAAACGGGACGTTGACGATCGTGGGCCCAACGGTGGGTTCGGTGACCGTCAGCGCTGGTGGACACAGCGGAGTGTTCGACGTGGCTTCAGGCTCCAATGCGGCTATCTCCGGATTAACCATCACAGAGGGCATTGACTCGGGAATTTTGAATAGCGGATCGCTAACGGTAAGCGATTGCACCATCAGCGGGAATTCCACCGCGTACCGAGGCGGCGGCGTTTGCAATTATTATGGGACGCTCACGATCGCAAATTCGACGATCACCCGGAATTCTGCCACCGGCACAGGCGGTGGAATTTACAACTTCACCTGGAGCCCCACGACCACCACGATCACAAATTCCACCATCGAGTACAACTCGGCTTCTTACGGCGGCGGGATCGGCGATTTCGGCTCACTGACATTGACGGGTTGCGCCATCGTCAACAATACCGCCACCTCCACGGCCGGCGGCATTATCAATTACGGCAACCAGTTGTTCACAATCACAAATTCCACGATCAGCCATAACATCGGCCCTGGGGCCGGTGGTATTGTGAATTTGGGCGGGTCGACAATGAGGATCACGGATTCCACAATCGCCGGAAATATCGGCGGCGGTATAATGGATCACTATCGCAGCCAACAGGTAACCCTTAATGGAACGATTGTCGCCAACAACACTAGCAATGGTGCTCATGATTTGTCCGGCTACTTCACCGGCACCTACAACCTGGTCGGCGATGGCACAGGGGGGATAGTTGGCTCACAAGGAAATATCCAGGGCAATCCGCACCTGTCTGCTTTGGACAACTATGGGGGACCAACGCAAACCATGGTCCCACTGCCCGTTACAGGCGGCAATCCTGTCCTTGGCGCAGGCTATGTCAATGTCAATAATCCCATTACGACCGACCAGCGTGGATTCAATCTGCCTACGACGACCAGTCCCGACATCGGCGCGTTCCAGACTCGAGCTTTGCCTTCGAACCAAACCGGGCCCCTGGAGGTTAACACAACCCAGGATGGTCAGATTGAACCTGGCCAGCTCTCTTTGCGGGACGCGATCAACCTGGCGAATGCCATCAGGGGAAATGAGACGATCGACTTCGCTCCGTCGCTGGCGAGTCAACCGATTACTTTAACCAGCGGCTCGTTGACGCTGGACGACACGTCCGGGACGTTGACGATCGATGGCCTTGGGGCGAGTGCGTTGACCGTCAACGGCAATGAACAAAGCGAAGTTTTCAGAGTGGCCTACTACTCCCATGCGAAAATAGAAGAACTCACGATCACCGGCGGCAACGATTGCGGACTTTGGAACGGCGGAACACTACAGATCAGCGATTGCACAATCACTGGAAATAGTGGGCAGTATGGGGGTATTTCCAATATGGGCGCGCTGACCATCACGAATTCCACGATCAGCGGAAACTCGGGTTATTGGGTGGGCGGCGTAAGCAATTACGATTCGCTCACCATCTCCGATTCCACGATCAGCGGAAACTCTGGAAGCTGGGTGGGCGGTATTTATAGCGTTAATGGGTCCGCCACAATCACGAATTCCACAATCAGCGGAAATTTGGCCGGGTCGTATGACGGCGGTATTTTGAACTGGAATAGCACACTCACTGTCACGGATTCCACGATTGCCGGCAACTCTGGCGGCGGAATATTAGATGCTCTAAGCGGCGCAATGACATACCTTAGTGGGACAATTGTCGCCGACAACACTGCCGCGGATGGCAGCGAGTTGGCGGGCCAGTCCGGCAGCTTCGCCGGCTCATATAACTTGATCGGCGACGGCACGGGCGGCCTTTCGACGTCGAATCACAATGTTCTCCCAACTGGCTCGGAGACCACGATCGATCCGCTCTTGGGCTCCCTGTTCTACAATGGCGGCCCAACGGAGACGATGGCTCTGCTGCCCGGCAGTCCGGCCTTATGCCAAGGGCCACCCACCAGCTTGACTCTTGTGACCGTAGATCAACGCGGCATGTCCAGACCCGCGAGCGGCGGAGACATTGGGGCGTTTCAGAGTAATACCATCCAAGTAAATACGACGAGTGACAGTTCAAACACAGGTTCATATATTTCACTTCGAGAAGCGATCAATCAGGCCGATCAACTTGCTAACTCGACCGGAGATGTCGAAACCGTCACGTTTGCGTCGACGCTGACAGGGACGATCGACCTCACTCGCGGAGCATTAACCATATATCCCGCGAGTGGCGAGGTCATCGTTCAGGGTCCGGGGGCCGGTGTGCTCGCTGTCAACGCGGGCGATCTAAGCGACGTATTTCAGGTACAAGGCTCCGCATCTGTCGAAATTAACGACCTCACAATTACCGGGGGCAGCGCGTCAAATGGTGCGGGAGTTCTCGTCCCGGCTGGCAGCGGCACCTCTATAACGCTTAACGATTGCGCTATAACCGGAAATACAGCCGCCGGTAAAGGCGGCGGCATTTTCGTGGGCTCCGGAACTGTGTCCGTCATCGACTCGACAATCAGTGGCAATACCGCCGATCTTAGTGGCTGGGGGGATGGTGGCGGCGGTATTTACAACGTTGCCACGCTGTCGCTGACGGGTTGCACGCTTTCCGGTAATGTTGCCCCCGGGGGCGGTGGTGGCGCGCTTTTTAACGCTCATTATGCGACCGTTACGTATTGCACGCTCAGCAACAATTCGGCTGAGTATGGCGGCGCGATCGTCAATATATACACACTGACAATTTCTAATTCGACGTTTTCGTCCAACGTCGCTCGTGACGGTGGCGCACTCTATAACTATGGTGGCAGCGCGACCATTGCGGATTGCACGTTCAACAATGATTCGGCGTCCGTGAGGGGCGGAGCGATCCAAAACAAGGGTACACTCGCAATTTCGACGTCGACGCTTTCGCACAATGTCGCCGCTTACGGCGGCGCGCTTGACTTCGATTCTGACGATCCGTTTGTGATCATCACCGACTGCACCATCAATGACAACACCGCCCAAGAGGGCGGCGCCATTTTTAGCGGCAGGGAATTTTATGGCCGGGGCGGCGTTTTTAGTATTGTGGACTCCACGGTCACGGGTAATACCGCCTCCCAAACAGGCGCTGCAGTATACAATGGGGCCTATTCCAGTGCAACAATAACCAGTTCGACATTCAACGACAATTCGGCGCCTGTAGCGCCAACGATCTTCAATGGATACAATGCCACACTTTTCCTAAGCGGTATGGTTCAGCCTTCAATGGTCGCATCGTTGGACGACGATGGAGGCACAGTCGAGCTTGCCGGCACGATGAATCTCGACGGCGGAATATTATGCCTCTCGCCCGGGAACGTGGGCGGCGCGTTGCAGTTGGAATCGGGGGCGAGTATCGTTGATGGGACAATTCAGGAAAATTCTGGGACAGATTTGGTTGTGGAGAATTCCCAGATGGCGAGCCTTGACCAGGCGGACGTGACGGGCGCGGGCACGGTCATCGACGTATCACAGAATCAGAGCACCTTAGTCATTACCGACGGCGTGGCCTTCACGGGCACATTGGTAATCGGGACGAATGCTGTATTGGAATTTGCCAACACAGAGACGATCAGCGGGGGTACGATTAACGCGGGGCAAAACGGCTTATTCAGGAATGGCGACGAGGAACAGAGCGCCGTTATTGAGATCAATTCGGGCGCAACTGTCACTCTCGCCGCTGGAACAACTCTCGAAGGTGGCGCGATCATTGAACCCACACCCACAGACGGTGATGCCACTATGGTCAACGAGGGTGTGATTGCTGCCACAAATAACCGGGAGGTTGGTCTCCAGTCGGGGGTGACCTTCACCAACCAAGGCCTTGTCAGCGTCTCAGATTTAGGGGCGTTCGCCGACCAATCCGAAACCTTCGTCGGCGCCGCCATGGCTATTTCACCCACGGAAGTCGTGTTCGGATGGGCTGGGCTGCCGATGAATGCCGGTGATAGTTATCAAATTCTGGAGTCGACCGACGGCACGAATTACTCGACGATTGCCACAACGTTGCCGCTAGGCAATTATGATGTCGTCGAAGACCTTGAGCCGAACGCGACTTATTATTTTAAGGTGGAGGAGACCTCTGGGAGCGTCGAATGGGTCTACACTTCTGAGCAGGTCATAACGGATATCACTCGTCCAGATGACTATGCCATTGGGTACGAGTACGAGGAGGGTGCTCCTCCATACGGCGTCTCCAAGGACATGTCCGGCTTCTTTCAGGTCGTGAACGTCAGCGACGGCTCGGGGGGGACGGTTTCATCGAGCGAGTACGATAGTGCCACCATTGCGGCGGGTTCACCTCAGGGTGCACTCTTACAGGCTGTCGACCGGCTTATCACCACCAGCGTGCAATCCGATACCGTTGTCCTGCCCATGGCGGTTGACGTCAACGGTCAATTAACCCCCGTAACTCCCACTGACTACCCAATCTGCCTTGCTTCGGACCCCGGCATCGGCCCACCCTGGGCGTGGTCGCGTTGGATTTGGCATACCTGGCCGATTCTGCCCGGAAATGGTAATGGTGGCGATCCAATCAACTACGCAACGGGCGATACTGAGATTGAAGACCCGATATTGTCTTCCTCTGCGTTTAACGGCGCATGGGGCGTAACGCTGAATTGGACTCAACAAGACGTATTTGTGCCCGACACAACTTTCGGCAATGGGTGGATGAACGAAAGCCAAAGCTTCTTGGAAAATATCAGCGATGGCGAATCAAATGCGGCTATTCTGCTCGTCCAGGACGCATACAACCAAACGATTTTCCTAAATTCGGGGTCGAACAAGTACACCGCACTTGCCAAATCCCCCGGCACCCTTACGTACGATGACTCGAACAATACGTACACCTGGGTCAACACCACTACCGGCGCTGAAAGCATTTACCGCGGTTTCAGTGACAGTACTGACCCTCTGCAGGGCAAATTGATGCAGTATCAGGATGCCTGCGGCAATCAGATTAATTTGACCTACAGCAATGGTTTTCTGCAGACGGTGACCCAGAGCGATGCCGCTGGCGATACGGAAACCTTCCAGTATACGTACAACGAAAATGACCAAATTTCGCTGATCCAGCAATCGATCCAACGAGTCGGTGATTCAAACGCGACGGTGTTCCGGCAGGCAGTGTTTACTTATTATCACGGCACTTACCTCGGTGCCGACGCCTTCGGAAACCTTGGCGACTTGAAGACAGTCACCGTCGAAGATGGCGAAGGCAACACCGTCAGCGAGAATTATTACCGGTACTACACACCCGCCGAGCTGACCCCGGGGCAAAACTTTGTTGGAGGCCTGCAATACGCTTTCGTGGGTGACAGTTTCACAAAGCTGTTGGCCGCTTTCTCCGATCCGTTCTCCGTTGGCAACGAACAGGTTGCGCCGTATGCCGATGAATCTTACGCATACGACAACGCTCGTCGCGTCATTCAGGAAGTCGTTGGATCGGTGGGCGAATCCAGTTCCCTCGGCCAAGGGACCTACTACTTCGGCTATTCGCGGAATCTAGGCTTCTCCTGGGCTAGCGCGAACGACAACACGTGGGTCACTTATACCACGGAAACCTTGCCGGATGGCAACCAAAATATCGTCTACACGAACACGAATGGCGATGAGCTCCTGGACGTGCAGAATGTTTCCAGCGATCCCGGCAATCCGGCCAATGTGGGCGACAACTGGATTCTTGGGTATGAATACGACCCAGGCACCGGGTGGCCTATCAGAACGTTCCAGTCGTCCGCATTCAATTGGAACACGGGCATTCTTGCCGGGGCAGAATCTGCCAACGACATTGAGAAGGCTCTTGAGCCGTATTCCGATCTTGTCTTTTTTTGGCAAGGGGCGACTTACAGCTCGCAAGGTCTCATCGACGATACCACATACTACCCCAGCAGTGACGATGGCGGTGCGCCGGGGTTCATCGATGCCGAATACGTTCAGCAAGGTTGGGACGGCAATGCAATCGAGCAGGATTCTTATACTTACTTCGCCCACACCAACGCCGACGGATTTACGTTTTACCCCGTTGCGACCTACACGCAGTACCAGAGCGCAGCCGATGGAGGCTCCAGCCCCGAGACCACCACCTACGATTACAACACTTGGCAAAATAACTCATCCGGCGTCACCAATCAGGTTCAGGAGGAAACAACGATCAATCCCATTGTTTCCACGAGCCAGGACGGTTCTGGAACTGCCACCAACACGCAGACGGTGTACAACGCCTTCGGTCAGCCCGTGTGGACGATGGACGAAGATGGCTACATCACTTACACGGCCTACGACAACGTCACCGGCGCGGTTATCCAAAACGTCAAGAATGTCAATACCTACAGTCTGCCCTATCTCGCCAATTACACGGGCACGACCTTCACTGACGGCTACAACGCGTACGGTGTGCCGCAGCTCCCAGCTGGTTGGACTACGCCCTCTGGCGGCGGCCTGATGAATTTGGTAACCACCCACTACGTGGATGATCTCGGCCGTACGATTGAGCAAATATCTCCGGCGGGCAATATCACCCTGTACGTCTACGATGATCCCCATCATGCGACATTCACGCTCCCGGGCGTGATTCTGAATACTTCAAACGACACACTCACCACCACCGGCCCCATCACCATGGTCCGCTCGGATATCCCCTACAGCTACGCTTCTGGCACGCTGGAAGGCGTCTACGACGAAACTATCACCTTCAGCGCCAACACACCCATCAGCTATACCGGGGGGACATCGGGAGAGCCGATAGTTCCGCTATTGCCGGGCTTTATCCAAGGCGACAGCGCCACCAGCGGCGCTGCCAATGTGTTCAACCTCACTGGCAACGGGACTACTTCCAGTCCGCAGTTCACCATCCAATCCTTGACGCGCGACCTCTATAACAATTCCGGCCGCACCGAGGGACAGATGGTGGAATCCGACGCTTATGCCGAGATCGACAATGCGATATATCTGGCAACCGCGCCGGGCAGTCCATACAGCGGCAGCCAGATCACCAACCAGCTATCCGGCCAAGCCCCCAACGGCAATTATTACCCCACTTATCATGGCCATGACGCCGATGGCCGGAATTATCAGGTTATCGATGCCAATGGTACGATCCATGACAGGGTCTTTGATTCCATGAATCGATTGGTGTCGTATTGGACAGGCACGGATGACGCGGTCAGCGGAGCGTCCGGCACGCCATCTTATTTTGTTGGCTCGAATGCCGGCGCCGGCAACAACATGACGGAAGTGGAATCCTACGTGTATGACAATGGCGGCGTGGGTGACTGTAACATTACCGAGGCAATCCAGTACCCCGACGGAAATACCGCCGGCACGCAGGATGTCGGCATATACAGCTATGATTTCGAGGATCGCCTGATCGCGACGGAAGGCGGGCTGACGCTCAACAGTTCCGGCGCGGTGACTGCCAGCAGCAGCGATCCATACCCACTGATAACCGTGCAGACGCTGGATAACCTTGGCGATGTGCTGGGGACATTGACCTTCAACGGCGGAGCCACGAGCCTATCCGCCGCGATCGCCGCCGCAGCTTCGGCTGAAGCCGGCGCGATGCTGACCGGATTGGTGGGATTCAGCACCAGCCAATACGACGCGGAAAACAACGACTATGAGGATCAGACTTACAGCGTCGATCCAAACAGCGGAGCGATTTCGACTACCGCGTTGAGGACATATACTTTCTACGATGGCGACGGCAACGTTATCGAGACCGTCGCTCCAAGCGGCTTAGCCACGAAAAACGTCTACGATGGCGTGGGTGATCTGGTGGACACGTTTGATACCGATGGCGGTGCGGTCAACAATGGGGGTTCGCCGGTCCTCACCTACACTGCGGCGAGCAATGCGTCCCAGGATGTCGTTGTTGAGCAAACCGCCTACGGCTATGACGCCGATGGCAGTCTCATTGAAACGGCGGGCGCCCAGCGCCTCAACACCGATTCCGACTCCGCTGCCGGCGCCCTCTTCACATTCACGGTCAACAGCAACGACAGCCTGGACGTTACGGCCAACTCTTCCATAGATTCCATGATCGACTACACCGCTTCGTATTACGACCAGGCGGACCGCGATATCGCGGACGTGAACTTCGGCACGTCCACGCCATCTTTCGGCAGCCTTCCAGCCCGCTCGCCCAACGTTCAGGTCACCACCTACGGTTACGACGCCGCGGGCAACCAGGATACTACGACCGATCCGGGCAACACGACCGATCCCAATGGTGTCGTGACTCGGAGCTATTTCGATGCGCTTGGTGACGTTACCGAAACAATTTCCGATTACACCAATGGTACGCCGACGAACAATTCCAACCAGACTACGCTGTACAATTACGATGGTCTTGGCGATGTCACGAGCGAGACCGCAGAGATGCCCGTCGGAACCGCCAATCAGACCACGGATTACGCTTACGGAGTAACAACCGCTGGCGGCAGCACCATCGATTCCAATGATTTGCTCGGAGAAGCTAAATATCCCGATCCGAGCACCGGCGTTCCCGGTGGTTCTACCTCGGATGATGAAACCTGCACTTATGATGCTCTAGGTGAAGTTACGTCTCTGAAAGATCGCAATGGAACTACCCATACCTACGCGTATGACACAGCGGGGCGTCTGATCACAGACACGGCCGTGGTGGCGGCGAACAACCCGGAAAACGTCGACACGACAGTGACCAAGTTGACCTACAGCTACAACAGCCTGGGCTTGCCGTTTGAGCAGACCAGCCTCAACAGCTCCGATGGAGTCGTGAATCAGGTGCAAGACGATTACAATGGACTTGGGCAACTGGCTGCCCAGTACCAGAGCGTCAGCGGCCCCGTGAGCTCAGGCAGCACTCCAGAGGTCCAATACGCCTATTCTGATCCAAGCACCGGCAGCCGTTTGACGGAAATGATCTATCCCAACGAACGCATCCTGTACTACGGGTACAATAACAACGCACTGGACAATGCCATCGGCCGGGTGGATTATCTGGCGGAGGCCAACGGCACGCATGATGTGGATTACTATTATCTGGGCCTCAGCACGATCATCAGCCAGGCACAGGGCAATGGCGTGAAGGAGACGACCAGCCTGAATTCGCTGGGCGAAGTGGCGCAGATGAACTACGTCAACACCATTACTAGCGCCAGCACCGACGACTTCCAGTACGGCTACGATGACGATGGCAACGTCCTGTATGAGGACAACACTGTCGATCCCAGCCTGAGCGAGCTATTCACCTACGATAATCTGGACCGCCTCACGAGCTACGAGCAAGGAACGCTTAATGTCACCGACACGGGCATCGTGGGTACTCCGACCGCCAGCCAAAGCTGGACGTACGACGCACTCGGCAACCAAGCCTCCGTTAATGACCAAAACGAGTTAGCCGCCGACGGCTACGACAAGAACGGGAACATGGTTTCTGATCAAAGCGGCAACACTTATGTCTACAACGCGTGGAACCAGTTGGTGGCGGTGAAGAACTCCGGCGGGACCACGATTGCCAGCTACACCTACGACGCCAACGGCAACCGGATCAGCCAAACTGAAAACGGCCCCACCACCGACTTCTATCTGTCCTGCCAAGGTCAGGTCATTGAGGAGGTGCAGGGCGCGACGGTAACGGCGCAGAATGTCTGGAATATCGACTACGTCAACGACCTGCTCCAGCGGACCCAGGGCACCACGACGTATTACGTGCAGCACGATGCGAACTTCAACGTGACGGCGATCACCGACACGAGCGGCAACGTGAAGGAGCGGTTCACGTACGGCCCCTACGGCAATGTCACCGTTCTTGACGCAAATACTGGCCAGCCGACGACCGATCAATACAATTGGGTCTATATGTTCCAGGGCGGCAGGCACGATCCGGCAACCGGGCTCTACCACTTCGGCGCCCGCGACTACAGCACCGCGCTCGGGACCTGGGTGGAGCAGGATCCGGCGGGATACGTGAATGGAGCCGACTTATACGAATTTGTTCAAGATAACCCCACTACAGATGTCGACCCCCTGGGGTTGGGGTTGTCCAAAGACCCGCTTAATGGCGGAGCCCGTCCGTCACCGCCGGACGAGCCCAAAGGTCCGCCACCCTATCGTATAGGTCCCATACAACAAGCTCCGCCGGACAGGCTCAACGGCCCAAATGGACCCGTTTTGCATTTTAAGATGCGCGCACGATGTTACGACGCCGGTACTACTCAACCTGCTGCAAATGTACCGATTGCTCTCTCTTCCAATCCGCCGACGAACGATGTGGTTGTAACTCCAATGTACGATGCGTCGGACCCCAAACACTTACGTCCCGTTAATGTCACTGACGAAGACGGATATTACTATTTTAATCTATATATCGGCGGACCTGGCCGTACGATAATTTCCGTCGGACCGCGAGGTGGAAATAACCCGACGACGTTTCCCGTGAACTGGCCTCCTCCTTCGACACATCCATCATGACATCGCGCACAATGAAAATCGTGTTATCGCAGCTGATTCGTCTCGCCATTGTTAGTGGCGTGCTTCTCGGCGACCTCGGATGTCAAACAACCAGCGTAGCTACCAAGCCTGGGACGCGAGTAATAACGGACAACTCCTCTGGTTACGACTATAATCGACAGACCGACTTCAAAAACGTCGGACCGCTCAGCTATTATGCGCTTGCTGGAGGAAGCCCGACGACGCGCTCCACTACCCAGCCAAGCTTCGCAGTTATTGCCCAGCAGTTACGACTGTTATCGCGCAATTGGATCGACAAGCGTCGGCTCGATATTAGTTTCGAGCAACGCGCCCCAACAGTTTTGTTAGGCGTGCTTTCGCCAATAGCTCGATTGCAAGGACAACGGAGCAACATTCCCGTAGGGCCAACTTTTGTATTAGACGTCATGGACGAACCAAACCAGATTGTACTATTGGACGCGAGTTCGGGCACACTGCCTTTCAATAGCCCTCCCCTTTGGCTGGGGATTCACCGCTTCGCGCAGGGTGTAGCCTCAGACACTGGGACGGCAGTATTCGCACAGAGCCCGAACGCCGGTTTTGATATTGCACAAAAGCGAATTACAATTTCTCAGATAAGGATAGTGGCGCCGGTCGCAACATATTTAGTCGAGGTCGACAATCAGTCTTACGTTCTGACTATCAACTGGCGCGATTCGAGTGCGGGACTTACGGAGCTGGCACACGAAAAGGCGTCCGGACGTCGATAACATAAGGAAATGAAACTGCGACCTGAGGACTTTTGTCACGGGCAGCAACCCTGGGACTTTAGACGAACGAATTAAAGGTGACGCAAACGATTAAGCATGATTGACGACGATTGACAGGTAGAACTGGGACGTAGCGAGATATCCGTTGTAACCGTTCGGCCCGTATAGAGGACAGCAGTGGCACTTTTGCCTTGGTTCTTACTATTCTCTAACGATAAAGAATGTGAGACGAACCATGGCGTCCAAAATTCCATTCCATATCCTCGCTAAGCCCATCGGCCCAATCTGTAATCTGGATTGTCACTACTGTTTTTACCTCAACCGAGAATCGCTATTTCCACGGCACAAAAGGGCCTCCGATTTTCGGATGGCCGAGGAAACGCTGGACAAATATATCCGGCAATACATTCAATTCCAGCCCGGGCGGGAGATCCCTTTCGCCTGGCAAGGAGGTGAGCCGACGTTGCTGGGATTAGACTATTTCCGGCGGATCGTCGAATTGCAGAAGCGATACGCGATGCCGGGGAAGCAGATCCACAATACCCTCCAGACCAACGGTACCCTGCTGGATGAGCAATGGTGCAAATTTCTGGCACGGGAGAAGTTTCTGGTGGGGCTTTCCATCGATGGGCCGCGGGAGTTGCACGATCGTTATCGCGTCACGCGGGGCGGCAAACCCACCTTCGATCAGGTCATGCGCGGCCTGAATCTCCTCAAGCAACACGGCATTCAGTTCAACACGCTCACCGTCATGCACCGCGACCTGGCGTATCATCCCTTGGAGGTCTACGAGTTTTTGCAGGATATCGGCAGCCGTTACATACACTTCATCCCGCTGGTCGAGCGCGACCCGGCCGCACACCCCAGGCCACAACCGCAGGCTGCGGGAGGTTTGAAAGTCCCGCAGCCGGAGCCGGCGGTGGAACCCTGGACGGTTGAGCCGCGGCAATTCGGCCGTTTTTTGTGCGATATTTTTGATCGCTGGGTGCGGCGGGATGTGAATCGAATCGTTGTGGAAACGTTTTATGTTCAGATGCGCATCTGGACAGGCTGCGGCGCCACGTTGTGCGCGTTCTGCGAAACGTGCGGCCGTGCGATGGCGATGGAACATTCGGGAGACGTCTATTCGTGCGACCACTATGTGTCCCCGGATTACCACATAGGAAACATCCACGAAACGACGCTGGCCGACATCGTCGAATCCCCAAAGCAGCGGAAATTCGGTCTCGACAAACGGGCAACTCTGCCCAGATATTGCCTACGCTGCAACGTGCGCTTTGCCTGCAATGGCGAATGCCCCAAGAACCGCTTTATCTTAACCCCCGACGGCGAACCGGGCCTAAACTACCTCTGCGCGGGCTACAAGTTGTTCCTGAATCATATCAAGCCCTACATGCAAACGATGGTGGTGCTGCTTCGTCAATCGCGCCCGCCATCCGATATCATGGACATTCTCGCCAGACAGTGTCAGCGGGCGCGCAAAACCGGCCAGTGATGGGCGCGCCAAAACCGGCCATTTTGAGGAACTGGAGATTTGTCCATTACCGTTGGCTTTCGGCTCTCGCCGGAGGCGAATGGTGCGATG
>Ga0181538_10003632_pt1 | contig 14926 bp, 10 predicted proteins | sample PEATcosm2014_Bin_40_FD_119773 | JGI IMG/M metagenome (GOLD analysis project Ga0181538, IMG submission 119773) | Peatland microbial communities from MTU Mesocosm Facility, Houghton, MI, USA - PEATcosm2014_Bin23_30_metaG | ecosystem: Environmental > Terrestrial > Soil > Wetlands > Peat | place...
AACGTTACGGTCTGGCCTTTGCGAATGACGGCCGGCTCAGCTTTCAGCATCACCGCCGGAGGTGGAACCTTCACCTCCACGTTCACCGTGGACTTGCTCGAACCGCCCGGTCCTTTGACCGTAATGATGTAAGTGTTCGATCGTTGCGGGCTCAGCTCCTTCCAACCTTGCAGTTCGACTGGGCCTATTCCCTGGTCGATCTCGACTTCCGTAGCGTTCTTCGTCGTCCAACTCAGCAGAACTTTCTCGCCCCTAAGAATCGTGGCTGGCGTCGCCTCAAGGGTAGCAGAGGGAGGCAGCGGGGGAGGCGGTTCAAACACGATTTCTTGAAGTGGCCACCCGCACAACTTACACTTCTCCAGTATCGAGTCCTCCGGCTTGTCGTACACCGTACAGCAACCCGGCCTCGTGCAGATTAGCTTAACGATTCCGCCGCTGCCGCTCATCACCACTCTTCGCTCCGTCCGGTTAGCGTTTCACCACTTTCCACCGCTTGTCGCCCGCTGCCGTTACGCTTACCGGGCCAATACTCTGCTTCGCGCTCTCAAAGGTCACTCGGTCGAGATTCGGGAACACCGGTCCGAACACCTCCTTGCGGAAAAGCAGTTCAGGGTTCGGGAAGACCCAGCCTCGCTTGCCGTCTCGGTCTTTGAACAGCACGAACGATCCCTGGCTCCGACTCACTTCCTGCATATATACTGAGGTCTGTTGTAACATGTCGAGCTGAGAGGAGCTGACCTCGCGGATCACGTGGAGTACACCTGAGAGCAGGCGGCGATCATTGAGAAGCGCGCGATAGACATTCTGAGCCTCCGAGTCGTTGCTAGGAGATCCGCTAGTCACTGCTTCATCGACTGACCGAACCCCTGACATGATAGGCGTCACAGCCTCGGCTTGAGTGCGCGGGGGGGCATCGTCGGCTCGCGGCTCCGATGCTCTCTTGACTGTTTGTACTGCGACTTCGAAATTACCCGAAAACGCCTTCTGCTCGTCTCGTACCTCCTTCACGAGCGAGAGCAGTTGGTTATCCAACATCTGCCTGCTGACCCCATTCACAACCGTTTCCACTCTTGTGCCCAAATCACTCATGCCGCTTAACAGCGGGCTCCGTGTCCACCAGGCAGCCCATCCAATTGCCATGATCAGTATTGCTGTCATGCCAATTGCCGCATAGAGCTCAAGCCAGTTGGACTGGCCTCCGGGCGGAAGGGCCTGTTGGGATGAAGGCTGACCTGTTGAGGATTTCGCAGCCTGCTGACCAGCTGCTTCTGCCTCTCGCGGGTTGCGTGTCGAAAGACGCCGGAGATGGACGACCACGAGTAGGGCGCCTGTCGCCACATCAGCCTTGTGGAACGAACCCGTCCCGGGCTCGTAGCCACTAGCTTCCAGTCGGAAGGGCATCGCTATTGTCAAACCCGAGTTGCGGATCGTAATGGTGCATCGGCCACTAGCGTCCGTCACACATTGCGACTGGCGAGCTGCCTCTCCTCCCAAACTCACCGCGACATTCGGCAGCACTTCCCCATCATCTGTCTCGGCGAGGAAGCTGACGGTGCGGGAAGGAAGCTCGGCAAGGCCAGATCTTGGGAGCGAGGGAGATCCGCTCACGCTGGGGCCACTGCTCCGCGAGTATCCGAATGGAGAAAGTGTGACGCAAGGAGAGAGGCAGGCGAGAATGAGAAAACCAGGGCGAGCTAGTTTCGAAGACATATTTGAACCTCCTTCGGTGCGCGACGGTAGGCTTAGTTCCTGTGGCGCTGGTTTGGGAAGCAACGACACAGACATCGTCGGTCTTAGAGATTAAGCGGTGGGTTCAGAAAGCCAGCGAGAACCTTGACTTCAGTAACGAAGAAGGGCTCCAAAAGTGTCTTATTCTGCTTTGCATCGTAGACGATGCTGCCCCCTACCTTGTTGAAGAAACGGCCATGGAGCCTGCTCCACATTTGCTGAGGAAGACCCGAGCTCATCCCGAAGAACTTCGCATAGTCCCGCGTGGCAGAGCTTTCTCGGAACTTCTCAATGAAATTATTAAGCTCGCCCAAAGATTCCGGGGCTGGCACTTCCACGAGATTCCTCACCATATCCTCATCGAGTTCCTGGTGCCATTCAAGACCTACAATCTGTCCGCCGTCGTTTTTGTACTTGTACCCGGATTCTCCCGCGGTCACGGGGAACGGCCTGTTCTTATCCCTCCTGCGAGCGTCCTTCAGACCGGATATGGCCAATAAGCCCCTCCCAACCTCTTCTTTGGGTTGCGACGAGAGGGTGACTTCCACCTGCACATTTCTTTGGCCAAGGCCGGCAGTGAACATATCGAAAGCCAACTCCTTGTAGTGCTCCGCTTCCAGCCATCCAATTAGCGTGCCACCTTTACCGCAAAAGTATATTGGCAACTTTTGTTGCCCTGGTTCGGTGGTTTCTGCGAGCCCGCTTCTGCGCGCCAGTATACCAGCGTAGTACAAAAGACTACTGAATAAGAAAGTAATGGTGGCGACGACCCCCTGGCCTTCGTCGGCTGCCCTGATGCTTCGTTTGAGCTGCTCGAGCGTTTTACGGGACTCCAGGTAGGTCAGGATGTTACTAAACATCAAACTGTACCCGGAGGGTTTGTTGACGAATTGGTCTAGATTGATCTGCACGGGTCCGTAGTAGTGGCCCCTGAGCGTCCTCACCAGCCACTGGCGGAATGGAAGGCCGCCCTCCGATTGTACAAACCGTCCGACCACATCAGATGCCAGTTTCACCGACTCCTGGAACTTAAGCTCACTCCCGGCCCAGATCGCGATATCGGTTGTGCTTCCGCCAACATCCAGGCAGGTCACATTAAGCGAGGTAGTGCTGATCCCGGCGAACGTGAGATAATTGCACACGGCCACGGCTTCGGTGAGGGGACCGTCTTCGCCCTCTGTCTGGACATTGACGTTTGTTTTTTGAGCGACGGCATTCCATTGGGTCTTCTGAGCCTCGATCAGCTTAGGGGTCAGCACACTTGGGTAACCGAACCGAACGGAGGCAATTCGAGCACCCTTCTTAAAGGCCTCGGCTTCAATCATAGTTACGAGGCAGTACAAGAATGCGTACAATTCGTCTTCGTTGGCAGCGGCACTCCACTTCAGTTCGTGACGCAAACGGTCGGAGTCGTAGTTACCTTCGTATAACCAGTGCGAGTAGACGTAACCTTCGCGGGGAAGCCAGTCCTGGGGGCACGGGGAACCTGGATTTAGTTCCGGTTTCATCATCAGTGTCTTGAGTTCCGGGCGCGCGGGCGGATCCAATTGGCCGTCCAGAGCCATAAACTTCTGCTGCAACAGGTCAGGCGTACAGGAAGTGACCGGCTGGCTCAAGGTCTCAAATTCCACAGGCATGATCTTCTTGTGGTCGTAGGTTTCGATCTTTTCTTTCTCGGTTGCCTCGTCCTGCTGGCCTCCTGGCATCTCGACGTAAAAAGCGCGGGTGTGGGTGCTGCCGAAGTCAATTCCGACCTTCCATCTTTTTACGGGAGCCTTGCTCGGTTCACCGGTCAGCTCTTGGCGTTTGAGGAGGAGCAGCCCGCTCTTTCCGTCAATGCTTCCGATGAAAGCGGTAACCGGCTTTGTTGCCGAGTACCATGTGTCGTGCTCTGTTCCCCTAGCGGACAATTCATCCAGCGGCTTCAGTTCCACTTGGCGCTCAGCAGCCCTGGCAATAAAATAGTAATACTGGTGCCACGAATCGTGAGTGAAGTCCGGCCACACAGCAATTTCCGGGGTGCGTTCGGTGATGATGTCGGTCTTAATGAAATCTTTGTTCACCCTGATGCGTTTTCCGCTGGCGAGTGGGATTTTCAATTCGACGCGAGCCGCGCTGCTGCTGAGGTTGGTGAGCGTCGTGTTTTCAAAGATTTCCTTATTTGAGAGCAGGTCAAAGATTCTCTTCTTGAATGGAAACAGGAAGGTGTTATTGCCGAATCGCAGTTCGTAAGCCCATCTTGGGTTTTGGGGCAGGTTCACTTGAATCAGCGTGTCCTCGAACAGCTCGGCTCGCGGGTCTTTAATCACTTTGTAGTCACCCAACTGCAGCGGGGACGGAAAGGGAATCTCACCGTCCAGTTGACTGAGGTCCATTGTCCGGTGGTCCCAGACGCGCAACGTCCCTCGAATCGGTTGGTTGTTATTGTCCACAATGTCGGAACCGGATGTTCTTCTGAATCCGACCAGCAACTTCTTATCCTTTAGCAGCAGATCGCTTTGATGTTCGCCGGATGGCTTAATTCGGTTTATCAGCTTATAAGGGAAGTCTTTAATGAGCGGCTCATCCCAGGCTGCCGCTTTCACTTCGACTGACGCAGTCTTAACGCTGGCCAAGGCCTCTCGTGCAACGGCTAACCACTCCCCCAGGCGTAGAGCCAGGAGGCTGCTTCTTTTCTTGTCATCCCCATGATCGGTCCCGGGGATGATACCAAACCACGCGACAAGATCTTCGGCGGGGACAGGGGCGCTGGCCCGAGTATCGCTCCTGCTAGTGGGCTGAAATTTCTTCTGCAACTCGCTGATCCACTCACTTAGCCACGTCAATGTGTTGGCGTCCCTTATTTCTTTGAAATGGCTCACGGGGTCCGATAGCCGACCTTCCGCAGAGCGGAACGGAATGGAGGCGGGACAGGCGTGAGCTACGCCGGTAAAAACCAGCGTTCGCGGCGAGGTCGAACCAAGGGGGATATTATCGACGGAGATCAGATAGAAACTATTCCATTGGGCCTCGTTTTTCTTTTCTGTAAGGGTTTCGTCTGCTTCACGGACAGATTCTTTCGGCCTCAGATCTCTGAACGCCTTGATAATTTCTGGTTGCCCCTCGCCTCCAAGTGCGAGAGGAGTAGCGCGCACGTCGAGTCCCAAGCAGTCGGCCAAAGCGAGAACACCGAGCAGGCCGCGCCACTGCTTCGTTATTTCGTCATGCGCTGGGTGCTTTTCGTCGTTAAGGGCGCTCTCGAACAGCAAGAGGCGGGCCCAAGGAGTGGGAATGCTGTTCAGAAGATCAGCCCCAGCGGTTGACTTCGGCACGTGGAGCGCTTCACCGAACGACTTCAGATGGTTGAAGTCTTTCGTCTCCTCCCAGGTTCCGACGCTCGGCCAGCCATTGATACCTTCCCTGCCGGCCTGCGCGTCCTTGTCTTTTGTACGAAGTTCCGGACTATATTGCGACATTTGCTCTCCTCATGCTGGCTCTCTCAAGTTGACCCAATAAAACGCGAACGATTTCGCGAGCGGGGAACGCTCACGCAGCGCTACCGTCGGCTCTCCATTTGTAATTCTTCTCGCAAAAGCTCCAGGCCGCTTCATAAAGGAGGTGTATCAACAACCCAGCGGCGGTAGCTTGCCCCGGCTGCGCGATCTTTCGGCCATTGAGTTCGTCCATAAAGTTGTTGTAAGCTTCCACCCCGCTTAGCGCCTCGGGGTGAGGAGCCAGCCGTCGGAGGAAGTCGGCACATACCTCAGGCTTCTGTAGCGCCGTTTTGAAAGCATCGAACGCAAACAGCCGGTCGTTGGCGTCCGCAGGAACGACGTCAATGGTCTCGCCCACTTTCTCTAGCCAACTCAGGTACAGCGTGGCAAAGTTATTCAAGGCTTTAACCCAATCAGGGTTCTGTCCGCTCCCCAGGCTGAGGCTGTGGAAGTTATTCCGATAGAAAATCGCTTTCAAGTGTTGTTTGGCTTCAATCGCCGGAAAAAGGAAATTCTTGTAGAAGTACATGAATGTGGTAAAGGCCACGAGCCGATACTTCAACACGTTTCGCGCGCTCGCATCATTTTGTGCACCAAGCCGGACCGGGAGGGTTGACCAGCCCACGCCCACGTCCTTTGCCCGATCCTCTCTGTCCCCCTGCTGCTGGTTCGGGGTCGTCGAAATGCTGTCGGCGTAGTGAAGCTTTCTATCGGACGGGTCCACCTTCGCCCGCCCAAAGAAATCCCACGCCGCCAAAGCCGCGACGAGTTCCGCATAGTGAGGCGAGTTCCGCTGCTCCCCCCCTCCGCTCACGTGCTCCTTATTGGTTTGTTTCCTGTTGGGAGCACCAATCAAGTAAATATGTTGATATGGAGGATGTTCGTGTCCGTAATGCATAAGAACGGCCTTGGTCGCCACGGGGTGCAATGCCGCCTCTGGCGCCGGCCCCTTTTCCGCCGTTTCCCGCGGGCAAGAGGGAAAGACAAAGTAAGGCGCCATCATGGCGCATCCGAAACGGATCTTGTCTCCAACCGTCACGCCGCCGGCTCCCTCTTGGCGCCGAGGATTCACAAAACCCTTGATGCGTTCGGGGATGCTGGCTAGGCCGGTCGCGCCCGTTCCGCCGAATACGGACCCGGTCGCAAACAGCTTCGGGCTGGTACCTTTCTGGGCGTCATCGCTGAGTTTCTCCACAAACGGTTTTAGCCCGTAAACGGGGTTGGTCGAGGACGCCTGAAGATGCTGCCTCATGGCTATCGCGCCCACGCCGGTGCGCCCGCGGTAACCAACGTCGAGTTCCATCTCCAGGTCCTGCCCTGAAAAGAACAGGTCTAGGAAATGCCTCGCATTTTGGTCCAGCTCTTGGTCGTATTGGATCGCATTCCTGAATTTCTGGTTTTCGGAAGGGTTCTGCCAGAAAACGGGCTCACCGCCGGGATTGATCTTTGTACGAAACGCCCCCGCTGGCCGGGGATACCTCTCCTGTTCCGCCTCCGGCTGAATCGCATTTTGCAGTAGTTGATAGCTGGCAATGAGCTCATTCGTCTTCTTGCTGTTGCCGTTATTCTTATCAGGATCGAGGATAAGCACTTGCAGGGGAGTGTTACGATCGAACTCGAAGATCCCCGCTGCCGTGAGATAGACCATTGCCTCAAGGCACCGCGTACCCGTGCCACCCATGGCGATCACATAGTTATTCATCTTTGGCCTCTTTCTTACTGATTGGGCACGCCACGGCGTACCCCTGCATTTGATAGCCTAGCGCGGGCGGCAGGCCCGTGCTCCAGCGCTTGTGGCACTCGCGCGACGTTGACATTCATTCCGCTCTCGGGCCCGGCCAGAGAGCGTACTTGCAGCGGCTGCCGGGAACGAAGCGGGTGGTGATTGCCCCGGCGACGAAAAAGGACGCTGCCACGATCCCGACGAGGCCCAGCGTATAATTACAGAACCACACACCCCAAAAGGCGTCGAGGAAGCCCAGAGCTATTCGGGTAGCAGGCACAAAGAGCAGCCAGCCATCGAACAGCAGGAAGACCGCCCCCAGTAGGAGCGCCACAACTCCCCACAGGAAGAATTCCACTCGCGCCCGACTGTCTACGGAGAACTCGCCCGGATGGAACTGGAGCCGGGTCAGGCGAAGGGCTCCGATCAGCCCGCCGAGCAGGAGCCCAAAGATCACCGCCGCCCACCAGCGCGTGTCGAACCAGGCTTCGCGGTCGTAGGCTGATACCACCACCTGAGCGCGAGCCAGTGTGGGCGCCGCGATCAGCAAAAGGGGAAGCCACCTGAGTGATTTCAGGTCTCGAGACATCGTATCGAACCTCCGTCCATTCACTCGGACAACCAAATCCTAAGCGGCCAAGAGTCGATAGCACCACTAAGGGTTGTTCTTCACCGTCACAAAGAGCCAGGGGGAATTTTCCTTAGCTAGAACGATCTGGAAATGCACGCTAGTAATCTGCGCCACGAACTCATAAAACCTAAAGGTCTGATTGGCATTCTGCGGCAGGCTGTCGTCCCACGTGGAGAGCTGGCGAATCTCGTCGCGCAGCGAGCCGACGCTGGCATTGACCTTGAACGCATAAAAGCCGTAGTTAGCCGCCGCATCCCGCACCAGGACGGGAGTGATCTTGATAGCGCACTTGGCCGGGGTGGACAGGGACGATATAACGCTCGTCTTGTCAGGACTGATGTCGCAGGCGATCCGAGGTCGGGCGCCGGGCTCCGGTTCCTTAAACGCGCGGTTGACCCACTGGTAGTACTGCGTTCCCACGTCGAGGCTGATTTTACCAGCAGGGTAATATTCTTTTAGGTCGTATGCAATATTGTATGGAAGTCCGGCCTGGGCTTGCGATCCGAAAATAGCCGCTCCGAACATCTGCCAGTGGTAAGGCACGTTAGGGGGTTGCGCCTGTGAATAGAGAGGGAGGTTGCCGCTGGGCATCCCCACCTGGCAGTGAACGGCGTCGTCCGAAAAGAAGATGGTTTGCATTTTCGGAAACTCACGGCCCAATTTCTCCTGCAGATTGGCAAACATCTGGCGGGTAGGGCTGAACACAAATGCGTACACGGGGCGATCTGAAACCGCGACGGATCCCAGCATGCCGTACTTCAGCTCGGAATAGAAGGGCCCGTGGTAAGAACTCCTGAAGACTAGAATGCCCAGATACCGCCCTTGCTTCATCCACTTGCCCATGGCCTCCACCACCGGAGGTGACGTGCCGCCCGTGGGCGCTGAATAAACGCCATCCGTGACCAGGACCGAAAAGGCCGCTGGATTCTCAGCCGCCAGCATCTCGATCAGGCGGTCGTCCGGATTGAACTGCAAACTATAGAATTCCGGGTTGTGCAGGCTATGTCCAAAAGCCGCAGGCGTGAAAAGTTCCGAAACGTTCTTGGGCGCGATTTTTCCCGCTTGGCCATAGCGATAGACGTGGCACATGGGCAGGGCGTAGCCAAGTTGGTCGAGCAACTTGTCAAAAGTGCTCTGCTGGTTCGTTTCCCGCGTATACCCCGCCATCGATAGTGAAGCATCAATGTAAACGCTCTGCTCAGCGTCGGAGGTGTGAGCTGGAAAAGCCGTCTGGGTTGGGCGAGAAGGTTTGCTCAGTTGCCCCGCAAGTTCCTGCGAGGCGTCTGCTACTCGACGACTGGTCGACGAGCAGCCGGCTGTAGCCAGGCTGAGGCCAATGAGTATGACGAATATGACCAGGGAAAATCCTGCTCCGGGCGCCAGTCCGATCCTGCGTGTAAGGCCGTTCTGACGACTCGGCTTTGCGACTTGCCAATCCGAGAAGCGTTCCCCTATCCCGCTGGTCCCTGCAGAAAGATCCACCACGCTCCCCTCCACGGCCTCGAATCCGCCCCCCTTGCGTGAGATCCACTTTCAGAGCATCGCTGGTTCTAAGGCCAACAAGTTGCTACCTTCCCGGTTCCTCGATAATTACCGTGAGCGAGTTGCCACGGAAAGCAAACGCCTGATTCACGCGCCCCCTCACACGAATCTTCTCGCCAGGGTTTGGCACGGCTCCGTCAGTGACAACAACAATCTCACCGGTATCGTCTTTGACCACGAAATATCTCATGACCAGCACGTTTGCGCTCTCCTTCACCTCGCCCGCGATAACAACAGTGCGGCCGTCAAACTCCCGCGGTTGGGCTAGAATCTGTTTGATTTTTGTGGGACGCGCCAAACTGCAGGCAAATAGAAGGAGAGTAAGGCCTGCTGCACAATATGCCCGGGGCTTTGCGTGCGCGTTTGCTCGGCCTGAATATCCCATCGAGCCTCGCCTCCATTCTCTGTGAGTCCGATTGACGTCACGGGGGAGCGGCTACCTGGTTACCCGGGCTCCGTCCTTGCTAGCTTCGCCCTCCGCCGCGAGTGTGCCTTATACACCTGCCTGCCTACGAAGTCAAGCGGCCCTTCGTGTTTGGACCTGACTCTTGAACTCCAGTCAGCATCTGTGCGTTCAAGCTTATCCGGCTGTCCGAGAGTCACAGGGATCTCGTTGATTGTTTCTCCCCTCGCGCCGGCGGCCTGATGAGCGACTGCCGTTCACTTGCCGAGGCCTCCTGGCGCCAGTCTTCCAATTGCCTGAGCGACGTAATTGGAGACGGCTTCTTCCTGGTTGTTCCCGGGGGTCGCCACATCGGTCCGGCCTGCTGCATTCCCCTCCACCCGGCACAAAAGAAAACCAGTATTGGTGGCCCTTTACCTTCAGGCCGAACGACCAGCAACCCCTTCCACCGAGAACCTTATGGGACTTCCCGGACGACAGCTCCGCAGGTGCTACGGAGAAGATTTTCCCCCCGCTAGGTCCAACAAAGGAGGCTTCCTTAGCACTAAAATAGAAGGTCCCCCTGTCGAGGTGAGTGCCCGCCCAAGGCCAAACGAGGAGAATTCGCGTACCCCCAAGGCCCAATGCTTTATCCCACATCGCTACGGCGTCCTGATATTGGCCGATAGCCACGTAGGCGAGACCGCCCTCGAAGCAGGATCGGTAATCGGCGTAACTGACCCCTGGCGCGGCTCCGTCAGGGATTGGCGGGGTAGGGGGATTCCCCCTTCGTACATGTTCCGGGGCACTGTTCCACCTGGAGCGGTTCCCACCGATTGACCCTCCAAAACCCACGTTTGTCCGCTACCGTCAATGAGGCGATTGCCCTGAATCGTGGCCGCAACCTTGGTGTTCTTCTCGGCAAAGGTGAATTCCAGCTTGTTGCCGTTGACGATAAAAGTGCCGTGATCTGCCTGCCCCGCTTCTTGCAGCGAGAACGTATGGTCGGCGTTCAATTGAAGCCAGTCCGCCTGAGCCTTAACGTATGTCGCTGGGAGTTTCAGCTCTGGCGTCGCGATATTCAAGGAATTCCCCGGCTTCGCCTGGGTCATTTTGATGATGTCGTCGTTGGTGAGACCTGGGGCTGCCGGGGCCTGCCCCTGCTCCGCCGTCTGCCCCGCCGGGTCGGTCTGAGCCTGCCGGGTCTCGCCCCCGCTGTCGATGGCAAAGACCTGACTGATCGTGTCTTCTACCTGCGAGAGGCTGGCTCTCTCCAGGTAGCCCTTTGGAAACTGAAATACGACGGTGGACTCGTAAGGTGAACCTTCGGTTACGCCGTTGCAAGCGTTACATTCGACGATGCCGAACAGAATCCGTTCCCTCTTCACACTGGCGTCGATCCCAACGACGTAGACCTTATCCCCGACCGGCAGGGGTCGCTTGTCAATCGGCTCTTGCCCCGCGCCCTCTACACTGGCGTCCAAAACAGCGAGCAAAATCTTGCCAGGCGGATGCAGCACCCCACCACGGTAGCTGGTCCCTATGCCGAATCGCGACCCACCGAGGATGCCGGGCTTTTCAATGCTCAGTACCGTTCCACCCGCAGTCGTGTCGAGTGAGACTCCACTCAACTGAGCCAGCTTGTACCGCGCCTTGAGCTGTTCCCTTAAGGACGCGTCTTCCGCCTTCTCCTTCGCTACTGCGGGCGCGGCAAGAACCCCGGCAACTATCAAGCCGAGTACGTGTGCCATCCGGAGTTTGTGATACATTGTGGGATCCTCCTTTCAGGTGACGCCAAAAGGAGCCCAGGCCCCCAGCCACGAACCCGTTGTCGCCGTAGTGAACCGAAACGCAAGACTTTATTTCCCACGCGAGAGCATCTCCTTGAGCACAGCCGCACCAATACCGCTTTCCTTGAGCCGGATAAGCTCGCCGGCGGAGGTGTCGAACTGGCATTTGGAACTGCTAATCTTGCTGATGATGATCGAATCGTCCAAACCAGCTTTCGCCATTTTGATTACGTCGTCGTTCTGCAGCACCGTTGCATCGGGAGGGTTTCCCACTGAGCGCTCCTGCAATACCCAAGTCTGTCCGCTGCTGTCCGTGAGTTTGTTGTCCGACAGAGTGGCTGTGGTTTTGGCATTCGTCTCACTGATACTGAGTACCAAGGTGTTGCCATTGACGACAAACGTACCATGATAGGTCTGGCCGGCTTCTTGAAGCCAGAATGAGTGGTCAGTGTTCAGCCGGAGTTGGTCCGTCTGAGCCTGCCCATTGACGTATGTCGCCGGGAAAATCTGAGGCGCCTTTGCCGGCACATAGACCGGAGGTGGCGCTGCTGATTCAATCGCGAATACCTGCCCTATTGTACCCTCGATCTGTTTCAAAGTACTGACGGCTAGGTAGCCCTTTGGAAACCCGATCGCCAGCCGCGCGCGATAAGGAACTTCACTAGGATCAGCGGCGGAGACATCGCACGCTCCGCACGACTGCACGCAAAAGACCATCTCAGCCTGGTTGATCTCCAAATTGAGGACATACACCTTTTCTCCCATCTGGAGTGGCCGTCGCTCCGATGCAGCATCAGTGCCACCGTGCTGGACTGTGCTTCCCTTGATGCGGCCTCCGTCCTTAAAGTTACTGTACCAATACTTGCCGTAGGAGGCAGGAATCGCCGTCAGACCGTCCTGTTGAAGGACTAAGACGGTTCCTGCCTTCCCGACGGTCGTTCCATCGGCCGCCACCCGGGTTAGGCGGTACTGCGTCCGAAGTTGTTGCGCCACATTCTGAATCTGCTCTTGGCCTTGAAGCCGTGACAGGGTTGCGCTAAGAGTCAAAACCAAAACGAGCGCGACACATGACCAAGGTTTATTCACCTAATCCTCCCTCAGCATCGGTCGACCTACGTGCTTAGAAACCCACTGCGGCCTCCTGTCCACGAACGGTCAAGGATCGGGGACCAAAGAGGGGGTAGAGACTCACTTTGCAGTCTTCAGCATCGCCTTTATTACTGCCGCACTGGCCCCGCTTTGCTTTAGCAAGATGAGACCATCAGTCGACGTATCAAACTGGCACTTCGAACCGTTAATCCTAGCGATGATAAATAGATCGTTCAACCCCTCTTTGACCATTTTAATGACGTCCCGGTTCCGAAGCATGTCAGCGCCCGGTTCCGGTCCCGCGGATGGTTTTTGCAAAACCCACGTCTGTCCGCTGCTGTCAATGAGGTCGTTGCCCTGAAGCGTAGCGGTAGGCTTATTGTCCGGGCTTATACTGAGTTCCAATGTGTTGCCACTGACGACAAAGCTACCGTGATAGGTCTGGCCGGCTTCCTCCAGTGAGAATGAATTGTCAGCGTTTAATTGGAGTTGGTCGGCGGGGGTTTGCGCATTGACATACGTCGCAGGAAGATTCAGCGCCGCCTTCTCGAGTTTCCTCTCCTCCACCGCCGTATCGGACGGCGCCTCTGATCCTGTCGTTGTACCGCTGGTATCTGGAGTAAAGACTTCATTGATCGAGTCCTGGATCGCCTTTAAGTTGCCGGACTCCACGAAGCCCTTCTGGAATTGGAACAAGACGCATGCTCGGTAAGGAACGTCGTTGGGATTATCAACGTACGTTTGCACATAGAAATCGACCTCAGAGAGTTTGGCGCGTACCCGCGTGACGAGGACTTTTTCTCCGACCTCGAGAAGCCGTACCTGCGAGCTCAAATCGCCTGCAAAGCTCTCAAAGACCTTCGAGTAACCGATGCGATTCCCTGGCTTGTGCGAGTTGTACCAATAAATGTCGCCCGAGGGAGGATTTGCTTTTATGCCGTCCTGGGCGACGACTAGGAGGGTGCCGGGGCGAACAACTGTACCGTCGCTGCTGACAGATGCCGTGCGGTACTCAGACTGAAGTTGCCGCTCAATATTTGCGCCAGGTGTTTGACTTGGTAGGGGCAACGTGAAGAACAAGCCCCCACTCAGTGCGATACACAGATAGGCTACATTCATCTCAATAACCTCCGCTGAGTCACCAAAGCGACACGGTCCGTCGGGCTCGCTCCAGAGGCCCATTCTTTGACCGCCGATCTGTTCCCGAGCAGGGCGAGGCCGGCGCATAGCGCCGCCACTACTCTCGTCCCTCAGCTAACTTCAGTTCCCACCTTGTTGCAGTTGGCCCTCAAGCCTGACTGCGTCGTCCACTTGCGCTTTGACCTGCGAGTCTGCGCCTGGATCAGGCGCAGCGACTCCTTCCGCTACCTCACGGGACCCAGCCTCCGGCCCGTTCGGCAAACCTCTGGCTTGTCTCCCGGCTAACAGACTGGCTCCGGAATCGAGCTGCTCACTAAACTGGTTGTACATATCCTGAAGCTGAGCCAGGTCAACGGCTGTCATGGAATCAGTAGCGCAATCTCCCGGCTTGCTGCTGACGACCTCGACCGCAACGGTACCGTCCGGCGCCACCTCTTTACTCCTCCGCTCGATTATGTCGCCCGGCGTCAAGGTGCACGCCTGACCTGTCACGATGACGTCAAGATCTGCTGAAACCACAAAAACCTTCTGGTTGAGTGCAGGTGGCACTCCGTTGTTCCCGGAAGCTGAATCCGGACCACTGGCTGAGCTGGGCTGCGCCGCGGTCGCCGCTGCGGCATTAAGCTGATCCCGGATCTCGCTCGCGATCAGCGCCTTCACCTCCGGCGTGAGCGTCGCAGCGATCGGCTGTGGTTCTGGAGGAGGTGGCGGGGTTTGGCCTTCGTATGCTGCCTGCTCGTTTTCGTAAGCGAGTCGCAGGTTCTCCGCCAAAACGTAGTCTGTCAACCACATGTCCGGGGAACCGTAAGCCTGAGACGGAGTGAAGTACCCAGCAAAGAACTGGAACCAGGGCGCTGGCGTCGCCAATCCGAACCATGCATAACGGACGGGCGCACCCCAGGGGGTGACGGCCCATGCGTAGAACCGCGGGTTATAGTAAACCCTCGGCACGTAACGATAGCAGACCACATTGCCATAGCGGTATTCGCGATAGACGTGGGCATAGGAATGCCCACCGATAACATATGTGCGTGAAATGTACCCGGGCCGCAACTGGTGTTCGACGAACCCTCGACGTGGTCCGTAGCTGACCACGCGAGCGCCGGGACGGCCGGTTTCCACAACCATCCCTCCGCGGGGTCCGCGATTGATCATCATCTTGTTGGTGCCGGCAAAGCCGCGAGAAACTTCAATTCGCCGTATCTCCCCGCGCGTATTCGTGATCACCTTCTGACCATTGGAGCTGCTGAATTCTTTCTGCCCTCCACCTATGTCCCTTGATCGGTCGCCGGAGCGGGGCCGGTATTGAACGGGACCCGGTACATTGATCGGTGGTCGGTTTACGTTGTTGGGTGGTCGGTTTACGTTGTTGGGTGGTCGGTTCACGTTGTTGGGTGGTCGGTTCACGTTGTTGGGTGGTCGGTTCAC
>Ga0181538_10003634_pt1 | contig 14918 bp, 13 predicted proteins | sample PEATcosm2014_Bin_40_FD_119773 | JGI IMG/M metagenome (GOLD analysis project Ga0181538, IMG submission 119773) | Peatland microbial communities from MTU Mesocosm Facility, Houghton, MI, USA - PEATcosm2014_Bin23_30_metaG | ecosystem: Environmental > Terrestrial > Soil > Wetlands > Peat | place...
CGGAGAACGCCCGATGGCCGGATCGTGCCGTATTACACGCGCGGCGAAATCGAAACGGGACACAAGCTGGCTGGGGACGAACTGGTCTGGCTCAGGAGCCGGTGGGAAGCATACGTGGTGACGATTCAGGGATCGGCGCGGCTTCACCTGGTTGACACGGGACAGGTTTACGAAATCGGATTCGCCGGGATCAACGGGTATGCCTATACCAGCCCAGGCCGGCAAATGGTCGCCGACGGGGTGATTCCCGAAGACCAGCTCAGCCTGCGCGGCCTGACGGCGTATTTCGCGGCCCATCCGGAGATGATGGACAAATATCTGCCGCTGGATCAGCGGTACGTTTTCTTCACCGAGCGCCCGGGCGGTCCGTTCGGCAGCCTGAACGTCCGGGTGACCCCGTTTGCAACGATCGCAACGGACAAGGAACAGAAAGATATTTATCCCCGCGCGATGCCGGCTTTCGTGGTGACGTCGATCCCCGACTATCCCGGCGCGGGAATGCGGCCGTTTGACGGATTCCTGCTGGATCAGGACACCGGCGGCGCCATTCGCGCCAGCGGACGATGCGACATCTACATGGGTATCGGACCAACCGCCGAGGCAATGGCCGGTCACGAATTGCAGGAGGGGCAATTGTATTATCTGGCGCTGAAACCAGAGCTTATGCCGCGTCCGGCGGATCTTTCCCCTTCTCCCCCGCAGTAGACGCCGATTTTAACAGGAATCCCTGCAACTTTGCTGATATGCTAAGGTTAAACCTCTGGTACACATGGATGGGTTCATGGGATTGGCTATGAATAGGATTTGGACAGCCATACTGTTGCTGACGCTGGGGATTTCCGTCGGGGCATGGGCGGATGCTTCGCCGACTTCGCAGCCGTCCAACGCGACGCTGGCCGGCGAGTTGCAGCTTCAGGCCAACGAGGACATGGGCCGCAGCGACTATGCGGCGGCGCTGCCGCTGTTGCAGAAGGTTTCGGAGATGCTGGCGGACCAGCCGGACCAGCTTGGACCGATCCTGGAGCAAATCCGGGTTTGCCGGCACCAGATGCTCAACGCCGCCGCCAAGCCGGTGGTTTCCACGCCGACGCAGTCGGTGGCCGTCCTGGTGGATGGCGGGCCGCGTCACATCCATCCCGCCCCTGCCGGCGGTGACACCGTTGAGATGCCCATCAAGGAGCTTGGGAATTTCGATTATGACGCCACCGTCGGTGGAAACATCCCCGGCGACGTCGTTCGGCTCGATGGATGTCATTTCAAAACCATGGGTTACATGATCCCGCTGGATCAGGCGGAAAGCATTTCCGAATTTGCCCTGGTTCCCAGCCTGTTCGCCTGTTGTTTTGGCCAGCCGCCGCAGATTCAGCATACAATTATCGTGCATTGTCCCAAATCGAAGGCGTTGAATTATTTCCCCGATGAACTGGTCGTCGAGGGAACGCTTCACGTGAAAGAGGTTCGGGACGGTGGATTTATCGTGAGCATCTTTCAGATGGACGCCACCAGCGTCCGCGCCGCCCCGCAGTAAACTTCGCGGCCCGGTAATTTTGGAACGTCGTCGATGAGCACCGCCACCCCGCCATCCGTAAGTCCGAGCGGAATGTCCTATCAGCCCCGGCCGCCGCCGGGCGAAAAAATCCCCTGGTCACAGCGCCTGAACTGGCGAATCCTGGTTTTCGTTTCCGTGGTCGTTTTGCCGATCCTGCTGCTGTTTTTCTGGTGGCTCAACGAGTTCCTCAGCGGCGGCATTCACGATTACGGCGCCTACAAGGAAGTCGATCTGAAAGCCATGAGCACGTTCGACATGGACCAGATGAACGCCACCATGCAGGACGTTCCGTCCAAGTGGCGAGCCCTGGAAGGGCAGAAGGTCATGGCGATCGGCGAAATGTGGGCGCCGCATTCAGCGGCCGACAGCGCCCGGCTCGACTACTTCCAACTCGTCTATTCCAAGACCAAATGCTGCTTCAACGGCCCCCCGCTGGCCCAGCACTTCGTTGACGGCAACGTTGTCAGGGGGAAGCGCTGCTACTATTACGACGTTCCCGTGAAAGTCTGGGGCACGATTCACACGTTCATCCGCAAAGACCCCCAGAGCGGAGTCATCAAGAGCATCTATCACGTCGACGTGGACAAAGTCGAACCGATTGAAAACTAGGCTCCGACGATGACGGCTCCCAATCGGTCCCGCTCCGCATTATGTTTCGACCGCGGATTGCCCAGCGCGGAATAGTCGCAACCAAAATGGAATGCAAACGCAGGCATTTTCTTGAACCCGAAGCGCGACCGCGAGCCGGGAAACGGGGATTTACCGCCCGCTTCGCTAGAGTTCGCAGAGAGCGCCGAGAAAAGAGGGAGAATATTTGCCACAGATGAAAAATCAGATGGACACGGATAAATCAAGACAAAATCCTTTGCATTTCATCAGTGCCCATCGGTCTTCATCTGTGGCAAACATGCCTTTCTCCGCGCCCTCGGCGATCTCTAGCGAAGCGGGCGGTTAATAATCCGATCTGGAAATTTGCGCGGCGCGCGAAGATTTAGATGGATGGCGGCACCGATGACGCGGATAAGATTTGAATTTATCCGCGATATCCGTGCAATCCGCGGTTGGATCGACTTTCCGGGACCAGAATGACGGAGTTCGCCCTAATTCTCATGCCCGGCCTCGACGGAAGCGGCGTGATGTTCCGCCCGCTCGTCGCCCATCTCCCGCCGCACATTCGTCCGATCGTTTTGTCCTATCCGCCGGACAAAATGCTCGGATACGATGATTTGCTCCCGCTTGTTCTGGCCGCCCTTCCAACTAAATCCCCGTTCATACTTCTCGGAGAATCCTTCGCCGGCCCGCTGGCGCTGATGGCCGCCGCAACCCGCCCCCCAAACCTGCGCGCCGTAATTCTGTGTGCGACCTTCGTGCGCAATCCCGCGTGGTTGCGCGCGCGGTGGCTCCGGCATTTGGTGCGTCCCTTTATGTTTCGTCTCTTCTGGCCAGTGAAACGCGTGAAGGCAACGCTCGGCGGCTACTCAACCCCCGAGCTTGCATTGCTCGAGGCCGAAGCCCTCTCGGAAGTTCGGCCCGACGTGCTGGCCCATCGTGTTCACGCCGCAATGCAGGTCAACGTCCTGGAGGAACTGATTTCCTGCCCCGTGCCCGTTCTTTACATTCGCGGGGACCGCGATCAGGTTGTGCCCAAACATAACCTGACGGAAATTGTCGCAGCTCGTCCCTCCGTACAGGTCGCGCACATTCCATCGCCCCATCTCGTTCTTCAAACCCAACCCGCCGCCGCGGCGAACGCGATATCAGAATTCGTTGCGAGTTCCGTATCGACCTGTTGAAATAGGAGCCGCCATGATGATCAAGGTCACCGACGTCAAGGCATTGGACAATTACCAGTTGGAGCTTTCATTCAACACCGGAGAAACTCGTGTGTTTGATGTCGGCCCTTATCTGAACAAGGGCATTTTTACCGAGCTGCGCGATCCGTCCTATTTCCGATCCGTTCGGCTGGCCTTCGGGAGCGTTGCCTGGCCCAACGAACAGGACTTCGGCCCCGAATCGCTGTATGTTGAGTCGCGTCCGGTGGGTGGGCGAATGGCCGAGCGGACAGCCTAGTGGCGCCAATTCAAACCATAACATCTTCCAAGCAAATCGCGCACAAATACTCGGACGCCAAGACGTTCGGGTACAACTTGAGATCGTCTGCGGCCATTGGATTTAAGCAGTTCGCCGACGGCGCAGAGCAATTCGTCCGGCCAAACAAAGAAGGCAGAAGCCCGATGGCTCGGGCACTACGACGAAGCCGCTACCAGTCAACTCATAGATCGAGCCTTCCTCAAATTCGCTGAAGGCTGTGGTTCCGAAGAGATCGCCGTTGCTGTCGGCGTATAATTCGCTATTTGGCCAGGACCCGTCTTGCCCGCCAGTAAACGAATAAAGTGTGTCGATCGTGTCGGAGCCCCTAGCAAGTTCAAAGACAGTCCCGTGGTCAGTTGCACCACCTTGTAAAGTGGTACCGAATAAGTTTCCTGCAGCATCCACAATCAACCCTGCTGGATCCCACCCATCCGTACCATTAAACGATGCCACAGTGGCAATGGTGCCCGTGTTGAGATCAAGGGCAAAGATAGCTCCATCACCATAGGCTCCGCCTCCGTTTGCGGTCCCATATATATAACCCGGCGCGTAAGGAACGATGTCGGTAGGATACTGCAGACTCGACCCAATGCTGAAGGAAGCCAGCACGGTGGATTTCCCGGTACTCTCCGAGAGTTTGAAGATCGTGCCGTAGTTGTTTAACTGATCTCCGCTCGTTGTCCCATACAGATTGCCACCTTGGTCGTTAAACTTAAGAGATGGTCCGATCCCGTTCACGCCATTAAATGATACCAGAGTCGTCAGCGTGCCAGTGCCGAGGTTCAGCTTGAAGATAGTACCACCCACACCCGGCCCTCCCTGACTGGTCGTGCCATACAGATTGCCCGCTGCGTCGGCCATCAGGCGTCCGCGGGGATATTCACCGGTGTTTGGACCGCCGATATTGTCGTTGAACGATGCCAGCGGGACGATCGTATCGGTGCTGCGATTCAGCTCGTAGACTGTTCCTTCGTTACATGGACCGCCTTCAAGTGCTGCGCCGTAGAGGTTCCCTGCAGCATCCGAAATCACGCCGCCTTGCGGTGAGGATCCGTCGCCGTAATATTCGAATCCGCCGGCGGTGTATTGGAACGTTGCCAGAGTGGTAATCGTCTCGGTATTTGGATCGAACTCGTACAGGCCACCGGCTTCGACGCCATACAAATTGCCTTGCGCGTCTGCGATAAAATCGCCGGTGGGGTTACCGCCATTTGGGCCGTCAAATGTCAGTACCGTCGAAAACGTTGCGGCGCGCACTCCCGCCCCGACGAATCCGAGGGTAACCGCTGTTACGGAAACTATCGGTAGCTTCAGTGCCCTCTTCGCGAATTTCATACCCTCTGCCGATCTTTGGCCCAATTTGTAAGAAGAATAAAAACTCAACTCTATCAACTCTATTTGTCTATTTCAAGCCCCATTTTACGACACATATTTCTCGCTTTGATATTACTAGCATTTTGCAGAGGAAAGCCTTAGCCCTCGCCTCTCGTAGACATGCTATTGCGCAACACACTCAAAACGAACTTACCTAGCCCTTTGGCATTTCGCTTCTTTTGCTTGCACGACTGCTTGGCTTAATGTGCGGTCATTGACGCAGGGATTTCCGAGGTGAGGGTAGTCTAAACGTGAGTGTCATAGGTCGGAGACGCCGAATTGGAACTCGGCCTAATGAAAAATACCAAACGCATCGACGGCGCTAGTCATGAATTGTCGGCGGGTTCTGATTGTAATTCGACCTTCTTCCTCTCCATCATCCCAGGCACCTGGCTGGCGATGGCGGCGAGGATGATCAGGCCCGCGCCGATGAAGCCGCGGAGGGGGAGGCGTTCGCCGAGGACGATGAAGCCGAGGACGGCCGCGAAGACGGGTTCCAGGGTGAAGATCACGGCGGCTTGCGGGGCGGGGACGACACGCTGGGCGACGGTTTGCAGCCAAGTCGTGGCGGCGGTCGCGGCTAGGCCGAGGTAGATCAGGGATGGCCAGTGAAAATCCGTCACCACTGGCCGGGAAGCGGCGGTCCATATTCCGCAGAAAACGGCGACGGGAACAATCTGTGCCATGGCCAGCGGAAGGGGCGGGAATTTGGCGGCGATGGATTCCAGGCGGAAGATGTACATGGCCCAGGTGATGGCGGTGCCGAGGGACCAGAGATCGCCGATGTTCGGGCCGTGGCCGTCGCCGCATAGAAGGCTGCAGCCGACGAGCGCGGTGATGGCCGCCGCCCATACGATCGGGCGAACGCGATGGCCGAAGATCGCCGCCAGGATCGGCACGAAGATCACGTTCATGGCCGTGATGAAGGCGCAGCGGTTGACGGTGGTGTAGCGCAGTCCGATGGTTTGGGTGGCGAATCCAGCGAAGAGCCAGACGGCCATTTCCAGGCCGCATAGCCAGGTTTGCCGGTCGAAGCGGATGAAGGGCGACAGGGCGACGGCGGCGATTACGAACCGCGCCAGGTTGATCGGGGCGGCGGGGATACCCGGAATAATCTGCTTGATGACGACGAAGCTGGAACCCCAGAACGCCGTGACCAGCACGAGGATCGCCGCGCCGGATAATGGGGAAAGTCGCCGCACGGAGCGCATCATTCATCCACCGCGAAACCCTGGCGCTGATATTCGCTGAGTTTGTATTGCAAGGTTCGTCGGCTGATGCCCAGTTCCAGGGCGGTGGCGGTGCGGTTGCCGTCATTGCGGTGAAGGGCCGAGATGATGTGTTCGCGCTCGACGTCTTCGAGGGTTTGCACGGGCTCGTCCGGCTCCGGCTCGGGGGCGGCCGGCTCGATGGCTTGGGACAACGGGCGCGCCAGGCGCAGGGTTGCGCGGTGGAGCGATTTTTCAAGCTCGCCCAGCGGGCAGGGTTTCTCGAGGAAATCGACGACGTCCAGGCGGATGGCCGCGCGGGCCGACTCCAGGTTGCCGAAGCCGGTCAGCACGATGACCTGATGCTCGGGTTGGATGGCGCGAAGTTTTTCGAACAATTCGATGCCGCTGATTCCGGGCAGATTGAGGTCCACGATGGAAATGTCGAATTTGGACGCCTGCATGAGCCGCAGGGCTTCCTCGGCGGATCGAGCGCCGGCGACCTGGAACCCCCAGGAGGCGATGGCGCGGGTGAGCACGTCGCGGAGCCGGCCTTCATCATCGACGACCAGGACGCGCACGTCGGAGGGCGTCGGTGGTTTGGGAAGATTCATTGATCCAACTCCTCGGCCACGTCGAAGGACGCGACGGGAAGAACGACGGTGAACCTGCTTCCGCGGCCGGGTCCGTCGCTGTGTGCGCGGATTTCTCCGCCGTGACGCAGGACGATGGCATGGGCGATGCTCAGTCCCAGCCCGGTGCCGCGGCGGGTTTGGGTCTCCGCCGTCGCCGCCGAAGGCTTCGCCTCCGCCGCGGAAGGCTTCGCCTCCGCCTTGCCGCGAGAATCCGTATAAAACGGCTCGAAGATCTGGTCAAGCACGGCATCTGGCATTCCGCGTCCGGAATCGGTGACGCTCAGTTCGACCTCTTTCCGGTCGGCCGCGATGTTGACTCGCACCGACCCGCCCGCCGCCGTGGCTTCCAGCGCGTTGAATACCAGGTTCAGCACGACCTGCTTGATTTCATCGCTGCGGCCGCGGATGCGGTCGTCGATGCCGTTGGCGGGCGTTACGGTGAGGATGCGGTCGTGATATTCGGGCATCGCCGACACGGACGCCACCGCCTCGCGCACCAGGCTGCCGAGGGAAAAGATGGAGGGCGCCTCTTGCTGCCCGCGGCCGAGGGTGAGCAGCTTCTCGACGATCCGCTTGCAGCGGAAGGCCTCTTCGCAAATGACCTGGAGCGACCGGGCGGATTCGTCCTGGGCCGTTTCATCGCCGCGCTCGATGGCCCCCAGCGACAGTTCGGCATGTGCGGTCATGATGCTCAGCGGATTGTTGATCTCATGCGCCACGCCCGCCGCCAGCAGGCCCACGCTGGCCAGCCGCTCGTTGCGGACAAGCTGTCGGCTCTTGGCCTCGACCTGTTGCTGGAGATTGTGATACAGGTCTTCCAATCGCGCGGCCATGCGGTTGAAGTTCATCGCCAATTCCGCGAATTCGCGGGTTCCCTGGGTATCCACCCGGCCGTTGAATCGCCCGGAGGCGATCCGCTCCACGGCCAGCTTCATCCGCGCCAGCGGCCAGAGGATCGAGCGGTATTGCGCGATGCCGATCACCATGGCGATCAGCGCCACGCCGGCCAGCAGGCCGCTGATCCCGAACATCAGCAGCCTGAGATGGTGGTTGGCCTGATCGTATGCGGATTGGATGGCGTCGCGGCTCTCGCGGTCGAGATCGAACATGGGATTGAGCGCCGCGTCGAGCGTGGCGGGGCGGGCATGCTCGGCGTCGAGATCGGCGTTGGCCACCGCGGCGAGGGAGGCGCGGACCCGCCCCTCCAGCGCGGCATCCAGCGACGGGGCGTCCGGCGGAAATTGCTTGTTAAAGAAATCCAGGCCCGCGACCAGTTCCAGATGAGCGCTTTTTCGATCGGGATACGCCGCGCTGAGATAAAGCTTCGCCGCCGCGACGTGGGTGCCGACCTGGCTCAAATTCCGAAGCCGTTGATAGCCGACCAGCGCGGCATCGAAATCGGACTGCATCGCGTTGATCTGCCAGATTGACGCCGCTCCCGCCGCCAGCAGGCTCACGATGAGCGTGGTAATCTGGTACGCAAGCTTTCGCCCCAGCGTCATCATGCCGATATATCATCTCATAAAACAGCCCCGAAGCGGTATATGACGCTTGGCGCGCAAATTTTTCCCTTCCAACGTCGCCCTAATCCCAACGATGCGATAAACTTAAGTGTCTGTCAAAATGGGAGGTTGTGCATGAGACGGTTGGTGATTCTGCTGGCGACGGTGGCGATGCTCTGCCCGTTGCGCCCGGCGGCGGCCGATGCGGACAATCCGCCCCAGCTTGCCCAGGCGACCGTCGACAAGGCCCTGGCATATCTGAAATCTCAGCAGAAGCCGGATTTCGGCTGGCAGGACGAGGCCGATCCGCCCGCCATCACCGCACTGGTTCTCCGGGCGTTCATCTCCGACGATCAAAACGACGCCGGCCAGCCGTTTCTCGAAAAAGGATACGAAAAGCTCTTGTCCTACCAGGTGAACGGCGGCGGAATCTACAAAGATACGCTGGCGTGCTACAACACGGCCATCGCCATCAGCGCGCTGGCCGAATCCAAAAAGGACGCCTATCGCGCCGTGATGCTCAAGGCGCTGGATTACCTCCGCACCCTGCAATGGTCGGACAAGATTTCCGGCGTGCCGGAGCAACTGCGGACGCAGGGCAATCAGGACGTGAAAACCGGCGGGTTCGGATATGGCAGGGGCTCGCGCCCGGACTTGAGCAATACGCAGATGGCAATGGATGCGCTGCACGATGCCGGCCTGAAGCCGGGCGATCCCGCCTTCGCCGCCGCGCTCCAGTTCGTCAGCCGATGCCAGAACTTTTCCGAAACCAACAACCAGCCCTGGGCCGGCGACGACGGGGGATTCATCTACACTCCGGCCAACGGCGGCTCCTCTCCGGCCGGGGAATTCGTCGGCATCGGTGGAAGGCGCATGCTCCGCAGCTACGGCTCGATGACCTATGCGGGGCTTAAGAGCATGATCTACGCCGGGCTGTCCCACGATGATTCCCGCGTCAAGGCCGCCTGGGATTGGATCGGCAAAAATTTCACCGTGGACGAAAACCCCGGCATGGAAGCGCTCGGCCCGGAAAACGCGCAGGGCGGTTTGTATTACTATTTCTACACCATGGCCAGGGCGCTGGCCGCTTACGGACAGCCGGTGATCGTCGATCCGCAGGGCGGCCGGCACGACTGGCGATTGGCGCTGATCCGGAAATTGGCGACACTTCAGCGGCCGGACGGCAGCTTCGTCGGTCAGCGCAAATGGATGGAGGACAATCCCGTCCTGGTGACCGCTTATACCGTGATGGTGCTCGAGACAGCGAAAAAGGATTTGGCCGCCAATCCGGCGAAATGAATCGCCCGGAAGGCGCAAACAGCGAAGGAGCGTTTCGTGGACAAATTCATCGTTCCGAACTTTCACGTGATCCTGGTTCACTTCCCCATGGGATTGCTGGCGATCGGCGTGACGATCGAGTTGTTCAGCTTTTTTTGGCGCCGCAGCTCCTTCCGCCAGGCGGGACGATGGATGATTCTCCTCGGCACGCTCATGGCCGTGCCGGCCCTGACCAGCGGCCTGTATGCCCTGCGCAACGTCGTCGGGCACGGCGCCGACTTGGATTCATGGTCGGAATACAAGGCGGCCAGCAACTTCAACCTGCGCGATTGGCAGTTCGTGCGCTATCACATCCTGCTCAACGCCGCGGCCACGGGGCTGGCGCTTTTCGCCACGGTGATGTGGCTCGGCGCCAGCGATATGTGGCGAAAAATTCTCCGCATCCCGGCGCTGCTGATGCTCATCGTCGCGGTCGGCCTGATGGTCGACGGCGGTTGGCACGGGGGAGAAATGGTCTATCGGCTTGGATTTGCCGTTCAGGGAAAGCTGAACGTGCTGCCTGATTCCCCGGACCGGCCCCAGGATTTGCAGGACAAAATCGAGTTCTACGCCCCCGAGGGCGAAGTGCATCTGCTGATGGCGGGGTTTGTGTTTGCGCTGGCGGCGGCGGCGCTGGGGCTGTCGATCCGCCGCTCCGTCACCGCCGACACCGTCCTCGTTCAGCGGATTCCGCGAACGAACGTTCCCGCCTCCGGCGGACGTGAAGACGCCATCAAGCCCATCTCCCTGCTCCAGGCCCTGAACGATCCCGGCGACGAGATTCACGTCGGACCGCGCATCCCGGCGGCGCGGTTCTGGCTCCTGACGGCTCTCGTGGCCATCGCCGCGATCGCCAGCGGGTTGTGGTTCGGCGACTATTTCGCCCCGTGGCCGAAAATCATCGACCGCGCCCACGTTCAGCGGGCCATCCAACACATCCAGGATTCCAAGGATGCCCGCGAAGGACTCCACATCGTTTTCGGCGCCTCCATTCTCGTGCTGACGCTCTTGCTCGCCCTGCTCACGCGCTTCGCCCCAAAGAGCCGGGTCTTCCTGTCCGGCCTGGCCTTTCTGCTGGTGTTGGTGATGGCCGTGCAAATCTGGCTCGGCGTGTTGCTCACGTTCGACGGCGGACGCGGCCCGCTGGCGAGATTCAAGACCGATGCCGAAGCCAACGCCCCGGAACAGGAAACCCCGTCGCCCACGACCGTTCCCGCGACGGCGCCAAGCGGCGCTCCGCCGCCGGCGACGCAGCCGATCGCGGTGGGGCAATAATCGGCATTGCTTTGGTGTAAATCGTCGTTCGCGGGACATACGCGGCCTGGCGGTTCAATCTCCGCTCCTCGCGAAATACTCCTGCTCCAACTGCTTCAGCTTTTTGCCCAGGGCGGCGTAATCGTCGTTCAGCTTTCTCCTCCGCTGGATGTCCCTCGCCAGTTCGGCATCGGCGAAACGATCCTGAAATTCGGAAATCGCTATTTCCGTCTCCGTGATCTGCCGCTCCAAATCCTCGACCGACAGCCGGCCGAACGGCCGGTTCCAGGGATTATCCGGCTTCTTCTTCGCCGTGGTTGCCGGACGTGATTTCGACGCTTTCGTCTTCTTCGATTCCCTCGCTTGCCTGGCTTCGGCGGCCCGCTCGGCCTGGCGCTTGGCCCAGGCGGTGTAGTTGCCGGAAAAATCCTGAATCTCCGGCGGATTCAATATCAGCAGCCGCGATACGATCTTGTCCAGAAAATACCGGTCGTGGCTGACGCAGAGAATCGTCCCGGCGAAATCCGCCAGGGCCGTCTCCAGCGCTTCGCACGATTGAATGTCCAGGTGATTCGTCGGCTCGTCGAGAACGAGAACGTTTGGCCGATCGACCAGCAATTGAGCCATGGCCACGCGCGCCCGCTCGCCGCCGCTGAGATTGCGCATCGGCTTGTCGACGTCGTCGCCGCGGAAGAGCATCAGGGCCAGCGCCGCGCGCAGATCGCCGGGCGAAATCCTTCGGTCGCCGCGCACTTCCTCGGCGACGGTGTTGTCGGGATCGAAATCGTCCAGGCGCTGATCGTAATATCCGACGTTGAGATTGGCGCCCCAGCGGATCACGCCTTCATCGGCGTCGCGGCGGGCGAGGAGAACCTCCAGAAGCGTCGTTTTCCCCGATCCGTTGGGGCCGATGATGCCGATCCGCTCGGCGCGGCGGACCTCCAGCGCGACGTTCTTCCACAGCGGCTTTTGATCGTAGGATTTGGAAAGTTCCTTGACGCTCAGGACGCGGTCGCCGGCGCGCTGATCGGTGGAAATGGAGACGCGAATCTGGCGGCTGGCGGCGACGTTCTGAATCATCGCGTCGCTGCGGAGAAGCCGGTTGAGCCTTTTTTCGCGGCCCTTGGCCTCGCGGGCGCGCTGGCCGGCGCCGAATCGCCGGATGAATTCCGCCTGCTTCTCGATATCCGCGCGCTGCTGTTCGTAAGCGCGCTGCTGGGTCAGTTCCTGCAATTGACGCTGAGCCACGAATGCGGAGTAGTTTCCGGGATAACTTTTCACTTTCGCCTCGGTCAGCCAGGCGATCCGCGTGGCCAGGCGGTCGAGCAGGTAGCGGTCGTGGCTGATGATGAGCACGGCGCCGCTGAAATCGGCGAGATATTCCTCGAGCCAGGCGATGGCGGTCAGATCGAGATGATTCGTCGGCTCATCGAGGAGGAGAAGATCGCCGGGGCTGGTGAGAAGCTTGGCCAGCGCCAGGCGGGAGCGCTGGCCGCCGGAGAGCGTGCCGACGTTTTGCTCCCAGGTGGTCCGGTCAAGTCCGACGCCGAGGAGCGTCGCTTCCAGCCGGTGCCGCCAGGCGTATCCACCGGCCAGCTCAAATTCGTGCTGGACGCGTTGATACTTGTGCAGCAGCTTGTCGAGTTCGTCGCCGGCGAGATGGGCCATCTGATGTTCGATTTCGCGCAGGTCATGCGAGAGCTTGTGCAACGCCGCGAACGCCAGTTCCGCCTCGTCGATGACCGTATTGGCGGGGTCGAAGACCGGGTCCTGGGCGAGATGGCCGATGCGAAGGCCCTTGGTCACGGCGGCCGATCCGAAGTCGATCGGCATCTGGCCGAGAATCACCTTCAGCAGCGTGCTCTTTCCGCTGCCGTTGTCGCCGATCAACCCGATGCGTTCGCCACGATCGATGGCGAAATCCAGCTTGTCGAAGATGACGCGCCGGCCGAAGGTTTTCTCGACGTTGTTCAGGGTGACGATGGCCATGTTGGAAAACGGCTGGGGATATTTCGACCGGAGGCCATCGGCCATAAGATTACCGCAATGGCGATGAGGGTTGCAATCATGTTCAGCGTTCTTCTGGCCGGCTGCGCGCAGATCGAATTCGACGCGGAACCGGCGGGATCGAGCCAGCCGATCCGCGTGGGGAATGACCGGGACGTTCGATTTAGCGGCCCTCCGCTGCAATACCGCATGCGCGCAGACGAGGGGCATTTGATCGTCTGGATCGAGAATCCGGCGGACAATCCCGTCGATCTGATCCGCGACAAGAGCCAGGTGGTGGACCCCGAAGGCATCGCGCATCCGCTTCGGGGCGAAATGATTGCGGCGGGCTCGTCGATCAAGGAAATCTTTCCGCCGCTGGCGGAGCCGTCGGAATCGGCGTCCCACGGCCAGCCGGAGCAGATCGATCCCTACGACCGGCCGGGATTCATTTCCATTCCCGATACCGGCGCGGATTCCGAGGCGGCCCATGCGTCCTGGCAATGGGACGATGGAATGGAAATCCGTTTGGATTTGGCGTTTGAGCGGGGCAAGCATCAGTTCGAGCAGCACTTCGTTTTCCGCCGCGTGCGCAAATGAGTGAGAAAGGGGACATTCATGTTTTTGAAAAGGGACATTCATGATTTGGTGGTTCGTCGTGTTTTTGGCGATCCTGCTCATCGGCGTGACCAAGAGCGGTTTCGGCTCGGGCGTGGGACTCATGATCGTTCCCATGACCGCCATCGCCATGGGACACATTCCCGGCCGCACCTCGGAAGCGGCGCTGGGTTTGCTGTTGCCGCTGCTGATCGCCGGCGACCTCATCGCGGTCTGGCAGTATTTCGATCTGTTTTTTCCGAAATCCCGCGGCGACTCGCCCCAGGACGATTCATTTCAGGCCCGCGCGGTGATTCGCCGGCTTTTGCCCGGAACGGTGGCCGGGGTCGTTCTGGGGGGCGCGATTCTGGCGCTCATCCACACGCGGGCCGATCTCGTCGGCGCCCTGATCCGCATTGAGATCGGTTGCGAATCGATCCTGCTGGTCGCGATCCATTGGTGGCGAATTTACCGCGGCGTTCAGCAGCATCTGATGCCCGAGCCGTGGCGCAGCCATCTCACCGGAGGATTTGCGGCAGTCAGTTCGACGCTGGCCCACGCCGCCGGGCCGATCATCGCGATGTATCTGCTGCCGCTGCGGCTGGATCGCCAGCTTTACGTCGGGACGTGCGCCGTCTATTTCTTCATCCTCAACACCGCCAAGCTGCCGGCGTATTACGCCAGCGGCCAGTTCGCGCACGCACAACTTTCATTCACGTTCCGCCTGCTGCCGCTGGTCGTTGCCGGCGCGGTCCTGGGCCGCTGGCTGAACAAACGCCTGAGCGATCTGCTTTTCACGACGATCGTGTACATCGTCACGTTCGCGTTGGGATGGTACATTCTGGCGGATGGAATCCTTAGGCTCTTCGGGAGGCATATCGGCTGATGTCACGGTTCTGGGCATCCTCAGCGACACGCACGATCGCGTCGCCGCCGCCGCCGCGGGCATCGCCACGCTCCGCGCCGCCGGGGCGCAATTCCTGATTCACTGCGGCGACGTCGGCGGGGAAAGCATCCTCGATCTCCTGGCCGGCATCCCGTCCGTCTGCGTCTGGGGAAACTGCGATTTCGACCGTGCCGGGTTGGTCCAATATGCGGGCGAACTCGGCATCCAATGTGCCGGCGATTTCGCCGAGTTGCGGTGCTCCGGAAAGCAAATCGCCGTCACCCATGGCGACAACCCCAGGCTGCTGCGGCAACTCATCGAGCGCGATCCCCCCTACGACTATCTTTTCCACGGCCACACCCACGTCGCCGACGACGAGCGGCTCGGCCGGCTGCGGATCGTCAATCCCGGCGCCCTTCATCGCGCCGCCCAGAAAACCGTGGCGCTGGTCGATCTGAATACGGATACCGTCCGGCATCTGACGGTCCACGCTTGAGGCTGTCGTCTTATTTGCGCTGA